>Ga0265338_10006716_pt1 | contig 14534 bp, 11 predicted proteins | sample 42126metaG_FD_193579 | JGI IMG/M metagenome (GOLD analysis project Ga0265338, IMG submission 193579) | Rhizosphere microbial communities from Carex aquatilis grown in University of Washington, Seatle, WA, United States - 4-21-26 metaG | ecosystem: Host-associated > Plants > Roots > Rhizosphere... | reverse complement strand
CGGTCACGATGCGCGTGTAACGGTTGGCAAAATAACTCAGGATCAGCCGGCGAAACGGCCAGTAGACAACGCTCACGCCGCGGCAATAGCGCGATCCGATCACGAGGTCGTAATCCTGGATCTTTACGAGGAAGTTGAGCAATTCTTTCGGGTTGTGAGAAAAATCGGCATCCATTTCAAAAACGTAATCGAATTGATGCTCGATCGCGAATTTGAAGCCCGCGACGTACGCAGTTCCGAGTCCCATCTTTCGCGGCCGCTCGATTAGATGAATCCTCGGATTGGTGCGCTGCAGATTCTTCACGATGTCTGCCGTCCCATCGGGCGAATTGTCGTCGACGATAAGGATCTCCAGGTCGCTCGATTGATGGAGGACTTTGGGGATCAGCTTCGGCAGATTGACTGCTTCGTTGTATGTGGGCGTTATGACGAGTGCTTTTGGCATAGTCGAGAGTTGATCAGTGGCCCTTTCCCATCACCATAATATAGAATGTGAAAAGCAATATCTTTAAGTCCATCCTGAACGACATGTTTTCAATGTAGAACAAATCGTACCGTACTTTTGATTTTACATCGTCGATAGAGCGGTCATATCCTTGCTTGATCTGAGCCCAGCCGGTGATGCCGGGGCGAACTCTTAACCTGCGCTGATACAGCGGTATTTCTTTGGAGAGCCGTTCAACAAAAAAAGGGCGTTCCGGTCTCGGTCCGACGAGACTCATGTCGCCGTCGAGGACGTTGATGAATTGAGGGATTTCATCGAGCCGGGTGTTTCGCAGGAATCTTCCTACTTTTGTGACCCGTGAATCATGCTGAGGGGCCCACACCGGGCCTGATTCCTTCTCCGCATCCGCCCGCATCGATCGGAACTTGTGCATCTTGAAAATCTTGCCGTCTTTCCCCACTCTATCCTGACTGTAGACCGCCGGCCCCGGCGTGTCCATCTTGATGGCAATAGCGATAATGATCCAGAGCGGCGACGACAGAACGAGGATGATAATTGAAACAAGAATATCCGTCAATCGTTTCATGCTCTGCTCCCACGGCTTCATAATTTCCGGCATGATCTCGATGAGCGGGAAACCGTAGAGCTGGTTCGTCCGGGCCTGGCCGCTGATGATGTCGTACATATCGGGCAGGATCTTCATGCTCACATCGTGGCCGTTGCAGTGAGCGATGATATCCAGAAGCTTGTCGTGATCCGCCGATTCGAGAGCGATGAGGATGTCCTTCACTCCGTGTTTTTCAATGAGAGACGAAAGGTTGTCGCTGTTTCCCAGCACGCGAGCTCCCTTGTATTCCACTCCGCTTTTCCGCTTATCGAGCTTGACGAACCCCACAATGCGGTATCCGAGAGCCGGATGCTGGAGAACGCGGTCATACAGGTCCTTTGCTTTAGCATTCCATCCGACAATCACCGCGTTGTGCAGACCGACACCGGCGATAAGGAATCGACGACGCACCGTCCTGAAAAGCACCCTCCCGATCCCGGTCGTTCCGACGAGGAGTCCCCAATAGGCAAAAATAAGCATCCTGCTCGTCGAAAACTGGGAGACATTGGCGTCGCCGAAGAACAGGAGTGAAAAAATAATCAGGCATCCGACCGAAACAGATTTCAGCACCGCGGTGAATTCGTCGACGCGCGAATGGACGTGCCAGACCCGATACATCCCTCTGAAAATGAAGACCGACAGCCAGTAGAGGTACATCGCCACCATCGGCAGAAACAAGTCGGGCTTGACCGAATACTCCACCAAGCGGCTCTCAACCCGGAAGTAGTAGTACAACAGCCAGGCGAGGTTGATCGTGACAAAATCGAGCACGACGACGAGAGCTTTTGCTCTCACTTTGATGAGATTCACGGGCCTACGGTTTACTTTTGAGTTTTCGTTCGATCCTTCCTCTGTACTTCCAGAACAAATAGAGAATGCCGTAGAGGTGCCGGAGCGTAATGAGCGACAGCGGTTTCTTCTTCGTGATTCGCTGTTCGTAATGATAGATCTTCGTATGGGGATAGAACACGACTGTCCGGGACGAATTCCAGACCCGCAGACACATGTCCAGATCTTCCGGGCCGTAAAAGATATGGCTGTCGTAGGATCCGATTTCGTTCAGCACGTCGTGGCGGATGAACTGGCACGCCCCGATCACGTAATCCACTTCGCGCACGTCGCTGTGATCCCAATCCAGCATCATGTGGCGGCGCAGAGCCTCCGAATGCTTTACGACGGAAAAGAAATCGAGCCGCCGGAAAACCATAACGAGAAGGCTGGGAAACCGCCTGCTCGAATACTGCATCTTCCGTTCACCGTCGACAAGCTGCGACCCCACAATTCCGCACTGAGGGTTCTCTTCCATGAAAAGAAAGAGCTTCTCAATGCTATTCTCAAAAAGTTCAGTATCGACGTCAATGATGAAGATATATTTTCCCTTTGCTTCCGCGATTCCCCTGTTTCTTGCGGACGCGACGCCCATGTTCGTCGGGTTCATGAGAAGTTTCGCCGAGGGATAGTCTGATTTCACCATCTCACTTGTTCCATCACCCGAATTGTTGTCAACCACCACCACTTCGAAGGTAATGTCCTTCGTATGCTTATAGATCGATTGCAGCAAATTCGAGAGGAATTGCTTTGCCTTCCAGGTGATGATCACGACTGAGACGTCGCAGGCGTACGCGTTCGGGGACATAGTATAGAGTTATCTTGGAATGTAACGTGACCGCGCCGACGGCGTCACGAATGATTGACGCTGCGAAAAGGTTCCTCGTGCGGAGGCAACGTCCCTCCGAAAAGGAGGATGGATCCATGAGACAGACCTTTCCACAACGCTCTCACGGACGATGAAAAATCATTCACTTTCTCTCGATGCATCCATAGCCTTGCACTCTTCGCAAGCACGACGAGAGAGGAAAACATCAGGACATAGCACCGGTACAGAAAACCGAACCGCGAGAAGAACCAAAGCCGGTTCCGCGTATAAAAGTACTGATACAACTGCGAATGCACAAGCCAGCCCCGTCCCGCACCGCTCTTGTGGTAGATGATGGATTTGGGAGTATAGATGATCCCAAACTTCTTGTTCACCCTCATCGAAAAATCCATGTCTTCAAAATACATGAAATACTTGGGGTCAAAATAACCAATCGCACGAAAAACAGACGCTCGCACGCAAAGGCAGCTCCCTTCGGCCATGGATGCCGGACCTTCGACGTTTCCGAAGGAGTCGTGCTTTCTTCCCTGGAAGAGAGAAACTCCAGAGCAGAGCGCGTAGCTGATTCTTGCCCCAGCGCAGTAAATGCAGTCTTTTCTGTCTTTGTAGAGAACCTTCGGGGAAACGATTCCCGTATTCGAATTTCGGCCGAAGATGTCAATGAACGGGTCCACAAAACCGGGCGTCACAACCACGTCGTTATTCATCAGGATAATGTACTCCGCGTTCTTCGAAAGAGCAAAAGCGGCCCCGAGGTTCATTCCGCCGGCATAACCGCCGTTCTCTGACGATTGCACGAAGTGCAGATCGGGGAATGTACTATGTAAAAGCCTGCCGCTGCCGTCTGCTGAGGCATTGTCCACAATAACGATGTGAAGATTCGGATATTCTGCTCTCAGGAGCGAATGAACGCACTCCCTGCTCTCTTCAAACCCATTCCAGTTAAGGACAACAACGAACACACCAGGAGGACTATCGCGCCAATTCATTGTACGCCTACAATGGAGAGGTCAAATCGACGCAATGCGAATCCGATGGAAGAAACCGATGCATTCATTTTCAAAATAAGAAATAGAACCTGTTGAATTGCCACGAGCGCCTTCATGGACGTCAGCGTACGGATCGAAAGAATCAGCGATACAACCCATTCAAGCAGCCGAACGGCAACGCGGGAAAGGAGCCCCGGATCTTCCGGAGAGTGCGCCTCTTGCGCGCTTTGAGAGCGTGATTCATCTCTCGATTTTCGCCGGCATCTTCCTTATTCGAACGCTCGCCCGGTTTGGCCCTGCGGAAGCATCCTGTAATTCACAAAAATCAGCACGCACAGATTCAAGAAGATCGAAAGCATGCCGAGCGCGTGGATGAAAAACGACAGTACCAAAATCGAAACGCCGAATGAATACACCATTGCATTGGCGATGGTCGGCCGCCTCCTCATTGTGTGATACGTGTATCCGATCGTAACGGCGATGAGAAAGGGTATCACTGCAACGCCGATGACTCCAAAATCCTGATAGAACGGCATGAGGAATGAAAATGTATTATAACTGCTGATGAGGAATGGCCGTTCCACGAGCCCAAACTCCTTCGCCAAAGGATGCTTGAGGCCCGTCAAGGCCATGAGAAAATCGAGCGTGAAGTAACCGTAGGTGAATGAAGTCCATTGTTCGACCGAACGGGCAAAATTCTCGAGATTCATGACGATATACATGTACGGCTCGGTAAAGGCCGAGTACGTTTTTGGAAATCTCACGCGTGCGATGACATACGAGTAGTTCTCTACATAACCAATCGAACGGATGGAACGCAAGATTTGAAGGAAGCCGAAGAACCCGGCAATGGAAAGAACAAAATGTTTCAATTTCACCCGATTCGTAGCGTAATAGAGAAAGCAAAGAGTCGGAACACCCCACATGACATATAAAAAGCGCACCAGGAGAAGAGCGAATGATAAAAAAACGAAGGAGTACGCTGCAATCACCAGCGATTTACGACGCTTTCTGCTCCCATCACGGACAAAGACAAAATACTCTGTCGCCAAGAGCAGGATGGTGGGCATCATGGTAACAAACAAGTGCATTCCAAAAAAACCAAAGTCTACTCTTGCCCTGTCAGGCTTGGCCGCAAAGGCCGGAACTCCGCCGGCAACCAGTACTTCGGCAATGAACCCGATCGTGTACAACGATGCAAGTACGATAATGGACCAGAACAGCACCTCTTCGTTGACAGGTCTTTCGAGTATCTTCTTTCGCTGCTCGCGCAGAGAAAGCATCGGTTGATCCAGGAACGTTACCGCCACGATGAAAAAGCCGAGCAATGCGGATCCGACACCGATGAAAAGAACAAACCATGAATACACAGACCATTCACGCTGATAAAAGCTGAACTTGAGGTCGGTGAGGCCAATCGCGAGAAACCAGATGAAACCAAATACACGATACGGTGCAAACACATCCGCGCGCCGGGTAAACGCGGTGCTGACGATCAGAAAACACAACGAAAGGCAAATGATGGAAACCCAGCTCACGATTGTCTCACTTTCCGCCGGAGATTTGTGAATTATTTTCCCTCGCGGCGATGTGCGTTCGTGTTGATTCTTGCGTCCGGGCATCTGTGAACAACGTCGTACCCCTGCCCTCCCCGAAATTCCCCCTGAAATAGTCGAGAAGCCCGGCCTTCGCGGCGACATAGAATCGGGGACGAATCACCTTCCAGAGCAAAAGCTTTACGGCGATAACTGCAAGAAAGTACAGGCTCGCAATGGAACCAGCCAATCCGCCGAATCCTTCGCGGGTGAGCAGCATCCGGTTGCGCACGCAGTAATACAGCTTAAACGCACTGGTCCGTTCCCCCGCCACTTTGTGATAGATAACAGACCCGGGAACATACAACTGCGGATAACCTCGTTTGTGTATTCGCACAGCAAACTCAATATCCTCCAGATACACAAAATAGCGCTCGTCTTGTTCCCCCATTTTTTCCAACAAAGGCACGCGATATAAAGTCATACAGACCGTAATGTATGATACCCTGCGAGGACCTCCTTCGTGCTCTAAATTAAACTTCTCTCCGACGCGCTCATGCAACGCCAGCCCGCGCAGAGGAACAAGCCTGCCTCCGCCAAACCAGATGATATCCCGGCGTTCATATTCGAGGATCGTACCGCAGGCCACTGCAGACTCTGTGTCGTTTTCCATGGCGTCCACCAGCGGTTGAAGAAAACCCTTTTCGACAATGGTATCATTGTCGATCATAAGCAGGTAATCTGGCTTCTTATCGAGGGCCAAGCGTATTACCCGATTGCGAGCACCTGCGGCTCCCAGGTTTTTTTTGCTTTCCAGAATAGACAATAGAGGAAACGCCCGCCGGATCTGGAGCACAGAGTCGTTCGTTGACCCGTTGTCGAAGAGCACCAATTCCTTGTTTGGATAGGAGGAATCCAGGAGACTGGCAATACATTCAATGCTGTCTGAAGGGCGATTATAGTTCACGATACCTATCATGACGAAAGGCACGCCTGCATCTCCACTCCGCCGTTCCCGGCTTTGTGGCCTATTTTGTTCGACGGCCATCATCAAAGAGTTTTTAAATGAAGGAATGATGAAACCACTTTGCTTTCATTCCTGGAAAAGCCTATGAAGGTCAACCCCACGGTCAACACAATCGCCAAAGGGAGGACCACGATCAGTGAGCTGATTCCGCATTGCCAAAGAACTCCGCCGGCAATGAGGAATCCTGCAAACATGAGCAATTGACCCGAATCAATCAGGGGGAACCACTGGCGCATGTGAATTGAAACAAGGCTGATATAGACCAGCGCAATCAAAGCATTTGTTCCCAACGAGACCCACGCGGCTCCAATGATCCCATACCGTGGGATTGCGAAGAGATTCGCTATGACGTTAAGGATCGTGGCGAGGATAACGACAACCATTCGGGAGCGTTGCTTGTTTGCTGAGGTCAACATCATGGCGTACGTTTCCATGCCAAATCGAATCAGCAAGATCACTCCGAAGATGCGCATGACACCGGCTGCCTGCAAAAATTCGCCCTTGCCGTACACGATGGTAAGGATGTCTCCGGGCGAGAGAAAAAAGAGAAGCCCGAAAAACCCACCGATGAGGTGAAGGCTTTTGCATACGACTCCACCGATCCTCTTCCATCGTGCAATGTCCGCAGTGAACGATTCAGCCAACACGGGAATGACAGCTGTGATGGCGACTTCATTAAGAACAAGGACGAGCGCGGTGAGTTTCATGACAGCTTGGTACAGCCCAACCGCCTCTTGTCCTTTCAGGCGGTCGAGAAGTATCGTATCCATCTGAAAATACAAAGTCCCGAAGAGCATGTGGAGTCCGAACACGAGCCCGATTCCCGTCAGGACTCTTGTCTCGCGGCTTTTTGTAAGCCGGAAATTCCATTGCAGATTGGGGAATCGTTTCCGTACCTGGTGCCACAAGGCGAAGAAACCATAGATCCGGCTTGCCACAAAAACCGCGGCCACGGCGAGTAGTGGCAGCCCGAGAACGGCTACAACAACAAGAAGAATCAAGAGCAAGGCGTTTTGCGTAAAGGCTACGCGCGCCTCCGGCAGCACATCCTGGTTCCCCCTGAAGATTGCGGCGACCAGCGTCATGAGCGTGTTGGCGGGAATGCCCACGGCGAGGATGATCATCAGCAATCTTGTCTCCGAGGCAGACTGCGTGATGAAGGCACACGCCACCATAAATACGATTGCCACTCCCGAGAAGAAGATCTTCATCGGCATCACTTTGCGCACAAGATCCTCTGTCATGCGCACATCGCGTCCAATCTCTGAAGCGAGGTAGAAATCGTAGCCGAAGTCGGCGACGAACAACATTAGGGAGAAGTAGACATGGGCGAGCGAAAACTGGCCGAATGCCGCTGCACCGTAGAACCGGGCGATGCCGATGAAGAGAACAGCATTGGCAACCAGGCGCAGGCCGAATGCGAGAAAAGAAAATATTGAGTTGCGCCGGACGACGGCAACACTACTCACGAGGCTCTCCTCGCCGCATGCGCAAACCGAACCAATCCTTTTGAATCGCGCTGCTCAAAGCCACGAAGGTTGAGGGGTATTTGGTCTTGAGCCGTGAGACGGCGTCAAGAAGAAAGACCACAAAGAGGCCGAGAATCGTAGACACCACAAATCCCACGAGGGCAAAAATGGACACCTTGGGCTTCGCCTTCCGTTCCGGCGGACCCGCTTTGTCGAGAACAAGCACGGATGGCGTTTGACGGTTCTCTTCGATCTTGGCCTGCTCATACACTGGAGTCAGGAACTGGAGGATCTTTGCCTGGATTTCAACATCACGATATAGTCTGAAATACTCGGACGCAAGGTCGGGAAACTTGTTGAACGGAACGAGAACCTTTATCTCCCCTTGCTGGTAATTGACCCCGTTGTTCATGTCGTCGAGCTTCTTGCGGAGTTCCTGCGCCTCGGCGCGGGCTTCCTGAACAAGAGGATGGTTTTCAGACAATGTCCGCGCGAGGATTGCCGTCTGGACATCTTTGAGAGCAATCTGCGCCGAGAACTCCGTGAGCGCTTTGAGGGATGCTTCCGTCTGTTCTTTGAGGGCAAGAACGCCGGTTCTTTTTTGAAATGATTTCAGCGAGTCTTCAGCCGAGGCAAGGTCGTTCAAATTCTTCTGGTACCGTTCCTCGATGAATACTCTGTTGCCCCTTGCGTTTTGCACTTTCAATTCCGTGTTGACCCGGTTGAGCTCCGAGACAAAGAAGTTTGCCATGTCGGCAGCGCGCTGAGGACTCTTGTCGTACACCGAAACAGTCAGATTCCCCTCCGGCTCGATGGTAAACTCCGAATTGCTCATCAGCTCCTTTGCAGTCTTTTCCATCGGGTAGCTCGTAATGTCGTAAACGTGAACCAGGTCGAATTTCTGGATAACGGCCGAGAGCACCGACGAACTTTTCAGAATAACGACGTAACGGTCCAAGTCCGGGTTTCCCGACAGCGACGACAGTACTTTGCTAGCCGAAAACGCCTTCGTGAACAAGCCGAGCCCCTCAATGCTCGTAGGCACCTGAGCATCCTCCGCCGGAAAAACAGAAACCGTCGCGAGATACCACTTTGGCAGCAAGAGCGCCAGGACGATGCATCCCACGGTTATTGCCGCCACAAATCGCGATAGAAATTTTCGGTGCCGCAAAACTACTGCTAAGGCGCTGACGATAAAATCGCCGACGCCGACCTGAGTAGCCGTATTGCTTTCTTCCATGTCAATCAACCTTCATAATTTTTTTTCTCTGTATCGTCATTGGACTGCGGGTAAAAATTGATCTTATTTCTTTAGCTGCACCACCAGCACGGTGAGTGTTGCTAGCGTGGCGAGGATACTGAAAAACTGAGTGTAGATTTGCACATTGTAGCTGAACGACCTGTACGGTTCCTTTGGAACCCAAACGCAGTCGCCTTCTTCGATCGTCGTCTCCCCGGGTTCAAGCCATTGTCTCGTGCTTGCCTTTATGATACGAATATCCCCTTTGACGGCATTTTCTGAGAGTCCGCCCGCCCTCTCGACGTAGTATTTATATCCTTGATTTTTCGCGAAGGGAACATGGCCCGGCTGGACGACTTGCCCGAACACAAAGACAGTGTTTGTGCGCTTTCCGATGATGATGTGGTCACCGTCCCGGAGAGTGACATCTTTGCTCCTATTATTGTTTCCGAAGAGGCCCACAAAGTCGACGACAACCAGTTCGCCGTTCATCCGGAGATAGCTCTCATTCAGATAGTACAAACTGTCCTCCTGATCCGACTCCCCTATTCGGTTTTCATATTTCGCAATATCCGTCATCGGCCGAGGCCTTCGGAAGAGTTGAGAGGAGGACAACAGAGCCGATTCTCTGAATCCTCCGGCTCTTCGTACGATCTCGCTCAACATGGTTGAATCCCGGCTCACCGGATAATATCCTGGAAACATCACTTCTCCGCCGATGTACACTTTGTAGTCGCGCAGAGCTTCCGGCCGTTCTTTGATAACAATTCGATCGCCTCGCCGCATCGCGTAGTCGGGTGCCCGTCCGGCTACGATGGCGCTCAAGTCGAGTGTGTCCGTTTCCAGAAATTTTTCCTGCTCATCAAAACGAGTGATTTCGACTCGGCTGCTCTCCGCGAGCGCCGTCAACCCGCGCGCCATCCTGAGAACCGGAACGAGGCTGTCGCCCTCTACGTATTCATAGTCTCCTTCTCCGTTCACCGCTCCATACACTCCGATAAAATCTCTGGCAAGGTTTCGTTTGGGTACAATAATCACATCGCCGTCCTGAAGGAGCGGATTCAGCGAGGATTGCCGCCGAACGAAAAATTTCTCCAGATCCGCGGTCGCCCGCGACCCATCCCTGTGGCGGACAATAATTCTTCTCGAAGATCCGATGGTGTCCGGCTTCACAATCAACTCCCCCGGGTAGCCATATTTCGGTCCGGGCATTTCGTCCTTTATTGAGGTCCTGGTGTCGAGGGAATTCGCCAGCGTGATCGCCTGGTCAACCCTTTCGGTCGCCTGGACGTACACAGTCCCTTCGTGTCGCACGATGCCCTTGACCGTCACCGCCAACATGCGCGGCGTGAACAACGTCAGCGACACTTCTCCCGCGATGTACTTTTTCCGCACCTCCGCGATGACTTTCTTTTTGGCTTGGTCGAGATGCATTCCCCCGACAAATATCTCTCCCACAGTAGGGATGATGAGAGAACCCTCGGGCGTCACAGGAATCTGGAGACTGAGAGGAGGGTTGATCCACATGCTCACGTTGTAAATGTCGCCGGGGCCCACGATATATTCTTTGGGATCAACCGGTCCATCCATCACCGCAAGCTTGAGGTTCTGCAGATTCTGCTGGTACTGGTTCTGCAGCTGATCCTTTTGTGTCGATCCTTGTTTCGTGTCGAGCAGGTCGGTTTGCAGTGCACGCGCGCTCGAGGCCATTGCGAGGAGCACGAAACAAATCGATGTAGATGTTCGAAGTTGCCGTAGCGTCATTGAGATCTTCTCAGTTTTTTGATAAAGTTCTGGCGATGATTTTGGCGATCCGTTCCGAAGCTTTTCCATCCCACAGTTCGGGGATCTTGCCTTTTTTTGATTTGCCACGAAAGACCCTTTTGGCTTCCTTGACAACTTTTGCGAACTCAAACCCCATGAGGCGATTGGTCCCTTTGTCCACGGTGACCGGCCGTTCGGTATTTTCCCGCATCGTGAGGCACGGCACGCCAAGATACGTCGTTTCCTCCTGGATCCCCCCGGAATCCGTGATCACGAGCGCCGAAGACTCGAGCAGACAAAGGAAATCCAGATAACCGATCGGTTCGCACAAAATCATCTTCTTGTTGCGGGCAATTTCATTTGAGAGGCCGAATTCATCCAGCATTTTTCTTGTGCGAGGGTGAAGCGGAAATACGACAGGCTCTGTTTCCGAGATGGTTCCCAGGGCCTCCATAAGTTTGGCGAGGTTCTCTTTGTTGTCGACGTTGCTCGGACGATGCAGCGTGACGAGAGTATACTGATTGGGATGTAACCCCATCGATTTCATTATTCCTGAGTGATGCGCTTTCTTCTGAAATCGGATCAACGAATCGATCATGACATTGCCGACGAAAAACACCTTCGATCGCGGCACTCCCTCTTTCCGCAAGTTCGCCAGGCCGCTTCGCTCCGAAACAAAAAGATAGTCGGCGACCGAATCGGTTAGGATACGGTTGATCTCTTCCGGCATGGTCCGGTCAAAACTCCGAAGACCGGCCTCGACATGCGCCACCGGAACGAGTAATTTTGAACATACGAGGGAGCACGCCACCGTCGAATTGACGTCTCCAACGACAATCACAAGATCGGGTTTCTCCGAAAGGACAATCTTTTCGAATTCAACCATCACCTTCGCCGTCTGAACCGCATGCGATCCGGAGCCCACTCCAAGGTAAACGTCCGGCCGGGGCAGCTCCAGATCATCGAAAAATACTTTCGACATGTTGTCGTCGTAGTGCTGGCCCGTGTGAACGATGCGATGAGTAATCGACGGATATTTCTGAAATGCGAAATGAAGGGGTGCCACTTTCATGAAGTTCGGCCGGGCCCCGACAACGCTGATGATCTTCTTCAAACCGGCTCCTTCTTCAATCGTCCGGCGTACTGTTTCTCGTAATAGTGCTCGTATTCGCCCGAGAGAATCCGCTGCCACCATTCTCCGTGGTCGAGATACCATTGGATAGTGTCAACAATGTCATCCTCAAACCTGCGCGCCGGCGCCCATCCGAGCTCGCGTGTAATTTTCGCGGCGTCAATGGCATAACGCCGGTCGTGCCCCGGCCTGTCCGTGACGAACGTGATGAGTGATTGAGGTTTCTTCAACGCCTGGAGGATCAGATGCACGATGTCGATATTTTTCATCTCGTTATTTCCCCCGATGTTGTATACCTCCCCCTCAACTCCGTTGTGGAACACCAGATCGAGCGCCCGGCAATGGTCTTCAACATAGAGCCAATCCCTTATGTTGAGGCCGTCCCCGTAGACCGGAAGAGGCTTGTCCCGCAGCGCGTTGGTGATCATCAGCGGAATCAATTTTTCAGGAAACTGGTACGGACCATAGTTGTTCGAGCATCGAGTGACAATCACCGGGGTATGAAAGGTATGGTAGTACGAAAGAGCCAACAGGTCGGACGATGCCTTGCTTGCAGAGTACGGGCTGTTCGGGTGAAGCGGCGTGACTTCGCTGAACTTTCCTTCGGCGCCCAGAGATCCGTACACCTCATCCGTAGAGACATGAACGAATCGTTTGGTCGCTTGTCGACGGGCTGTCTCGAGCAATACCGAGGTCCCCACGATATTCGTCTGGACAAACGCGGCCGGGCCCAGGATGCTCCGGTCGACGTGCGATTCCGCCGCGAAGTGAACAATGGCATCGACCTGATAATCGCGGATCACCTTCTCTACTGCCGCGTCGCTGCAGATATCCCCTTTCACGAAGATGTAGCGGGGCGTAAGGTCGACGCCTTCAAGGTTCTCGAGATTACCGGCATAGGTCAAAGCATCAAGATTGATGATCCGGTAGGTCTCGTATTTTCGCAGCATATACCGGATGAAATTGCTTCCAATAAACCCTGCGCCGCCGGTAACGAGAATGTTTCGCATCCAGTCCTTTAGTCCAGTTGGAATATGCTGTCGGTCTTCTCTTCATGACGGATTTCATCGACGGGGGTCTTCCTGTTTTTCCCCGCATAGAGCCGGTTCGGGAGGTTGATCACCGTACCGGGGCCGTCGCCGATGTTCTTGTAGGCATGCACGACTCCCGGCGGAATGATTACCAATTTCGGAGCGTCCACTCCGGCCTTGAATGCATATTTGTGGCCGTGCGTCGGCGAACTTTTCCGATTATCCCAGAGATACACTTTGAACATTGAGGGACCGATAAAGGCGAAGACATCGGACTGATCGACGTGCTCATGCGGTCCCCTGGCAATTCCTGCATTCGTTACGCTGACATACGCCATCGCCGGATTATACTTCTCGTCGATCTCGTCCACCCGATAGAGCTCCGTAAGCCACCCCCGTCCATCGACGTATTTCTTGAGGTCTCGAATGATAACATCATGGATCTCTGCAAGTTGGAACATCTCTTCCGTCCGAAAATTATGGTTCAGATGGATTATCCCGCGCGCAACATATTTTTAAATTTACGAAAAGGGGGATGAAAAATCAATGGAAGCTCGCGCTAAGTCGTTAAGATTCAATGCAATTGCGGACTATTTGCGCGGGCTCGTTTACGCCGAGAATTGGGGGAATGCCAATACTTTGTAGCAAATGAGATGGGGCGAGTTTCCTTTGGCTTGAATATACTGGGACAATATACTTCGGGTGCAATTGAGAATCAACACACGAGGCGGCAGCTCTCGAACAAGATCTGGGACACTTTTTGCCCAAATCTGGGAGAAGAATCACATTCTCTCGGGTGCGGAGACGCCTAAAATGGCGCAGCCGTTGGCAATCACGATCATGGCCATCCGGCAGAGGGCAAGCCTCGCCTGCATCAATTCCTTATCCTCCCCTATGACTCGATGGAGATGATAGAATCGATGGAACGACTCGGCAACTTCGTGGAGATACGTGGTCAATCGATGAGGCTCGAAGGAGGCTGAACAATTGAGAACCACTTCCGGAAAATCAAGAAGCACTTTCATTAGTTCTATCTCTTCCTTTTCTTTCAGCAGCGCGAATGTGGAGGTGTCCAACAGGTATTTGAGGTCGTCAACCCGCATTCCCTGTTCGGCGGCAAATCGGAGGATGCTCGCGATCCGGGCATGGGCATATTGGAGATAGTAGACCGGATTTTGATCTGATTGCTCTTTTGCGAGTGCGACGTCGAATTCGAGATGAGTATTTGCGCTTCTCATGACAAAGAAATAGTGAACGGCGTCGGCTCCTACTTCATCAATCAATTCATCGAGGGTGTAGACCTTGGCGTTTCGCTTCGACATTTTCACCACTTCATCTTTGTCGACGAAAGAGACCATCTGGTGGATGATCACCTTCACTTTCGAAGTATCGTAGCCGAGGGCTTTGACGCCGGCGAGAACGTCCGGAATCGTAGCGACGTGGTCTGCTCCGAAGATGTCTACGACGAGATCGAATCCCCTGCGGAATTTTTCGCGGTGGTAGGCGATATCGGGCAAGCGGTAGGTCGGTTCGCCGGTTCGTTTGACGATCACGCGGTCCTGGTCGAGGCCGACGGCGGTCGCCTTGAACCATACCGCTCCCTCGCTGTCATAGGCAAGTCCCCGCTTCCGCAGTTCG
>Ga0265338_10006715_pt1 | contig 14535 bp, 17 predicted proteins | sample 42126metaG_FD_193579 | JGI IMG/M metagenome (GOLD analysis project Ga0265338, IMG submission 193579) | Rhizosphere microbial communities from Carex aquatilis grown in University of Washington, Seatle, WA, United States - 4-21-26 metaG | ecosystem: Host-associated > Plants > Roots > Rhizosphere... | reverse complement strand
ATTGATTTTGTATTGCTCGACCGAGGCGTTGTCGGTTTGGACACGTCCGCCGATCGAGATCAGTGGATTCAAAAGGCATTTCATATTGACGCCTTCATTGGTTTGCTGAGGCGTTCCTATCAATCCGGTTTTGCTCGTTAGGACTACGACAGTTCCCTTTAAATACGATTTAAGAGGAACGAAATTTATTTTCTCATCCTGAATTGACCACGCGTTTCCTGTCGTCATCGCGATGGTTCGCAAATAATCCCTCGTGGTACCGTAAAAAACTTTTCCTCGTGGTAACTGACTTGTCGGCAAATTTTCTGGCGTACTCCCTAGAGTCACATTTCGATCGTTCATGGTCTTGGCGAGCATAGCGATTTGATCACTGGGCTTTACCCCAGAATTCATCGTCTGATTCACAATGGCGAAATTATAAGCATTGTCCCCATCGCCCGCCACGATATCGATGAAAGTATCAGTCGCGCTCTCGCGGCCAAGAATTACTTGTTTGATGTTGCCTTGAAAAATAACTCCATAATTTCCTTCATAGCCGGCCTGTAAAATAACTCTTTTAAATTCGGCCTTGATTCGCAAAGCCGTCTCAAGATCTAGGTTGTAAACGCGAATGTCGGCGTTATTGGGAGTCATTGAATTAGAACGTTTGCACGAGAATTTGATATGGAGTTGCGACAAATCAACGCCATTGCCAAGATCGGTATTGAAAACTATAAGATTTATTTTTCGCCCGTACTCTTGGGCCCCGCGCTGAGCTTGGTTGGAATTCAAAAGGTCTGTGGCATTTGTGTTCGCCGTATTATTGGCCATCAGACATCCGTCACGAAATAAAGATTCGATTCGGCGCCGAGATTATCTAGGGTCGGCACGGCGGTCTCATCACCGTCCGTGTAGACGTAAAAACGCCCATTGATTCCGGTGTATTCGATGCCGTCCAGTAAATTGAGACCAGTAATCAGCGGAATGTTTGCAGCGATCGGATTTCCGTCTGTATCGGCGATGTCCATGACCCACCCCGCATCGGCGGCCGAGTTCCATTTGACGGTGACCTGGTAATTCACACCGTTCAGCTCGATCTGAAATGTCTGAGGTACATTAGTCAAAGGCATCAAAGAAATAGTACTCATGGCGACAGAGCTCCTGGAATTTTCATCAGTCCGCCAGTTACGCCTTCACTCAAGTTTTTAAGAATAGATTTCTTGCCGCCTTGTTGAGTCGCTCCCGTAGTACCTGGATCTTTTTGCTGGGTTCTTGGTACGTTGACCGTGGTCACACTAACGATGATCACTTCCTGACAAGAGATCGAAAGCGCTAAACAATTTTCGGTATTTTTATCGACCGTCATCCCGAGCGCTGCGATCAGCATGTTTTTATAGGTTCTTTTCGTGGTCACGATCGTAAAAGGAACACGACTATTTTGCAGATCTTGAAATTGCTGATAGATCACCTTCGGATCGCTAGAAGCGTCACTTCGAAAATAAAGCGTCGAGTTGAAAGTCGTGGGCTCGCGGTAAGCGTGATCCGTGATCGATGCGCCCTGCTGCACCGGTTGCTTAGTAATCGTGAGAGTGTCATTCGTGTTTTCTTGAATGACGACTTGGGCCTTAATGGACCCGATCATTCGACCGGATCCAAAAAGAACATCTTGAAGCGGCTGATTTAGGAAACTCATTACCTAGTCGCTCCTGTTAGATTTCTCACCATATCGAAATTCACTCGCGATTGCTCGCCGGCAACCATCTTACCGACCGATTGAGCGTCCGAAACCCCATTCACATTGATATTTGTTTGCTGATTCACGTTTTGATTTGTCTGTGGTGAATTAGCCACATTACTTCCGAGCGGAACCACGCTTGCAATCGGATTATTTTGCAAATTTTGAATCAGACTCGGGGCCGCACCTATGAGATTCAGCATCTTATCCCCAAGACCACTGAAAAAACCAAGAACTGATTTTTTAACGAGATCCCATTTCCAAATGAGAAGTCCTATCAATCCAAGCAATACGGTCGCGGCGACAATCCAAAGTGTTAGTGGATTAAGCGCCAGAACAAAATTGAAAGCGGCCCACGCGGTCTTGGCTCCGTCGATCACGGTCTTAACGGTCGAAAATGTGTCTTTTACTATTCCAACCGTTCCGTTTATTGCTTTGATCGCCGTGATGACGGCATAAACGGCGCCCGCAACGCTAACAATAGATGCGACCAGACCGACGATCATTTTTGTCGTATCCGATCCCCAATCGATGAGGGATTCGCCTCCCTCTTTAAACGTCATAAAGTCGTCATAGAGAGCTACAATCGCGAGACCCAACGCAATTATGCGGCCGATCGGTGTGTTCAAAAATGACAGATTGAGGAGCTTCCACGCGGCGATAATTCCGATGATCACGGTCGACCAACCATCGGTTCTACGGTGGAGATCGTAAAAGAAGTCATAAATCCGCTGCAAGATCGACCAAACTCGAGATCCGAGTTGCACGGTCGCATCGAACGCCTTGAGCAAAAAGAAAACGAATTTCTCCAAAGCGGCCTGGATATTCGGCATATTTTGATAGATTTTTTGCCGAAAAATGTCCATTTGTTTGGTCAAAGTAGGGATGAATTTGGCTCCGACCGATTTGTAAATCGCATCGAAGGCGAACTTGGTTTTCGCCAAGCTCATATTGAATTTAACCGATTGAACGATGACCTTTTGAAGGTTTATCCCCGCGGCCCCGTACGCTTTGAGCATTTCATTTCGAAGGACGAGTGTCTTGTTTATCGCCGGTGCAATGATTCTAAATTGATACCCGATGTCCTCAAACGATGAGGATATATTCGACACGGCGGCGAAAATCCCCGCAGCGGCGACCTGAATGGACCCGTAAAGAGCCGTCACTCGAATTGTGGCTGATTTTATCGAATCATTAAATTTCTTGAGCTATGACTCATCGACACCGAACCCGAGACCGACCAAAAAACTCTTAATGACTTCGCCGCCCATTATTTATTCGCCTTGTGAAAGCGCCTTTCATTTTCAAACTTCACGTCTAAAGCCTCATTCATTCGAGCAATGTCCTCTAGATCAAGTTTACCGTCGATGAGGCCCTCATAACCACACATGCCTTCCAAAACTGGCCGCATAATCCAGTCCTCACCATCAGCCATTTCAACCCAGTTTACTTCCCTTTTCGACTCTGCTCCCGAGGTTATGAAACCTGCGGGAGTGCGCCGAAAAAACCTGATAAATTAAACATCAGAGACCTCCCGGCCGCATTCAACAGAATCGACAAATCTAAGTTATCAAACATGAGATTATTATCGCGAGCTAGGAACGCCCAATTCCCTCCGTCTTGTTTCATTTCGACGGCTCCTAAAAGACCTGTCAAAACCAAATTAGCATCCGCATCCGAAAGTCTTGAAAGCCCATTCATGATCGGCGTAATGAGTTTTGACAATTGCTCGAAGCGATCATTTTCTTCGAGCTCCTCGATATTCATTTTTTGCATCGACGCGAGCGTCGGCGCGATATCTCCTAAGATTGGAGCAATACGCCGAACGATATGAAATTGCTTTAGAGCATTGATCTTATTTAGTTTGAATTGACGCTCGCCAATCTGAAAATTCCGGTCCATTGAATTCCCTTCCCCTGAAAAATTTCAGAGTGGAATCCTATTGACCCACTCCAAGGACAGTATTGGTCTTGATGACGTCGAAAGTCCATTCATTCATCCCCGCTTCTTTAGCATAAGTAATCGTGGGACGTTTTTTGAATGCCACTGATTGATTTATTATCAAATCATTGCGGGCCGAATCGACAATCGTCAGTACGTTTTGTCCCCAAAGCGCCGAGGAGGCCGATTGTAGGTCATACATCAATTGTAAAATCGCATTTGCGGGCGACGTCTTGAGTAGCCTCACCGTTACGGTCGACGCATCGCTTGCGATTAGTGAATGCTGACCTTGTCCGTCCGCGCCGATGGTCATCACGTTTTTATCCTCGACGGCTTCAATCGTGATTCCTTCTTCGGCGACCGCCGCGCCGGCCGCAAGATTCACAACTCCACCGGCACCGGCTAGAGTCGCTTGAATGTTTAAAAATGAATATGCGGGCATTTTTAACTCCTCTTATCTATTAACGTTGATGACGACGTCGACAGTATTGATCGCACCAGCCAATTTAATCGCGGCTTGAATCGGTGGCGCCGCGCGCGTTTCCCGATCCGCTTGAGATTGTAGAGCCACGGGTTGGGCGTAAATGTAATAGCCCGTTTTTAAATATTGACCCGTAGTGAGTTCGCCAAATTCAACCGGCGAATTCCATACCCCTGGCGCCACGAGACCGTTGTTTACGGCCTGTCCAAATATTCCATTGATCGCATTGACGAATTGATTCACGCCCGCATCGGTCTGAGGGATTTTCGTTGGAGATTGATAGAGCAAATTGTAGCAGGCGTTTTGAACCGCATCTTGCAACCAATCGAGTCCGAAAATTTCATCGAAATATGCAGGACCACTCATGACTCCATATTGCAAAATCACGGTATCGTTAACGTAATCCACGAATACGTTACAGCGTTTGTTTTGCAAAACATCAGCTTGAGAAGTCGGCAAATCCTCACCGATCACACCAGGCTCTTGTTTGTACATCATGTTGATGGTCGTATTTTGTCCTGAGAAATCCACCGAGAATGCACGGCCAAAAAATGAGGCAATCGCATAAGCGGCGGTGCTCGAATATTGACAAAAAGACCGCAAATAGCCTGCAGCTTTTTGGCGGCTTGCGAGATCATCCGTGACCTCACTATCAAGGACACTCGGATCGATAATGGTCGAGCCGTAGATGCGCTTGATATCTAAAGCCTCAATGAAAGCCGAAACTGCAATGCTTTGATCGTCAGTTGGTTGAACCGAGGACGCAAACATTAGGCCGTACCAGAGAGTCGTAAGATCGGCCATAATCGCAACCGCTGCGACCGGTGTTTCGGCGACATAACCTGGCACGAGGTCGGCGTGTGCGACCGATGTCAACTTTAACATTGACGAAATATCAGTACCGGATCCAGGTGCGGTCGCATAGCTGACGGACGAACTTGCGCCTGTCGATTCACTTGTGACCGTGAATTTCTCGCCATCCCAGGCAATCGTAGCGCCGGTCAAATCGGTATTGATGATCGACGCGACCGCATTCAATGTCGGAGCACTCGAGAAATCAAGGCCGGTCAAATGCTGAGCGGATCCGCCATCAATGGTGATCGTAAATCCGCCGTTCGTGATAGAAGTCCAGTTCGACAAACTTTGCTGAGTCGGAGTCAGAATTCCGCCGATATTTAGGCCTGCTGAATTCGCCTGAATCCAACGGCCGATCATCAAAGTTTTCGGTTGAGGAACCTGGCTGTAAAAAAGCAAAGCAGCTTCATACTCGGGAGCCTCGGTACCAAAATCGGTCGCGACCTCATCGATCGAACCATACGTCCGATATCGTTCTTGGCCGTTGATTACGTCCGAATTGCCCATGATCAAGAGCACGCCAAAATTTCGTTGGGCCGCCGCTTGGGGGCTCAGATTAACGTCAACTCTTACGAGTCTTGATACAGGCAACATTCTTAGGCTCCTTTTTTCTTAGCTTGTTTCACGTCGCAGTGATGGGCCTTTTTAAGAGCGGCCGGAAACCGAGGATTCGCGCAAACCGGATCCACGCCCAAATGTGGCTTGGGATAAGGCTTTTTTACCGGCGCGGCCATTACTGAAAAACCGATCATTGTAGACAAAATAAATTTCATTTTCTCTCCCTTTATAATAAATATTCCATTGCAAAACTTAAGAAACCAGGTGCATTTCCGGAACTTGGAAATCCGGTGACACCAGTTTTTATAGCAAGTGTTTGTGCAGATGATCCGCCCTGAACAACAAAATTATATGTCGAACCGTTAGTGACCGGAAAATATCCAACTAAAACGATAGTTGCACTATTGTTTCCAGCCAGACCACCCGTGCTACTACTGGTCATTCCAGCGCTTCCGTAGGCCAAAACTGTCGCGCTATTTGTTTCGATCAATTGAAGTCCGGCCGCAATTTTCGCAGTAACTCCGGTCGATGAATCGATAGACACTATTGCTTCGACTCTTAAGGTTCCATCTACAATGGCTGTGATAGAAACACCCGGTAAAATCGTAGTGCCACCGCTGATGGTGGATACCGTTCCAAAGCCTTGGTTGTACTGTTCATTTAATGTTGACGCAGTAGTCTGATCGAAATCGGCATATGTGGTACTCGTTACAGTCCAAAACGCTGCTGAGTTGGTCGTAAATCGGCCGGCCCATACGCGGGCAGCGACAGGAGCCTGAAAGGAAAGGTTTCCATTGCCGTCGGTAACCAATGGCGTACCTGCTACTCCGTCATTTGTAGGCCAAGTGAAAAAACCAAATCCTCCAGCATTATCAGAAACAATGTCGATATGACCGGCGGGACTAGTAAGCCTTAGATCGCTAATTTCAGCCAGATCCGTGGTCATTTGTTTATTGGAAGCGTATGCGATGCCGGCCAGGGCAAAAATTGTCGCGATGAAAATTAGAATTTTTTTAATCATAAAAATCCCTCTCTAAGGAAGCGTCGAGACATAAAGCCAAACGTCTGCTTGACCCTGTGTTGCCGTATCCAAATTCTGATCGCTCGTCACCGTCATTACAACATCCGTCGTTCCACCGAAATTCGGAGCATCAACTACGTTCGATGAATATGAAAGCGTATCACTCGGAGCTTGAAAAATGTCGGCATTATCGACCAAAATAACAGGATTCGCGACAGTTCCAAGGGCCAGAGAATATTGAGTCATGACCGCCGGACCACCGGAATCATTGAATGATGTGGTGTCGTGAATCATGGCCCCGTGTAGGACGCCTTTAAGGGGAAGTGTGTAGAGAGTTACTTGATTGGTTGGCGCGGCCGTCGCTAGATCCGAATAAGTGACCGTGAAATGAACCCAGTGAGCAACGTCAGACGGGGCAGGAGCGCTTGTCCATGACATATTTCCAGCACCGTCAGTCGACAATACATCACCACTAGATCCGTCCGCCCCCGGCAGCACATATGCCGTCGATCCAGATAGAGTCGGAGCCACAAATGAAATTTGATTTCCAGAATCAACGAATCCTAAAGGACCATGTACTTCGATAGTACTCGACGGAGCGGAGAATGAACTTGCTCCAAACTGGGTTTTACCTGACATCCAGTTTTGAATCGGGGTAGTGGAATCATTTTCCAAATAAACGCCGTAGTGATTCGTGACGACTCCAGGACCTGCAGGAACGCGCAAAGAGTAAAAATCATAGAGATTCGTGAGAGTCCCATTTTCCGAAAATGTATTGGCCGAAAATCCGTATGCGTTATTCGTGACACCGGCCGTATCGGAATTGATGAATAGCAAAGAATTGGCGCCGCTCATATTGTCCAAAATGCCCTGATCTGTCATATCACCACGAGTTACCGAGAAGTTCATTCCAGATATCGTTTTATCGTTTTCAGCACCCGCTTGAACGAGTCCTACCGCAACCCCATTGATCCCGATAGTCGTATTCGATGAAGTGCCAGCCAATGTGGTATTGGATTGCGCACTCATGATGCCGCCGCTCGCGCCAGAATCGGTCACCGAGGACGACACTGATATGTCGCCATTTATCTCTAGGCTTTTGATCGTATTATCCCAAAAGAAATTCGCATTGTCTTGGGCGAGCGTCGAACCGTTCGAAAAGATCACTGATCCCGCCGTCAAACTTGGGAGGACAAATGTGCTGGCAGCGAGCGTATCAAGCGCCGATGCAACGTTATCGGGTACGGGCGACCAATCGCCAGCATTGGCAGGCGTATAGCCCTCATGAATGGCTAGGGATGTAGGAATGAAACTAAAATTTCCTGTGATCGCGCTCGCGGCCGGAATACTACCTGAATCGGATAAAATCGTCGGAGTGCCGCTCCCAGTCGTCGTACCTTCGATCGTATAGCCGGTGTCGGCAATATCACCTGCCAATTCGGCCGTCACGCCACCATATAATTGCATGGTCGTATTGAAAAAATCGATTCCACCAGACATCAACAAAAATGCCGATCCAGAATCTTTGAAATTAAACGTTCCAGAGACGAGTCCAGCGCCCTGCAAGATAGCTTCGCCGGCCTGAATTGTCAGACCTCCGGCGGCCGCAAATTGAGCCCCATATCCAAAGAAAAAGGTAGCCGGTACGCCCGCACCTTGTTGTTCGAAATCTATCAATCCGAATGCGCCCGAATTAAAAAGCGCTAGACTAATTTCGCTCGAGTCATTTCTTACCCACGTGAAAGTCGATACAAAAGTAATATTCGTAAAACTCGCCGTATCGTTTCCTGATCCTCCGGTAATAACGAAGGGCTGACTAATTTGTATTTCATAATCCGACACAATATTAATATCCGGAGGACAAGAAATGGTCGTTGAATCCGAATCGTTATTTCCTCCGGAAACCTGAATCACATATGGTTCGCTGACGCTTGGGCTGATCGAATTACAAGCTTTTTGAAGCGTTTTCCATGGATTTACGAGGTTTCCGGTTCCGGTCGAATCGTCACCAGATAGAAAATCAACATAGACCATATTTTTTGTATTTGCCAAGGTGGCAATCGCAGATCCTGGGCCGCTAGAAGAAACGTCTCCCGTTGTGGCTGTGATATAATTTCCAGCCGCTTGCTTTCCATTGAACGTCGACCAATCAGCGCTCGACAAATAACCATTGTGTGTCGAATCAGACACATGTTGGGCTATCGAAGTTCCAGATCCGATGACGGCGCCAGTACCAGATGTGACCGTGATCCCATCAGTACCTGCATCGGTCAAATTTCCGAACGTAAGAGCGCTTTGCTTTCCATTAAATGTAGTCCAATCGGCCGCCGATAAAAGACCGGGTTGCGATCCGCTCGCCGTTTGAACGTTGACAGTCACATTCGGGCCCACGGTCGAATTTGACCCACTTCCAACCGATACGCCGGTCGTGCTCGTGGAGATAGACCCAAATGTCAAAGCTGATTGTTTAGAATTGAAAGTTGACCAGTCTGTCGATGAGAGACATCCTGCCTGAGATCCGCTGGCCGCTTGACATGAAATCGAAGGCGTCTGACCGCCGGTGCTCGAGAGAGGACTTGATGCGCCAACCGAAGTCACAGCCGAGGCAAAAGATAGATTGCCAGACCCATCATTTTTAATGAATGAATTGGCCGCGCCCTGACCCAAAGGAAATGTCAGTGAGTATGAAGTCGTCGAAGTATCTACAACTAAACCGACATATTTTGCAGAATCATTAGACAATAATTTTATTACGCCTGGCGTAGTACCAGATCCTGGAATGATTTGGACATCGCCGCCATTCGATCCAGCGCTACCGCCCCCGCCTTGAACGATTGCATTTCCAGCCAATGCTCCGCCAGAAGTGCCGCCCCCGATAAGCGCGGCCAATCCACCTGCGAAACTTGAAGATCCCGTGGAACTTCCGCCTCTAAATGTTAATGCGCCGCCATTGGCATTCGTTGCGGAACCTGGATTAACTGACAAATTTTTCGTGTCACTTCCAGATTCATCGGGAGTTTGAATGATGTGGTTGGCATTTGAAAAAATCAGATCCTGATTTACTGAAGTCGGACCCGTCAAATTTGAAAGTGATTGATTCGCATAGCTAAGGGACGGGATGTCGCCCGAAACTAGAGATCGAAATGTGGGCTGAGCCGCGCCTCCGCTCGTCGGACCCGCAAAGACACGATTGGCCGATTGATTCGAAAGCGTAAAGGTAAGAGTCCCGCTCGAAGTTACTGGACTTCCGCTGATACTATAAATTGGCGATGAACTACCATCGGCCAAAGCCACGGACGAAACTGAGCCTATTGAAACAGTGGTCGGTTCCCATTGTGTTGATGTGCCATTATATTTCAAAAATTGCTGATCATTCGGCGCCGTGCTCGAGACCGCGGTTCCCTGAATGGCAACGACCGTTGTACCGGCAACGCCTGGTCCATTTCCCACGACATCATCGATCAAATCGGTAATGTAATTGCCTTGGGGTTGCTTGAGATTGAACGACGTCCAATCCGCCGAAGTCAGACATCCAGATTGGGACCCACTGGCATTTCGGCACGTGATATTTGGCGTGCTTCCACCCGAACTTAAAATAGGAACGGATGCGGTTACCGAAGTGACTCCGCCGCCCCCACCTCCGGCACCGGGTTCCCATTTATCAGTGGTGCCGTTGTAAACCAAAACATTTCCGTCAACCGGAACTGAATTAGAGACATCTTGTCCTTGAAGCTGATTCGCATTCACGAAAATGGGCGAAATATAGGCGTTCGCCGTGAACGTGCATAGAAATGTGAAAATCAATAAAAATTCACGCATTACGGAGTTCCTTGCATCACGACGATGTTATTATTCCCACTTTCGCTGACGACCCAAATTTCGTTGATGGGTGCAGCTACCGGTTCATACGCGCCGCCGGCCGGGACATAAACACCGACGGTCCCAACTTGAGTTTGAGTGCTTACATAAACTCCGACGGTCCCGATATTTTGAATCAAAAGATAACTTCTCTTGGCGTTGATCGCGAGCACTCTCGTGCTTGTATTGGTCGCAGTGATCGTTTGAGGAGGGTTAAATGCGTCCGCGAATAATGTCGAACTAAATAAAAATCCGATTAGAAAAAGAATTATGCGCATTTATGGCTCCTCTACTAACCAAGTTTGACTGTGCGGAACGGCATCGCCATCCACCACAGTATGAAGCATACCCCCGGCCGACACAAATGAAAGGATGGGATAAGTCCTTTGGACCTGTCTAGTTAAAAATATACTCATTTCATATCGATCGATCCAACGTTCGTTGACTAAATCTGGACCTCTGATCGCGCTCGTGCACTTTAAGTATCCCATGTTAGCGAGTCGCAATGCCTCGAGATTTTGTTGGATCTGAAAACCATCACGAAAGGAGGAAATGTTTTCCTGAGAATTCGGCCCGTAAAATGCGCACTGTATCTCAATCGACTCTTGGCGTAAAAATATCGTACTCGCGCTTTCATCCATTCCCCAATATGCAAATTGATCTGGATCCGTCATTTGGATTCCAAATGCGAGCCAATCGGTTCCGACATCTGGTTGCTTTGGAGGCGCGACTTGCCATTTCGGCCGTACGAGCGTGCCGTCAAAACCGGTAATGCCAACAAGGACGGTTTGAATGAACTGCGTGAGCGTCAACGAGCCGGGAAGCCCTTGGCTTGACGATGGGACTAAATATCCGCCAGTTGCGCTATCGTTGCTCATGGCGCCGGAACCTCCGCGACACAGATTCCCTCATTCCACCCGGATCCATAGTTGAGCCATGGCGCAACTGATTGAACCTGAAATCTTTTCCCCTGAAATACAATAATGTCTGGGTAAACCGAAGTTCCGTCAGATTTAATTTCTGCCTTGATGAAAAATGATCGGATGTCGGCGAGCCTTAATGCCTCCGGCAATCGCTGGATTTGTTTTGTCGACGCGGGCTGGACTGATCCCACGGTCGTGACCGAGTTTTCCATTAAGGTGTTTTCGCCGTAGGAATTTACCGTCGGCGTCCGATGAATGAGCGTAATCGGGTCAATGAAAACCGGATCTAAAAGTAAGTCTGAGACGTCTAATTGAGCCAATCAAAAACTCCACTGGATGACGTAAGTGATTGCGTTTCTCATTTGCGCCGTCACGATGAGCGATTTGGTTCCATTAAACCCTTGCGATCGCCTCGACTTCAAGGTCGATTCGGCCGGTTCATCGAAACCGATCTGATCATTGATCGTCTTTTTTATTGAGTTCGACGCGATCATCCCTATTCGTTCATAATGCGTCCGCACGGAAGCAATTCCTTTTTCAAAAGCATCGTCAGCTGCTTTTCTAAATTCTTCACTAATCGCGTCCTGCGCGTTGAAAATGCCAATTTGCATAACCGGTCTTGGTGGGATGTTATTGACCGGTGAGCCAAAATTATTGATCCATAGTAGGGCAGCGTTTCCAATGGGACCTTCCTCGCGCTTGTTGTCTATTTCTGGAATTCCTACCAATATCGCATCTTTTTTAAATGACTTTATGACCCGGTTGATTTCATCGACCGAATCGTAAGTCACCTGGAAAGTAGGTTTCACAGTTGGACTGCTCCTGACCCGAACATTCGGGCCAATCGGATGAATTGCTGACCGTAGATCGTACGGTTCCACCATCCGGCATCTTTTTCGGTTTGCGTATTGGCGTCGTATCCGACATTCACGGCCCCGACCGCTTTACTGTTCGCGATTCCGCCGTGCTGACCAGGGGATCCGCCGACGGACGCGGCCTGCACGTTTTGGGCTGCGAGCGTGATCTCGTGCGCGACGTAGAGTTGCACGCCATTGACGTACATGTTGTCCCAGAGACATTTGTTTATTTGGAGTTCGGCGACGCCGGCCCAAAACGTGATCATTGAGTCTGGATAAGTCGACGTTGAGCTAAATTCAGGAAAGTTTGCTCGAAACGCCGAAATGTCCACTTACTCATCCTTTTGTTTTGGCTTTCGTCCCTTTTTTGGCTTTTCAGGCTCGGATTTTTCTACTTCGTCAACAGACTTTTCGATTTGCGAATCTTGAGAATCGTGAATGATCTCTACTTTGCCATTTTTTATCATCGACAAAAAATATGCATTTTTGCGCAAATCATTAGGAACTTCGCTGATTCCGATGGGGTAATCAACCCCACCGAAACAAACTTTACAGTTGAATTTTACTTTCATGGTGCAACCCCTGACGCTTAGATGCCGTCAGCGTATCGCAGCGTTTCGGGATAAACAATCTCGAGACCACCGAATGCCCAAATGTAGGGAGCGGTGTATCGGATACCTTGATAGTACGCCGTCTCGCGACGGATCGGTACCATCGGATACCGAACGCGCATTTCGTCGTTCGTGTAGGCGACCATGCGATCCTCGCTATCGTTGCCTCGGCCCGTGAGCCATTTTACTGGCTGAATATCGAGCTCTTTTCCATTGACCGATAACGAAATGGAATTCTCCTTCAAGAACTTGAGAATCGAAACGTTGCCGGCCGAGGAAACTTTTTGGCTGGCGATGTAGGAAAATTGGAATGGCGGGAGCAACAGTTTGTCAGGACAAACCGCGAATGCCGCCGATTGCCAGCAAGCTTCGATGAGGGTATTGACGTCAGCCAAAATCTCATCAGGAGTTTTCGTGGTCCACGCCTTCGAACCGGCCGCGCCATCAGCGACTTCAGTTTGCGTGATCAGGTCATTGTTTAAAAGACCTTGCGTTTTAACATCGTCCGATCCGATGTACACGATTTGATCCGTGTTCATTTGATAGAGGATATTCATTGCTTCCATTTTTTGAGCATCGATCGGCTGACCGGTCAATTGCGACCGTTCCAATTCAACCGAGGTGTAGGAAACTTCTCGACCCAAAAGGCGCAAAGGAAGAACGATACGCTCACCGTTAATTTCCACTCCGGGGATCGCAGTCGTCTCAGCCGACAACCATGGCATGTTACCGCCGCTTGATCCGGAGCTATTTTTTAGCGTACCGGGCGCTGCGAAGGCGGACCGAATGAACGAAGTGCTTTCGTTGCTCATCGTAATTCCAGCGCGCAGCTTGATGTCGCGACCCCAGCTTACGGAGACGAGCGGTTCGTACAACCGTTTATCGAGGTTATCGAGTTGGTTGACGAAATACGATAGTGCTGAATCTCGTGTTCTAAATCGGCGGCCTGCTTTTAACATATTAATCCCCTTTTATTAGCGAGCGATTCTCAGTTCGGTGTTGTTGTCTGCGTCCTTACCGTCGGATGCCCAAGACGCTTGAGTCGAGCTCAGCGCAACCGATTTCGAGGTATCAGATACAGCTTCAAAATCTCCGATTGCTTTACCGGTGTCCGCGATCACGCGTACATAAACGATTCCACCGCGCGCCGGAGTGCCTTGCGTACATTTCACGGCCACATAGCCGCGAACCGCGAGACCTTGAACTTGATCCGGAAACGGAACGTTGTCGTTTAAACCTTGCGCCGTCGATCCCGAGATACCAGGAACTTCCCGCACGAGGACGCCAGCGAAATCCGAAGCTGACTCACCGCCCACGAATTGAGCGATGCCGCCAGTCACATATTTCATCGGTATACCGAAAGCTTGCGCAAATGTGCTGCTCTGAGCGATCAACATCGCCGGTTCGACGTTTGTTTCGTCGGTGCGAGTGATGTCGCCTGGCACACCAGCCGGAGCATTATAAAGATATGCGGGAGGACACATGAGAATCTCCTTATTTATTCGTGTTGTACCGTTTTGCGTTGATCTCGTTCATTTTTTCCGGGGTCATGTGACTTTCATTATTGAAAATCGCCGAATTAAAATCACCTGTTTTCGTGCGAGTCAGGTCTTGAGTCCGTTTCGATTTCATCAATTCGGATGCAGCGATGAAAATAGTTTCGACTCGTTCCGACTTCGAGTAATCGGGACCCTTACCGCTGGTAAGAGCATCGAT
>Ga0265338_10006714_pt1 | contig 14537 bp, 12 predicted proteins | sample 42126metaG_FD_193579 | JGI IMG/M metagenome (GOLD analysis project Ga0265338, IMG submission 193579) | Rhizosphere microbial communities from Carex aquatilis grown in University of Washington, Seatle, WA, United States - 4-21-26 metaG | ecosystem: Host-associated > Plants > Roots > Rhizosphere... | reverse complement strand
GCTGCGCGAGCTGAATCGGCGCGGCGGGCAGTTCGGCCTGGTCACCATCTGCGCCGCCGGCGGCATGGGCGCGGCGCTCGTCCTCGAGAGGGAGTAGCCAATGCGAAAGCTCCAGGAAGTGGAGTCGAGCTTCAAGGTCGAGAACGTCGACGGCATCGCGGTGGTCACCTTCGACATCCCCGGCGAGCCGGTGAACACGCTCTCGCTCAAGAGCGCCAACGAGTTCCGCGCGCTCATGACCCAGCTCGATGGCGACGCGTCGGTTCGCGGCGCCGTCTTCATCAGCGGCAAGACCGACAGCTTCATCGCCGGCGCCGACATCGCCATGCTCCGCGACGTGAAGACCGCGGCCGAGGGCGAGAAGATCTCCCGCGACGGCCAGGTCGGCTTCCGCGAGGTGGAGAAGCTGCGCTTCCCGGTGGTCTCGGCGATTCACGGCGCGTGCCTCGGCGGTGGCTACGAGTGGGCGCTCGCCACGCACTATCGAATCGCCACCGACTCGCCGAAGACGTCGATCGGCTTGCCCGAGGTGCAACTCGGACTTCTGCCGGGCGGCTGTGGCACGCAGCGCTTGCCGCGGCTCATCGGCGCACAAGCCGCGCTCGACATCATCCTCGCGGGCAAGCAGGTGAAGGCGTCGAAGGCACTCAAGCTGGGCATGGTGGATGAAGTCGTGCCGCCGTCGATCTTGCGCGACGTCGCGATCCGCCGCGCGCGCGAGCTCGCCGACGGCAAGCTCACGCCGAAGCGCAAGAACGTGGGCCTGCGCGCGGTGACCGCAGCCAAGAAGCCCGCGAACGTGCTCAAGGCGCTGCTCTCGCAGCAGACCTGGCAGGAGGCCGCGCTCGAGGAGAACCCGCTCGGGCTCAGGGTGCTCTTCAGCCAGGCCAGGAAGCAGCTCTTGAAGAAGACGCGCGGCCACTACCCGGCCACGGAGAAGGCGCTCGAGGCCATCCGCATCGGGCTCGAGAAGGGCATGGAGGCCGGGCTCGAGGCGGAGTCGCGGTTCTTCGGCGAGCTCACCGTCGACGAGACCAGCAAGCGGCTCATCGAGATCTTCTTCGCGCAGACCGCGCTCAAGAAGGACAACGGCACCGACGACCCGACGGTGAAGGCGCTTCCGGTGCACAAGATCGGCGTCCTGGGCGCGGGCTTGATGGGCGCGGGCGTGGCCGCGGTGAGCGTGGACAAGGGCTACGAGGTCCGCATCAAGGACAAGGACGACGTGGGCCTGCGCCGCGGTTTGCACCAGGTGCGCGACATCTTCGACGAGAAGGTGAAGCGCAAGAGCCTCGGCCGCATCGAGCGCGACGTGAAGATGGCCCAGGTGTCGACGAGCACCGACTACGTGGGCTTCAAGAGCGCGGACATCGTCATCGAGGCCGTGTTCGAGGACCTCGCGCTCAAGCACAAGGTGCGCGACGACGTGGAGGCGCTCGGGAACGACAAGGTCATCTTCGCGTCGAACACCTCGTCGATTCCCATCACCGAGATCGCCCGCGGCGCCAAGCGGCCCGAGCGCATCGTGGGGATGCACTACTTCTCGCCGGTCAACAAGATGCCGCTGCTCGAGGTGATCACCACGCGCAAGACGCTGCCCGAGGTGACCGCGACCGCCGTGGCCGTGGGCAAGCGCCAGGGCAAGACCGTCATCGTGGTGAACGACGGCGTGGGCTTCTACACCTCGCGCATCCTCGCGCCGTACCTGCACGAGGCGGCGCTGGTGGTGGCCGAGGGCGCCGCGCTCGACGCCGTGGATCACGCGCTCGTGGAATTCGGCTTCCCCGTCGGACCGATCACCTTGCTCGACGAAGTGGGCATCGACGTGGCGAACAAGGTCGCGCACATCATGGTCACCGCGTTTGGCGACCGCATGGGCGATCCGGCGTCGTTCGAGAAGGTGGTGGCCGATGGCCGCCTGGGCCGCAAGGCGAAGAAGGGCTTCTATCGCTACGACGCGAACGGCAAGAAGCTGAAGGGCGACGAGGCCGTGGACGAGACGGTCTACGACGCGCTGCCCGGCGGCCGCGAGCGCAAGAAGATCGATCCCCACGCGGTGGCCGAGCGCATCGCCTTGCAGATGGTGAACGAGGCCGTGCTCTGCTTGCAGGAAGGCATCCTCCGCTCGCCGCGCGACGGCGACATCGGCGCCATCTTCGGCCTGGGCTTCCCGCCGTTCCGCGGCGGGCCGTTCAGATATATCGACACCCAGGGCCCGAGCGTGGTGCTCGCCAAGCTGGAGAGCCTCGCGGCGAAGCACGGCAAGCGCTTCAACCCCGCCGCGTTGCTCGCCGAGAAGGCGCGCAAGGGCGAGCGGTTCCACAAGGACCAGTTGCCGGCCCTCGTTTCCTGATCGCCGGTGGGCTCGCTCGGTTGACCGCCGAGCGCCCCACCGTGCTTTGATGCCGCTCGCGCTGGCATCCCAGAGTAGGGACCCAGGCTCCAGGAGCCAGGAACTCAAGTGCACCCACTTCACGACATCCGCGTCGGCGATCAGATCGAAGAGCACTTCCCGGCGGTCGTGGAGATCCCGCAGGGGAGCAAGCTCAAGTACGAGCTCGACAAGAAGACCGGCATGCTCATGCTGGACCGCGTGCTCTACAGCTCGGTGCACTACCCGGCGAACTACGGCTTCATCCCGCAGTCGCTCGCGGGCGACGGTGATCCGCTCGACGTCCTCGTGCTCATGCAGGAGCCCGTGCACCCGCTCACCATCGTCCGCGCGCGCGCCATCGGCGGCTTTCGCATGCGCGACGACAAGGGCGTCGACGACAAGATCGTGGCCGTGGCCATCGACGATCCTGCTTACAGCGAGTACACGGAGGCGTCTCAGCTGCCCAAGCATGTGGTGGTTGAGCTGCGGCGCTTCTTCCAGGACTACAAGGTCCTCGAGGGCAAGCTGAGCGAGGTCGACGAGCTCTACGACCGCAAGCGCGCCAACGAGGTCATCCGCGAGTCGCTCGGCGCGTACCGCGCGGAAGCCGGCTGGGACAAACCGTAGCCCCTAAACATTTTTGTTACACACCGAGGGAAAAATGGCCATCGACGTCGGCATCAGCGCGCCTGAGTTCACCATGGAGACCACTGAAGGCACCTTGAACCTGCGCGATCTGCGCGGCTCCAAGGTCGTCCTCTACTTCTACCCGAAGGACGACACCCCCGGCTGCACGCGCGAGGCCTGCGCTTTCCGTGACAGCATGAAGCGCCTCGAGGGCCATGGCGCGGTGGTGCTCGGTGTGAGCAAGGACAGCATCGACTCGCACGGCCGCTTCCGTCAGAAGTACGGCCTGCCGTTCTCGCTCGCGTCGGATCCGGGCAACGTGGTGGCCAAGACCTACGGCGCGTTCGGCCAGAAGATGATGTACGGCAAGCCCGTCATCGGCACGATCCGCTCCACGTTCCTCATCGACGAGCAGGGCAAGGTGAACAGCGTGTGGTCGCCGGTGAAGGTCGACGGCCACGTGGACGCTGTGCTCGCCGCCCTTGACGGCGAAGAGGCGCCTGCGAAGAAGGCGCCCGCGAAGAAGACCGCTGCAAAGAAGGCGGCGCCCAAGAAGGCCGCGAGCAAGGTCGCGCGCAAGCCGGCGAAGAAGGCGATCAAGAAGCCCGCGAAGAAGAAAGCGCGTCGCTAGTCGATGAAGACGCTCGCGCTGGCGTTGGTGCTGCTGGGTGCGGCGTCGACGCCGACGCATGCGCCGGTGCGATTGCTTACGCTCGGCGACTCGTTCACGGCAGGGACGGGCGCCACGCCCGAGCAGTCATTTCCGCAGCGGCTCGCGGTGCGTTGGCGCGCGCGCGGGATTGCGGTCGACGTCGATGACCCGGCCGTGAACGGCTACTCGACGCAGGAGCTCATCGATCGCGAGCTCGGCGAGCTGAAGTCGTTCAAGCCCACACTCGTGACCATCGCCATCGGCGCGAACGACATTGTGCGGCACCGCGAGCTGCCCGAGTTTCGCAAGAACGTGCGCGACATCCTCGCGGCGGTGAAGGCTGCGGGTGTTCCCGCTTCGCAGATCTGGGTGCTGCCGCAGCCGGATTGGTCGCGCTCGCCGACGGCGGCCGAGTTTGGTGAGCCGGCTGCGTTCGCGGCGAAGATTCGCGCCTACGACGCCGCACTTCGCGAGGAAGCGCAGGCCGCGGGCGCGCAGTGGGTGGACCTCACGGCGCTCTTTGCGAAGCAGGCCGACGCCCACCAACTGGCGGACGACGGCCTGCATCCCTCCGCCGCGGCCTACGACGCCTGGGCGGAGCAGCTCGCGACGCGATTGTGATCCCTACGGCTGGTGCCAGTAGTACACGCCCTGGTTGAGCGTGCCGTCGCCGCCGCCGGAGCCCACGTTGTTGAAGGCCATGTCCATCTTGTCGTGGCCGCCGAAGCGGACCAGCGGGTACATCGAGCCGCCGGGTATCGCGTCCTTGGTGTTGTCGGCGTCGGGGCTGCACGTGCTCCACTGCACCAGGTCCGACGAGGTGGAAAGCTTGGGGTTGCCGCAGAGGTTGTCGCCCGTGACCTGGTTCTTCTCGGCGGCGATGGCGCCCTGGTGCTGCGCGCCGATGGCGATGGAGATCACCGCCACCATGTCGTCGTGCTGATCATTGGGGATCGCCACCGGCGACTGCCAGGTGCTGCCGTCGACCGACTGGTCGAACCAGAGGTACTGCGTGGTGTCCACGCCGGGGTTCGGCGGATCCACGCGGTAGGCGATCATCGCCACGCGCGGCTGCGTGCCGTCGAAGGTGAGCGCCACATCTAGCGGGCCGTTGGTCATGCCGTTGGTGTCCGTGACCTTGTTCGCCGAGGCCGAGCCCGGGCGCCAGAGCGCGAGGCTGTTGGTGCTGTCCGCGTCGTTGAGCCAGTAGGCGAGGGCGGGCGTGCCCGTGCTGTCGAGCGCGAGGTCGAGCGGCATCTCCGGGCCTTCATTGGTGTTGGCGAGGAGCGGCGCGGGCGTGTCCGTCCAGCTGCTGGGCTGCGCGGTGATGGCGCCGGTGCGGTAGTGCACGCCGCTGCCGTTTGCGTCGGCCTGGAAGAAGGCGAGGTACGCGGTGCCGTTGTTCACCGCGAGCGCGGGCTGATCGAGATCCACGCCGCCCACGCCCACAGAGCCCAGCGCGCTCCAGCTCGTGCCGTCGCTCGAGGTGGAGACGTTGATGACCTTGTTGGCGCCCACCGTGCCGCCGAACGCGAGGACGTAGGTGCCGCTCGCAGCGTCGCGGGCGAGCGCGGTCTCGCGGCCGAAGTTGCTCATCGCGCCCGCGGTCGCGACCTTCACCGGCGCGTTCCACACGAAGTCCTTGCGGTTCCAGCTCACGAAGTCGACCTCGTCGTCGCTGTCGTCGGAGTCGTTGTTGGGATCGCGCATGGCGTAGGCGATCGCCGCGTCGCCGTTGCTGTCGCTGGCCCAGGAGAGATCGGTGCCGAAGTTGTTGGCGGCCACGGTCGCGTTCGGGACGCCGACGGCCAGGCCGAAGCCGGCCGGCGGCGGGCCCGCGGGATGCGAGGTGCCCACGTACGCCGAGGTGCCCTGCGAATCGACGGCCTGCACCTGGTAGCTGTAGTCGGTGAACGCATCCATGCCGCCGTCGGACGCGAAGTCCGACCAGGTGGTGCCCGTGAGCCCCGTGGCGAGCGTGGTGAAGGTGCCGCCTGCGGCCTGGCGCTGGAGCGTGTAGGTGATGGTCTGGCCCGTGGTGGTGGTCGCCACCCACGAGAGATCGATCTCCGACTTGTTCGCGGCGGTGATGGTGATCGCCGACGGCGACGTCGGGCCGTTGCCCGACGCGGTGGTGCCGCCGCTGGTGCTGCCGCCGGTCGAGCCGCTGGTGCTGCCGCTGCCCGTCGTGCCAGTTCCGTTTGTGGTGCCGTTGTCGCCGCCCGAGTTGCTGCTGGAGCTGCTCGAGCTGCTGTTGCAGCCCGCGAGCGCCAGCGCCGCGAGCGCTGCCAGGGTCACCGTCGTGCGAAAGGGAGTCACTGCGGTTCTCCGTTCAAGAAGGAATGAGGTCCGGCCTCGCGCAACGCGGCATCCTAGCCATCATGGGAATCGCGCGCAGGTTTTCGGACTGCACATTCAGCAGCGCGGGATCCCTGCACCTGTTGGCCAGCGCACGCGCGAGAAAAACATAACCAAAAGGTGATCAGTCGAAGCCGGGCGGCCGCTCGTGCATCACGTTCAGCGCGCGCTCGAGCGCCACGCCGACGCGACCCAGCGTGCCTTCATCGAAGAGCTGCGAGAGCAAGGTCACGCCGTGCGGCACGCGTCGGGGCGGGTTGAGCTTCAGCGGCGGCTTCGCAGAATCCGGCGCCCAGTCGCTGCGCACCTCACTGATCTCCACGAAGCCCGCGCGCATGGTGAGCGACGGGTGCCCGGTGAAATTGGAAATGGTGAGCATCTCGTCGCGCAGCGACGGCACGAGCAGCACATCCACCTTCTCGAAGAGCATCGCCATCTCGATCGCCACTTTGCGACGCAGTCGATCGGCCTGAATCAGATCCACTGCCGAGAGGAAACGCGATTGGCGGAAGAAGTTGGGCCACGCGTCGGGCACCTGCATGCGCAGCTGATCGACGCCGTGCGAGAGCGTGAGCTCCTCGAACGCCGCGGCCGCTTCCGCGAGCACGACCACGTTGAGCGATCCGTAGGGCCACTCGGGCAGCGCGACCTCGATCGGCTTCATTCCGAGCTTCTTGCACACCTCGAGCGCGTTCCGGTCGACATCCGTCGCGTCCTTCATCCACGCGGGAAAGAAGCCCAGGCGCAATCCGTCGACCTTTTCCGACGCGTCGAAGTCGAGCTTGCTGGGCACGCTCGCGAGGTCGCCCGCGTCCGGGCCGGAGATGGCGTCGAGGACGAGCAGCGTGTCCTCGACGCTGCGGCACATGGGGCCGAGCTTGTCGAGCGACCAGCACAGCGTCATCGCGCCGGTTCGCGCCACACGGCCAAACGTCGGACGCAATCCGTTGATCCCGCAGCGCAGCGACGGTGAGGTGATGCTGCCTTCCGTTTCGCTGCCGATGGAGAAACCGACGAGCCCTGCCGCCGTCGCGCTTCCGGGGCCCGCGCTGCTGCCCGACGAGCCCTCCTCGAGCAGCCACGGGTTCTTCGTTTGTCCGCCGAACCAGACGTCTTTCAACGCGAGCGCACCGAGCGAGAGCTTCGCGACGAGCACGGCGCCGGCGGCGTCGAGCCGCTTCACGACGGTCGAGTCCAGTTTGGGCACACGATCTCGAAACGGCTCCGCGCCGTACGTCGTCGCGATTCCCGCGGTGTCGAGCAAGTCCTTCACGCCGTAGGGAATGCCGTGCAGCGGCCCGCGATACTTGCCCGCCGCGATCTCCGCGTCGGCCTGCTTGGCTCGCGTGAGCGCGTGCTCCTTCGTGAGCGTGATGGTGCAGAGCAGCTGCGGCTGAAAGCGCTCGAGCCGCTCGAGGTAGAGCTCGGTGAGCTTCGTCGACGTGATCTGCTTCGACTGAATCCAACGCGAGAGCTGTGTCAGCGGCGCGAACGCAATGTCGGCGGCGTTCTTCGGAAGCGGCGTCTTTGCATCGCGGCTGCGCACGAGCCGATGCTTCGACGGCCCCACGCGCATGCCGCGCAGCACCGGATTCCACACGAGCGCGGGCACGTCGCTGTCCGTGAGCGCGAGCTTCTTCGGACCCGTGCGGCGCTCGTAGAGCGGCGCCATTTGATCGCGCCAGCTCAGCGCAGCTTGCGCGCGCTCGGCGTCGCTGAGCTGCACCTGCACGAGCTTCTGCGCTTCGGCGAATGTTGCGGCACTCACCGCCGGACCACTCGCGCTTGCATCGGCAAACGACGTCGACGGCGCGCCAGGCGGCAATGGATTCGAGCCGGCATCGGGCGCTGCTTCCGCGCGTGATGCGCTGGCGACTTGCGCGACACCCATCGCGACGCCCGCGAGAAAATCCCGCCGCGTGGTCATTCACTTTCCTCCGGGCAGCTGAAGCGCGCAGCTCGCCTGCAGCGAGAGCGCGACCTCTTCTTGCGAAACGGCCTGCTGGCTCACCGCGCCGGGAATGCTGCAGCTCGCGGGCACGAGCGTGTGACCCGGCGCCGACGCGACGGCCGCGAAGTCCTTCGCACGCGCGGTGAGCTTCTTCTCGAGCTCGGCCCGGAACTTCTCGGGATCGCGCAGGCGCGCGATGGGCTGCGAGAAGCCAATGGTGTAGCCCGCATTGTTGGTGCGCGCCTGAAGCGCGAGCTCATCGGCAACCTTGTGCAGCGAGGCGACGACGTTCGCGCGCGCCCAGAAGTCCGCGTCGGGCAAGGGCACGACGATGTCGCCCTCGACGGTGACGCTCAGCGCCTCCGCGCTCGACTTGCGCCAGCCCGCGGCTTGCGCGCTGAAGTTGCCGGTCTTGAGCTGCGTGCCGGGGAACGCAGCCGTGAGCCGCTTGGAGATTTCATCGAAGGCGACGTGGCACGTGTAGAGCGCGCGCTCGGGATCTGGATTCTCCGAGCGCACGGTGAACGTGAGGTAGAGCGCATCAGGCCGCGCCACGACGTCGGCCACCACGGGAAGCCGCGTCTGCACCTGCGGCTCGGACTCATACGAACGCACGTCGCTCGAAGATTGCGCGAGTGCGGTCGAAGAGATCGTGAGAACCGCGAGGAAACAAATGGGTTTCATCCATCGCTCCGGATTGTGGGCCCGGAGCGTAGCAGCGGCGGGCGCCGAGCGGCGCCTGGTCAGTGACCGCCGGCCTGCTTCCACTCGCTGAAGGCCTCGGGCGCGGCCTTGGCGAAGCTCTCGCGCGCGGGCTTCCAACCGAGCGCGAGCGCGCGTGGCGCACGTACGACTTGATCCAGGCAGAGCGCGTCGGCCATGCCGCCGAAGATCTTCTTCGCTTCGTCGCGCGAGATCGTGTTAACCGTTCCGTTACGTCCGGCGGCCTGGCTCGCGGCGGTCGCGGCCTCCAGTTGCGTGAGCGACGCGCCGTCGACGCCGTGGAAGATGCCGCCCGCGGCGCGCTCGACGATCAAGCGGAAGAGCTGCGCGAGATCGTCGCGGTGGATGTAGGGCACGTGGTTGTTGCCGTCGCCCACGACGCGCGCGGCGCCGTCCTTCGTCGCGGTCGCGAACCAGTCGGCGGTGAGGCTGCCGTGGCCACCGTAGACGAGGCCGGGACGAATCACGGCGGTGTGCAAGGTCTCGCGCGCGGCCGAGAGCACGCGCTGCTCGTGCGCCGGTCGCCAGGTGACGCCCGCGAACGGCTCGGCCGTCGAGCCGTCTTCGCCGGCGCCGTTCGGACACTGGCCGAGCACCCACACGCCGCTCGTGAACACCAGGCTCTTCACCTTCCCGGACTTCGCGGCCTCGATGAGCCCCTCGATGCACGCGAGATCCTTGGCGGGCGTGTCGGAGCTGTAATCGACGGCCGCGTGGATGAGCGCGTCGTGCTCGGACGCGGCGCTGAGCCATCCCGCGGGCTGGCTCATGTCGCCGCGGACGGCCTTCGCGCCGGTCTTCTCGAGCTCACTTGCCTTCGCTTCCGAACGCACGAGCCCGCTGACGCCGTGGCCCGCCTTCAAGAGGGCGTTCACCACCGCCTGGCCAATGAAGCCCGTCGCTCCGGTCACGAACACGCGCATGTGCAGCCTCCGAGGGGTCGATACTATTCAGCTCGTCTTGCTGCGCGCGATGGGGCCGAGCTTGGCCTTCGTCGCGCGCAAGTAATCCGCGGGCGCGAGCACGATTTGTGTGCCGCGAACGCCCGCGGAGACGGCGACGTGGTCGAAGAGCTCGAACGTCTCGTCCACGAAGACGGGGTAGTCCTTCTTGCCCGCGAGCGCGGTGACGCCGCCGCGGATGTAGCCGGTGAGCGGCTGCACTTCCTTGAGCGCCACGGTGTCGATCTTGCGGTCGCCGGTGAGCTTCGCGAGCGCCTTCAAGTCCAGCTCCGCATCGCCAGGGACGACGGCCAGACACACGCCGTTGCGATCGCCGCGCGCGACCAGCGTCTTGAACACCTGCTCGGCGGGCATGCCCACCTTGCGCGCCACGCTCTCCGCGGTGAGGTCGTTCTCGTCGACCTCGTAGTCGCGCAGCTCGTACGTGATGCCGAGCGTGTCCAGCAGCCGGGCGGCGTTGGTCTTCATGCGAGCGAGAACCTACACGCCTTCGCGCCGATGCTTAACCGGAATGTTATCTGCAACGTGTCGCTAGTTCGGCTTCTCGAGCTCGTTCGCGCCGTTGCCCGCGCCGGCCGCCTTCTGCTGCTCGGCGATCTCGCGCTTCACCTGGGCCATGTCGAGCTCTTTGACCTTGCCGATGATCTGGTCGAGGGCCTCGCCGGGCAGGGCGCCGGGCTGCGCGAAGAGCAGCACCTGATCGCGGAACACCATGAGCGTGGGGATGCTCATGATCTGGAAGGCGCCGGCCAGATCCTGCTGCTCTTCGGTGTTCACCTTGCCGAAGGTGACGTCCGGATATTTCTCGGACGCCTTCTCGAAGGTGGGAGCAAACATGCGACAGGGGCCACACCACTCCGCCCAGAAGTCGAGGAGCACGATGCCGTCCTTCTCGACCGTCTCGCGGAAGTTGTCGGCGGTGATCTCCTTGGTGGCCATGGCGTCTCCGGGTTCGGGCGGCTAGAACCAAGGTTAACTCCCCGGGGGTTGTCGCGCTCGCTTCGTCGAGGCCCGGGCAAGCGAAAGGCCCATGTCGCTCCTCGCCGAGATCTCGCCGGATGGCCAGTGGCTGCTCGATGCCCTCGCGGCCGACGCGCGCGGGCCCGCGCCGGCCTGGGCTGCGCTCTCGGCGTTTCACCACCTGCGCACGCGGCCGCCCGACGAGCACCCGGCGTTCGGGACGTCGCTCTTGCAGTGGCAACGGCTGCGGGCGCGCTATGGCTCGCGGGCGCCCGAGGTGGCGGCCGAGGCCTTCCTCGCCATGCCGAGGAGCGAGCGGGAGTGGGGCGTTCCGGCGCGCGTGCTCGAGCTCTGGGTGCGGCATGCGCCATTGCCCATCGAGGTCGCGGGCCGGATCGTCGCGCTCGACGTGCTGCCCACGGCTGAAGCGGTGATCGTCGCCGAAGAGCTCGCGCTCGGTGCGCACGAAGGAGGACGTCCTTCGCCGGGTGTGTTGCAGCTCGTCGCTGCGCGCTCGGGCGAAGCGTTCGTCGAAGCGCGCGCTTTGGCGCAGCTCGAGCGCTTCGCGCGCGGCGACATCGACGCCGACGCGCTCTCGGTCACGCTCTGTCCAGGTCTCCTCGACGACAGCCCGCCGCATTTGCCGGAAGTCACCGCGCGCTTGCTCGGTGGGCTCACGCATCCCCACGCGTATGTGCCCGCGTCGACGCCGGAGCTGGAGGGCGTCCTCGCGAAGGTCCGACTCGCGGCGTGCGAGTGCCCGGCCGATCATTCGGCGGCGCAGCTCGCGCATCGCGCGGTGGCGTGCGCGCGTCAGCTCGCGGTCGACGACGTGCTCGCGCTCGCCACGCCGGGTCGCGCCGCCGAGCCGAACGCCAACGTGAAGCTTCCGCTCGCGACGGATGTGGCCAAGGCGCTCGCGAATGTGGATGAAGAGCTGGCGATTCGCGTGGCGCTCGCGTTTCCCGCGCTGGCAGGCGCAGCCGAGAAGGGGCGCAAGCTCGTGGGGCTCACGGTCTGGCGCGCGGCGCGCGAGCCGGATGTCGTCCTCGCGCAGGCGCACGCGGCACGCGCGAAGCTCGATCCTTCTGTGCGCGATCGCTGGGACGCGCTCGCTGGTGGCCCGCTGCCGACGGAAGCTGCGCCCGCGCTCACCTGGGAAGATCGCCTCAACGAGAGCCTGCGCTCGGGTACGGAGCTCGCGCTCGATGAGCTCTTGAAGTCCGAGGTGGAGCTCTCCGGATTGCTCTTCGAATCGCCGAGTGGGCCTGGCTTGCTCACGCCCGAGGGCAAGCTGCGCAATGGCGTGCGCGCGTGGAATGCGCCGTCGAAGATCCGGCTCGCGCACCCGGTCGATCTCTTCGACGCCGAGCGCACCGCGTGGCAAGCGCGCTTGCTCGCTTCCGGTACGCAGGCGCTGGTGAATCAACCCTTCCGCGAGACGCACAAGGCCGGCGGCCGCGAGCCCGGGCGCAAGAAGCTCGAGCGGCTCCGCGGCGTCGCGCTCGCGACGGGTGCGCTCGAGTTCCTCGCGCGGCGCGGCTGGTTTCCCACGATCTCGCCTGCCGAGATCCCCGTGGAGCTCGTGCTCGGCGAGTGGCGCGCGCGCTTGCTCGCGGAGCCGGGACCGACCGGGCCGGTGAACGCGGGCCTCGAGTTCTGGCACGCGGGCAAGAGCGTGCTGCTCGGTGATGTGCCCCCGCGCGTGTTCTCCGAAGCCTGGCGCGACGTCGATGAAGCGCTCGCCCTGGCGATGCCGGATCGCTCGTACGTTCCGTCGCCCGCGCGCGGTGACTTGATTCGCTTGCTCGCCCCGCGGCTCGAGGCGCCCGATTTGCGCGTGGAGAGCGATCACGTCGCGTTCAGCGCGCAGGGACATCCCGAGCGAATCACCTTGCACAACGCGCGTCCGGCCGACGGCGAATTGGTGATCGAAGCCGAGGCGCGCGCGCTCGCGAGAGGGCTGCTGCCGTTCGTCGACGATGGTGGCGTGGCCGCGGTGCTGCTCGGTCGCGTGCTGGCGCGGCTTCAGCCCGACGAGGCCGAGGGCGAGTCCGAGCCGAAGGAGGGCAGTTGAGCGACCTGCACCTTCGCCTCGCCGGCGTGACACGGCTCGCGCTCGACGGCCGGGGCCCGCGCGACGGCTACGTGTTCGATCCGCATCGGCTCGCGCTGCCGTGTTGGGCGCTCGCGCTTCACGAGCGAAATGCTGGTCCCGCGCTGCTGGTGACGTTCGATCGACACCTCGATCTCGCCGTGCCCCAAGAGCCCGCGCGCGTGCCGGATCGCGAAGCGGGCGTGCTCGCGATCGATGCGCACGCGCGGCTCGAGCTCGACGTTCGCAACATCGATCACATCGTCGCGGCGATGGAGGCCGGCATCGTGGGCGACGTGCTGTGCTTCGCGCGCGCGAAGCCGCAGGGCGCGCTCGAGGGCGGCACGTACACCGATCGGCGCGGGAAGGCGCACCGCATCGACGTCGCGCGCACGCTCGAAGAGTGGCTCGATGCTGGCGGACGCCTCACGCACGAAGGGCCGGCGCTGCTCGATCTGGACCTCGATTGCTTCTCTTCGCCGAGCGACGCCGATCCCCGCGCGATTCTTCCCTGGCCGCGCGAGCTCGTGCGCGACGCGCTCCTGCCCGAAGGTTCGTCCGCGTTCTGGAGCGCGCTCTTGCCGAAGACGATCGCCCTCACGCTTGCGCGCGAGCCGTACCACGTGGGCGGGCTCCTGGCGGCCAATCGGCTCTTCGAGGTGGCGGCGCCGGTGCTGTTCGAAGAGCTGCTGGGCGGGCGAGTTCCGTAGCTGGCACGCGAAATCGCTGCTATCCACGCGACCATGGCTTTGCGCCTCGTTCCCCTCGGCGGTCTCGGCGAAATCGGCATGAACGCGATGGTGGTCGAGGCCAACGGCCGCCGACTGCTCGTGGATTGCGGCGTGCTCTTTCCGCGCCTCGAGCGCGGCCGCGGCTTCGACGTCTACGTTCCCGACCTCACGTACCTGCGCCAGCAGCTCTCGGCGCTCGACGGCATCGTCATCACCCACGGCCACGAAGATCACCTGGGCGCGCTGCCGCTGCTGCTGCGCGAGGTGCAGGTGCCCGTTTTCGGCGGCCCGTTCGCGCTGCGGCTCTTGCAGAACCGGCTCAACGAGCACGGCATCGAGGCCGACACGCGCTTGTTCCGCGCGGGCGAGCGCTTCTCGGCGGGCCCGTTCGAGGTCGAGTCGATCCACGTGAACCACAGCATCCCCGACGCCATGGGGCTCGCGATTCGCGGCGACTTCGGGACCGTCGTTCACACTGGCGACTTCAAGATCGATCCCACGCCGTTCGAGGGAAAGCCGACCGACGTCGAGGCGTTCAAGCGCGCGCGTGGCGCCACGGTGCTGCTCAGCGACTCCACGAACGCCGAGCGCGACGGCACCACGCCGAGTGAGACCGTCGTCGCCAAGACGCTGCGCGAGATCGTGGAAGGCGCGACCGGACGCGTGGTGATCACCATGTTCGCGTCGCACCTCATTCGTTTGCAGCAATTGATCGAGGTGTGCGCGGCGACGAATCGCAAGCTGGTCGTCGTCGGTCGCGGCATGATCGAGAACCTGCGCATCGGGCAAGAGCTGGGAATGCTCCGCGGCGCGAGCGCGGTCGTGATTCACGAGGACCAGCTCGATCAGCTCAAGCCGCACGAGGTGATGCTCGCGACGACCGGTGCGCAAGGCGAGCCGCGATCGGCGCTCTGGCGCATGACGTTCGATCCGGATTGGAAGCACCGCATCCGCGCGGGCGATCTCGTGGTGTTCTCCGCGCGCGCGATTCCGGGCAACGAGCTCTCGATTCAGGAGCTCGTGAACGGCCTCTGGGAGCGCGGCGCCACCGTGCTCACCGAGGACAGCCACATCGGCGAAGGGCACATCCACGCGTCCGGGCAC
>Ga0265338_10006713_pt1 | contig 14538 bp, 9 predicted proteins | sample 42126metaG_FD_193579 | JGI IMG/M metagenome (GOLD analysis project Ga0265338, IMG submission 193579) | Rhizosphere microbial communities from Carex aquatilis grown in University of Washington, Seatle, WA, United States - 4-21-26 metaG | ecosystem: Host-associated > Plants > Roots > Rhizosphere >... | reverse complement strand
TTTCCCTGGCTGCACCTGAACCCCGCTGGCACCACAGGTCCCTTAACTTAGCGGCATTGCGGTATAGGCCCCTGGTTGCCACAACCACGGCGCCGGGAACGGCTGGAACCCGGGCCGCCCAGCCCCACGGGACACTTCTTAAACACCCCGTGGCCCCTGCCCCTGGCCTCGGGCCTTCGCCTGGTGTCAGGGCAGGTCGCCTGGACAACGGCGATTGCCCGGGCCGGCTCCCCGGACTCGCCATCGCCGCCGTTGACCGAGGCAGCAAGGCGTGTACCAGGAGGCCGGCCCCGAGGGCCCAGAAGGCGGCGCCGATACCGAGGAAGCTGAGCCCGGACGCCGCGATGACGAACGTGATCGCGGCCGACTCGCGGCCCTCGGCGGCCGACAGCGCGCCGGCCAGTGCGGACGAGAGCGAGCCGAGGAGCGCGAGCCCGGCGACCGAGCCGACCACGTCCAGCGGGCCAGTGCTCACGAGCGTCGTCAGGGCGACGGAGAGCAGGGCGAGGACCAGGTAGGCCCAGCCCGCGGTCCACGACGCCAGCCAGCGCCGGGCGGGATCGGGATGCGCGTCCGGTGACGCGGCCAGCGAGGCGGTGATCGCGGCCAGGTTGATGGCATGCCCTCCGGCCAGCGCGCTGGCCGCGGTGCCGATGCCGGTGACGGCCATCGTCTCCCGCCACGGCACCTGGTAGCCGTAGGACGACATGATGGCGACGCCGGGCACGTTCTGCCCGGCCATCGTGACCACGTAGAGCGGAATCGCCAGTCCGAGGAGGCTTGCCCAGCTGAAGGCGGGCGTCGTCCAGACCAGGCCCGGGAGCAGCCCCCCGTGGGCTCCGCCGCGGCGGGCGGCCTCCACGCCGACCACCACCAGGGTGACCGCGAACGCCCCCGGTACGGCCCATTTGCGGGCCACCCGGAGCAGGATGAGCCAGGTCAGCAGGATCGGCCCGACCTCCCACGGGTGCCCGGCGAGGCCGCGCGCTGGCACCAGGCACAGCTCAAGCACGACGCCGGCCAGCATGGCCTGCGCGATCGGCGCCGGGATGGCCGCGATGAGCCCGCCCAGCCGCGGCCACAGGCCGGTGACGATGATCAGCCCGCCCACGACGAGGAACGCGCCGACGGCCGCGGGCCAGCCCCCGTGCACGGTCCCGGTGCTGGCCAGCAGGGCCGCGCCCGGCGTGGACCAGGCGAGCGTGAGCGGGATCCGGTGGCGGCGGGCAAGCCACAGCATGCCGACCGCCTGGGTCACGCAGACGACGAGCAGGCCGGAAGCCGCTTGCGCGGGAGAGGCACCGACCGCGCGCAAGCCCGCCAGGACGACGGCGAAAGAGCTGGTGAATCCGACCAGGGCGGTCAGCAGGCCGGCCGTGAGGGGCTGGCTGCGGCTACCTAGTTCCATATACAGAACAATAGCCAGCGTGGTTCTGTATATGGAACCACGCTGGCTAGACTCACTGCCATGAGTGACCTGGCGCGGCTGGTGGGCGAGCGGCTGCGGGCCGCGCGACAGGAGCGCGGGCTGTCGGTCGGCACGCTCGCCGAGGCGGCGGGCGTGGGCAAGGGCTCGCTGTCAGAGATCGAGAACGGGATCCGCAACCCCACGCTGGGCACGCTTTACTCCCTCGCGGGCACGCTCGGCGTGCCGCTGGCGACCTTGATCGCGGACCGGGCCGGCGCGCGGGTCACCGCGCCCGGCGTGGAAGCGCGACTGCTCGACGTGACCCGCGAGGGCGGGCAGACGGTGGAGGTCTACCGGCTGCGGATCGAGCCCGGCGTGCACTACCGCTCGGTCCCCCACGGTCCCGGCGTCGTCGAGCACCTGCTGGTGACCAGCGGGCGGGCGCGGGCAGGCCACCTCGGCGAGGAGACCGAGATCGGCCCGGGCCAGGCCGCGCAGTGGGTCAGCGACGTCGCCCACGGGTACGCCGCGCTCGGCGCCGACGCGGTGGAGTCCGTCCTCGTCATCCGCTCCCCTGCCCCGGCCAGCGGTTAGGCTGCTCCCCCGGGCGGGTCTCGGCGGGCGCCGTGGTTGCGGCAATCACGGCGCTCTAACGCGCTGGCTGCCACAACCACGCGGGTCGAACCGGGAGGAGCAGGCTCCTACAGCTCGATCCCGGGGTAGAGCGGGTGGCGGCCGAGCAGCTCGGCGCAGCGGTCCCGGCTGTCGGCCGCGACCTTGGCGTCGAGCACGTACTTGGCCTTCGAGGTGCCCCCGGCGGGGGTGGTCGCAGCGAGCACGGCGGCGAAGACGTCGGCGACCTCATCGAGCTCGTCCGGGCCGAATCCGAGCGTGGTCAGGGCCGGGGTGCCCATCCGGATCCCGGAGGTGTACCAGGCGCCGTTGGCGTCCCGCGGGATGCTGTTGCGGTTGGTCACCACGCCGGCCTCGAGCAGCGCCGACTCGGCCTGGCGGCCGGTCAGCCCGAAGCTGGCGGCCACGTCCGCCAGCACCAGGTGGTTGCTGGTGCCGCCGGTGACCAGCCGGACCCCGCGCCGCAGCAGCCCGTCGGCCAGCGCCTGGGCGTTGGCGACGACCGCGGACGCGTAGCCGGCGAACGACGGCTGGCGGGCCTCGGCCAACGCGATCGCCTTGGCCGCCATCACGTGCGGCAGCGGGCCGCCGAGCACCATCGGGCAGCCCTTGTCGACGAACGGCGCGTACTCGCTGGTGCAGAGCACGAACCCGCCGCGCGGGCCGCGGAGCGACTTATGGGTGGTGGAGGTCACCACGTCGGCGTGCGGGACCGGGTTCAGGTCGCCGGTCAGCACGCCGCCCGCGACCAGGCCCGCGAAGTGGGCCATGTCGACCATGAAGGTGGCGCCGACCTCGTCCGCGATCTCGCGCAGGATCCGGAAGTTCGGGGTGCGCGGGTAGGCCGAGTACCCGCCGACGAGCACCGCCGGGCGGAACTCCCTCGCCTGGGCGGCGATCGCGTCGTAGTCGAGCTGCTCGGTCTCCGGGTCGGTCCCGTAGCTCGCCTGCTCGAACAGCTTGCCGGAGATGTTGGGCCGGAACCCGTGGGTCAGGTGGCCGCCGGCGTCCAGCGCCATCCCCAGCATCCGCTGCGCGTGCAGTTCACCGCGCAGCCGCTCCCAGTCCGGGCCGGCCAGGTCGTTCACGTGCTTGACGCCCGCGGCGGCCAGTGCGGGCTCTTCCACCCGGCGGGCGAGGATCGCCCAGAACGCGACCAGGTTGGCGTCGATACCGGAATGCGGCTGCACGTAGGCGTGCTCGGCGCCGAACAGCGCCTTCGCGTGCCCGGCGGCGATCGACTCGACCCGGTCCACCATCTCGCAGCCCGCGTAGAAGCGCTGGCCGACGGTGCCCTCCGCGTACTTGTCCGACAGCCAGTTCCCCATCGCCAGCAGCACCGCGGGCGAGGCGTAGTTCTCCGACGCGATCAGCTTCAGCTGCCGCCGCTGCGACGCGAGCTCGCCCGCGATGGCGGCGGCGATGTCGGGCTCGGACGCCGCGATGGTCTCAAGCGCCGCCGAGTAGGCGACGGCGGCCGACGGCGAGGGGGTGCGGGCGGGGCTGGCGACGGCGGGTGCGTGACTGGCCGGACTGGTCATGTGCGTTCTCCCGGTGGGCGGCTCTGGCTGCTTGGGCTGCGTCGATGACACTCGCCCAGGCGCACGGCTCACCCGGCGACAGCCAGGGGGCCGCTCCCCGGTGGTGCTCCACCTGAACGCCAGTCACGGCCCGCCGCCACTCTACCGTCTCCGCGGGCCAGGCACGAGTCAGCCGCTCCCGTTCGTTATGAGCTGGCGAGGTGCGGGGCGGTGACCGGCTCGCTGGCGGTGACCGCGGCCGGCCCGGCCGCCTTCCGCAGCCGGACCGCGGTCACCAGGGCGACCGCCAGCAAGACGACGCCGGCCAGGATGTAGGCGTTGCCCCACAGCAGCTGGAAGCCGTGCCAGTGGTACTCGACGTACCCGGGCTGGTCCCCGTGCTGCGCGAACTGCACGGGGTCGGTGTTGCGCTGCGCCCACAGCAGGCCGAGGGAGAAGTTGCCCAGGTTGCGGGCGTTCTCCCAGATCGCGTCGGGCCAGGCGGCGAAGGTGACGAGCAGGAACGCCGTTAGGGCCCAGAGCGCGCGGGCGGCCCGCTGGCGGCCGGCGCGGGCCGCCGTCAGCGCGTAGTGGCCGGCCACCGCGACCGCGGGAGCGACCCAGACCCAGTGGTGATCCCAGCTGATCGGCGAGACCAGCAGGCCGGTCAGCGCGGTGGCGAGCAGCGCCGGGACCGGGTAGCCGGCCCGGTCGAGCAGGTAGGCGGCGGTCATCCCGGCTACCAGGGCGACCGCCGCGGCCACCAGCCACGGGTCCTGCCCGGCCGCGACCGACCCGGCGAAGCGGGTGATGACGGCGCGCAGCGACTGGTTGCCCGCCCAGCCCATGAATCCGGCCCGGTTGCCGTCGGCCAGGAACATGCCGTGCAGCCACCACTTCGAGGAGTCGTGCGGCAGCAGCGCGAACCCGGCCGCGACGGTGACCGTGAAGCCGGCCAGGGTGGCCGCCGCCTCGCGGAACCGGCGGGTGATCAGCAGGTAGGGCACGAACACGAGCGGGACCAGCTTGATCCCGGCCGCCACCCCGGTGAGCGCGCCCTTCCACCAGCGCGGCCGGCCGTCGGCGCGGGCGGACGGCTGGCACAGGTCGCCGATGATCATGGCCATCAGCACCAGGTTGACCTGGCCGAGGTAAATGGTGCGGACCACCGGCTGCAGCCAGAAGGTGACCGCCGCCGCCAGCAGGGTCGCGCCCAGCCGCACCCGGCGGTCACGGTAGCCGAGGCCGCCGAAGGTGAACCAGAGCGCCGCCACCAGCGCGGCCATGTTGCCGATGACGGAGGCGGCCGCCATTACCAGCCACGGCAGGAACGAGGCGACCGCGAACGTCAGCGCCGCGAACGGGGTATAGGTGAACTTGAGCGCCAGCGGGCTGAACCCGCCCCAGTCGTACAGCGGCGCCCACGCGCCCGCGCGGTAGTACGGGCTGACCTGCCGCACGATCAGCCCGCCGTCCCGGTAGACGGTCAGGTCGACCATGCTGAGCGCGCGGTTGACCACGGTGAACACCAGCCAGCTGGCGATCACCAGGGCGAACGCGATGACGCCGGCCCGCAGCAGCCGGGTCCCGGCCGCAGGGGGCGCGCAGGCGTCGGAATTCACACCCGCAACCATATCCGGGGTTGACGGCCGGCGCCCGGTTACTACGCCGTGTAGGTCATGCTGCCGGTTCATGCGTCATACTGGGGGTCATGAGCGTCGTCAGCCTGGTCTCATCCGGGCCGCTGCTGCTGGCCATGCCGGTCGCCGCCGCGGCCGGCGCGGTGACGTTCCTGTCGCCCTGCTGCCTGCCGCTGGTGCCCGGGTACCTGGCGTACATCACCGGGATGTCCGGCACGGACGCGGAGCAGGCGGCCGGCGCCGCCGCGACCGCGACCGCCTCGGCCACGACGGCGCTGTCCGAGCATGAGGGGGACGGGGCCGGCGGCGTGGCCATCCAGCCGCGGGTGGCCGCGGCGGTGTCGCCGGCCAGGCAGACCGGCCGCACGGTGGCCGGCACGGCGCTGTTCGTGGTGGGCTTCTCGGCCGTGTTCGCGCTCGCCGGGCTGGCCGTGGGCGGGCTCGGCCAGCTGTTCAGCGCGCACGACTCGGCGCTCACACGGGTCCTTGGCGGGGTGACTATCCTGCTCGGGCTGCTGTTCTTCGGCGCGTTCGACCGGTTCATGTTCGCCGGGAGGGTGTTCAAGCCATCGGCCATGCCGAAGGCCGGCCTGGCCGGGGCACCGCTGCTCGGCGTGCTGTTCGGCATCGGCTGGACCCCGTGCATCGGCCCCACGCTGACCGCGGTGCTCACCCTGTCGCTGCAATCGGGCACCGCCGCCCGCGGCGGCTTCCTCGCCTTCGTCTACGGGCTCGGCCTGGGCATACCGTTCCTGATCGTCGCGCTCGCGTTCCAGCGGCTGGTGAACGTGCTCAGCTTCTTCAAGCGCAACGCCCGGACGGTCAGCCGGGTCGGCGGCGTGATGCTGGTGGCGGTCGGCCTGCTTGAGGTCACCGGCGCGTGGAGCGCCGCCGTCACCTGGCTGCACGCCCACTGGTTCAGCGGCTACAACCTCCCGCTGTAAGACCGCTACCGGCGCGCGCCGGCCTTCGGCTTGACCGCGGCCGGCTTGCGCGGCGGCTGCTCGGGCGCCCGCGCCCGGCGGACCTCGGCCGCCGCCTCGACCAGGGCGGTGAACAGCCGGGGGTCGTCGCCCTCTTCCGGGTGCCAGTGCACCGCGACGCCGAAGCGGTGGCCGGTCACCTCGAGGGCCTCGGTGACCGCGCCGTCGGGCGACCAGCCGGCCACCGTCACCCCGTCGCCCGGGTGGGACGGCGCCTGGTGGTGGGAGGCGGGCACCTGGATCTGGGTGCCGAGCAGCCGCCCGAGCGCGGTGTCGGCGCCGAGGATCACCTCGTGCGCGGTGTAGCGGGCCCGGGCGGCCCGGTGACCGGGCAGGTCCTGGGTGAGCGTGCCGCCACGGGCGACCGCGAGCACGTGCAGGCCACGGCCGACCGCCAGGAACGGGACGTTGCCGTCGAGCGCGGCGCGCATCAGCGCCAGCTCGAACCTGTCCCGGCGGTGATCCGGCTCGTCCGACTCTTCGTGCCGCTCCTGGTCGTAAAGGGTGGGGTCCATGTCCCGGCCGCCGGCGAAGACCAGGCCGTCCAGCGCCTCAATGAAGGCGCTGACCGAGGACGTCGGCACCGGGGGCACGATCAGCGGCGCCCCGCCGGCCCGCTCCACCGCGCGGACGTAGCTGACCGGCGCGATCGCGGCTTCCCGGACCCAGTCGCCCCAGCGAGCGGCGTCTAGCTCACTGGTGATACCGATGATCGGGCGGCCCATCCAGGTCCCTCCTGTTACCTTCGCTGCCTGCTCGACTGGAAACGGGGCCGCGTCCCCCGCTCCGGCGTTACGGCTATTGTTCCTGACACAGCCGGATTCGGCCGGGTGATGACTTATTTAGCGGTCCCCGATACGAGGACGGCGCCCCCTGCCCCCCTGCCATGCCATCGCGCCTCAGGGGCCAAGCCGGACCTAGCCGGCAGCCTGGGCACGCTGGTGATGGCGAACATTCTTCGCTTCCAGGTACGAAGCGCGCGCGGCCGGTATTTCGTTACAGCGAACGGGCGGGCGGCAATTCCCTCGCGGACTCGCCCGCCAGCCGCAGCACCCGCATCACCGGGACCGCCCGCCCCGCCAGCGGCCTTGGCGGCTAGAGGAGGACGGTGCCGGCCACCAGCGTGCTGGTGCCGCCACCGACCCAGACCGACCCGTCGGCGTCGGCGGTGACGTGCACCCGGCCGTGGCGGCCGAGCACCGTGCCCTGACTGGCCGTGTAGGGGGCGGCCGCCTTGCCCGCCGACAGCAGCCACTGGCCGAGGGCGGCGTTCAGCGACCCGGTCACCGGGTCCTCGCCGGCGCCGCCGACGAGCGGGGTGAACGCGCGCACCTCGAACGCCTGGGGCGAGCCAGGCGGGTACGGGCCGAACACCCCGATGTCCCGCGCGGTGACGCCGGGGGTCAGCCCGAGCACCGCGTCGGCGCTGGCCAGCTCGACCGCGACCCAGCCGGGCCCGTTGTCGGCCCACTGGGCGTCCACGATGTCGGCCCGGGTGATGCCGAGGGACCGCGCGACCTCGGCCAGCAGCGGCTCGTCGACCGGGCCGGAGCGGATCAGCGGCGGCGCCCGGAACGACAGCCGGCCGTCGGGCGAGCGGCGGACCGGGACCAGGCCGATGCCGCACTCCTGGATCACCAGGCCCGGCTGGGCGGGCGGCACGCCCGCCTCCAGCCAGGCGTGCGCCGAGCCGAGCGTCGGGTGGCCGGCGAACGGCAGCTCCCGCTCCGGGGTGAAGATCCGCACCCGGTAGTCGGCCGCCGCGTCGGCCGGGGCGAGCAGGAACGTCGTCTCGGACAGGTTCGTCCACCGGGCGAACCGCCGCATCTCGGTCTCGGTCAGCCCGTCGGCGCCGTGCACCACCGCCACCGGGTTGCCGACGAAGGGGTCGTCGGCGAACACGTCCACCTGCCGGAACTGCCGCTGCATGGCCGCCAGCGTATCCGTCGGCCGGGCGCGGGGGCACGGGCCAATTCCGGCCGCATTGGCTCGCGCTCGGGTGACGGCCGCATGACCGGGGACACGGGCGGGCAGACACGCTCACGTAACATCGTTGCGGCAGCATAGGGGGATGATCACGAGCCTCGACGACCGATCGGCGACGCCAGCCCGGTGGACCTGAACACCGTCGCCGAGTTCGCGCCCGCCACGGACGCCGCGTGGCGGGACGGCGACGCCTGGCTCGGCGGCGGCAGCTGGCTGTTCTCGGTGCCGCAGCCCAAGGTCACCCGGCTGCTCGACCTGCAGGCGTTCGGCTGGACCCCGCTGGCGGAGCGGGCCGACGGCGTGCTGATCGGCGCCACCTGCACGTTCGCGCAGCTGGCGAGCTGGCAGCCGGAACGCCCCGGGTACGCGGGGGCGGCGCTGCTGGCCCGGCAGTGCTGCCACGCGCTGCTCGGCTCGTTCAAGGTGCACAACGTCGCCACCGTCGGCGGCAACATCTGCCTGTCGCTGCCCGCCGGCCCGATGACGTCGCTGGCCAGCGCGCTGGACGGGGTGGCGCTTGTGCGCAGTCCCGATGCGTTCAGGCGCGACGTCCCGGTCGGCGACCTGGTCACCGGCGACGGCCGCAACGCGCTGGACCCGGGCGACCTGCTGACTCACGTGTGGCTGCCGGCCTACGCGCTCACCGGGCGGACCGCGTTCCGGCAGCTGTCGCTGTCGCCCGTCGGCCGCTCAGCGGTGCTCGTCATCGCCCGCCGGGACAGCGGGGCCGCGCCGGCCGGGATCGTCAACCAGGCCGGGGCCGGGACCACCGTCGTCACCGTGACCGCGGCCACGCCGCACCCGGTGCAGCTCCGCTTCGCGGGCCCGCCTTCTGCCGCCGAGGCCCTGGAAAGCCTGGACGCGGCGGTGCTGGGCGACGGCGGGCCGGGCTACCTGGACGACGTGCACGGCAGTGCCGCCTGGCGCGCGGCGATGACTCGCCGCCTGGTCACCGAGTCCCTGGCGGAAATCAGCGGATGAGGGTCAACGGCGCCGACGTGCCGGGCGAGCCCCGTCCCGGGCAGTGCCTGCGCACCTTCCTGCGCGCTCACGGCGCCTACGGGGTGAAGAAGGGCTGCGACGCCGGCGACTGCGGCGCGTGCACGGTGCACGTCGACGGCGTGCCGGTGCACAGCTGCGTGTACCCGGCCGTGCGGGCGCGGGACCGGGAGGTCACCACGATCGAGGGGCTCGCCGCCGCCGGCGATCGCCCGGGCGGCCTGCACCCGGTGCAGGCTGCGTTCCTGGCCGCGCAGGGGTTCCAGTGCGGCTTCTGCACCGCGGGCATGATCATGACGACGGCGGCGCTGTCGGCCGAGCAGCGCCTCGACTTGCCGCGGGCGCTCAAGGGCAGCATCTGCCGGTGCACCGGCTACGGCGCGGTCGAGGACGCGGTCAACGGAACCGCCCGGATCAGCCCGAACGAGTGCGGCGCTGTGCCTTCCCCCATCGGGCCTTCCCCCATCGGCCGGAGCCTGCCCGCGCCCGCCAGCCGGGCGGTCGTCACCGGCACCGCCCGGTACACCTGCGACCTCGCCCCCGACGACGCTGCCGACGATGCTGTCGACGACGCTGCCGACGCTGCCGAGCACCTGCCGCCGGAGCCGCCGCTGCACCTGAAGCTGCTGCGCGCGCCGCACCCGCACGCCTGGATCAGGTCCGTCGACCCGTCGGCGGCGCTGCGCGTGCCCGGCGTCGTCGCCGTGCTCAGCTACCCGGACTCGCCGACGGCGGCGTACTCCACCGCCCGGCACCACAACCCGGACGACGACCCCTACGACACGCTGGTATTCGACCGCACGGTGCGGTTCCACGGGCAGCGGGTCGCCGCGGTGGTGGCCGAGACGCTCGCGGCGGCCGAGGCCGGCTGCGCCGCCGTCCGCGTCGACTACGACGTCCGGCCCGCCGTCACCAGCCCGGCCGCGGCAACCGCGCCGGGGGCACCGGAACTGCACCCGGGCAGCGCGCCGGGCAACGTCTGCGCCGAGGTGCACCGGCAGACCGGGGACCCGGACGCCGCCTTCGCCGCCGCGGCGGCCGTCTACACCGGAACCTTCGCCGTCCAGCGGGTGCAGCACGTGGCGCTCGAGACACACGCCAGCATCGGCTGGCTGGACTCCAGCGGGCGGCTGGTGCTGCGCACCTCCACCCAGGTGCCGTTCCTCACCAGGGACGCCCTGTGCACCGTGTTCGGCCTGGACTCCGACCGGGTGCGGGTGGTGGCCAAGCGGGTCGGCGGCGGCTTCGGCGGCAAGCAGGAGATGCTGACCGAGGACGTGGTCGCGCTGGCGGTGCTGCGCACCGGGCGGGCGGTGCAGCTGGAGTTCACCCGCGAGGAGGAGTTCACCGCCGCCACCACCCGGCACCCGATGACGGTGACGGTGACCGTCGGCGCGGCCGCCGACGGCACGCTGACCGGGCTGGCGGTCGACCTGACGGCCGACACCGGCGGCTACGGCAACCACGGGCCCGGGGTGATGTTCCACGCGGTCGAGGAGGCGGTAACCGCCTACCGCTGCCCGAGCAAGCGAGTGGACGCCCGCGTCGTCTACACCAGCACGGTCCCGGCGGGCGCGTTCCGCGGCTACGGGCTGTCGCAGACCGTGTTCGCGGTCGAGTCGGCGGTCGACGAGCTGGCGCGGCGGCTGCGCCTCGACCCGGCCGAGTTCCGCCGCCGTAACCTGCTGCGCGAGGGCGACGAGCCGGATAACGCGAGCGGCGAGCCGGCCGAGGTGGTGACCACCGGCCTGGGCGTCAGTGAGTGCCTCGACCTGGTGGACAAGGCCCTGGTCAGCGGGCGGGGCACGGTCGCCCCGGCCGGCTGGCTGACCGGGGCCGGCATCGCGGTGGCCCTGCTTGACACCATCCCGCCCGGCGGCCACCCGGGGCGGTCCATCGTCGCGGAGCGACCGGGCGGAGGGTACGCCGCATTCGTTGGGACGGCTGAATTCGGCAACGGGACCACCACCGTGCACCAGCAGCTGGTCGCCGACGTGCTCGGCTGCGACCCGGCCGCGGTCCTGGTGTTCTCGTCCGACACCGACCGCGGCGGGCACGACACCGGCGCCTACGGCTCGACCGGGATCGTGGTCGCGGGCACCGCGACCGTGCGCGCGGCGCGGGCCCTGGCCGACGCGATCGCCGCCCGGGCGGCGGCCGGCCCGGCCGCGGGCGGCGAGTCCGACCGGAAGCCGCTGGAGGCGGAGGGCTACTGCGACGGGCGGTCCCGCTCGGTGTCAGCCACCGTGCACGGGTTCCGGGTGGCGGTCGACCCGGCCACCGGCGAGATCCGGGTCCTCCAGTCGGTGCAGGCGGTGGACGCGGGGACGGTGCTCAACCCGGTGCAGCTGCGCGGGCAGGTGGAGGGCGGGGTGGCCCAGGCGCTCGGCGCCGCCCTGTTCGAGGAGGTCGCGATCGCCGCCGACGGGACGGTGACGACGCGGGCACTGCGCGAGTACCACGTGCCGGTGCTGGCCGACCTGCCCCGCACCGAGGTGCTGTTCGCCTCGTCGTCCTATGACCCGTTCGGGCCGCACGGGGCCAAGCCGATGAGCGAGGCACCGTTCAACCCGGTCGCGCCGGCCCTTGCCAACGCGGTCCGGGACGCCACCGGGCTGCGGCTGGTGTCGCTGCCGCTGCGCCGGGACGTGGTCTACGCCGCGCTCAACCCGTCGGATGTCTGAGTGACAGGAGAAACACCGTGGTCCAGCTTGGCGCTAACCGCTACGGCAAGGCTGAGGTGCGGCTGGTGCACGTCGCCCGCGGGGCCGGCCCGGACGGCCGGGACCTGATCAGGGACTGGAACATCTGGTCCTCCCTGTCGGGCGACCTGGCGAGCGCGCACCGCAGCGGCTCCAACGCGCACGTGTACCCCACCGACTCGCAGAAGAACAAGGCGTACGCCCTGGCCAAGGAGCTCGGCGCGGACGTGCCGCCGGAGGCGTTCGCCATCGAGCTCGGCTCGTTCTTCGTGTCCTCGCAGCCTCCGCTGTCGCGTGCACGGATCGCCATCGACGAGTTCGGCTGGTCACCGATCGGCGCCAGCGGCTACTCCTTCGCCCGGTCCGGTGACCTGGTTCGCACGACCGTAGTGCACGTGGACGAGGGGGCCGGGCCGGGCGGGGGGGCCGGGCCGGGCGGGGGGGTTGGGCCGGGCGGGGGGGTTGGGATAAGCGTCGTGTCCGGGCTGAAGGACCTGACGGTGATGAACACCACCGCGTCGGAGTTCTGGGGCTACCCCAAGGACGCCTACACCACCCTGCCCGAGACCAAGGACCGCATCCTCGCCACCTCGGTAAACGCATCCTGGCGGTACCGGCCGGACGCGGTCGCGGCCGGGCTCGATTGGGACGCTTGCTTTGCCGCGGCGCGCGAGACCATCCTGTCGACGTTCGCCGGCACCTACAGCTACTCGCTGCAGCAGATGCTGTACACGATCGGCACCGCGCTGCTTGAGGCGCTCCCCTCGGCTTGCGAGGTGCGGCTGGTGCTGCCGAACAAGCACCATTACGTGGTCGACCTGGCCCCGTTCGGCCTGGACAACGACCGTGAGGTCTACCTGGCGGGCGACCGCCCCTACGGTCAGATCGAGGGCACCGTGCTGGCCGACGACGCGCCGGAGCCCGGCCTGGCCTGGGACTAGCTGTCCTGATCCTGCTCGGCCACCCGCCACCCGCCACCCGGCACACGGCACCCGGCACCCGGCGCCCGCCACCCGCCCCGGCCCGTGGTTGTGCCAATCATGGCGCTATAGCGCCCTGGCTGCCACAACCACGCGGTGCGGGATCGCGGGCGCGGCGGGGCGCTAGGCGGTGACGGCGCGGGCCCGGGCGCGGCACTGGGCGAGCACGTTGGCGATGACCCGGTGGCCGGAGCGGCCGGCCGCGGTCAGGATCGACTCCGGGTGAAACTGAACCGCCCAGCGGCCCGCGGCCGGGTCCTCGATCGCCATCACCGCGCCGTCCGGGGTGGTCGCGGTGACGGTGAAGCCGCCTTTCACGTCGGACTCGGTGGCGTACAGGGAGTGGTAGCGGGCGGCGGTGAACTCGGCCGGCAGGCCGGCCAACAGCGCGCTGCCGGCGTCGCCGCGGACCTGGACCAGGCCGGGCTTCCCGTGCTGCGGCTCGGGCAGCAGCGACAGCTGGCCGCCCGCGTGCTCGACCATCGCCTGCAGGCCGAGGCAGACACCGAACGCGGGCAGCCCGCGCGCGTCGAGCTCGCTGAGCAGCTCGTCGCACCGGAAGTCGGCCGGGCGGCCCGGGCCGGGCGACAGCACCACCAGGTCCGGCTGAAGCTCGTCGAGCCTGGCGGCCGGGAAGCCGGCCCGCAGCGTGGTGACCTCCGCGTCGTGCTGGCGGAAGTAGTCCGCCAGCGTGTGCACGAACGAGTCCTGGTGGTCGACTAGCAGCACCCGCGGCGCGCGCGGCGCGTCCGCCGACCCGGCGCGGCCGGGGACGGCGCCCTCCGGGTAGTCGGCTGAGCCCGAGGCGGCCAGTTCCGCGCCGGTCGGGCCGGCCGCCGCCCGGTGCACCGACAGCCGGGCCTCCTCGACTTCCCGCAGCGTCTCAAGCAGCGCCCGGGCCTTGATGTGCGTCTCCCGTTCCTCCGCCGCCGGGTCCGAGTCGTACAGCAAGGTGGCGCCGACCCGGACGGCGGCGATACCGTCGCAGATCCGCGCGGTCCGCAGGGTAAGCCCGGTGTTCATCGAGCCGTCGAAGCCGATCTTGCCGACGGCCCCGCCGTACCAGCGGCGCCGCGATTCCTCGTTATCCTCGATGAACTGCATCGCCCAGGCCTTGGGGGCGCCGGTCACGGTGACCGCCCACATGTGGGTGAGGAACGCGTCGAGGGCGTCGAAGCCGGGGAGCAGCCGCCCCTCGATGTGGTCGACGGTGTGGATCAGCCGGCTGTACATCTCGATCTGCCGGCGGCCGATCACCTGGACGCTGCCGGGAACGCAGACCCGGGACTTGTCGTTGCGGTCCACGTCGGTGCACATGGTCAGCTCCGACTCTTCCTTGGCCGAGCCGAGCAGCCGGGCGATGTTGGCCGCGTCCTCCAGCGGGTCGGCGCCGCGGGCGATGGTGCCGGAGATCGGGCAGGTCTCCACCCGGTCGCCGTTCACCCGCACGTACATCTCGGGCGAGGCGCCGACCAAGTACTCTCCGGCTTCGCCGCCCGGGGAACCGCCGGCGGTGGTGGGGCCCAGGTTGAACAGGAACTCGAACGGGGCCGGGTTCCGCTCGCGCAGCCGCTCGTAGAACCGCGACGGCGACGCGCACCGCTCGTGGAACACGTGCCCGGGGACGACCTCAAACAGGTCACCACGCTTGAACCGCTCCTTGGCCTGCCCGACCACGGCCGCGTAG
>Ga0265338_10006711_pt1 | contig 14542 bp, 7 predicted proteins | sample 42126metaG_FD_193579 | JGI IMG/M metagenome (GOLD analysis project Ga0265338, IMG submission 193579) | Rhizosphere microbial communities from Carex aquatilis grown in University of Washington, Seatle, WA, United States - 4-21-26 metaG | ecosystem: Host-associated > Plants > Roots > Rhizosphere >... | reverse complement strand
CAGGCGCGCCTCAGTCGCCGGCGCGGACAGGCCGGCGAACTTGCCCTCAATCGTGAAAGTGTTTTTGTCCAGCGTGGCCAGTACCGTGCCGCGGCCTTGGACGTTGGCGCCCTGGCTGCCATTTTTCGGCGTCGGCCCGATGTCGGTCTGGTAGTTGTCGGCGGCAAATCCCGGAGCCGCCGCAAAAAGGATTGCCGCGGCAAGCGGACCAATTCTCAAAATCACGATGCCGTTCCTCCGACGTTACTTTTGCAAGGCAATTTGCCTTCCGGTCTTGGCGGGCAACAACCCGTACACCGGAAGACTACTTCACTGTGATTTTGTTGAGAAATTTGAACACGCGCGAACGGCGGCGGGTTGCAAAGGCGCCCAGGTAAATCACCGAAATAGAACGGTAAGCCACTGATATAGTTGTCAATATCTGGTTCGGGTTTGCCAGCCACCAACAAAAATACCAGCACAACCCCGGCTATGGCGGCCACCGTCAGCCACTGTTGCGCAGACCCGCGGCAACGCCGTTGATCGACATATGAATGCCCGTATGGGTGACGGCGGTGGCATCCCCTTCCCGCCGGCGGCGAAGTAAATCCACCTGAAGGTGATTAAGCGCATCCACATAGGGAAGCCGGCTTTTGATGGATTCCGCCAGGCGGGGACTGTGCGCTAACAATGCCGGCTGGTCCGTTATGGCAAGCAAGGCATCATGGGAAAGGTGCCATTCGGCCTCGATGCGCGCCATGACCTGCTTCGCGAAGGCCTGATCCTCCACCAGTTCGCTGTAACGCCGCGCGATGGACAGGCTGGATTTGGCCAGAACCATTTCCATGTTGGCGACGACGGTGCGGAAAAATGCCGACTGCTTGTAAACGGGCTTGAGCTGATCCACACCGACGGTGGTGGCGGCTGTCCCGAAGCCGAACCAGCCTGGCAACATCACCCGAGCCTGTGACCAGGAGAACACCCAAGGGATTGCGCGCAAATCCTCGATCCGTGGCGACTTTGTCCGCGAGGCCGGCCGGCTCCCGATCTTCAGGTCTGCTATCTCCAGCAACGGCGTCGCCTGCCGGAAATAGGTTTCAAAATTGGGCGTCTCGTAAACCAGACCCCGATAGGTCCGGAAGGCGGCTAGGGAAAGCCGCGCGAGCACCTCGCCCCCCTCACTGTCGGCCAAGTCGTCGCGCGGTGAAAGCTCGGCCAGCAACGCCGCGGCGACGATGGTCTCCAGGCTGGCCTGGCCGATTTCCGGATCGCCATACTTCGACGCGACGACTTCGCCCTGTTCGGTGATGCGGATGCCATGCGCCGAAGCCTGTGCCGGCAAGGCGCGAATGGCGTCGAAGCTGGAACCGCCGCCACGGCCGACCGCCCCACCCCGGCCATGAAAGAACCGCATGTGCAGGCCCCGCGCCTTGCCGAGCGCAACCAGCCGGGCGATGCCGGCATAAATCTCCCAGTTGGAGGTGATATAGCCGCCATCTTTGTTGCTGTCGGAATAGCCGATCATCACTTCCTGGAGATTGTCCTGTGCGGCGAGCAGGCCCCGCACAAGCGGGGCGTCGAAATAGGCCGCCATCACCGAAGCGCTTTGGCGCAGATCCTCTATGGTCTCGAACAGGGGAACGATGCGCAGGCGGGCGCCGGATTTTTCGCCCGGCAGGAACAGGCCGGCTTCCTTCATCAACAGCGCCACTTCCAGCATGTCCGAGGCGCTGCCAGCCTTCGAAATCACATATTGCGCGACTGCTCCCTCTCCAAAAGCCTTTTTCAGCCCCGCTGCCTTGTCGGTAATGGCGAGTTCGCGGGAGGTTTCCGCTGAATAGCTCACATAGGAAGAGCGCAAGGGCCGCGCATGGACAAGTTCTTCCAGCAACAGGCCGGCCCGCCCCGGCTCGTCCTGCGCCAGATAGTCGGCGCCGCCCACGGCCTTGAACAACTCCGCGACCGCCCGTTCGTGCACGTCGCTGTTCTGGCGCACATCCATGCTGGCCAGATGAAAGCCGAAGGCGGCCACGGCCTCTCGCAGGTCCAAGAGCCGGCCTTCGGCCAGATCGGCGTCGCCATTCTCCTTGAGGGATCCGGCGATGATGTCCAGGTCTGCGCCAAAATCCGCCGGCGCGGCATAGGGCTCTGCCTTGAAGCGTGGCGGACGCACGGGACCTGTGCCCAGCAGCGCCGTGCGGGTAGCCGCCATGCGCGCATAACAGGTCACCAGAGCGCGCCGGTAAGGTTCGTCCCTCTGATGTACCGAGGTCGCATCATCGCCGGCCGCCAGCGCGCGCAACGCCTCGCTTGTGGAAACCAGGGCGTCGGACAGGGACAATTCCGCGCCTAAGGCATGGATTTCACCCAGATAATGGTCGAGCACGATCTCGGCCTGCCGGCGGACAGCGTAGTCCAGTGTCTCGGGTGAGACGTTGGGATTGCCGTCGCGATCCCCGCCCACCCAGGATCCCAGCCTGAGATAGGGAACGATCTCTCCATCCAGCCTGAAAAAGCGCGCCAGACGCCTTTTGACCACGGGGAGACCGGGGAGGAAGGTGCGGGCGAAAACCGCGAGATTGTTCTCGATCTCGTCCTGCACCGTAATGCGGCTGTCACGCAGCATGCGGGTCTGCCACAGGATGCGGATGGCGCGCTTGATCTGGACATCGATTTCGCCCTGCTCGGCGGTCTGCAGGCTTGCCCCTTCCCGCCTTTCCAGCAGCGCGCTCAATTCATTTTCACGATCCAGGATGGACTTGCGCCGGACTTCCGTCGGGTGAGCCGTGATGACGGGCACGAACAGCGCTTCTTTCAAATAGGCGCGCACGCGCTTGGGTGTCAGCCCCGGGTGCAGCTCCATATGTTGGGCCGCGCTGGATCCCAACAACCTGGTCTCCCGCCGGGAGACATGATCGTCCGCAATGTTCGCCAGCTGGGAAAAAATGGAAAAAGCACGAATGAGAACGACGATGTCCGGCTGGCTCAGGCCATGCAGCCGGTTCAGCGCAAGCTCACCCGGCGCACCCGCGCGATGCTCGCCGACGGATTGGCGGCGGATACCCTCCACCAGCTCGAAGGCCTGTTCGCCATTCTGTTCGCGGATGACCTCGCCCAGCAACCGGCCCAGCAGGCGAATGGCACTGCGGTCTTCTCCGCGACTTTTGGGGTGTTCGTTCATGGTCATGGCGCAATCCGGCCCCCAACCCTAGCTGCCTCACGCCGGCAGAAAAAGGCGCCGGCCAACAAACCGGCCGAGCAATACCGGCGCGGACCCCGTGTCGCTCTCACATCCGGGACGATTGGAACGGCCCCCGCCGAAAAGCTGGGCAACTGCCCGAAAAATCAGCTTCCGGCGCGATTTGGATCTCGCCAGGCCCTTTCGAAGGGCAGCCTCCAGGCGTGCGGCGCGACCAGCTGATGAATGGACTTGGGGCCCCAGGACCCTTCCGGATAGAGGCGGACCGGCGGCGGCGCCTCCAGAAGCGGCGTCGAAACCTCCCAAAGGCGTTCGATGCCCTCCGCGTTCGTGAACAACGTGGGGTCACCGCGCATCGCGTCGAGAATGAGCCGCTCGTAGGCCTCCAGGACTTCGCCGATCAGGCCCGTGTCATGCATCGCAAACTGCAGGCTGAGCTTGTCCAGGCGCATGCCGGGCCCGGGACGCTTGCCGTAAAAGGACAGAGACATCTTGGACGCATCCGCAAGATCGAACGTCAGATGATCCGGCCCTTGTGCGCCCACCCCAGATCCAGGAGGAAACATGCTTTTCGGCGGCTCGCGAAACGCAATGGAAATGATCCGCTGGCCTTCGGCAAGGCGCTTTCCGGTCCGCAAAAAGAACGGCACACCGGCCCAACGCCAGTTGTCGATGAAACACTTCAGGGCAATGAAAGTCTCAACGTCCGAAACCGGATCGACGCCCGCTTCCGCACGATAGCCATGATACTGGCCCCTCACGACATTGGCCGGGTCGATCGGCACCATGCTGCGGAACACTTTGTTCTTTTCCTCGCCTATGGGCGCGGGCTCCAGCGAAGTCGGCGGCTCCATCGCCATGAACCCCAGTATCTGAAACAAGTGGGTAACCACCATGTCGCGGAAGGCGCCTGTCTGCTCGTAGAAAGCCGCGCGTCTTCCAAGCCCGAGGGCTTCAGGCACATCGATCTGGACATGATCGATGAAATTGCGATTCCAGATCGGTTCGAACAGACCATTCGCGAACCGGAAAGCCAGAATATTCTGGGCCGCTTCCTTGCCGAGAAAATGATCGATGCGGAAGATCTGATCTTCCGCGAATACTTCATGCAGCTTCGCGTTGAGCGATCGCGCGCTTGCCAGATCGGTGCCGAAAGGCTTTTCCATGATGATGCGCGACCGGTCGACCAACTCCGCCTCGGCCAGCAGCCGCACGGCCGGCAACGCGGCATCCGGCGGCACACTGAGATAGTGTATCCGCCTGCTTTCCCGCCCAAGGGCCGCTTCCGCGTCCGCGACGGCGGCCCTGACTTGTGCGGCACCCGCCTTCATGGGCACGTATCGCAAGGTTTCGGCAAATGCGGCCCAATCAGTGTCGCTTACCGGTCTTGTCGTAAATTCGGCTACCGCCTGACGGGCGAATTCACGAAACCAGTTCGTGTCCCCGTCATCGAGCGAAACGCCGACGATCTGACAACCCGGAATGAAGCCGCTGCTGGAGAGATGAAACAGTCCCGGCAAAAGCTTGCGCCGGGACAGATCGCCGGTCGCCCCGATCAGGACGACGACCTGCGGATGTTTGGGTCCCACACCGGGAGGAATTTTCTTCACAGCCCCAAGCCTTTGCAGAAGGGCGATCCGGTCCCGCCCGATTTGCACCGGGAAACACCAGGCGCGACAAAGTATTTATTAACAATCGTAAGCATAGGCCAACACGGTTACGAAAATATCACTGTCTGATACGCCGGGCCGCGGCGGCGCCTGATTTCCAGGTCAATTGCCGGCCGGTATCTCCGTAATGCAGCTGGACCACGGTCCCATCACCTGGCCTGCATGGTTCACGTCTCCGCAACGGAACAAACACTCGCCCTTGACAAAGGCATCGGTGCGGATCGAGCCCGAGCCGAGATTGAAAAGGCAACGCACCTGCGACTGCCCTTCCTGCCGGTCAAAGCCAAGAAGCGGCGCAGGGAGAGATAGCGGGTGAAAGCTGCCCGTTTTCAAGGCTGGGGTGGACCGGCGCAGCTCGATCAGTTCCCGGGCCCGCATCAAAACGGAATCGCCCTGGCCATTCTGCACTGATACAGCACGCATGACGTGCTCGGCCGGTATGGGAAGCCATGGCTTGCCGGCGGAAAAACCGGCATGAACCGCTTCTGCATCCCATGGCATGGGCGTGCGCGCGCCGTCACGTCCCTGGGTTAGCGGCCAATTCGCGATGGCTTCGGGATCGCGCAGATCCTCAAAAGCGAGTTTGGCCTGCGGCAAGCCCAGTTCTTCGCCCTGATAGAGAAACACATTGCCCCTCAGAGACATCAGCAAGGCAAGCAAGGTCTTGGCGCGCTCGTCGCTGTCCGATCCGTCGTCCCACCGGCTGACCACGCGCGGCGCATCGTGATTGGAAAAAGCCCAGCTTGGCCATCCCTCCCCGGGCTGGCCCGGCCATTGTGCCAAGGCGTCCCGGATCAGCGCCGGCGACAGCCGCTCCGCGAACAGAAAATCAAACCCGTAAGACGTGTTCAGCAATTTGCTGCCGGCAGTGAAGGATTTCATTTCCGCCAGCGCCTGCTCGCCCCCGACTTCCGCCACGGTGAACCGGTCCGCGCCGGACGCGTGCACGACCCCGGAAAGACGTTCCAGAAAGGGTATCAGGGCCGGCTGCGACTGGTTGTGCAGATGATGCTGATAGTCGAACGGCCGCCGCCGCACCGCGTCAGGATCCGATACCGGGGGATTATCCGCCAGACTGGGATCATGCATGGCAAAATTGATCGCATCCAGACGGAAGCCGTCGACACCCCGCTCGAGCCAGAAGCGGGCCGTATCGAACAACGCCTCCTGCACGGCCGGATTGTTGACATTGAGGTTGGGCTGTTCGGGCAGGAAGTTGTGCATGTAATACTGGCCCCGGCGGCCATCCCAGGTCCAGCTTGGCCCATAGAATACAGCCAACCAATTGTTCGGCGGTGTTCCGTCCGGCTTGGGATCGCTCCACACATACCAGTCCGCCCTGGAATTGGTTCGGTCGCGGCGGCTTTCCTGAAACCAGGCATGCGCATCGGAGGTGTGCGCATAGACCTGGTCGATCACCACCTTCAGCCCCAGCTCATGGGCCCGCGACACCAGCCGGTCGAAATCCTTCAGATCGCCAAAAATAGGGTCGACCGCCCGATAGTCGGAAACGTCGTACCCAAAGTCTTTCATCGGCGACGCAAAAAAGGGCGACAGCCAGATCGCATCCACGCCCAGTGACGCGATATAATCCAGCTTACCTACGATGCCCGCCAGGTCCCCGATCCCGTCGCCAGTGGAGTCGCAGAAGCTGCGGGGGTAGATTTGATAGACGACGGCGCCGCGCCACCAGGGGGCGCCGGGGTCGGCCGCCATGTCAAACCCCGCCTTTCCGGCGGCCTATGACACGAAGTCGCATATAATCGGGGCCCGGAAACATGGCGGAAACCTTTGAGATATAAGGTTGATAAGCTTGCCAAACAGAAGCGCTGTTTGCAAATCTTGACGCGGGGGCTGACCTGATGACGTCCGATTCCAAACCACCCGTGCTGCGGCCGCTTCCAGACAGGCTTCTGGACACCTTGCTGCACAGAATGGCGAAAGACGAGCGCGGCGCCCAGATCCATGACTGGCTGGCCGCGGCGATCCTCACGGTCCGCGATCAGGTGATCGATCAGTGGATGGAATCCACCCGCGCCATGCATGCCGCGGGCGCAAAGCGCGTCTATTATCTGAGCCTGGAATTCCTGATCGGCCGGCTGCTGCGCGATGCCCTGTCCAATCTGGGCCTGACCGAAAAAATGGAAAGTGCGCTTGCAGCTTATGGCGTCCACCTGGCGGAGATCGAGGAATTGGAGCCGGATGCGGCGCTGGGCAATGGGGGCCTCGGCCGGCTGGCGGCCTGCTTCATGGAGAGCCTGGCATCCCTGAATCTTCCGGCCTGCGGTTATGGCATTCGATACATCAACGGCATGTTCCGTCAGCGCATCAAGGACGGCTGGCAGATGGAATATCCGGAGACATGGCTGTCTCATGGCAATCCCTGGGAGTTCGAACGGCGCGAGACTGCCTACCTGATCGGCTTCGGCGGCGAAGTGATCGGCGATGAAGCGGGGCGTGCGCGCTGGTCGCCGGCGGAAGTCGTGCGTGCCGAGGCGATCGACACCCCCGTGGTGGGCTGGCGCGGCAAGCGCGTCAACACTTTGCGGCTGTGGAACGCCATGGCGCTCGATCCCATCCGTCTCGATACCTTCAACGCCGGCGACCATCTGGGGGCGCTGGAAGGCGAAGCGCGCGCCGAACGGCTGGTGCGCGTGCTCTATCCCGCCGATTCCACGCCCGCAGGCCAGGAATTGCGGCTGCGCCAGGAATATTTCTTCGCCAGCGCCTCCATACAGGACATCCTTCGCCGGCACCTTCAATATTTCAAGGACATCAAGACCCTGTCGCAAAAGGCGGCGATTCATCTGAACGATACCCATCCCGCCGTGGCCGTGGCGGAACTGATGCGCCTTTTGATCGATTTCCATCAGTTCAGCTTTGCGGAGGCCTGGGAGATGACCCGCGCGACCTTCGCCTACACCAATCACACCCTGCTTCCAGAAGCCCTGGAAAGCTGGCCCCTTCCCCTGTTCGAGCGGCTGTTGCCCCGGCATATGCAGCTTATCTACGCCATCAACGCCGATCTGCTGCGCAGCGCCCGTCGGCGGGAAGACATGGACGCGCGCGCCGTCTCTTCGGTCTCCCTGATTGACGAGAATGGCGAACGGCGCGTGCGCATGGCCAACCTGGCATTTGCCGGCTCACACAGCGTCAACGGCGTGGCCGCGCTGCACACCGAACTTATGAAAGAGACGGTGTTTGCCGACTTGAACAAGCTCTATCCCGGGCGCATCAACAACAAGACCAACGGCATCACCCCTCGCCGCTGGCTGCAACAGTGCAATCCAGGCCTTACAGGCCTCATTCGCGAAGCCATCGGCGATGGGTTCCTGGACGACGCGGAAAAACTGTCTGCGCTGGCTCCCATGGCTGACGATGCAGCCTTTCTGGAGCGCTTCGGCCAGTTCAAATGGGGCAACAAGGTCGCGCTGGCCCGCTATCTGAAAGAACAGATCGGCCTTTCCATCGACCCCGACGCCTTGTTCGATGTCCAGGTCAAGCGCATCCACGAATATAAGCGTCAGCTTCTCAATATCGTGGAAACGGTGGCGCTCTACGACCAGATCCGCAGCCATCCGGAACGTAACTGGACGCCGCGAGTTAAAATTTTTGCCGGCAAGGCTGCGCCCAGCTACCACAACGCCAAAATGATCATCAAGTTGGCCAACGATGTGGCGCGCAGGGTGAATTCCGACCCATCGGTGGATGGGCTGCTCAAGGTGGTGTTCATTCCCAACTACAATGTCTCGCTGGCGGAGAAGATCGTGCCCGCCGCCGACCTGTCCGAACAGATTTCCACGGCCGGCATGGAGGCCTCCGGCACCGGCAACATGAAATTCGCGCTGAACGGGGCCCTGACCATCGGCACGCTGGATGGCGCCAATATCGAGATCAAGGACCGTGTCGGCGATGAAAACATCGTGATTTTCGGTCTCACCGCCGATCAGGTCGCCGCCAATCGCAACAACGGTCACCAGCCGCGCCAGATCATTGAAGGCTCGCGCGAACTATCCCAGGCGCTGGCGGCGATCGCGTCCGGCGTGTTCTCGCCCGATGACCCGCGCCGCTACGTCGAACTGGTCGGCGGCCTTTACGACCATGACTGGTTCATGGTGGCGGCCGATTTCGACGCCTACAGCGCCGCGCAGCGTAGTGTGGACAAGCGCTGGACCGACCGGAAAGGCTGGAACGCCGCCGCCGTGAAGAACGTGGCGCATGTCGGCTGGTTCTCGTCGGATCGCACGATCCGGGAATATGCGAAAGACATTTGGGGCCTTTTATGAAGCCTGCGCCTGGCGCGCTGGAAGCCCTGCTGCAGGGCCGCCATGGCGATCCTTTTTCCCTGTATGGGGTGCATGCCGGCCCCGGCGGCACGTATGCCCGAGTCCTGATCCCGGGCGCGGAACGGGCGGAAGCCTTTGATCTTGCCGGCCGCAGGCTGGGCGCGCTGACCCTGGTGGATGGGCGCGGCCTGTTCGAAGGCAAGCTCACCGGCCCTCCCCGCCCCGTCAAATACAAGGCGCAGGGGTATGGCGTTCAGTGGTGGGTGACCGACCCCTACAGCTTCGGGCCTGTGCTCGGTCCGGTGGATGATTTCCTGATCGGCGAAGGCACGCACCTGCGCCTTTATGACAAATTGGGCGCCCACCAGATTGCCCACGAAGGCGCGACCGGCATCCATTTCGCGGTGTGGGCGCCCAATGCCCGGCGCGTTTCGGTGGTGGGCGATTTCAACGACTGGGACGGGCGCCGCCATGTCATGCGCAATCGCCGCGACATCGGGGTGTGGGAAATCTTCATTCCCGATATCGGTCCCGGCCGCGCCTACAAGTTTGAAATCATCGGCTTGGATGGCCGGGCACGCCCGTTGAAGGCCGACCCCTTCGCCTTTGCCAGTGAATTCCGGCCCGCGACGGCCTCGCTGACCACCGCGCCGCCGTCCCACGCCTGGGGCGACGATGAGCATCGCGCCGTCTGGGCCAGGACCGATCCCAGGCGGGCACCGATCAGCATTTATGAAGTTCATGCGGGATCGTGGGATCGTGATGCCCATGGCCATTTCCTGTCCTGGGACGCGTTGGCGGATCGCCTGATTCCCTATGTCGTGGACATGGGATTTACCCATATCGAGTTCATGCCGATCAGCGAGCATCCTTACGATCCGAGCTGGGGCTACCAGACGACGGGCCTCTACGCGCCCTCAGCGCGGTTCGGTGACCATGAAGGCTTTGCCCGCTTTGTCGACGGGGCCCATCGCGCCGGACTGGGCGTCCTGATCGACTGGGTACCGGCGCATTTTCCCACCGACCCGCATGGCCTGATCCACTTCGACGGCACCGCGCTGTACGAGCATGAGGATCCACGGCAGGGCTATCATCCCGACTGGAATACCGCGATCTACAATTTCGGCCGCCGGGAGGTTTCCTCCTTCCTGGTCAACAACGCCCTGTTTTGGGCCGAGCGCTACCATGTGGACGGGCTGCGCGTGGATGCGGTGGCCTCGATGCTCTATCGCGACTATTCGCGAAAAGAGGGGGAATGGATTCCCAACCAGGCGGGCGGCCGGGAGAATTGGGAAGCCGTGGAATTCCTGCGCGCCATGAACCGGGCCGTCTATCGCGCGGTGCCGGGCATCCTGACCGTGGCCGAAGAATCCACCTCCTGGCCTGGCGTCTCGCAGCCCGCCCATGAAGGCGGCCTGGGCTTCGGCTTCAAATGGAATATGGGCTTCATGCACGACACTTTACGCTATATGGCGCGCGATCCAGTGCACCGCACCCATCACCATGACGACATCACGTTTGGCCTGCTCTATGCTTTCACCGAGAATTTCGTCCTGCCGCTGAGCCACGATGAGGTGGTGCATGGCAAAGGCTCGCTCCTGACCAAGATGTCAGGAGATAATTGGCAACAGTTCGCGAACCTCAGGGCCTATTACGCGTTGATGTGGGGTTATCCCGGCAAGAAGCTGTTGTTCATGGGGCAGGAATTCGCGCAGCGCCGGGAATGGAGCGAAGCCGGTCCCCTGGACTGGCATCTGCTGGACGCCCCCGCCCATGAAGGGGTGCGCAGGCTGGTTCGGGACCTGAACCGCCTCTACCGGGAAAAGCCTGCTTTGCATGCCCGCGATTGTGAGAGCGAGGGCTTTAGCTGGACCATCGTGGACGACCGGACCAATTCGGTCTTTGCCTGGATCCGCCGCGCGCCCGGCGCCGCACCCATTGCGGTCATAGCCAACATGACACCGGTGACACGCAATTGTTACAGCGTCCCCCTGCCCGCAGACGGGACTTGGAAAGAGATGGTTAACAGCGATGCGCTACACTATGGCGGAAGTGGTATTGGCAATCTTGGCGCGGTAACGGCAACAAACGGCAGCGCGGCGCTGACCTTGCCGCCACTGGCCACGATCATGCTAGAGCATAGCGGTCCATAAGACCGACGGACGCGAGGGAGAGAAAGGAGATGGCCGATCGCCGTGGGCAGCCGCTGGCACGCGACGCGATGGCCTATGTCCTGGCCGGTGGACGCGGTAGCCGCCTCAAGGAATTGACCGAACGTCGCGCCAAGCCCGCGGTGTATTTCGGCGGCAAGGCGCGCATTATCGACTTTGCGCTCTCCAACGCGATCAATTCCGGTATTCGCCGTATTGGTGTCGCCACCCAATACAAGGCCCATTCTCTCATTCGCCATCTGCAGCAGGGCTGGAACTTCCTGCGGCCGGAACGGAATGAGAGCTTTGACATTCTCCCAGCCTCCCAACGCGTTTCGGAAACGCAATGGTATGAAGGCACCGCCGACGCCTTCTTCCAGAACATCGACATTATCGAAGGTCATCGCCCGGAATATATGGTGATCCTGGCAGGCGACCATATCTACAAGATGGACTATGAAGTGATGCTGCGTCAGCACTGCGATCAGCAGGCTGACGTCACCATCGCTTGCCTGGAAGTGCCGCGCCGGGAGGCGAGCGGCTTTGGCGTCATGGCGGTCGACGCGAGCGATCGCATCATCGACTTCGTCGAAAAGCCCGCCAATCCGCCCGGCATGCCCGGCAACCCGGAAATTTCTCTCGCCTCCATGGGCGTCTATGTGTTCAAGACCGCCTTTTTGATCGAGCAATTGCGGCGGGACGCGTCCACACCAGGCTCGTCGCGCGATTTCGGCAAGGACATCATCCCCTGGCTGGTTGCCAACGCCAAAGCCGTGGCCCATCGCTTCTCCCGTTCCTGTGTGCGCTCCAGCAATGAAAGCCACGCCTATTGGCGCGACGTCGGAACCGTGGACGCCTATTGGGAAGCCAATATCGACCTGACGGACGTGGTCCCGCAGCTGGACCTGTACGACCGCAGCTGGCCGCTCTGGACCTATGCCGAAATCTCACCCCCGGCCAAGTTTGTCCATGACGTTGATGGCCGGCGCGGTTCTGCGGTCTCGTCGCTGGTTTCGGGCGATTGCATCGTCTCGGGCTCCACCATCCAGCGCAGCCTGCTTTTCTCGGGCGTGCGCGCCAACAGCTATTCCCTGCTGGAGGAAAGCGTGGTGCTGCCGCGATGCCAGATCGGCCGCGGCGCGCGGCTGCACCGTGTCATTCTCGACCATGGGGTGATCATACCGGCGGGGCTTGTGGTCGGAGAAGACCCCGAACTGGATGCGGCACGCTTTCGCAGGACGGCCAGCGGTATTTGCCTTGTAACGCAGGCGATGCTCAACAAGCTGTCATGATGCAAGTGCTGTCCGTTGCGGCCGAAGCCTATCCGCTGGTGAAGACGGGCGGCCTGGGAGACGTCGTGGGCGCGCTTCCGGGCGCCTTGGCAAGCCATGGCGTGACGGTCACGACCCTGGTGCCGGGATATCCCGCCATCCGCAAATATATTGGCGAGGCGCCACTCGTTCACCACTACGGCAACCTGATGGGCGCCGAGGCGCGAATTCTTGCTTTCCATCTGAATGGTCATCCGCTGCTGGTGCTGGACGCGCCCGCGCTTTTTTTGCGGGATGGCGGCATCTATGGCGACCGTACGGGGACGGACTGGCAGGATAATTGGCGGCGTTTCGCGGCGCTGGGCCGCGCAGGCGCGGACCTTGCGTCGGGCGCTGTTCCGAATTGGCGCTTTGATCTGCTCCATGCCCATGACTGGCATGCGGGGTTGGCTCCCGCCTATCTGCGTTACGCGCCGGGCCCGGGGCCGGCCGTCCCCAGTCTGATCACCATCCACAATATCGCCTTTCAAGGACGCTTCGACGTCTCGATTTTTCCCTTCCTGGCCCTTCCGGCCCCCGCCTACGGTATCAACGGCGTGGAATATTATGGTGGCGTGGGCTTTCTCAAAGCGGGCCTTGCCGGCGCCAACGCGATAACAACGGTCAGCCCCGGCTATGCGCACGAGATTCAGGCGCCGGCTTTCGGCATGGGGCTGGAGGGTCTTATCCGGTCGCGAGCCGCCGATCTTTTCGGCATCCTCAATGGCATCGATCCCGAAGTCTGGAGCCCACAATCGGACGCCGCATTGGCGGCGCGCTATGACGCGCGCCACCTGATCGCCCGGCGCGCCAACAAACGCGCCATCGAAGGCGGCTTTGGCCTTGCGCCCGGCGAAGGCCCTCTTTTCGCGGTGGTCAGCCGCCTGTCGTGGCAGAAGGGCATGGACCTGTTGGCCGATGCGATCGACGGGCTGGTCTCTCTCGGAGGGCGGCTGGCCATACTGGGCGCTGGCGATGCGGCCCTGGAAGCAAAACTCCGGGCGGCGGCCGCGCGCCATTCCGGCAAGGTGGCTGTTGCCCTGGGTTACGATGAAAATCTGTCCCATCTGCTTCAGGGCGGAGCCGATGCAATTCTGATCCCTTCCCGCTTTGAGCCCTGCGGGCTGACGCAGCTCTACGGCCTGGCTTATGGCTGCGTGCCGGTGGCCGCGCGCACCGGAGGGCTTGGCGATACCATCGTCGACGCCAATGAAGCAGCCCTGGCGCAGGGGACGGCGACCGGCGTTCTGTTTGATGGCGCCGCGGCCGACGGCCTGCCCTATGCCTTGCAAAGGACTGTCTCGCTTTACAGCCGGCCCGATATCTGGAGCAGAATCCAGATTCAGGGAATGCAGGCCGACTTTTCCTGGCGCCAAAGCGGCGCGCGTTATGCAGAGCTTTACAGACGGATGGTTGGAAGCGGGGGGCCATCGGAAGCCAGCCAGCCGGCATGACGGCGGCTCTGGGCGCAACCATCACCACGGCCGGGACGGAGTTCGCCGTCTGCGCGCGCGATGCCGATCGTGTCGAACTCTGTCTGTTTGACGGCGACAGGGAAACGCGCCTGCCCATGCAGCGCACGGACGACATTCACCGCGCCATCGCCGAGGTTCCGCTATTCCAGCGTTATGGCTATCGCGCCCATGGGCCGTGGGCGCCCGAACAGAAGCTGCTGTTCGATCCCGCCAAACTGCTGGTCGATCCCTACGCAACCCTGCTCGATCAGCGCTTTCAATATGATCCACGCCTTGCGCAACGGGGCGCGGAAACTGCCAGCCTGGTCCCCAAGGCCATGGTCGCGCCACCCCAGGCGACCCATGCCCAGCACCGCCCGATCTTCCAGCCCGGCGGACTGATATACGAGTTGAACGTCCGCGGCTTCACCAAACTCCATCCCGGCATACCCCCGGAAGTGCGCGGCACCATCGGCGCGCTGGCGCATCCGGCT
>Ga0265338_10006710_pt1 | contig 14542 bp, 28 predicted proteins | sample 42126metaG_FD_193579 | JGI IMG/M metagenome (GOLD analysis project Ga0265338, IMG submission 193579) | Rhizosphere microbial communities from Carex aquatilis grown in University of Washington, Seatle, WA, United States - 4-21-26 metaG | ecosystem: Host-associated > Plants > Roots > Rhizosphere... | reverse complement strand
GTGGTAATCCTTGCTTAGAGGGGGCGATGGAAATGGATTTGAAATAGAAATGTTTCTTCAGTAGTTTAATCTGATGCTGAAACATTTCGTATTGGAGTTCAGTGTCAATGTCCACGAATAATTGCTTGTCGGTGGCCATGATGCAATTGCAATCGATGTTGTTGGCCCACTCCAACATTTGTTCCGTGGTCCGTATGATGTTGTCGCCGGATGATGCATCGGCTATAATAGGCTTACTGTTCAGGCATGCATCGAATGTCCCGAATAACTCCTCATGAGTGTGCTGTGTGGTTATCACTTTCCCCACTCCCTTTGCACTTTCGCCGCCCGCGTAAGCATTGACTTCACCGCCCCTTGACTCCTATCCAATCTCTCCGCGATTTCCCGTGTGGTTAACCCCTCTTTACGCATTGAAACGATGGTGAGGACGCGGTGGGAGAGGGGGATGGGTCAAGGGTGATGCGATGGGCGTACTGTGGTTTCTTCATTGCGGTTTATCCTCCACGCAGGCGAGTATAAAACCAGCCATGAGGCAGGCACCACCAATGACGCATGATGCTACGATACTGAGAGTGGCTTCCGATCCACCGTGGAACTGCACGGATTGGTATAGCCACCCGGCGTTACACAGACATAAGCCCGCTACCAACCCTAAGATGAACCCTAAGCCATTCATTACGCATGTCCTCCTGCATTCTGCGCGTTGCCACCAGACGTTCTCCACATCCTCCGTGCTTCACGCAAGCGAAATTTAACCACAGAAGGGAATGACATTCCCCTGTGCTGTTCTAACTCTTCCTCTGTATAGAAGTCACGGAAGAATAATCCAATCTCCACTTGCTCCTCCGTTAATTTGCGATGCTCCTTGATTTGGCGTTCAATATCGCGCCATTGGTCGGCGTCCACTGTATGCCCCTCCTGTAATTCCTTGATCTGGCGGCGGAGATCCACGGCTTGAGTGCCGAATAATTTCACAGCGTCGAATACGGTGCCAGTGACGTGGGCACCCTCGATGCGGGCGGAGAGATTGTTTTGGTAGAGGTATTCGGCGATGTTGTCCAATTCACGCTCACGCTTGCCTAATAATTCCGCAGCGGATTCCAGGGATTTGGAATTGAGTTGGATGGCGGCTACGATGGTGGTGATGAGAATGACGATGAGGGCGATTACCGCCGCAATGAGCCATTCAGTGGTGGTGTTCATGTTTGTTGGTGTCCTTTTTTTTTACGCTTTACTACTCTTCTGTTACTTCCGATGTTTCCGCTTTCGCATACCGTTTGTTATTCAGTATTACCTCCCACATCCCCGTTATTTCCACCCATTCAAACTCTAACAACACTGGGGTATACTGTGGCCATCGATTCTCCTTGTAATCCCCATCCGCAAATAACGGATGCACCACCGCGCGTGTGCATTCACACCCCGCCTCCTCACTCAGCATTCGCAGATACGACATGCATTGCCATGTCCATGGCGCGAGTTTCCACTGTGAATCGGAATGGAAATCCAGTTGGCGGGAGGAGTACTTTGTGTGTTTGATTTCGTGAAGGAGGATACTGCCATCGGATTCGTAGGAGATGCCGTCTGGGGTACCGATGATGCCATCTAATGACAATTCACCTAAGTGGTATTCAAAAGTGGAGTAGTGCGCGGCGATGCGTGGGGCCAGCCAATCTTCCCATGCTAACCCTTGGATACGTTTCATGCGGCGGGCGTCGCGTTGCTCCTGGGTGGGGGAGGAGGGCCATGCAGAGTACAATCCCTGGGAAATGGCGATGTGGCTTAGGATACTGGAGACGTGGATACCGGGCGTGCGGGGGGAGGTACCGCCGTCGGTAATTGGCAGTGATAATCTTGTTAGTTTCATTTCACCCTTTACAGTTGCATTGCATTGCGGAAAAGAATTCCCCCCGGCACTCACCAGTCGAACTAGAATGCCGGGAGGACAATGGGGATGGACTCGCGTACTTGAGAGAGACACGGCGCACTCGGAGGAAGATACGCGCATGCGAAGTACTCCACCCCATTGATTAAAAAACTATGGCCCTCACCCGATTTACCTTGCGTACGGGTTGTATTGGAATAAGCTGCTTTAGGGATATCCATCAATAGCAGATAACTCCGTGCGTCCAGTGGCGTCCCACGACTTGGGCCAAATGCATTACGCATTACGCATTACTGCGTGTACAGACTGCCGGACATCTTGCCATCCGACTCGATCACTAATTCATCCAGGCCCCAGCCGTTCTCCGCCGCGATTGCTTTGAGCTTGTCGGCGTTCTTGGTTTCCCGAGTGATGGCTAAACGATCCTTACCCTTCACTGCCTTGGTGTTCAGCAGTGTGAGTAACTTGGCGGTGAACTCCTTCATGTCGATGGTGCCGTTCTCCGCTTCCAGCATTTCTGCCATGTACCCGGCAAGATCGCCGCTAGTGCCAGTGCCGTTGGATGCGGGTGCGGATGCGGATGCCGCTGCCGGTGCTCCGCCTGCCGCTGGTGCCGCTGCCGTTGCGTTAGACGTGCGTGCCGCCGCCCCCTTGCCCATCTCCCAGGCGAATGAAGCGCGGGTAGGCACTAACACTTGATTGATGCGTTGCGGCTGCTGTTGGCCGGGTGCTCCCCCCGCCGCCATTGGGCCCTGTTGCTGCTGTTGGAAGCCCTGACGCGGCGGCGGGTCCATGCGAATGAACGTGACTTCGGAGCCGATGAGGGCGCGGATTCCCTTGGGGCCGTTCAATGCATCGGCCTTCATCGCACAGTTATTCATAAAGCCCTGATTGAGTGCTTGGTGCCACGTGCAGGAATCGGAAATCCTGCGCCCAGTGCCCGTCATGTCCAGGAGGAAGCCGGAGTCTTGCGGGTCAGGGCGGAGATCGGTGGAGGGGCCGATGTTCCAGTTGATGACGACTTCCTTGTTTTCGTTGGAGCCATCGGTGGGAACGAATTCACATTCGACACAAGTGTTGGAATCGGTGGGTTGCTTCCCATTGTAATCCCAGAGTTTGTATTGAATGTTCTTGATGATTCCGCGCCCGCCGGGGTAGATCCCGCCGGATTGGAATTCCGTGTTTGAAATGCGTTGTGGTGATGACATTGTAATGCAATGGTCCTTTTGTTGGGTTGGATTTAACTACTTAAACTTTGGAAATTTTGAGCATGCAGTGAAGTGGTATCCGTTTAGCCCACGGCATTCGTAACATTCACTGGATACGGCTATAGGCCGGTCGGTGGTGGGTGTGGATGCGGGATCGCCCGCGCCCATGGAAATTGGTGCTCCGCCGGGATCGCTTGGGCGGCGGTCGGGGGTGAAGAAGTGTGAGTAAGGCACACGTGTGAAAGCTGATTCACGCGTTACCCTCATGTGTTCCGCCAGTAACGCACCGGCGAAAAGGATAGCGCCTTCGTCCCCTCCATCTGCTACTTCTTCCGGCGGCAATGCAGGCATATTCCCGGCTAATCGTGCAATCGCTTCGTAGGAATGCCGAATGCAGTGCGCAAGGCGATTCATGACGAATTGCTTATCCACCACGGGGGTTTGGTTAGGCGTGTTGGCGTTCCATGCGCCTGCCCCTTTGGTACGTACCCCTTTCGCCATACGGAGGGCCAAGGCGGTGAGGGCGGAAAGGGGGATGGATTCGTAGGGGGGTTGATGAGTGGAGATCGCCCCGGATTCAAATGCGACTGTGGCAGGCATTGGTATGGCTGGTGTGGTTGTCCGTGTCTCCGGCCTACCACAATTGGGTGAATGGGTATCGCCGTGCGTCGCCCCGCAATAAAGGCAATCTTTATCTGCTGTACTATTCATCTTGGTAGCCTCATATTCGCCGCTTGGTGTTGGTTGGGTTCGATATCGTCAAAGAGTAAAGGGATGCACTCTTTGAATTGCGCGAGAAGGGGGATGGTTACTTCCCGCATCTGCGGGTGGGATTCCTTGGTGGTACGCATGATGAGGAAGTGACGCCATGAGCGGAAATTGCCGGTCATGAGGATGCGGGAGGCGAGGGCGTTGGGGAGGACGGAGCGGGCGATTTGTGGGGCAACACCAATGTTAATGAGATCGCGGTATGATGCTTCACTTGTTGCGACTGCCGCACGCCAAAACGCTAACCTATCGTTGTTGATCGAGTCGCCGGTTAATGGGGAATTTGGATTTCCATCAAACGGGCATATAAATGATGGTGGCATTTTCTTTTCGTAATTCACGAACCGTGTGGACTCCTGTATGTAGCTGAATAAGCGATGGCGTACGATCTCATGCGTGATGCCGCGATCCACGGTGAAATCCACTGTGGCGGAGCAATGCTCCACAATGGACCAATCTCCGTGGCCAAGCACTACGGCTTGGATGAAGCGGAGGTGCGAATCGTGGGTAATGGCGTCTTCGGAACGGTGGGAGATTCGTCCTACAAATTCGATGGCGCGGAGGGCATCCACGCCATAGCCTTCAGTGCCGGGTCTACCGTTGATGCGCATTAATCTGGCGGATGCTGGTACGATGTTCATTAGTATTTCTTGCCCCCTTCCTTCAATCGATTCTCCGCCTTGTGATCGGCGCGTGTGGCGTTATACGTCATTTTCTCTTCGTACGCGGATTGCAAATCGTACCCCAATCCGCCCGCGATGTCGAAAATGCGAATGAGACAATCCACTAACTCCACCTCCACCATGGGGCGATGCGGCAATTTATCATCGGCAAGCCCCTTGCGATGGCCTTCCAATGCCTCACTGAGTTCCGAGTGGCACAGCGCAATCATTTCACCGAAATTGCGCTTGATTGGTTCCCCGGTGGCGGGATCGAACCACCATTTCTTGTTGGCGGTGTGGCATGCCGCTGAGAAGGCATTGAGTCCTTCAGTCGGCGTATAAACATCACGTTCCATTGTTTTTTACCTTTCACCCTTTCAAAGTTAATTACTGTAATTTCATCGGTGGCGTCGGTTGCCCATTCGGCCACACAATGAGATCCAAAAACCATTTCGGAAACAAATGCCGGTAGGATTTCCGCCCCGCCTGTGGTTTCGCAATTAACCATCCAATGTGCTTATCCAGGATGAAAGTCTCACTGGAGTCCGATGGGCCACGCATCAACCTCCCGCACATCTGTACTAAGTTTTGCGCGGTAAGATACATGCCGTATTCATCGTCATCCTCACACCGCGCCTTCATGATGGGCCCCCGTTGATCCACGAATGGCACCTTGATGATGAATTGATACTCCGCGTTTGCGCCGGGGAAGTCATACCCAGTGGTGATGGCGGGCGATACCAGAATCCGTGGGGATGGGCACCAGCGGAATTCCTCAATTGCCGCTGCTAGTTCATGTCCCTTGGGGGCCATCATGATCCCCGCGTACTCGGAGTTACGCATAATCCACTGTTGCCGGTCGTACGACACAGAATGGATAATCCCCTTGCGGTCCAGGCGCTTGGAAATTATAGTATCCATCCTGCCCAGTAACTGCATGTATTGGGCTTCCGTTGTCTTGTGATCGATTTTGTCAGCACCGAATAAGTAGATGGGTGATCGCCACTTTTCAAACGGGTAGGCAGCGGATACCAGTAGTGAATCGTCCTGGGGCACATTTAACAAATCAGCCGTCTTTTGCACAAACGTTGCCGACATCATTAGTATTTTCCCCGCCTTTTCAAAGAGTAAATCCTGTGCGCGGTCGGTGGGCCACAGTGGGGCGAATACCGTTTCCTTGGAAAAGGATTCATCGAGAATCCAATCGTTGGGGAGGGATGCGATGCGCTTTAAGTCACGGTGGAGTGAATCCGCCGTGGAGAGTAGTTTTTTGTCCCCCGATTTGAACCTCGTGACCGCCGCCGCGATGGAGGGCAGGCCGGATTTGGCCCACTCCTGCCACCATGGTAAGGCGCGGCCAAGAGGGGGGTGAGGGATGGTGCCTTGGTAGAAGGGGGCGTACTTTTTGTGATCCAAGTGGATTTCGAGGGCGGCACATAATTCTTGTACGGCATTATGGCATTCATCAAGGACGAGGAGTCCGATTGGGCCGATTCCATCGGAGTGGATGCGGGAAGAGAGGAGGTAAGAGTAATTAGTAGTTCCAAGGTCTGACGAAAGGAAAGTTTCAAGGTCATTTGCATAAGGGCAATCGCCGTCCTTGTTAGCGGAGCATCCGAGTAATCGGCCTTCAGCGCAATTGGAGTAAGAGGCACATTCGTAATTGACACGGCCACGGATGTCAGTAAGGCCACAATCACCAAAGTCATCCGTGTACTGTTTCTGCAATGCTTTTGTGGAAGTGACAATGACTGTGCGTTCGCCCATGATTTGGGATAACGCAATGGCATCGACAGATTTGCCACTTCCAGTTGACGCGGCGGATTCAATGAAGCGTTGGGGGGCATCCGCCATATCCATGATGCGTTGGTATTGGCCGGGACGCCATTGAGAGAACTTTGGCGGTAAGGAGAGATCGGATGGGGAAATGATGGGGGGAGCGATCATTGTGTTAGTAGTCTCCCGCATGCGTCGGTAATGGCTGCTCCGTGATCTGCGAGAACCCGCACACAGATTTTTATGCAATCGGAGCAAATGCAAACAGGCACAATCATGAGTATTGGGCAGGCGACTAAGTGAGGAACTTCAGTTTCCGGCAAGGCACAAAATGCGCAGTATTTCACTTCTTTCCGCCCTCCTCCGCTTCGTTCAATCGCGCTTCCTCAATTTCAAATGCTTCCTCCCACCCTTTAACGCCTGCCATCACTGGGGCGTACTTCATCATGCACAAGCGCATGAATTCCCGTTGCTTCGCGCTGCCCTCCACTTCCCGTACCCTATGCATGATGAAGCCGATTAATTTCACCGCCTCCCCCACTTCATTCGCCCGCATGTAGTAATCGATTTTGCCATCGATGAGGCGCATTGCGGACTCAGCCTTGATGCGGAACTCAGCATCTTTATTCGCTTCCAACACCATGTCCAACATCGGCATCATCTGCGGTTGAATTGTTACCCGGATCGCATTGAGCCAAAACGCATGGCGTACCGCTGCGTGCCGCACTAACTCTTCAAGGGAGACGTAGGGGAAGCGTTTGGAGTGAACTAACACATTGAGGCACCGCGCGAGGTAGGGGGGAACGTGAATCGTTATGGCCTGGGATGCTCCCTTTTCATCGCGACCGGGCACGAAGAAGTTATCCAATTCGTTAAGTGGAACCTCACCGGCTTCCATGTCCGCGTCTTTGAAATCGACGCTGCCCGCTAAGTCTTCGAGTTCCTTAGTGTCGCGGTGTTGATGGCCACGGGAATCGTCGCCGCCCTGATTGGGGTCGTCGGCGTTGCGTGGGCGATGGCGGGTGGTGCGGCGGTTAACCCAACGGGACATGGATTACAGTGTCTCCTTGGATTCGCCAAAAGCAGCGGTGGCTATTTCCTTAATGTTTAATTCTTGCCCTGCGTACTGTTCCTGGAGCCACATGATTGTGGCTGTATCGTACTCAACCGCACACTCTTTGGAGCACACATGGACTCCATCTTTAGGAGTGATTGACGTGTCCAACGTCCAGCCGATCGCAAGAAGGGCACGAGTAAGGAAGCGGTCACCCTCCTTTTTGCAAACGTCACACACCACAATTAGCTTGAGCATTTGCGAGTTACCGCCTTCCGACGCCGGGGGGCACGATGATGCCGGATTTCTGCCGTGCCACTTCCTTGGCGATTTGCTCCACCATTGCTTCCGCCCGTTTCTTATCCGCTTCCTGCCCAGCGACCATAATGGTCAACTGATCCACTTGGGCGGCAAGGAGGGCGGCAAGGCCATTGCCTATGGCTGTAACGGCGTCGGCGGCGTTCATCATGCCCTTGACTGGGAGCACGTCCACCAATGCCACCCTAGCCCCATTGACGCTATCCAGGTGCTTGCGATTCATCACGAGGGATTCGTCAATCAATCGAATCTGATTTTTGAAATGTTCCGTGGCTTGCTCCGCCGTCATTTGTACGGATTGCTGTTGCTGTGTCGATCCTGGGTGTGTGTTGTTCATTGGTGTTTGTGTTAATCCTTTGGCTGCCGGAATACGTATCCTACCGCATTGTTTACCACCAGTCAACACCTATTTTCACCCCAAAAAGTACTAACGAGTACTACATGTTGTGTACTAGGGTATTGACGCCACAAACTCATCCGTGTATAGTTATGGACATGAGTGCCGCGACAACAGCCGTAATCGCACGTAAAATCTCCACCGCCAATCAAGCGGAGATTTCACGCGCGTTGGGTGTATCGCGGGCGTATGTGTGTCTCATCCTTGCCGGGAAGCGGCGGGGAATGGGATTCCAAGTAGGCGTGAAATTGAGCCGGGAACTGGGCGTGTCGGCGGAGCAATTGCACGACTACTTGGAGTCGGTGCCAATGACGAATGAGCCGGTTAACTAGTCGGTGGTAGTGGGCGTATCGGCAGGCGCGGGAACAGGCGCATCATCTATCCATTCCGCCTTTACGAAACTCTCAGAACTCACACCGCTCTTATGATCCAGCCACAGATTGCGTAATGCACCATTCGCCAAGTAACTGCCTTGGAGCAATTGCAGTAGCGTCGCCACAGCGGACTTTGAGATTCTAAGATGGGTCATGGTTACCCCATCCTCTACCGATATGAAACCCTTAACATCGGCATCCCCAGGCATGGCGCGGCGTTGGAACATAAGCACCACGTGGTCTTTATCCCACTCCCCTATGCCTATTTTCCGGCCCTCCATGCCCCCCGGCACATTCAGGCACTGCATGGTCACGTTCACCTTCTTATTCTTATTTTCCATTTTCATACTCCTTTCCTTTTCCTTTTAACTATGTGCATCGCCGTGCTTTTTCAATGTGTAATTTCGCATCCTCCTCACGCGCATAGATGCGGGTGTTTTTGGTGAGGATGTATTCCCGGTCGATGTCCATGAGAAGAAGCATGACCCAAACGCGGGAGCCCACGGCGAAATCCTCATGGAATTGGCCGGTGCCATCACACTTGTGGCAAATGGGGTTTATCAGGTCTGTGCGTCCGCGTCTGCCGCTGCCCTGGCATGCATCGCACTTACGTGGCGTCATCGCCAGCACAGTGCCCATGTAGGCGATGTCGTGTTCCGGGTTGAGATCCCGTGAGCGTTCCGGCACATGGATACTGCCAATGGATTCCGGTTTTTTGTCCATACGCACAATGCAGTTGCCGGGGGTGCAGCGGAAATCCGGGTAGTCGGATAGGAGTTGCCGGAGATCCACCGTTGTGGTGGCGGACTGCCGGGGCGTTAGGGGTGTGGATGTCGTTGCCATTTGAGAATTGTTTATCCTTTGAGTTTTATTTGTTGCGTGTACTGCTGCCATTCGCGGCAGTGTTGATCCCGCAGGCGGAGGCGGTGATGAATTGTGGAGGTGAGATACCCGGCGAAGAAGAGGAGGACGGCGGACCATCCGGCGGTGTAGAGGATGGAGCCGAAAATGATGCCAATGAGGAGGATGTAGAGGGAGCGTGTCATTGCAGTAACGCTCATTGCAGTAACGCCCCCACATGCGTTATCCCCTGCTCCCGCGCACACGATTCGCAAATCGGCACGTACTCCTCAACGCGGTGGGGTTCCGCGCGGCCACATTTGATGAAGCCCATGGAGGTGCGAGTGGGTTTGTCCACTGTTTTCACCCTCTCCATGGATTTCGCCACGCACAGGCAGACGAGGTAGGCGAAATTGTTGGAGCCGTGGGTGGGACATTGCACGGGGTAACGATTGCGGATTAACGGGGTATCACTGGCTTTCGTTTGGCTCATTTCTTACTGCTCCTTTTTCTTTTTGGTGAATTCTCTTACGCCGATCCCCAGGCACCCGGCCCACTCGCGTCTTGCTTGCCGCATAGGCAGGCGAATGAACGCAGACGGAAATTAGGGAAGATACACCGATGGTTTCCAAGGTATCCACAAAGCGGGCGCAACCAACCACGAATGCGCAATTGGTCACTCATTTGACTATTCCCTTTTCCTGGTGTTTGCGGATCGCATCCTGTATCCCGGCGGCAAGTTGAGCGGCTTGGTGCAGAGACATGTAAAGGCTACAATCAGACCTATCCTCATCTAAGCCTATCGCCACTCGTCCATTGTCCAGTAGGTGCACAGAAACACTTTCATTAGCTTTCATGGAGATGGTGCAAATTATTTTCATATCGCCACCTTTTTCACTGCTTCCTGATACCCCTCACTGACATCCGACAACGCCATGTGCTGGTACACTTCCAAACTCTTCTTACTCGAATGCCCCGAGATCAATTGTATTTGTGAATCCGTCAACCCTTCCCGCGTCAACCACGTGAGCATTTGATGGCGAAACTTATGCGGGTGTATCCGATCCTCCAACCCGGCGATGCTGCCGTATTCAACTACGATTTGATGCACCCGGCGTTCACTGTACTGGCGGCGTTGCCGGGATTCAAAGAGGAAAGTTTGATTGGCATGTGAGTGTAAATGGGCGTGGAGGACTAGGCGGAAGTCCTGGGGGAATAACACGTATCGATCCTTATCGCCCTTGCCTTGGGAGATGAAAATTCGATTGCCCTGGAGATCGACATCTGTTAAACGAATGGCACAGAGTTCCGATACGCGGATTGCCGTATAGAAAAGGAGTTTCAACATAATTTCGTGTTGTACGTCGCCGGTCTTGGAAACAGCGGCGAAGTATTTGGATAGGGCATCGTCGGAGAGTAACTTAGGGAGGGATTTGCGGGATGCCTGCCGGAGCCCCAATTCCTTCCGCGCTTCACGCACGGTCTTGTGAAACATCGCGTAGGTGAGGCGATGGCGACGGGCGAGGGAGACGAGTTCGCGGACGGGGGCGGGGAGACTCATGCATGTGCCTTGCAGTAGTTAGCGATGGCGAGACACAAACGACACGTTACCACACTTGCAGTGTTGTAAAACAGAAATTTGTCTTTCTTATTCTCATTACCGATTCGTCCACAAAGAGTGATCTGAGATTGTAAAAGAGTTGCCTGCATCGGATGCGCCTGTCTGGAAGTCTTCACTTGCAAACGTGTGGCTTGGATGTGTGTAGTGTTCTCAGTCATATCGTACACACGTGGAAAAAATGGTTTCATTAGTCGAGTGTCCAGTTTCTCTCTTTGTACACCCGTTGGATTCTATACCCTCTGCGTTTTAGGTGTTTCAGTTGTGAGTCTTTGGCAGCGACAGTGCGGCACCACGAGATGAGCGCAACTATTCCAGGTTTCATTGCTATGATTTTCCAATGGCGTAATTTGTACTCACTGTGGTGATGCTTACCATTGCGGCCCTTCATGGCGTGCCAAACTCCCCCCATCCCCACCCAATCACATTCACATTTCCCGCATCGTCCTTATGCTTCTTCACCATTTCCGCCATCTCCAGTTCCGATCTCCAGTTGAAATACTGCATCATGTTGGAGTAGGGGTAATCAAGGTATAAATGTGCATCCAGAAGCGTTTGGATGTCGAGTATGTTGGCACGTAATTTGTTGCGTTCCGCCGCTGTGTTAGTGAGGACGATTTGGATGAAAATGCTATCGTCGCCGTCATGATCTGGGGCGATGCGGAATCCATAGGATGCGATGACGCCGGGGAGGAGCCCTTTGACGAGGAGTAACTTAGCATCGATGCGGTGGATAGCAGCGGCGCGGGTCATGGGCGTAAAGCAGCATCCAGGGCGGCACGGAGCGGGGCGTGGATTCGTCGCCGAGCTTGGCGTAGGGAATCCCCTTCCCCTGTGATTGAGTCTTCCAGGCGATTCAGGAACGCGTCTACTACCCGGCAGGCATGTAATGCCACATCGATCCGGTTAACGGCTTCCACAGCGCGTTCCGCGTTTTTCCGTCGCATGCCGGTGGCGATAGCGATAGGGGCGGATTCGGGGCCGGTGAGGATGTTGTGAGCGTTTAGGCCGTCGTGGACAACACGCCACTGGGAATCGCTCATGCTGTTGCCTCCTGTGCCTGTGGCCGTTTCTCACACGCGGCAAGGTGCTTGGTAGTGGATACCCCATGTGCATGGCCTATCGGCGCGTCACACCATGGGCATATCCCTTTGTCGCGGCGGCGAACCCAATCCCGGTAGATGGGCGGTGTGACGGAAATGCCGTGAAAATTGAGACTTACGGTGGCGGGCTTCATGTGTTTTACAGTGTCCTTTGCTTTTGCCGGTCGTCAAGGAGGCATTGGATTGCATCCGCCTGCTTCAACTGTTTCAGCGCGTCATTCCACTGCCCGGCGTCAAGCATGATTTTGGCCTTTTTGACGTGGGCGTCGCGGAGGGTTACAAGTTCAAAGTTGTTGAAATAGACAGTGGGAGTCATTTGACACCGTTCAACAACAGTTCCATCCGTAATTTGCGCAGAATCTCCGCCGCCTCGATGTCACCGGCGTCCGGTGTCCGGTCATTCTCCGCACTGCCAAACAAGCAATGCCACTGCGCGTGTGCCAGGAAGTTGTAAGGGCTTATGGTCTTCGACGGCGCTTCTGGTGCCTCCGTTGAATTTCCGTTTCGCATTGCCATACTAGAAATTACCCCCTCTTCACCCCTCTGTCAAGTCCCATTTCACCCTAGTACTGGGGTTCCACTTGCCGAAAAGGGGCAGAATCGGAAATCGTGGCGATCGCGCCCTATTCACTGTGTCTTCGCCTTTTTAGACTGTCGCCGCGCCCGCGCCCTGCGAAGTCATATTCACACCCGGCCAAATCTCATACCCAACTGAGTTGGCCTTAGCCAGTATGCACCGGTCGAGGGAGGCAAGGTATTGAAGGGCACGGCGGCGGCACTCGGGGAGAGGCACGGGAGTTCCAACGCACAGTGCCGATTCCCGCTAATCCGGCGTTGCCTGACGCGTTGCGGCTAGGCACTGCCACTTTCCCCTACTACCTACCCTACCGGCCCCTCTCCGTCCGTCCTACTAAGCACTCCCGCCGTTCTCAACACCCTTTCCGCAATCGCCAGCACCAATGCCGCCCCGATCCCGCGCAGCCACCACTTGGTTTCTTCCCCAGTTTCATTGATGTTGGCCACAGCGTCTTCCAAATGGATTAGACGTTTCTCATGGTCCATCACTTGCGAGGGTAATTTTTCCAGCGTCTCAATGCGCACTTGATCCACAGAGGGCCCCGTGACTATCGCTCCCTGCTGCGAAAAAGTTTGGGCCGTGGCCATCAACGCCAGTGCAAAGGAAATCCCAATAATCACGCCTCTAGCATTCACGTATCTCATTTCTTCCTTTGCTCCCGCATTTGCTCCCGCATTTGCTCCCTCGTAACACATGCGCGTATCCCCCATCCGCCGGTAAGCTGATGTCAAAATAATGCAAGTGCGACGATACCAGCGGCGACGAGTAGCCCCACGGTAGTCCAGTCCGTTCCGGCTCCGGTATCCAAGGCACTGGATGAATCGTACGTAGCGGTGCCAGATGCGTCTAAGCTGCTGCTATCCATGGTGCCGCCCGTATCCACGTTCCCCGCCACAATTGTATTCCCACTGCTGTCCGTCACTGCGAATGTGTTAGGGTCCACGCCTACCCGCGTCAACACCGCATCCTTCGATGGGTTGTCCGTAGTCACCCAGTTGATGATTGTCTGCACTGTGGGCGAGGGGGCACTATTGGCGCTGCCCGTGGCGTACGATTGAATAACTTGGGCTTCGTTCCCGTTGTACTTCTGCATAAGTGAGGCAAGTAAGCCTACCCCCGCATCAATGTTCTGTTGCGGGTCATACGGATTCGTCACGCCCAGCGTCTGCACTGTGGATTCATTTAGCGCCATCACGCCGTAATCATACGTGCCCGCTGGGTGCGCGGCAGTCGGCGGATTATAATACGTCGCATTCGGATTGAACGCGGACTCATGCGCCACAATCGACAACGCCAAATCAACCGGCACGCCTTGCGCCTGTGCCGCCTGGGACACCATTGCCGCAATCTGATTCGGCGTGTAGTTCGTCGCCGGTGTGTAATTGACCGGGGCGACGGTGCCATGTAACCCGCCGTGCATTCCACCGAATCCACCCACCAACCCGATGCCGCTAACGATTGCTAGTCTCATTGTTTTCATTCACCGATTTTAACGTAAATGACAGTGCGATAACGCGTGTGATAACGCGCGTTTACGGCGTAGTGTTGAGCACTGAAACCACCGTACCAATGCTAGAGAACTGCGAACCGTCGCCCCATCCCTGAATTCCGGCATTTACACATGTGGCCCAAGTGTTCGAAACGTCGTTAGTGTAAGCCGTCCAGATTTGCCCATCGGTCGAGTACTCGAAGTTGCGGCCCGCGCCCGTGTCCACCCGGATACGCACAAATCGCGGCATGATGGGCAGGGCCACGGAAGCATGCCCGAGCTGGATTGACGGAGAGCCCCCGTTGGTCATTCCCGACCAGTAGTTGACTGTCGTAACGTTTAGCCCCCAGTTCCAGAGCACCGCGTTGCCCGCGTTGTCGGAACAGAAAATCCCCATCGTGCCGGCCGTCGCGGTTGAATAGTCAATCGCAACCGAAAACGTCCAAGGGGAAAACGCGGTTGTGGGCGGTCCG
>Ga0265338_10006709_pt1 | contig 14542 bp, 9 predicted proteins | sample 42126metaG_FD_193579 | JGI IMG/M metagenome (GOLD analysis project Ga0265338, IMG submission 193579) | Rhizosphere microbial communities from Carex aquatilis grown in University of Washington, Seatle, WA, United States - 4-21-26 metaG | ecosystem: Host-associated > Plants > Roots > Rhizosphere >... | reverse complement strand
ACCAGCCAGCGCGGATTGCGGGTAGAGACCGCGTTCGGCGATGTCAATCGCGGATGGCAACAGGTCGCTGCCGACAATGTGGATCGACCAGTCTCTCGTGCCCTGCGTGGCTGAAGCTGGCGCAGAACTTTCGGCGATGCCACCATTCCCCTTGGCCGGGTTCTTTTCCTTGATCTCTTTTTCTTTGTCCTTGCTGCCGTTGCCATTGCCATTGCCATTGCCATTGCCATTGCCCGCGCCGTTGCCGTTTCCACTCGGCATCACGTTGCAAAGCGCCATCGCAATCGAATATGCCTCTTCGCCGGTGCCGCAACCCGCGCTCCATATGCGGAGCGCGCACGGCCCGTCGTCCGACTTGCGGGCGTACAGTTGGGGAGCGACCTGGCGGGCCAGCGCATTCATTGCGCCGGGATGGCGAAAGAAGCCCGTACTTACGTTGAGCACTCCGTCCAGAAATCCGGGCAGCGCTGAAGGATCCCGGTCTGAGGCCCGCAGGCCATCCAGCAACGCGGCGCTGGAACCTAGATCGTGACGCTCAAGATACTCGCCCACATGTGCCGCCAAAGCGCTGTTCGGGCAATCGAGCAGGATTCCCGTCTGCCGCTCGACCAGCAGGCGCAGTTCTGAGAGTTCGTGCTCGAGAATCGTGACGCCCACCATCAGTCTATGCATAAATCCTTCCCTCAATGGGGATGCGCATCTTCACCCGCCGAGCCCTATCGGATCGGCGCTGTACAAGGGGGAGGATCAGTTCCTAGTTCCTAGTTCTAATTTCTACTCTCTAAGTTCTCGGTCTCAGTCGCCCGCAGCTACCGCCGCGTACGACTTGCCAGAATCGTTTTCAGCCTGCCGTGCGACCACATTCATTTCCTTTTCCAGCGAGGAAAAGCGCTGCATGATCTCGTGAATCCGGAGCGTCATATTTCGAATCGTCTCGATCTGAGCGCGGGTCTGGGCCGACAGGCTGCCGGGCTCCAGGAGCAGCAGATCCGAATTTCCCAGCACCGAGGTGAGTGCGTTGTTCAGGCTGTGTCGCATCTCCAGCATGTAGCGGCCGAGCGTTGCGTAGCGCTCGAGCATGGCGCAAGTCATCTCCGCGTTACGAGCCCGGGATTCCGCTCGCGAGCGATGGACCGCCTCGCTGGCGGCCAGAACGAGGGTTTCGAGCCAGTGCTCACTGGGGCGCAACAGGGACACGCGCGGCCAGCGTTCGCGTACCAATTGCGCGGTTGCGGCATCCGGACACACACAAAAAATCGGCTGACCGGTGGAATGCAAAGGCTCCAGGACGACCGAGAGCAGATCGCGCCGCAACTCCCCGACAATCGCCACATCGAACACATCCACCGCAAAGCGCGGCCACAACTCGCCGCTCAGCAGAGTGAATGTGGGAACATTGCGCTCCATCTGCCAGCGGGCGGTGACCCGCCGCGAAAAATCGACATCGTCGGAAATGATCAATACCGTCGGAGTTTCCACGTGCAAGCTTTCCTTATCGGCTTCCGCGCTCTTCTTGCCACTCGGTGCTCTAGCCCGAATACTTACAAGCGACTCAGTTCTTCTTTACCGACGTGGTGTCCGGGTCCCAGCCGGGCGTGCCGGAGACTTCAAACTCAGGCGCATCGTCAACGGAAGGTGCGCTCGGGACTTTGGCCTTGGCCGCCACCGCTGGCTTCGGCTCCACCTTGGATGCGCCAGAAACCGGAGCACCGGCTGCAGCAGCTTTTGCGGTAGAGGCCGGCTTGGCGCTTGCCGCAGGCTTTGCCGCCACAGCAGGCTTCGCATTGGCTCCTGCAGTTCCCTTCGCACCCTCTGCAGCCTTGCCATTTCCAAGTGCGTACTCGACCGATGCGCGCAGGTCGACCAGCATGCGTAACGGAGATCCGGACGAATATTCCGCCTGAAACATCACCTTCCACGACTGGCAGATCATGCGCAAGCGGATGATGGGTTCCTTGTCAGAAAATTGTGCGCGCCGGCAGTCGATGGTCTGAACACCTTTGTCCTCGAGTTCAGTGAGGCCATCGAGAATGATGTTGAGATCGCCCAGCATCAGGCGAAAGAAAGCACGCCGCATGAGGTATCCAAAACGGGTAAAGGCGGCCAGGGCCACGGGCATGTAAAAGAGATCACCCGCCTGTCCCTTGGCCTTGCGTCCCTGCTCGAGAACTCCGCCGTGCAAGAGTTCATCGAGCGAACGGCAACGTCGCGCCGCTTCGAGTACGCGGTCTAACGCGTTCAACCACACCGGAGCTTTCAGGTCCACCGGTCCCAGGACCGGCTCCAACGACTGCGCCACGTAGGCGAGATCCACGTCCCCATCGTCGAGCCCTGAGGGCGCCAGCTGGCTGAAATACTGCACCAGCAGAAAATCAATCTTGTCACGTATGGCATCGGTCTTGGGCGTCTTGGCCAGGAAGCGGTTCAGCAGAGTCGTCACCGCCTCCGGATTCACTGCCGTGCTGGTTTGCAGAAATTGGCGCAGTTGGTGTACCTGGATGCGCTCGTCCATTTCGTCGAGCCAGTGGTTGGCCTGTTCGACCGCTTCTTTGCCGGGCGTTTCGACTCCCGCCTCGAGATCGGGGCAGACCTGGGCGTCGATGGCAAACTCACGAGCCAGTTCGAAGTAAATGGGATACAGCTTACAGGCGGATTTCCATTGAGTGGCGAGATCTTGCACGGGTGTGGTTGGAGTCATGATTTCACGATCCAGTTGGGCACTTCTCCCAGAAAGCGAGCGGCCACGATGGTTTGGCCGGGATGATACTGCACCGCGACGACCGAGGCCTCGATATCGAGCGAACCATCAGAGTTGCGCAGCCGAAGAACGTCCGCGAACTCCAGCGGGGTATGGCAAGAGAACAAGACTTCACGGGGTGTGCCAAATTCAATGACGGTACTTTCAGTGAAATTCGCAGCCGACGAATCGCCCGCTTGTAATGTGCGGGCGAGCTGAACTGGAATGCGCACGGGGGTCGATTCCGGGAAAAACCGGGCGAGTCCCGCCACGGTACTGGCGTTTTGTGCTGCGCGTCCCGTTGCTGTGGCTTGTTGCGCCAAGCGATGAAAAACCCCTTAACCAGACTCGCTCTTCCCGATTGAACTGCGCCGACTTAAATGCGGGTGGGCTCCCCCCTCTTCCCGGTTAGGAAGAGCTGTAGGGGAGCCAAAATCCGCGGTTCGGCAGAATAAGAAGCAACGCGGCAACCATCTCCGGGAACGAAAGGTCTAGCACTCAGGTGAGTGCATTTTCAGCGGGTTAGCGCCAGCTTTCCATGTTCTGGAGGAGGTTCGAATCCACCTGCTGTCTCACCGTGAGACAGCCGTCTCAGAATCAGGCCCCTCCCTTCGCGTTCGATGACGAGACGTACGCCCCGCTCCAGCTGCAATTCGATAAACTTTCGCGCGCGCGCACCCCTTGCTTCGTTTACAGTATCCGGTTGGTCAGTTGTCCAGCTGACGACTGCCGTCTGAGCCGCCACCCAAATAACCACAACCAGTCAGAATCACTCGCGTCCGTGAATTCTACGGAAAGAGGGACTATGAAGAATCGGCTTCGGTCTCGCGGTCTTTTGGAGCACCCAATTTCCCGGCGCACATTCCTGGGACAAACCACCGCAGCGGCGATCGGCTTTTCGATCGTTCCGCGCCACGTCCTTGGCGGCGTGGGTTACGTTCCGCCCAGTGACAAGGTCAACATCGCTTTCATCGGCGTTGGCGCCCAGGGCTTACGCGTCATGCTTCATTTCCTGCGCGAGCCCGATGTACAGGGCGTAGCCGTGTGCGACGTAAATAAGACCGGGTCGGACTACCCGCAGTGGGATACCCATGAGTTCTGCAAGTCAGTCCGCAAGCTGCTCGGGGTCGATAGCGGCTGGGATTGGCTCAGCCCTGACCAACCGATTCAGCTCAGCCACACTCTCCGCGTAACCGGCGGCGTTGCTGGCCGCGAGCCCTGCCAGAAGATCGTAGACGGCTACTACGGCTCGCAGCAGCGCTCTGGCCAGTACCACGGCTGTACCGCATACACTGACTTTCGCGAACTGCTCGAGAAGCAGAAGGATCTCGACGCCGTCGTCGTCTGCACCACCGACAACCTGCATGCGGCGGTCTCCGCGGCCGCGATGAAGAAGCGCAAACACGTCTTCTGCCAAAAACCTCTGACCCACACCATCTATGAAGCCCGCCGCATCGCCGAAATCGCCCGCGAAACCGGCGTGGTAACTCAGATCGCTGTCGGCAACCAGGCCTCCGAGGCCACCCGCCAACTCTGTGAATGGATTTGGGACGGCGCCATTGGACCGGTGCGCGAGGTCCACAACTGGTCCAGCCGTCCGTTCTGGCCGCAAGGCATCGAGCGCCCCAAAGAAACCGAAGCTGTACCCGAGGGTCTGGATTGGGACCTCTGGCTCGGACCAGCGCCGGAGCGCGCCTACAACCGCGCCTACCTGCCCTTTGTCTGGCGCGGATGGGCCGACTTCGGCTGTGGCGCGCTCGGCGACATGGGCTCCTACAGCTTCGACACCATCTTTCGCGCGCTGAAGCTGGAAGCTCCTGTCAGTGTGGAATCAAGCTCCAGCGACCGCTACGACGAGACCTACCCGCTGGCCTCGATCATCCACTTCAGCTTCCCCGCCCGCGGCGACATGCCTCCGGTGAAGTTTACGTGGTACGACGGCGGCCTGAAACCCGCACGGCCGGAGGAACTCGAAGAAAGCCGTCCTCTGAAAGGCGACGGCGAGGAAGAGGACGAAGGTCTTCTCTTCGTCGGAGACAAAGGCAAGATTCTCTGCACCTTCAACGGCGGCAATCCGAAGATCATTCCCCAGTCCAAGATGGACGCCTACAAACAGCCGCCAAAAACGCTGCCCCGCTCGCCCGGCAACGAGCGCGAATGGCTGGACGCCTGTAAAGGAGGCAAGGTAAAACCCGGTGGGAATTTCGAATTCGAAGGCCTCGTCACCGAGACGTTGCTCTTGGGCAACGTCGCCAGCCGCATGGGGCAAAAACTTACCTGGGATCGCTCCAGCTTGAGCGTAAACTCCGATGTCGCACAGAAGTGGGTCAAACCTGACCGCCGAAAAGGTTGGGAACTCTAGCCAGCCCGCAAACTGCTTGAGCCACTCACCGAAATCATCAGGAGTAAGGAGGCTTTCATGTCCGCAATTTCAAGAAGAGAGTTCCTTCAGAGCGCCGCAACTTGCGCTGCCGCGGCCGGATTCTATTCCGCCAACATCCTCGATCTTCGCGCCAATCCGTTAGGCATGCCCATTGGATGTCAGACCTGGCCGGTGCGGGAGATGATCGCCAAGGATTTTCCGGGCACGATCAAACAGCTTGCCGAGGCCGGCTTTCAAGCCATCGAACTGTGCTCGCCCGTCGGCTATGCCGATTCAGGCTTTGCCGGACTCGCCAAATACAAGGCAGCGGAACTCCGCAAGATTCTCAGCGATGCCGGGGTCAGCTGCGTGAGTTCACACTTCGGCATCGATGAACTCCGCAAGAATCAGGACGACCGAATCGCATGGGCCAAAGATGTGGGCCTCACGCAAATGCTGGTGCCCAGCCTCGACGCTCCCGAGAAGCCGACGATGGACGATGTAAAGCGGGCCGCCGACGAATACAACAAGATGGGCGAAAAAGCGGCCAAAGCCGGCATCCAGCAGGGACTTCACAACGAGACCTTCGAGCTCTCGACGGTTGACGGCAAGCGCACCTACGATGTGCTCTTCGAACTTCTCGATCCCAAGCTGGTCAAGTTCCAGTTCCAGGTTTCCACCATCAGCCAGGGCTACGACGCGGCCGAGTATTTCACGAAATATCCCGGCCGCTTTATCTCCATGCACGTACAAGGCTGGTCCGCCGCCACCAAGAAAATAACGGCGGTCGGACAGGACTCTCTGGACTGGAAGAAGATCTTCTCCACCGCGAAAACGGGTGGCATCAAGAATTACTTCGTTGAAATGAATCTGGAAATGATGAAGGCCAGCGTTCCCTATCTGCGTAGTCTGCAGGTGGGATGAGCAGGAATCTCACTGCAGCGTGTGGCTTGACGGGCCCGTAGATGGCCCAACTCCAATGTTGTAGCGCTTCAGCTTGCGGTAGAGAGTGGCCCGGCTGATGCCGAGCATGCGCCCGGCCAGCGCCTTGTCGCCATTCACCTGCTCAAAGACACGCTGGATGGTGGCCCGCTCGATATCTTCAAGGTCGGTGGTCGACAACGGAGCATGAGGAATCGTGGGTGACACGTCGGCACCCGCGAGATCCGGATCGAGCACAGCCGTCCTCGCCGCCGGAGCCTGGCTCGCCACCGTTCCCGCCATCGTCAAGCCCGTTGCAATGGCGGGCGGAAGATCGCCGAGATCGATGACGTGTCCGTTGCCTAGCGCAACCGCACGCTCCACGCAGTTCTCCAACTCACGAACGTTTCCTGGCCAGTCGTATTGCATCAGCGACTTCATGGCCGCGCTCGAAACATGGATCTCCGAACCGGGCGCATAGCGCTCCAGGAACCAGTGCACCAGCATGGGAGTATCGCTGCGCCGCTCGCGCAGTGCGGGAACATACAGCGTGACTACATTAAGACGAAAATAGAGATCTTTGCGGAAGGTTCCGTTCTTGTAGGCGGCTTCCAGGTCGCGATTGGTCGCCGCGATCACGCGCACATCGACCTTCACTCGCTGGTTGCTGCCCACCGGGCGCACTTCCTTCTCCTGCAACACGCGCAACAGCTTCGCCTGCAATTCCAGGGGCAGTTCACCCACTTCGTCGAGAAAAATGGTCCCGCCGTCTGCCGCCTGAAACAGTCCCTGCTTTGATTTCAGTGCTCCGGTAAAGGCTCCCTTTTCGTAGCCGAAGAGTTCACTTTCGATCAGCGTCGGAACCAGCGATCCGCAATCGACAGCGACAAATGGACGACCCGCAAATGCGCCACGGAAGTGCATGGCGCGCGCGACCAGTTCCTTACCGGTCCCGCTTTCTCCATAAATGAGCACGGGCGTTCGCGTGTCTTTCAGGCGCGCCACCATGCGCAGCACATCTTGTATCTTGGCCGATGATCCCACGATGCCGTGCACCGCGGTCTCGGAATCCATGCGCTGGCGCAGGAATTCGTTTTCCTCGACCAGACGCACCTTTTCCGCCATGCGCCGCAAGAAGAGCCGGAGTTCCTCCAACGGCGAGAACGGCTTCGTAATGTAGTCGTAGGCCCCTAGTTTCATGGCCTGCACGGCGGTCTCAATCGATCCGTGTCCCGTCATGACGGCCACTTCGATGCGAGGGAGAAGCTTCTTTACCTTCTCCAGAAACTCCAGCCCCGACATGTGCGGCATGACCATGTCGGTCAGCACCATGTGCGCAGGCTGCTCTTCCAACAGCGCTAACGCAGAGTCGCCACTGTCGGCCTCGAGACATACAAAGCCCAGGGCCTCCCCGACCGTTACGCAGAGCTTGCGTATCGTCTGCTCGTCGTCCACGATGAGCAACCGGATACGAAGATCGTCTTTGTTCGCCGCGGGGCTCACTGCGCCTTCCCCATTGTCTGTGCGATCACGTCGATAAATTGCTGTACGCGAAAGGGCTTCTCAACGCAGGGTGCGCCTGTTTCCCGCAGGGTAGCGACCGTCTCCTCGTTGGCAATATCGCCGGTAATAAAAACGACCCGGGAAGCCAGATCGGGGCGGTGGCGCGCAATCCACGCATGCACCTGCCCGCCATCCACACCGCCGGGCGTGCGCATGTCCGAGACCACACCCAGGAACAAGCCGTTCTCCAGCAGGCGAAGAGCTTCTACGCCGGATTCACAGCACACCACGGGATATCCGCTGCGCTCCAGAGCGGCCTGCACATACGCCATGACGGCGGGCTCATCCTCGATAAGCAGCACTGGTAAGGGAGACGGTTGCAGAGCAGGTAAGCTCATTTTGGTTTCACTCCTGCAGCCACACTCATGGAAGCCGCATGCGATGTCGCGGGCAGGCGCACAATGAACGTGGCTCCTTCTCCGCCAATATTGTTGTGGCACTGAATGTCGCCGCCGTGCTCCGTAACGATGCCGTAGCAGATGCTCAGGCCCAGGCCGGTACCTTTCCCCACCTCTTTCGTGGTGAAAAACGGGTCGAAAACCTTGTCGGGATGGGAGATTCCGTTTCCGTTGTCGCGGAATGATACTTCCACGACATCTCCGGCCTTGGTCGACATGATCTCGATCCGCGCCGGACGCCCCACCTCGTGAACCGCGTCGTAGGCGTTGTTCAGGATGTTGAGGAAGACCTGCTGCAACTGGTGAGCATCGCCCATCACCTCAGGCAATTCTTCATCGAGATGCTCGATGACCTCGATACCGTGGCTGTGGAAGTCATAGGAACGCAACTGCATGGTTCGACGCAGGATGGAATTCAGTTGCACGGCACTGCGCTGCGGTGGCATCTGGCGCGCAAAGCTCAGCAGGTTCTGCACAATCTGCTTGGTACGTTGCGCCTCCTGCAAAATCACCCGCAGATCCTTGCGGGCGGTCTCGGGCAGATCGGTACTCTCGATCAGCAGATCGGCGAACCCGAGAATCGCGGTCAGCGGATTGTTTACTTCGTGGGCGACGCCGGCGACAAGCTGACCGACTGCCGCCATTTTCTCGGCGTGCACCAGTTTGTCGCGCAGCACCGTCGAATCCGTGATGTCAGTGAGCACGACCACAATACTGGTAACGATTCCCTGCTCGTCGCGCATGGGACTTAAATTGGCCGAGAACTTCCCCGGAGCGCCACTGCTGCGCACAATCTCCAATTCCAGATTGTCCACTTGCTGTCCATTCAACGTGTTTTGTAGTGCATCGGCAAGCGGGCGAGCAAACAAGGGAGCGGCCAACTCGAGCAACGGGCGCCCCAGCAGGTCCCGCTGCTCGAAACCCGCATCATACCAGCGGCGATTGGCGTAGCTGACCAGACCCGCTGTGTCGGCAACCAGAATCAAGCTCTGTGTGTTGCTGAGAATCTTGCCGGAGAAATCGCGCTCGCGATGCAGTTCGGTCTGGTAGGTCCGCAAACCGGTCACATCGAGCATCAGTCCGCGGATCTGCAGCAGAGCGCCGAGATTGTCATACATTCCAAATGCGTTGATCAGCACATGGATCGGAGACCCGTCCTTGCGCCGGAAAGTCGCTTCAAAATTGCGCAGGTGCCCGTTCTCCTTCATAACATCGGAGTGGCGCTCCCGCTGCTCGCGCGAAAAATATAGCTGCGTAGGAATGTCAATCTGCAGCAGTTCCTCGCGGCTGGAGTAACCCAGCATCCGCACCATGGCGTCATTCACTTCCACAAAGCGGCCGTCGGGCGTGCTGAAGAACAGGCCTTCCTGAATGTTGTCGAACAGCTCGCGGTACCGGCGTTCGGCCTCGCGCCGGTCAGAAATATCCTTCAATACGTGAATGGTCTGCAGCGCCTCGTCGTGGGCGCCATGCACGCGCGAAGTGGAAACCAGATAGGTCCGATCGAACACCGGATGCACAAACTCATCCATGTCATCGGCCATCGCCCGGCAAAAAGGACACGAATAGGGTGCGACCTCGCTGTTCAACGCCAGCAAGGCGCGCATGTTCACCCCAATCAACTCCGCCGGCTTCACCCCGATCATCGAGGCCAGCGAACGGTTCACGCGCAATACCTTTCCAGCGTGGTCATGCACCACGATGAAGTCGGTGATGGCATCAAATATCTCCACCCAGTGCCGGTTGGCCTGCTCGATGCGGGTGAAGAGGCTGGCATTCTCAAGCGCCATGGCCGCGTGACCCGCCATCGTCTCGAGAAAGACACGATCTTCTTGGTCCAGAGGACGCGAGCGTCCGGAGAGGCCGAGCAACCCGGCCAACTCTCCGCTTGCACCGGGCAAGCGCACCAGCGTGCAGTCGGCCCAGCCCAGGCCCGATGCGGCCGCCGCTCCGAGCAATTCTTCCGCTGATCCGGAAATAACGGTGCCTGCGTGCCGACCCACAAATTCTCCGAGCGCCGCGCCCACCGTGCGATCGAGCGCACGACCAAGGGGCGGATCGCCGACGGCCTGAGGTTTTGCCGGACTAGCTTCAGCTGGCGCCACGCGATGTTCCCCGCCCGCTGAAACCTGTGCCTCACTCTCCAACCCGGAAGACAACCGCGCTTCCTGCGGAGGATGCAACACGACCACTTGCAGCCGGCCTTCCTGCCGCACAGCCAGTAGTCCAGCGCGCGATCCGGTGAGTTCCGCGGCACGCCGCACAAACCGGCGGCCAAACTCCGGCAGGCGCAATGAGCCGTCAATTTCGCGGGCCAGTTCGATCAGTGCCTCGGCACGGCGCCGGTGCTGCTCGGAAAGATGTAGATTGCTCGCGACTTCCAGAGCGACGGCAGCCTGGTTCGACAGCGCACGGGCGCGCCGAATGTCCTCCTGCGAGATCCCGGTGCCGTCCACCCGGTCAAGGACTCCGAACATCCCCAGAACCTGCCCGCCCGATCCCAGTAGCGGAACGGCCAAAAACTGATGAACCTGATATTTAGCCACGACATCGAGGTTGACGCCGGGAGTCCGGGTGGCCTCGTCGGTCCAGAAAACTTCCTTGGCGCGGAGAGCGCGTGTAGCGACACCTTCCGGGAATAGCACCTGTACGCGTTTCGGTTCGCCTTTTTCGACCCCATAGCGAACCCGGAACTCATCATCTTCCAGCAGCGCGATGAAGCAGCGACCGAATCCCAGAAAATCCGAGGCGCGCACAACGAAGGCCTGCAGAAAATGCTCCAGATCGCTGCTGGCACTGAGATCCGAAGAAATCTCCAGCAACTGATGGAGTTCGTGCGCCTGGGCATGAGAGGTGGCATGGAGTTCGGCATGCGCCACCGCGACTGCTCCGAAACCGGCAATCGCCGAGACCAGAGCTTTTTCCTCAGCGGTAAAAATGCCATCCTGGCGCGGATACACGAGGATCGCGCCCTGCGTGCGCGAGGTACGAAATGGAGCCGCGATCAGCACCCCGGGAGACACCAGGCTGCCCAGAGAATGCACATCGGCACCGATCGAGACCGTCACTGGCTCCCCTGCCGTGACCGCGCGTTGCGCCAGGTCCGCCGCAAATCGAATGGTCTGCCGGTCGTGCCGGGCTCGCGCCGATACCGCCAGTTGCGGAGTTTCAGCCGAGACTGCCCGCAGTTCAAAGGGTCCCTCGCGGCGCAGCAGCACGCATACCAGGCGGGCGCGCAAGAGCAGGCGCAACCGATCGGCGAGCGCCTCGATCACGTTCGCCACATCCGGCGCTCCGTGCAGGGCATGCGCAACGTCCGCCAGAATCTCCGCTCGGCGATGCTCTTCGCGCGAAGCATCGCTCAGCCGGGTTGCTTCCAGCAGGCTCCCGAGTTGGCCCGCCAGAATCGTCGCTTTGGACGCAAGATCTTCGTTAAAGAAATCGTCGATGGAATCGTGCAGAAACGTAACTGCGCCGATCACTTCGTTGGAGACCAGCAGCGGCGCGGCCAGCAAGGCTCGCGCACCATATTCCCGGGCCGCCGGAAAGGTCGCAGATTTCACATGATTGCCAAAAATCGTACGCCGCTGCCGCACCGCTTCGGCCGTTACCGCACTCTGCTCCGGACGCACCCGCATCCCCACAAATCGCTCTGCGAGCTTTCCATCCGCGTGCTCCCCAACGAGTTCGTCCGCTGGCTGGCAGCGCCAGAAATACACGCCGGACACCCGGAAAAATTCGCGGGTCGCGCGGCAGAACAGCTGAATAAGGGATTTGGAATCCGTCCGCTCCCCCGCCTTGGCAGCAATACGAAGCAGCAGCTTCTGGAAGGCTTCATCGGAGCCGGGGATGAGACTCGTCTCCCGAGAAACGATAGGCCTGCTGCCAGAAAAACTCAGTGCTCCCGCGATCGTCGAAGGAAAGTGTTCGTGATTCACAAGTGCTTGAATCTAAATGGAAACTATCTGTCATCTCAATTTGAGTCAAGTGAAATGGTCGGAAGGGGTGCCTTGGTGTGAAATCCCGAGACACCGCTGAGACTGTGTCTCATCGTGAGAAAATCATGGATTCCCAGACCGGGATGAGACAGTTCTCCTTCCGCAGTCGCACTTCGCGCATTTCGCACCGTACTTAACTCAATTATTTTCCTATAGATACACCTCATTACTTTGGTTCTTTCCAGAACCCACGGGTGGCCCGGCTGTTGCACGCCTAGGGGCACCAGCTTCTTCTAAGCAGGAGGGATTGTGTCCAAAAGATCCGCGGCAGCACTGCTGGCCGTGCTGACCCTGGTCATGGCTGTCATGACCCTGGGACCCCTTCACGTAAGGGCCCAGCAAACCCAGAACGATGACCTTATCCGGCGGGCGAAGACCAAGGTGCAGCCCGCTTATCCCGAACTAGCCCGCAAGATGAACATCTCCGGCACCGTCAAGATCGAGATTGTAGTGGCGCCCAACGGCTCGGTGAAAGAGGCCCGAGTTGTCGGCGGGCACCCCGTACTCGCCAATGCTGCCCTGGACGCCGCCAAGAAGTGGCGCTTTGAGCCCGGCGGCTCTGAAAGCACCGGGATTATCGACTTCAAGTTCGAGCCGCGATGATGGCACCTGTCCGCGGAGGAGAAAGAGCATGACGATTGGTAAAAAGCTTTATTGGAGTTTCGGATTCATCCTCGCGATGGTCTTGTTGCTGTTCTTGGTGAACTGGTCGGCGGTGCAGCGCGAGCATTCGGCCAAGGAACTGGCAGATACCACCAACGCGGTCCGCTTCCAGATGATGCAGAACCGTCTTTATCTGAGCAACTACTTGCTCAGCGGCGACACCCGCGAAGTGGATCGCATGAACGAAGGCCTCCGCACCCTGAACGAGCGGCTGGAGCGCGGCAAAGTGCTCGCCAACTCCGAGCAGGTGCGGACAGCGCTTACCAAGGTGCAGCAGCTCGAACAGGCGTGGGGCAAGGAGTTCTCGCAGCCCCTGATCGACAAGCGGAAAGACGTCGACTCGGGCAACGCGACCGTCGCTGAACTGCAGATCTACTATCTTCAGAAGGACGCTTCTTCGTGGGTCAAGAATTCCACCGACTCGCTGGACGTCGCCGACGGCGAGAGCCGCAAATCCGACGAAACCGCGGCGAAGGCAACCATCATCATGTCCCTGCTCAGCACCATGCTGGCACTCTCGCTGGGCGTGGTCATCGCCTTCCGCACCGCCAGGTCGATCACCGAACCTCTGAACAACCTGATGAATGTCGCCCGTGGCATCGGCAACACTGGCGACCTGGAACACAACATCGACGTTGCCCGCCAGGACGAAATCGGCGAGCTGGCGCGAACTTTCGCCAAGATGGTCACCTACCTCAAGGAGATGGCCGGGGTTTCCGAATCCATCGCAGGCGGCGATCTGACCGTGGAAATCAAGCCGCGCTCGTCGCACGACACGCTGGGCAATGGATTCGCCAGCATGGTCGACGGACTGGCTGGCCTGGTACGCAGCGTCCGCGACGCCTCGTCTCAAGTTGCAAGCGCTTCCGGACAAGTCGCCGGAGCCTCCGACGACTCCGCCAAGATCGGACTGCAAGCCTCCTCCGCTATCGACGAAGTCACCAGCACCATGCACGAAATGAGCGTCAACGTGCAGAACATGGTGAAGAGCACGCAGGTGCAGGCCTCCAGCGTCAGCGAAACCTCCGCCTCCATCGACCAGATGGTGGCCTCGATTCAGCGCGTCGCCGACACGGCGAAAGTCCTGCTCGACATCTCCAACCGCTCCCGCGAAGAAGTACACGCCGGAATCGGAACCATGGAGAAGGCCACCGACGGCCTCAACCGCATCAACACCACCATCAACTCTTCCGGCGAGATCATCGGCGCCCTCGGACAACGCGCCGACGACATCGGCAAGATCATCGAGGTCATCGACGATCTGGCAGAACAAACCAACCTGCTGGCCCTCAACGCCGCCATTGAAGCGGCCCGCGCGGGCGAGCATGGACTCGGCTTCGCCGTCGTCGCCGACGAAGTCCGCAAGCTGGCGGAAAAATCCGCGCAGTCCACCAAGGAAATCTCGGAGCTGATCCAGAGCATTCAGAAAGAAGCCCGCAAAGCGGTCGAGAATATGGACCGCTCCACCGGCATCGTCAACGAAGGCCTCGAACTGGGCGGAGAGCTGAACGCCGCCTTGCGCAAGATCTCAAACGTCGTCACCGAGGTCTACAAGTTCGCGCAGGAAATCGGTGCGGCCACCAACGAACAGTCTCACGGATCGTCGCAGATCGCGCGCGCCACCACGCGGCTCAACGAAATCACGCACGAAATCAACTCGGCGGTAGAAGAGCAGGCATCGGGAGCGCAGGCCGTGGTCAAGGCGATGGAGCGCATGCGCGAACTGGTGCAGCAGTCCACTTCCGGTTCGACCGAGCTGGCAGCATCTTCGGAGCAGATGTCGAAGATGTCGCGCGGCCTGCTGGAGTCGCTCGACCGCTTCTCGCTCGAACAGGGGCAAGGGGCTCGCGGGTCGAGCGGCGATTTCTCCGGGCGGGGCGCGAAGCGAGCCGCGGCGGGG
>Ga0265338_10006708_pt1 | contig 14545 bp, 14 predicted proteins | sample 42126metaG_FD_193579 | JGI IMG/M metagenome (GOLD analysis project Ga0265338, IMG submission 193579) | Rhizosphere microbial communities from Carex aquatilis grown in University of Washington, Seatle, WA, United States - 4-21-26 metaG | ecosystem: Host-associated > Plants > Roots > Rhizosphere... | reverse complement strand
ATTGTTCCATGATACGCCGGTTTCGTTGAACTGGCCGGTGAGATGGGGTGTATGGTTGCGATGCCAGAACACCACGGTGCTGCCATTGGCGATCAACGTGCTGGCGAGTTGGGTGGAATCGTCATAGAACTTGTTGCCGTTGCCCGGGGTGGGATCGGCATCCGAGTGAAACCCGAAATCCGACCCCGCCTCGTGCCAGACATAGTTTGGCTCGGACGGATGGACGCCATTGCCGCTATTGAAGTAATTCACGGCATACGAAACATGCGCCGCATTCGGGTTGCCCGGGGTGATGAGGCTATTCATGTAGGGCGCAGCCGGATTGCCCAAGATTTGCTGCGGACTCGACATCGGGTTGGGCTGGGTGAAGTTGTGATTCTCCATCGCAATCACAAAGATACTGCCGGCGGAATCCTTTTTGTCGTCCGCCGAGGCCATCTGGGCTGACAGCAAAACGCCCGCCACGGCGACGCCAAGCAGCCCAGCCGTGCGCCGCGGCTTTCCAGGCTGCGGACGGTTGAATTCGAGTGTGCTGTTTGTGGTGTTAAACCGATTGATATGTTTGTTTGTCTTCATTTGCATCCTTTCATTTGTAGTTTTGGTTTCTTGTAAATCCCCCTTTGTGTTCAGACTCGCTTCTCATGGTCACTTAATCACACCTGTCCGATGAAAGTAAACGTGACGATTGTGATAATCCGGTTGCAGATATGGCGGTCGGGTGGCAGTCCGGTTACAAGTCCTGAAAGTGTGTTTGAAAGAGGGGCAAAAGAAAATTTCCGGTTAAAATTTTACGACGCGTCTACGTCGTTCCAACCATACAAAAAGGAAATACGCCAAATGCCGATGCCGACGTGCAGTGGTAAAAAAACAGCCCGGCCATGATTGGCCGGGCTGAATTCGCCGGGGCGTTGTCAAATCAACGGCCGACCCACAGCACGTCCAGATTACCGGGACCGCCGCGTCCGCCGCCGCGCCGCTGGCCAGCGGGTGCATTCGTGGCTGCTGGTGCCGGGGCTGGCGTCGTGGCCGCAGCCGCCTGCGGTGCGCGCTCGGTGCAGACCAAAACAATCCGGTTGTTTTTGGTGTCGAGCGAGGAGGTTTTGCAACCCGTCTTGGTTGTCACAGTCTGTTCGACCGCAAAGCTTGTGGGGCTGCTTTCCTTGATGATGGTCAACGTGCCATCGCGCTGGGAACTCCACGCCTCCATCGTGGCGGGATTGAATCCGCCGCCGTCCGTGCCGTTGCCGATGGGCAGCGTGGCCAGCACCTTGCCGTCGTCGGCATTCACAACGACGCAGACGTCCGGACCGGCGCACATCGCGAACAGGATATGATTTTTCACGTCAAAGCCGAGGCCGCCCGGCTCGCCGGCGCCGTCGCCGAGGTCATACTTGGTGACGAGCTTCATCGTCTTCATATCCACGACAGCGATTTTCTTCTCGTCTTCGGCATCAGCATACAATTTTCCCTGACCATCACTCTGGGCCTGCTCCATGTTGCCACCGACATCAATTGTGCCGACGACCGTGCCATCCTTGGGATCAATCACCGTGATGCTGGGAGCCTGGTGGCTGAAAATTAGAACCTTATCCGTGAACGGCTCCAACAGGATGCCGTCGGGCCGGCCTTGAACGTCAATGTCCTTGATCTTCTCCATCGTCTGCGTGTCGAACATGGCGATCTTGCCGGCGCTGCTAAAGCCATGATGCGTGGCGGTGTCGATGGCCACGCCATGGCCGCCGACGTTGGTGATGGAGCCGATGTATTTGTGGCTGTCCAGATCGAACACGAAGGTATTTCCGCCGCGCGGCACATAAACGCGCCGGCCATCGTTGTCGGCATAGACATAATCAATGCCGCCGCTGCCCATGAGCTGGGTGGTGTCGAGGACCTTGTAAGGGGGGTCGGTTTGGGCGAGAACGTTGCCAGCCAGCAGGCCAATTCCCGCCACGGACAGGATGAGTGAAAGAATTTTCATAAGTAAAAAGTTAAATGTTGGTTTCAACCCAATGGTATTTCACTTCTCGAGCCGTTAATCAATAGCCTTTTGAATTATGACAAAGAATTAATTTAAGACCGCGGCGAGCATCACCTCTGAACGCGGGAAGTTGAAAGTAATTCGCAGTTTGCGCCGATGTCCGCAAATTGGCGTTTACCCTGCTTGAATCTGTGAAATCTGCGGAACACGCCGCCAAGACACGACAGACGCCAGAGGCCGGGGACGATTTCGTGTGGCGGAGTGCTGCAAGTCATTGCTCGACGCGCTGCCACATCTCCTCGATGGAAGGATTTTTGCCGGCCCCCATTTGGTAATAGTTATCACCGTCCACCCGGATTTTGAATCCCGGGTGCGCGCCGAGATACCGGGTCATCACGCCCGTCGCCGCCTCGATGGATTCCGTATAGCTGTCGCCGTGAAGCGTGTAATGCCCGCTGGCGGTATAAAGGACATTGGAGTCGGCGTCGTAAGTGACGATGGCCCAATTGGTGAGTGTGAACGATTTCAAAAAATTGCCGGGAGACTCAAGGTAAACGAACTGACCAGTCCTCCCGGATTTCGCGCCCGTCAATCGCCATGCGCCAACCATTTCGTCCTTCAAATCATTTTCACTTTGAACCATGGGCGTGTGCAGGACGTAATATTCAACCGGATTATCCGCCTTCAATTCGGCCAATGCCCTTTTTTCAGCCACGTGCGCCCCTACTTTGAAGATGAGAAACGTGATTGCACCGAGGAATAAAATGCCGCCGATGACAATAGCCATTTTTGTTTTTCCCGATGCCATGAGTTCAACGCTCTTTTACTGCTGCTGCCATTCGTGGTCAAGGAGAACCTGCCCTCCCTTCATTCCAACGAAATCATTTCAACCGCCAGGCAATGCGCAGCATCACGCAAATGACTGGAACCGTGATGGGAATCGTGGGCGCATATGCCCTTTGTCTATTGTGAACATCATTTAAACCGATCATCATTTAGTTCACCAAAATGTAACACGGCAAATGCCCTACTGCGTGGTATTAACACGCCGCATCAACTTGCGCTTGTGACCGGCGACGGCTTGTGTAGAATCAACAAACGCATTGGGCGTGAAATATGAAAACATTTGCGGAACTGAATTTTCCAGGGCGGCTCATCGCCGTCGAGGGGCTGGACGGCTCCGGCAAGTCCACGCAGATTTACCTGCTCAAGCGCTGGCTCGAAGCCGAGGGCATCAAGGTCTATTTCAGCAGTTGGAACTCGTCCGAGCTGGTGAAGTCCGCCACGAGCAAGGGCAAAAAGCGGGAGCTGCTCACGCCGACGACCTTCAGCCTCATCCATGCGACGGATTTTGCCGACCGTTACGAACGCCACCTGCTGCCGCTGTTGCGCGCGGGCTACATCGTGTTGTGCGACCGCTACGTTTTCACGGCGTTTGCGCGCGACGTGACGCGCGGCTGCCCGCCGGACTGGGTGCGCGGCATTTACAATTTCGCGGCGCAGCCCGACCTGACGTTCTTTTTCAAGGCGGACTTGGAGGTGTCGTTGAACCGCATTCTGGAGGGCCGACCCAAATTGAAATTTTTCGAGGCGGGCATGGATTTGCGTCTGTCGAGCGATCCGTATGAAAGCTTCCGGATTTTCCAGGGCCGAATCCTTGAGCAATACATGGCGATGAGCGCCGAGTTCAATTTCATCGGCATGGACGCCAACCAGAACGTCGAAAAACAACAGGCCATCCTGCGCAAGGTCGTAAGCGAAAAGATTGACCTGTCAAAATTCAAACGCCGCAGCCCGCTGCCGCTGCCGCCGGCATTCCCGCTGGATCCGGCGAAAGAAGCCGAGGAGGACATGGCCGCATGAAAACCGATTCCGCCCCGGCGAAAAAATGCCGCAAGTTTTTTGGCCACGGCATCCCGCGCGTCAAACTTGAAGAACTCGCGGGGAAGCTGATTGTGATGGAAGGCGCGGACGGTTCCGGCCGTTCAACGCAGATTGCGCGGCTTGTGGAGTGGCTCGAAACTTCCGGCCACGCGACGGTGCAGGTCGGACTGAAACGCTCCACGCTGGTCAGTTCCGAACTCGAAAAGGCGCAGGAAGGAAACATCTTGAGCCGGACGACTTTGAGTTTGTTTTACGCGACCGATTTTGCCGACCAATTGGAAAACACCATCCTGCCCGCGCTCAAGGCGGGCTTCATCGTGCTGGCCGACCGCTATATTTACACGCTGATGGCGCGCGACCTGGTGCGCGGCATGGACGAGGCGTGGCTGAAAAATATTTACGGCATCGCGCTGGAGCCGGATGCGGTGTTCTATCTCTCGCTGGAGCCGGAGGAACTGGTGCAGCGCAATCTCTCCAAGAGCGCGGCGCTCGACTACTGGGAAAGCGGCATGGACCTCGGCCTGTCGCGCGACATGTTTGACAGCTTTGTGAAATATCAGGCCGCGATGCAGGCCGCGTTCCGGCGCCTCCAAAAGACCTACGACTTCACCATCGTGGACGCCAACCGGTCGGTGGATTCCGTCACCAAGCAATTGCGCAAGGAAATCCGCGCGCTGCTCGACGGGGAATAAAGTCAGGAGCCGGGGGCGTTCGTGGAGGCAGCGGCTGGGCCGTTGGCCGGCTGCAAGACCGGCGGCGCATTGGTGGAATTTGGGGGCCGCCGCGGAGGACGTTTCACAAGCTCATCAAATTGACTTCGTTGTTCCGGCGTGAGTTGCTCGCGGATTTCCAGCCGGGCGTCTAGCATCGTTTTGTGCATCAGGTTCTGGCTGTCGGTGATGATTTTTTGGACCGCGTCGTGCTGATCCGGCGTCAGGTGCAATTCGGCATCAAGCCGCTGCAAAAATTGTTTGCTTAGGATTTCCGGCATGCGGGCTGATTTGGAAGCCGCCTGTCCCTGGCTGTTGGTCTGTGAAATGGAATTGGTGGACGGAGCCGCCGCCTCCGTTCGCTTTTGATTTTTGGCATATGAATGGTGGACATGGTTGACCAGCAGGCCGCCGGTCACCACGCCCGCGCCATAAATCACAATCGTGGCCAGTATGACTTTCCAGGAATTCACGGAGCTTGATCGCCCTGGTCAACGGAGGCCAGCAGCGTGTTCTCAAAATCCTGCGAGAGGTCGGTGGATGCCGTCGAGTTCGCCGGCGCGATTGCCGGTGTCAAAAGCGACCACGCGCCGCACAACAGCGCGACAGCCACGCACGACACCGCCGCGCGCCAGAGTCCGCGCACCCACCCGTCCAGGTTTTGAGGTGCGACACGGGACGCGAGCAGCGCCGTTACGCGCTTTTCAAAGGCATACGGCACATGGTCGCCCGGCACGTTTGCGCGGGCGGCGGCAATCAATTTTTGTTGCAGTTCAGCGAGATTCATACGCGCTCCATTTTTTAGACGCGGCGTTGCCGCATGGGGTTACAGATACTTGTCCTTTGCCATTTTGGAAACAATTTTCCGCATCTCGGCGCGCGCGCGGAAGGCGCGGACCTTCACCAGCGGCACCGACCAGCCGGTGAGCGCGGAAATTTCCTTCACCGGGCGGTCTTCTATTTCCAGCAGCGTGATGACCAGCCGTGCCTGCGGCGAAAGCCTTTCCAGCACGCGTCCGATAAGCAGCTTCGCCGCCTCCGCGTTTTCACCCGCGGTTTCCGGCGCGGTGACGAAGCGCTCCAGCCAGTCGCTTTCCGGCTCGCTCAAATCCGAAAACGACGACTCGCGGTTGCGCTGGTGGCCGCGCAAAAAATCGTAGCACGTCCGCACCGTCATCCGCATCAGCCAGTGCTCGAACGGCGCTTCGCCCCGGAAGCTTTTGAGCTTCTCGAACGCCTTGAGCCAGACCTCCTGTGCGATGTCCTCGACTTCGCTTTCGCGCCGCGCGTAGCGGCGGGCCGTCGCGAAGACACGCGGCGAGTATTTCTGAATCAACGGCTCGAAACTGGCGCTGTCGCCTTTCAGCACGGCGGCAATCAAGTCCGCTTCGGTTCGTTCCATCGCACGCGAGTCTGCCAGATATTTTTCCGCTGCTAAAGCCAAAAGCCATCCCGGCATTTTTTGTCGTGGGGAATTATTTCGCGCCGGGCAAATCTTTATGCCGCGCGGAAGCGGCGGGGCAGTCCAATTGTTTTTCCGGCGCGAAGAGCCGCAATCTCAAGGCCGCGTGATGCCCAGCGCCTTTTCCAGTTCACGCGAGAATAGCGTGACGGCCTCGGCGATTTTGTGCGGTTGTTCCGTCAGCCCGTTCCGCATCCGTTCGGCCGACTCCGGCTTGCGGCGGACAATCTCGACTGCGGCAATCATCAGCGCGAGGCCGTTGTTCACGTCGTGGCGCAGGGTGGCGAGCTTTCCGTTCAATTCGCCAATCTGTTCGACGTTCAGTGTGACGGGTTGGTTGGGCATCGGCATGATGACATAATCGTGCAAGTCCAGGTAAAATCAAGCGCGTTTTCCAAGGCGCGGTGAAGCCGCGTCGTTATATAGACGGATCGAGCCGCTGGTCCGGCGCGAGATAATTGCGGACGTAATCCTTCACCGCTTCTTCGAGCGACGTGGCCGGCGCCTTGTAGCCAGTGGCGCGCAAACGCGAAATGTCCGCCTGCGTGAAGTATTGATATTTGTCGCGGATGGTTTCGGGCATTTCGATGAATTCGATTTTCGGCTTCTTGTTCAGTGCGCTAAAAACCGAATTCGCCAGGTCAATCCATGTCCGCGCCTTGCCGGAACCGATGTTGAAAAGGCCACCGGTCTTCTTGTTTGCGGCCAAATGCAGTGTCATCGCCACAGCATCTTTGACGTAAAGAAAATCGCGCTTCTGCTCGCCGTTACGGAAATCCTTGCGATAACTCTTGAATAACCGGATGACGCCTTCCTTTTGCACCTGCGCGAAACTTTTGTGGACAAGCGAGCGCATGTCGGCCTTATGATCCTCGTTCGGGCCGAAGACGTTGAAGTATTTCAGCCCGACGATGTCATCCAGGAACCCGGCGCGTTTGGCGTGCAGATCGAACAGATGCTTCGAATAGCCATACATGTTGAGCGGGCGCAGCGTGTCGAGCTTCATGTCGTCGTCCTCCATGCCCGCCGAGCCGTCGCCGTAAGTCGCCGCGGACGACGCATAGACGAACCGGACATTTTTCGACAACGACCAGTCAGCAAGGTCGCGGGTGTATTCAAAATTGTTGCGGAAGAGAAAGCCCCCGTCCTTCTCGGTTGTGGACGAACACGCGCCCATATGCAGCACCAGGTCGAATTTACCAAGTTTGCCGCTTTGCAACCGCGACAGCAGCACATCGGCCTCGACAAATTCCTCGAACTTCAGCGGCGTGAGATTGCGCCACTTCTCATCCGTGGCCAGCCGGTCGCAAACCACGATGTCGTTGCAACCGCGCCGGTTCAACGCCCAGACCAGCGCGCTGCCGATGAACCCCGCGCCGCCGGTGACAAGCACCCGCGCGCCGGAGAAATCATTGGGCTTCATAGATTGCGGCCAGCATGGCGCGAATCCTGCGCAAATTCAAGCCAATGGTGACGGCCTGATTTTACTGGTTCACGTGAACTACGGTTGCGGGCGGGAAGCCGTTGAACCAGGTGGAGGAGGCGTGGCTGTAGGCGCCGATTTGCTCGCTGTAGAGCAGGTCGCCGAGTTCGAGATTATCCGGGAGGTGCTCCGCCATCGAAACCACGTCCAGCGCGTCGCACGTCGGGCCGAACACGGAGCAGATTTGCATCGGGCCCTTCTTGAACGACTTCAAATGATACTGGCAATGGTCGAAAATCACGCCGGAGAAGGTGTGATAAACGCCGTCGTCGATGTAGTAGCACAGTTTTCCGTCGCGCACGGCCTTGCCGATGATTTTCGAGACGGCGGTCGCGGCGGTCGCGCACATGAACCGGCCCGGCTCGGCGAGAATCTCGAATTTTTTCGGAAACGACGGATCATTTTTCGGGAACAGTCGGTCAAGTTCGCGGTTGATGACCTTCGCGAGTTCGCGGAACGGCTTGACGCTCGCGTCGTAGGGCGCCGGAAAACCGCCGCCGATGTCGAGCAGGTTCATCTTGTTGTAACCGCGTTCGCGCGCCTCCTTGAAAATGTTCGCGGACAGATTGATGGCCTGGACGTAATTCTCAAAATTCGTCGTCTGGCTGCCGACGTGAAAGCTGATGCCCTCGACCGTCAACCCCGTCCGGTCCGCTTCAAGAATCATGTCCACTGCTTCGCCGGGGGACGCGCCGAATTTGGAGGAGAGCTCCACCATCGCGCCGGTGTTCGGCACCTTCAGCCGCAGCGCCAGCCCGGCGTGCGGCGCGTATTTTTTGATTTTTTTGATTTCCTCGTAATTGTCGAACGTCACCAGCGGCTTGTATTGATCAAGCTGTTTCAACGTCTCGATGGCCTTGGTGGGATTGGCGTAAATGATCTTGTCCCAGATCCAGTCCTGCCGCTCCTTCGCCGGCAGGTGCCTGATGTTTTCAAAGACGTTTTCAAATTCCGGCATCGACGCGACATCAAAGCTCGCGCCTGCCTGGTAAAGTGTGCGGACGATGGCCGGGTCGGAATTCGCCTTCACCGCGTAGTAGGCCTGGACGCGCGGCAAGTATTTCCGGAACATCGCGAAGTTGGCGCGCAATTCGTCGTGGTCCACCACGAACAGCGGCGTGCCGTGTTTCGCGGCCAGTTTTTTCAGGGCGCTCTTGGTAACCATCCTAGCCTCCGTTGCTGACGAGAAAATTCTTGAACTGCCACGGATCCTTCAAATCGAGGTCCGGCTTGTTGTAGCCGTTGAATGCGTCCACGCGGTGCTTCAACGGCGTCCAGTCCGAGGGCTTGGAAATCCATTTGCCGAGATACGGTTTGGAAATCTTCAAAACGTAATCGTGCGGGAGATCGTCCGGCACGCAGACGCCCTTGGCCGGATTTTCAATCATCCACATCACGGCGGCGACGACCGAGATGGCCACCTGCATCGTCGTGGCGTTCTGGTGCGGGACGAGCCGGCGCGATTCGCCGATGCTCAAGTCGCTGCCGACCCACCACGAATTGTAGCCGTGACCCATCAGCAGCGCGCCGAGGATGTCCGCGCCGCTGGTGATTTCGTCGTTCAGGATGCGCGCCTTGGGCTGGAGCTGATAATTATAGCCGCGCAGTTCGTTCAGCGACGCGATGGCCACGTCCGCCGGGCAATAAGCGTAATGAACCGTCGGGCGATAAACCGCCTTGCCATTTTCCCAGACCGTCAACCGGTCGGAAATCGTGAACGCCTCGCCATGCCGCACGACCATGCCCTGGATGCAATAATCCGGCACCCACGACGTGACCCAGGTGTTGATGCCCATCTGCGCGAGGCAAATCTGGTTGCGCGGGCCGTCGGCGTGCTCGAAGGCGCGCGCCGGCAATGTCTTCTCGTGCGTGCCCCAGCCCATCTCGGCGGTCGTCGTGCCTTCCTCGCGGAAACCCTCGACGCTCCATGTGTTCGTAAATTCGTCCACCTCTTTCGGCTTGTTCGTGATCTGCGTGTCGCGCTCGCTGCAATGGATCACCTTCACGCCAAACTTCTGCGCGAGCTTGTTGAATTTCAATTCCGCGATCAACTGCCGGATTTCGTCGGCGGCCTTGCCGGTGATTTTTTTGTCCTTGATGGAGCGGTTGCCGATGTCAATCAAACCTTGCTTGGTGAAATGCGAGATGAGGCCGGGGTTCGCGCCGTGTTCGAGAACCGCCGTCGGGCCGGGCTTCGCCCATTTGCCGACCATCTTCCGAAGATTCATGTGCCGCCAGTAGAGCGTCATCTTCTGCGGCGACGCGCCCTTGGAGTTTTCATACGGGTCCCACAATTCCACCGACGTGTTGATGTAAAGCACACCCTTGTCGTGGCACCACTGGAGGAGTTCGCAGCAGTCAATGTTCCACGCGAGATCAATCAGCACGTCGCCGGCGGAAAGATATTTGCCCAGCAACGCGCCCATGTTTTCGCGCGTCACGCGCTTGCGCTCGAATTTCACGCCGCGCTTCAGCCACGGCGACAGAATGCCGCGCCGGTCCTCGAAGTCCATGACGGTGATATTTTTGGCCGGGGTCTTGATGTGCTTGACCAGGATCGGCAGGGCGCATTGCGCAACGGCGCCGTATCCGACGAACAGGATTTTGTTTTTAAATTGCAACATGGTAAAATTATTTTGGCGCGGCACTTTGTCCGAAATTTTTTTGGGGCACAAGGATTTATTCATCAAACGATTTCCGCCAGCGGCGTGGAATATTTTCTGACGAAAAAATACCCCGGTGAAAACGGAAAACTGCCGGTAATCTCAATCAAGTGAATCGAAAAGCCTATCGCACCGCCACCAAATCCGGCTGGGCCAGCGAGAGTCCGCCCTGGGCGTTGCGGTCAAATTTGGGGCGGATGATTACATTGTTCGTGCAAGTGATGTTGTTGACCCGGAAGGCTGCGCTGCCGCAATCGCTGGCCGCCAGGTTGGTGAAGGAATTTTGTGCGCACTCGGTCCGGGGAATTGGCTCCCAGCCACTCGGGGTTTGCTGCTCGGCGTGCGCCATGAACACGCCGAAGTGGCGGCTGCTGCGGATTGCGATGTCGCAAAATTGATTGCCGCGACTCGAGCGCATGAAGACACCCAGGTCGTTTGCGCTCAAGACGGCGTTGCTGATGACGTTGTTATTGAAATCCAGGTCCAGCGAAATGCCCGCGCCCGGATTGTCGTGCAAATAAAGCCCCGTGAACAATGAATCCGCCGTCTGGTAACAGGCCAGGCCGTCGAACTCGTTGTCGAATGCGGTCAGGTTCCGCACCGTCAGCCGCCGCACGTCCCGTGTGGTGACCAGGCCGCCGGAGCGGCAGCGCGCGGTCGTCACATTTTCCACCGTCGAATCGGTCACGTTTTGCACCGTGACGCCGTTGTTGCGGATTTCCGAGCCTTCGCCCTGAAGTTGCCAGAGTTCGCGCTGCTGATGGGCGCGATTTCCGTCAATAAAAAATCCGGCCACCTTCAGGTGCCGGATTGTTTGGGTCGGGTAATCGACCGGTTCGCCCAGTATGATGACCGGGCAGTTCGCATTGTCAGCAAGATGTAAAATGGTGGCCGCGCCCGCCCCCCGAAGTGTTTCGTTATCGCGGCTTAAAATGATTGGCTGATGAACCTCAATCCTGCTTGCGGGCAAAACCACTTCACCCCCGCTTTCAGGCAGGGCATCCAAAGCCCGCTGGATTTCAGCGCCGGTTATGCCGACGTGCAGTTTCACAACTACAGTCCCTCCCGCCGGCGCTGGGAAGCTAGAAATGAACACCACGGGGATGATTGCCAGACAAACCATGGCGGCGCTTTTCAGGAAGACCCGCCCGCTTCTGACCTGATTGAAATTCGTTTTCATGACGACGATCCGGTTGCGACCAATCAGAGTTCTTGAAGCAATATCGCTCGTTTCGCGGATTCGTCCAGTTAAAAATTTTATTTTCTAATGAATTTTTCCAGTTGAGCTTATTGCGAACAGGACGATATTAATACTCGGGGGTTTTGCCGGTCCCGCGCCGCTGCATTCGCCGGGTGGTTTGGTCTTCATTTCGGGATTTCCCGAAGACCATGAATCGGTTATGCTCCGCATGCAATTTATGCCGCAACCGAAAATAGCCACGCCCGCAGAACTAGGCTACGCCATGCCCGCCGAATGGGAGCCCCACGCGGCGACGTGGCTTGCCTGGCCGCACCATCAGGCCGATTGGCCGGGCAAGATGGAAGCCATCCGCTGGGTCTATGGCGAAATGGCGCGCAAAATTTCGCCGGGCGAAACCATGCGCCTACTCGTCCGGCATCCGACGGAGCAAAAACTCGCCGCCAGTTATCTCCAGCGCGCGGGCTGCGATTTGAAAAAAGTCGAATTTGTCATCCATCCGACCAACCGCGGCTGGATGCGCGACACCGGCCCGGTTTTTGTCAGGAAATCGGAAATCGGAAAGCGGAAAGCGGAAACTGCAATCGTTCATTTCAATTTCAACGCCTGGGCCAAGGACAACCACTGGCGGAAGGACCGCAAAATTCCTGACACTGCGGCGCGATTACTGCGCAAAAAACTTTTCCGCACGGAGTTTGGCGGCAAACCGTTCGTTCTCGAAGGCGGCGGCATCGAGGTGAACGGGCGCGGCACGCTGCTCACGACGGAGGAATGTTATCTCCATCCGACGATTCAGGTCCGCAATCCCGGCATGACACGAGCACAATACGACGAGACGTTCAAAAAATATCTTGGCGCCCAAAACCCGCTCTGGCTGCTGAAAGGCCCCGCCGGCGACGACACACACGGGCACGTGGACGACATCTGCCGCTTTGTGAACCGGAGAACGCTCGTGCTCATCAGGGAAAAAAATCCGCGCGACATCAATTACAGGCCGCTCGCTGAAAACTGGGAGCGCGTGCGGGATTTCCGCCTTGAGGATGGTTCCCGTCCCGAAATTGTGCCGCTGCCCATGCCCGCGCCGCTGTGCTTTGCCGGTCGCCGTCTGCCCGCGAGCTACGCCAACTTCTACATCGCCAATGCCTGCGTCATTGTGCCAACGTTCAACGACCCAAGCGACCGCGTCGCGCTGGGCATTTTGGGAGAATTGTTCCGGAACCGGCCGGTCGTCGGCATTCACGCCGTGGATTTGGTGCTCGGCTCCGGCTCGCTGCATTGCCTCACGCAGCAGCAGCCGGCGTGAATGGGTGGCGCAGTCGTCCCGCCTGCCGTTTCCGGCTTCGCGCCGTAAACATCAGTGTGAACTGGGCGGTGATTTCACCGTGCCGGCAAAATCGGGTTCCGCTCCAAATTTTTCCAGCGTCTTCAATTCTTGTGGGCCGAGGACGGCCTGTTGAATCACGCCGTTGCGGTCAATCACCAGCGTCACGGGAATTTTCACGATGTCCTGATACGGCGATGGCACGCTTTGCATGATGGCGAGCGGATAATTGATGCCGTTTCGCTCCGCAAAAGTTTTTTGGGTCTCCGCGTCGTCCGTGCTCAATCCGAGGATGACCAGGTTCGCGGGCGGAGTTTCCGCGCGCAACTTTATGAAATCGGGGATTTCCAACAGACAAGGTCCGCACCACGTCGCCCAGAAATTGAGGATGACCCGTTTGCCTTTCAAATCGGCAAGCCGGATGGCGTGGCCGTCAAGATTGGTCACGGAAAAATCCGGCGCGCGGACGCCTTCCCATGTGAGCAACATTTTTTGCTCCTCGTCGAGCGGCGGCGCGGAAAAATAATTAAACGACTCGTAAGCGAGCACCGCCAGCGCGACGGCCGGCAGTGTCACCACGAAACGCAATTTTTGCGTAGATGCCCTGGCAGAAGATGTTCCCGGTTCGTCAATCATCGGAATAAAAAGGTAGCGGAGACCTCTGGCCTTTTCAATGCGTCCAGCCTAAACCAATTCAGGTTTTCTTCCTTTTCGGAAATGGCGACGACGCGAGTTCCACGCGCGGAACTTTTTCCTTCGCTTTCTCCGCCGCTTTCGGCGTGGCGAGCGCGATGAAATCCGTCTGGCTGCGGCGTGGCTTTTCGCCATCGGCAATTTTGGCGCAGCGATAAAGGCCATCGGATCCGAGAAACCGCGCGCGGGCATTGTCCGCGAGACTGACGCGGAGAATTTCATTGATCACGCGGTCGCATAAAATGCCGTCTTCGATTGGGAACACGACCTCGATGCGGCGGAAAAGATTTCGCGGCATCCAGTCCGCGCTGCCGAGGAACACCTCCGGCTGGCATCCGTTCTCGAAATAATAAATCCGGCTGTGTTCAAGAAACCGGTCAATGATGCTGCGCACCGTGATGTTCTCGCTCAAACCCGGCACGCCGGGCCGCAGACAGCAGATGCCACGAATGATGAGGTCAATCTTCACGCCGGCTTGCGACGCGGCGTAAAGCGCCTCGATGAGTTCCGGTTCCACGAGCGAGTTGAGTTTGGCGATGACGCGCGCGGGCAGGCCGCGCTTGGCGTTGTCCGCTTCGCGGGCGACGAGTTGCAGCAGCTTCGCGTGCAATTCAAATGGCGCCACGACCAGTTTGCTCATGCCCGGAAACTGGCAGATGCCGGTGAGCAAATTGAACAGGTTTGTTGCGTCCTCGCCGAATTCCGCGCGACAGGTCAGCAGGCTCAAATCGGTGTAAAGTTTTGCGGTCGAAGGATTGTAATTGCCCGTGGCGAGATGGAGGTAACGGCGGATGTTCTCGCCCTCGCGCCGCACAACGAGCGCGACCTTCGCGTGGATTTTGTAGCCGACCAGCCCATAGACGACATGCACGCCGTTTTCCTCCAGCTTGCGCGCCCACTCGATGTTGTTCGCCTCGTCAAACCGCGCGCGCAACTCCACCACCGCCGTCACCTGCTTGCCGTTGTTGACCGCGTTCATCAGCGCGCCGACGATGCGCGGGTCGCCGCCGGTGCGGTAGAGCGTCATTTTGATGGCAAGCACGTCGTTGTCGGTGGCGGCATACTCCAGAAACTCCACCACGCTCGAATAATTTTCGTAGGGATGATGCAGCAAAATGTCACGCTCGCGGATGGCGGCGAACAAATCTTTCTT
>Ga0265338_10006706_pt1 | contig 14547 bp, 28 predicted proteins | sample 42126metaG_FD_193579 | JGI IMG/M metagenome (GOLD analysis project Ga0265338, IMG submission 193579) | Rhizosphere microbial communities from Carex aquatilis grown in University of Washington, Seatle, WA, United States - 4-21-26 metaG | ecosystem: Host-associated > Plants > Roots > Rhizosphere... | reverse complement strand
GAGCGAGAGGATCGCATCAAGCGCAGCTTTCTGCGTCTTGGCTACGATGATCACCGGTTCCATTTCGCCGGTGAAGCGCGCGACGAAATACTTCGATGAAGATTTCCGCGCGCGCTTCGGCTTGTTGGGGTCTGCTGCAGTCTTGGCTTTTGCGGCCATCGATAATCTCCAGTGTTGTTAAGCGTCGCGAAATGTATCGGATCGTTTCGCGGTTGTCAAACTCGCCATGATCTGGTACAAGGATGAGCATGGGAATACTGCAACAGAAGGCCCGTGAGGCCGTGGCGAAATACGGCGGCGTGCGCGAAGCCGCGCTGGCATTGGGCGTGAGTGCCGCGACAATATCGCTGCTCGCGTCCGGGCAACGCATTAACGCGAGCGAAGCGACACTGCGGAAGCTGGGGCTGACGAAGGAAGTCCGGACGCTGTGATTGAGCTGCGCCCGTACCAATTAACTGTCTATGAAGAAATTCGCGCGGCGTTCCGCGATAAGGCGCGCGCACCGCTTCTTGTGTTGCCGACCGGCGGTGGCAAAACAGTCGTCTTCTCAGCGATCACCCATAGCGCCATGCAGCGCGGCAAGCGGATCACGATCCTCGTACACCGCATCGAGCTTATCGACCAGATCCTGAAAGCGCTGCGCGCCAATGACATTGAGCCCGATGTCATCGCCGCCGGCTACCTGCGCCATTCATCCCCCGTGGCTGTCGCGTCAGTGCAGACACTGATCCGACGACTGGATCGCCTTTCGGCCCCTGACCTGATCGTCATAGACGAGTGCCACCACGTCAGCACCGGGAACACGTGGTCCCAGATATTGGGAACGTGGGCCGAGGCCAAACGGCTCGGAGTTACGGCCACCCCCGTCCGGCAGGATGGGCGCGGCCTGGGCGAGCACTTCGACAGGCTGATCGTCGGTCCACAGGTCGCAGAGCTCATCGCCAGGGGATACTTGGCTCAGCCCCGCGTTTTCGCGCCCCCCACAGTCGATACCAGCGGACTTCACACGAGGATGGGCGACTATGTCCAGGCCGAGGCCGAGGCGCTCGTGGACCGCCCTAGCGTCACTGGAGACGCTTTAGACCACTACCGCCGCCTAGCGGACGGGAAGCCGGCGATCGTCTTCTGCACCTCCGTGGCGCACGCCGAGCATGTCGCCCAGAGCTTCAGGGACGGCGGCTACCAGGCGGTGTCCCTGAACGGTGGTACCGACCGGGAGGTGCGCCGGATGGCCGTCAAGGACTTCCGCAGCGGCGCCCTGCGCGTTATGGCGTCATGCGACCTGTTCAGCGAGGGATTCGACGTGCCTGATATCCACGTCGGGATCCTACTGCGGCCGACGGCTTCGTTCGGGTTGTTCCTACAGCAGGTAGGTCGGTGCCTGCGGATCGCGCCTGGAAAGGACCAGGCGCTGATCCTGGATCACTCGGCCAACTGCCTGCGCTTCGGGCTTCCGACGGATCCGCGCGAGTGGCAACTCACCTACGACGAGACGACGCGCGCGAAGAAGAAGCCGGAGATCCAGGCGCGAGTGTGTTCGAACTGCTTCGCGGCCTCGCCGATGCGCGCCAAGGTCTGCGCCAACTGCGGAGAGCCGTTCCCCGTCGAGTCGCGCGAGGTCGATCAGCGCGAGGGGCAACTCGAGGAGTTGACGCCAGAGCAGCTCGCCGAACGAAAGGAGCGCATCCGTAGGAGCCGCGAAATCGGCATGAGCACGTCTCTGGCCCAACTTGAGGAGATCGGCCGCAAGCGTGGCCATAAACCAGGCTGGGCGCTCCACGTATGGAATGCGAAAGAAGCCAAGCGCGCTCAGTCCATCTCCGGCGGCTCTTCTTCGACGTAGGCTGCCGGCTCTTCGGTCACGTACTCCCCGCATTTGCGACAGGTCCAGGTTGGAAACGTCTGTGTGCCTCGGACTACGTTTGGATCGCCGTACCAGTCGATTCCGGCTTTCCAGTAGTGAGTGCCGCCCTTCGAGCACACGGCGGCGTATTCCTCCTCCCGATCAATGGAATGATCGTCGCGGCAACTCTCGCAGGCTTCCGGACACTCGGAGATACTGGGGCCGTAGAAGCCCATGTCTTCGTCAGTGTCCACGAGAGCCGAACACTTCGGGCAGCGCGCCATGCTCACTTGAAGTCCCTCTTGCAGTAATCGCTTGGAGGCCCCAGCGGCGGTTTCTTCTTGCGCACGCTGCACACGATCCAGGTGAGGAGGCTCACGATTGAGCCGAGGATCATCACCGTCGCATACGCTCCCTCCACTGATGCGTCGCTCATGGTTCCACCGGCTGGATCGTTGCGAATGCCTCGCCGATGGCGACGCCCTCGCGCACGGCCTCGTTCAGCAGCGCCAATAGATCGCGCGTGCTGCCGGTCACAGTCGCGTAACGAGGGAGCGCCTCGGTGGCGAGCTTAGCTACTGACGTGGCCACGGAGGTGTTGATTGCCAACTCAAGGAACGATAACCGGTCCTCCCGCACCGGCTCCAAGTCCATCGGATCCTGGTACGGCGGTAACTCATCCGGCGGTCCCGCGCGATTCGGGTCATCTGGAATGTCGTACATCTTGCGTATCTCCTGTGCTGTTTCCCAAAGAGTTGTCATAGGGCAATAAGCCCTGTCTTGAAATCCCACCGATAGTTCGCCGGATCGGCGCTTTCGACCACGCGCACATCACGCACCTGCGTCCATCGCATCGCGAGATTGAGAACGTTGGCCTGCGCCTCATCCATGGCGGCGCGGGCCATCTGTTCCCAACCTTGGCCGTTTTGGTAGTCCCCTGCTTTGAAGTTCAAGGCGCGCCGCAGCGCCGCGACCAGCTCGTCGCGCTGCTTCACGGCAGATTCGTAAGCATTCAAACCATCTCGCGCTAGCGTTAACGGAACCTCAAGGCGGCATGTCGCGCCGTCTCTGAACAGCTTGCCATTGACGACGCTATACGGCCCCGCCGTCCGCTGCGCGGTCATGATTGCACCTTCGAGAGCGTAGCGCGCACACTGTCCACTTCCTTCGCTACAGATACGGGATAGCCGACCTTATCCCATACGGCTACTGCCGAACGCAGCGCCGCGACCAGCTCATCGTGCGCGTTGCAGGCCCGCACGATGAAGGCGGCGTTCCGCTCTCCGTGCAAACCGGAGTGATCCGTCGCCTCAGCAACGTGGATGCCGTTAGTGTCCGGGTTGCCGCTCCAAATCTGCGTGCGACGCCCCTTAAAGCTACCGACTTTCCACGTTCCCGCCGTCCGCTGTGTCTTGCTGTCCATGTTGCTGCTCTCCGTGTGTCGTGTTTCTAGCCTGCGTGTACTGTACAGCAGACTGTTCACGCCGTCAACTCCTCTTCCAATCGCAGTTGCTCGGGGCTCAACCGGCAATCCTCCGCGCAGTTTCCAATGCGTTCCCATTCCGAAACGCCTGCCATGCCCCGATGCTTTGCGACCATCTGAAGCCGTGTCGCTTTAGATCGGCGCGCACGCTCTCCGCCGGCTTGCCTGGAAAGAACAACCGCACGCGGTTCGCAGGCGGATCATCCTCGATTCGCGCCGAGGTTCCCTGGACGTCGCTGACAGGGAGAGCATGGAGCCGCTCGCAATGTTCGACCCGTTCCTTGAGGCGCCGAATGTTCGCGCTGTTGTTCTTCAGTCGGTAATCCTCAAAGCCGATCCGGCCACAGAAGTCCGGCTGCAGCATCCCGGCAGCTTGGGCATCGCTGATGTTAGGTCGCAGCTCCCGCAGCTTTTCTAGGTACCGGCCCCACAGATCACCGCTGCCAGAGTCCCGCACCCCAGCTTTCCAGAAGGCCCGGACGATCTTGTTTGCGCCCACCATGAAGGCATGTAGCAACTCAAGCTTGGCGATCTCGTCCCGGTACTTGTCGGCGGCATCAGCGTCGCTGGAACGGATCGGCGCCAGGTCGGGGCGCAGGTTCCGTATCACGGCCGCTCGTGCCCGCTCGCGCTGGCTCAGGTACTCGCCGAGCCTCCGGTGCGCGATATCTGCCCGCTTGTTCATTCTTGCGGCCGGGAAGTTCGACGGCCCAGCTATGAAACTGGAGACACACCGTGAGCTGCTCGCTAACCACGCGCGGTACGCCTTTACGAGCCGCGCGCGATACTTCCCGAACTCGGACTCTACCATCGCGCTCGTCCCGCCCTTGGCCGCCTGTGCCTCGAACAGCGCCAAGTCCTGCGCGAGTCCATTTTCGAACTCCGCCACTACCGCCGCGCCGCGCCGCTCCGGACTCATGCTCGTCCCAGCGTAGGCCGCGACGGCCAGTGACAATGGAATGTCGCCCTGCAAGTTCATGCTGCCTCCTTCCGCACCAGAAACGCTCCGCTCCGATTCGCGCTCTGCCATGCGTCGAATCCGTTCGGCTTGCGCCCATCAGTGATGTGGGCCGATAGCGCCACATCTTGGCCAGCGATCGCTGCGCAGGCTTCTGCCATGGCAGCCTTGCAATCGTTTAGATTCCTGACATCAAACACCTTTCGGTATAACGGTGGCTTTCCGTCGTAGAGTACCGAAAAGTAGGTTGGACCGATTTCCGCGGCCCTTCCAGTGATTATCAATTTCGCCATTACTCGTTCCTCCTCAAACCTTGAATCTTAAGTACACTGTACAGGGTACTGTACAGCCTGTCAATGATTAGCACATCCATTCCATGCAGCGCTAAGGCTCTCGCCATCTGCTCGGCGTGATAGTCGGTGTAGTACAACAGAACCATGGCGCCGGCTCGGACCTCGTATCGCTTCACAATCCCTCCTCAAAAAATCGGTTCATCTTGCCAGGATCAGCCCGGACCAGATCGGCCGGCAGACGGCAAGTCCCCCATGCCATCCAATGCGCCCGCGCGTCCAAGTCAATCGCCTTGTTCATGGTGTCGCGAACCGCCGCAAGCGCATCGGCGTGCTTCGCGTATGGGCCTCTCATCAGCCAGTAATGATCGCCGTTCTGGGAGCTCACGTAGTACGGCCCCGGCTTCGTGTCTGGGGCCTGCCCATCGTTCCAGAATTGAGTATCCATCTCATCCTCCATCCGTCTCACCGGGACGCCCTCCTCCAAGGACGCCCGAGTCAGACTTCAGTCGTAGGTGTCGAATGCCTTCGGCTGGCCGTCCCAAGGCTTGGCCCACTGGCAACTGGTAATCTTCACGTTGACCTCACCTTGGTAGCCAAGCAGGACTTTCTTCTTGAATGGCGGGTCGACCTTGACCAGTGGATCAGCGACCTGCTTGCCAGCTTGTCCATACGCATCGGTGCTGACGTTAATGTTCCCGAGTTTCTGAAGCACCGCGAACTTACCGACTTGGGCTCCCTTCACTACCTCGTAGAAGTTGACCAGCTGCATGCTGTATCCCCACTGGCCGCAGAGAATCTGGCCAGCCACCAATCCGCCTACTTGTCCGTCCATTCCCTTCTCCTGTTTCCGTTCCATGCGAGCTATTGTACAGATACCTGTTCAGATGTCAAGCCGGCTGTTCAGTACAGGCGCCTGTTGACAAGTGTCCAGTTTTCTGTATCGTCTGCGATCATGAAAACTGTAGACGCGATTAAATACTTCGGCGAGAAGGCGGGCGGCAATGAGTTCGCGGCGGTCGCCATCGCAGACGCCCTCGGAATCTGGCGCACAGCTGTGTATCAGTGGGGGGCCGTCGTGCCAGAGCTGCGCGCCCATCAACTGCAGACGATAACGGCCGGGGAGCTGAAGATTGATCCGAATTGTTATCGGAAGAAAAAGAGGCGCGCAGAATAATGGGTAAAGGCATCGACCTGGCACGCGAAGCTGGCGCAGGAATCCATGCAGAGGTGCTGGACAACCTCAAGGACCAGCTGCTGATCGTGTTCCTGAAGCGCCTGCAGGCCCTCGGCCATTCGCTGACATTTTCTCTTACCGAAATCGATGATACCGGACAGGATCTCGTGAACTTCAGGGTCGATCCAATCACGCAGCAGTTTCAGTTGCAGAAGAAGTCATGAGCCGCGCCGCCTATCACCGCGCCTATTACTGGCGCAACCTTGAGCGACGCCGCGCCCAGGCTCGCCGGACTCGCTGGCGGCAACGCGCGCGGGCGATGGGGATTGACGTATGAGAGAACCTGACTTCGTCATCGGCCCGCGGCATGCGCCGTATCTGCTGCGCTGATGGATCATTCCGCGCAATCGCTGGTTCAACATCTATCTGCACCAGATTCTGGAGAACGACGACGACCGCGCTCTGCACGATCACCCGTGGGTGAATTGCTCCATCATCCTGAGCGGTCAATACCGAGAGGTTACGCCGCGCGGCACGTTTCTTCGGCGCCGCTGGTGGCCGATCTTTCGCCGCGCGGTCTCAGCGCACCGGCTGGAATTGATAGACGACGAACCATGCTGGTCGCTATTCATCACCGGCCCAGTCATCCGCGAATGGGGGTTCCATTGCCCGCAGGGTTGGAGGCATTGGAAATTGTTCGTCAACGAACGCGACAGCGGGCAGGTTGGGAGCGGCTGTGACTGACTGGACCCCCGACCCGCAACGCGCGCACCGCGATGCGATGACCCATACACAGCGACCTGGAGCGGCACCTTACTACCTTCGATGCGAACACTTCCGTGGCGATGAGCAGTGTAAGTTGGCGGCTGGGCATCCGGGCGAACACCAGGAACTGAAGGAGAAATCGCAATGAAACTGCCGGCTGACGAGAATGACATCGGCCTCACCAAGCGCGAGTATTTCGCGGGGCTGGCGATGAACATGTTTATTTTACAAGGCGAACTAGCGCGCCAGGTGCAGGTGAATCTGAACGAGAGACTAAAGGAACCTCAGGAGGCCGCGATGGCTACAGTCGCGAGGTTCTCCGCGGAAATGGCCGACGCCCTCATTGCCGAACTCGCGAAATGAGCCGCCCGTGCGAATCCTGCGCGTTCGCAGTATTGCTACTCGGGTGCGGCGTGCTCCTGTTGGCGATATCGTTCGCCGCTTACATCATCAGGCACCCATGAGCCGCTCGGTCTGGATCACGGCCCACGAAGTGGACCGCATATCGCGGTACCTGGCCGATGGGCTCACCCATCGACAGATAGTCGCGATCACGGGCAGATCAATGGGCACGATTGCGAACATTTCGCAGGGTCGCATCAAGGGAAAGAAATCACCAAAAGAGAGGACGTATGGGAAACAAGAGAGACGATCACGGCCCAGTTCAGATCAACGGAATGGCGTTCAAGGAGCAACCGGCGTCGATCCCGGCGGACGCGCTCCCGAACGAACTGTTCCAGATGCGCAGCATCGCGACGGGCAATGTGATCCCGGTGCGAGCAGCTCAGGATTCTGATCTGATACGCGCCATCGACGGCATCCAAAAGGCCATCGAACTGGCTATCGGGCAGATCAATGGGCTCGGAGAGCAGGCCGCGAAAATAACCCTCGAGCGCGACGGGCTCATCGGGCAGCACTTAGGGATGGTATCGGTGCTCGCTGCGATGCAATTCGAACTCGAGCGGCGGCAGAAGATCGGCACGCTGCTGGTTGGGAGGGGATGACGGCGCGCATGACCCACGCTGAAGCAATCCAAGAGATCAAGACCCTGCGCGCGGCACTCAAGGTCGCGCGGCAGGCGCTGAGTGAATTCTCACATGCACAGGAGAGCGGCCCGCGCTGGTATACGCATGGCGAGGATGGGATGTTCAGGTACGTCCATATGTGGCTCGGAAAAGGATTGTCCGAGGTCAGCGAGGCGCTCGGCCCCTATGACGACAATGGCGTATTCCTCAAGGAACGCGATCTTTGACCCACTCTGACCTCCTCGCCGCGATTCAGATCGCGTTCTCTCATGGCGACTGCCGCCTGCTGCGTGCGAATGTCGGTCGCGGCTGGACGGGAAAGATCATCAGTCAGACACATGATCGCATCGTCCTATCGCCCTACCGCCCGTTCCATGGCATGCCGGAAGGAGTGCTTGACTTGATCGGCTTTTCGGGATCCACATTCGTGGCCATCGATGGCAAGATCGGCAAAGACAGAATTCGTCCCGCTCAGCAAGTGTTCATTGATACAGTGATCGCAGCCGGTGGTAGGGCCGGCGCTGTGCGCACACTAGAGGAAGCGCGAAACATTATCCTGCCGTTCGGACCGCAGGAGGGTTGACTCCGTATTACAGCGGTATTAATTTCGCACGCCACGGCGCCCACCGCGTGTGTCGACGGACACAAACGGCAAGCTACAGCCCTCCCTGTTCACTGTGGATCGGGCGCCGCCTTATAAGAACGAACGGGGGTATCGAATAGGGATACTCATGAATGATCCGAATGACTGGCAGTCACGCATGCCAATGCAGCCCACGCACGACCTCGAAGAGGCGCTCGCTGTGCAGGCCGGGGATGTGGAAGGCGATCTGTACCGCGATGGATCCGTGTGGGCCAATACCGAATCCTTGAAGCGCTGGCGCGATACGCCTGATATTCCAGACCTCGCATCTGATTAATTCAGATGTCGATCGATTTCGCGCGCGTCGCGCAGGCGGCGCTCGCGTCCGCTGAGCGTTTGTGTTCCGAGTGGCTCGGCGGCAAACGTGCGGGCGCCGAGTGGGTCGGAGAGCGTACTGCCAATGGCGGACCGGGGGATTCCTGGACCGTCAATATGGGCACCGGCAAATGGATGCATGGCGCCAGCGACGCCCGCGGCGGTGATCTGATCTCGCTCTACGCTGCGCTTCATGGTCTGTCCCAGGCCGAGGCTGCTCGGGCGGTGGCGGATATGGTCGGTATGGCCAATGGTGCCGCAGGACCGGCGGTCGCTTCTGTTCGGCAGCGCACAGAGAGCCGCGCTGACCCCGTCCCGGCGGACGCAGGCGACGCGCCCGATCATGCCGCCCATGGCAAGCCAGAAGCCGTCTACCGCTATTTCGATGCGGCTGGGGCGCACCTATTCACGATCGCGCGGTACCGCACCGCAACAGGCAAGTCGTTCGCGCAGTGGACCTGGCGCAATAACCGCTGGAGCCCGAAGTCTTATCCGGCGCCCCGACCGCTCTATGGCCTGCCAGAGCTCGCCAAGGCGCCCACGCTGCCCGTGATGGTGGTGGAGGGGGAAAGGTGCGCCGATGCCGCGCGCGCCGTCCTCGCCGGCTCCTATTGCGTCGTGTGCTGGGCTGGAGGGGCCCAGGCGGTGAAGACTGCCGACTGGAAACCGCTCGCCGGCAGGGATGTGGTGCTCTGGCCAGACGCGGACGAGCCGGGCGTAAAGGCCATGGCCGCTGTCGCTGAGGCCATTCTCGGCACTGCTGCTCGAGTGCGCGTGATCAAGCCAGCCGGTCAGCCCGAGGGCTGGGATATCGCTGATGCCATCGCTGATGGCTGGGATCTCACGCGCGTCATCGAGTGGGCGCGCCCGCGTGTGCAGCTCGTGGAGCGGCCGGCTCTGCCGGCGCCGTCCGACGAAAAATCTGCCGCTGCGCCTATTGACAAACCACCGCCGTTACGCCGTGGCCGTCGCCATGACGGCGTGGCGCCCATCGAACACAACCCGACATCGGCTGTGGCGTCATGGGAGTCGATGGATCTGATCCGTAACTCCGGAGGCGTGCCGCTCGATAATTTCGCGAACGCGTGCAAGGTACTGCGCCTGCATCCTGATATGGCAGGCAAGATCTATTACGACTCGTTCAGGGAGAAAATCTACACCTCGCGTGATGGGCGTCCACGTGAGTGGCGCGACGCGGACGATCGCGATGTGGCGCTGTGGATGCAGGAACACGTGCGGCTCGTGAAAATGCAGCCAAAGACCGTACAAATGGCTGTGCTGCAGGTCGCGTTCCACGATCAGCGCAACAGCTTCCAGGACTACGTGCGCGGTATCAAATGGGATGGTACCGAACGCCTGATGGACTGGGTCGTGGACTGCCTTGGCGCGCAGGGCACTGATCATCATCGAGCCGCTGGCATGAACTGGTTTATTTCCATGGTCGCGCGTGGGTTCGACCCAGGCTGCAAGGCCGATCACATGATCGTGCTCGAAGGGAAATCAGGAAGAGGCAAATCCCAGACGCTCGAGATACTCGGTGGTTTGGGCGACCCTGCGGGCAATGATTGGTTCGCGGCCGTATCCACGGAGTTCGGCAGCCCGAAGTTCATCGAACAGATTCAGGGCAAGATATTGGTCGAAATCCCCGACATGAGCGGCTTCGAGAAGGGCCTGTTCATGAAGATCATCGGCGATCTTGCCAAACGCGTCGACCCGTATCGCGTGCCGTGGGACAAGTATTCGAGCGATCACCCGCGCCGCGGCGTGTTCGCCGGCACCAGCGAGAACTCGAATTACCTGGCTGTGCCGGATGGACGACGACGCTATTGGCCCATCGTGTGCGGGGAGATCAATGCGGATCTGGTGCGCGAATACCGCGACCAGCTGTTCGCCGAGGCGCTGGTCGAATACACCAATGGAGCCAAGTGGCACGAGATGCCTGAGTCCACGAAGCAGGAACAACTCGACCGCGTCGATGATGATCCGTGGACTGAACGGGTGCAGAACTACCTCGTGCCTACGGTCAAATACAGCTCGAGTGAGCTGCTGACAGCGTGCGAAGTGCGCATCGAAAACCAGAGCGATGGACTGAAGCGTAGGATCACGAAGATCATGACTAAGCTCGGCTGGGAGCAGAAAGTCGATAAGATTGATGGAGTTAGCGTCAAGAGATGGCGCAAAACTGGGTGAGGTCGGGCGAACCCAGGTGTTCTACGCTTTTGGACCGAATTCTACGCTTTTGAATTTGCAAGTGATTGATATGTCGAACAATCTACTCTTTCTACGCTTTCTACCCCTCCCTTCGATCTTGTGCCGTGTGCGCGTGCGTGCGCGTGCGTGCGCATGCGTGTGTGCGCGCGCATGATATGTATGTATACAAGAGTAGAAAGAGTAGAAAGCGTAGAAGTAGAGTCCGATCAGGCACTTGCGCGTCTACGCTTCGCTCTACGCTTTCAGGCAAGCGTAGAAGATGAAATCCTGCTTCGCGTAATGATTATTATGGTAAACACGATAGCATTGATTCAAATTGACTTTGCCATGTGTTGACAATTACTATCGTCGCAACACATTGATTAATGGATATTGTGCGATGCGGTATATCGACAAGTTCAGAGCCGAACATCCAGAGCTCTACGCTTACCGATCATTCAAGCCATCGAAGCTCACGAAGGTTCCGAAGGCCGCACCTAAGCCTGTCGATACGAGTCGGCGCTCGTATTTCAGCAACTACGCCAGGCTGCATCGCAAGACGATCGAGGGACAGATGACGCTCCGGCGCCACGCGCTGAAGTCTGGGCATGGCATCACTGTCGAGGTCTATGAGCAACTGTACGCGAAGCAAGCGGGCCGCTGCGCCATCTGCGGCAATGTGATGGTGCTCCAGTACCGGGCGAAGCTTGATCAGCCCAAGCGCCGCGGCCCTGCGCCTAATGGAGCGCAGATAGACCACGACCACGCCTGCTGCCCTGGACGTAAGTCGTGTGGCAGATGCGTGCGCGGCCTCGTATGCTCACACTGCAACAGCGGGCTCGCACGCTTCCGTGACAACCCGGCGCTGATGCGAGCTGCTGCCGACTACATTGAACGCAGTCTGATGAGACCAGAATCCCTATGAACCCATCCCCGGCGCGCGGCAGATTTTCGACCCCCGGCACCCCCCCTTTCTGGAGGATCGGAGTCCCTGACACCGGTACCAGTGCCCCGCACCAACGCATGCCCCATTTCGTGGAGTCCGCTCCAAAAATTTTCCAAAAAAAATTGGGGGATCAGTGATGAACCGTCGCGGTTTCGTTTCGATGTTGTTCGGTGGTGCGGTGGTGGTGGCGTTACCGGAGCGTCGGATATTTTTGCCGCCGCGTGGTGGATGGCGGGTGGCGGATTATTTGACGTCGCCGCATGTGTGGGGGTTGGCGCCGATCAAGGCTGATGGTGCGGTGGTGATGCATGACGTGGTGTATGACGAAGTCATCGCCGATGCGTTGATGTTCGGGTCTGGCTTTATGCGGTTTCCTGCATCGTCGTTCTTGGCGAAAACTCCCGATGGAATGCTGCGCTACGTGCCGAACGAAGACCTGTGGGTGAGTCATGGCCGGTAGGCCGGGTCGCAAGGCGAAGCGTGAAGCGGATGCGCCCCCGCCGTTCGGCGTGGATTTGTTATCGGAGGTTGGAGCGCAGTCGGTTTCGGCATCGGTATCTGTTCCGGCGGCGTGGGCTGGGGCAGTCGAGATCAACGATCGGGCGGCCTTGGCGGCGTGGTGGCGCGATCATTTTGCGGCGGCCGAGGCGGCGGCGGTGGAGCGTGCTGCGGCGTTGGTGGATGCGGGTCCGCACCCGGCGGTGGCGTATGCGGTGCGGGTGCGCGAGTACGGGGCGTTGGGGATTGACCGGGAGTTGGCCGCGCGGTTGTTGGGGATTTCGGAGGTGGAGTTGGAGACTTTTTACGAGGGGGAGTATCGGTTAGGGCGTGCCGAGACGATCTCGAGTGCGGCGAAGACGTTGCTGCGGATCTCGACGTCGTTGAATGATCGGGTGGCGGTGAAGGGGTGCATTGAGTTGTTGAATCGGCTGGGTGGTGAGGAGTGGCGCGCGCCGGCGCAGAAGTTGGAGATTGACGATGCGCGAAAGCGGGGGCGGGTGATTGATTCGAGCGCGTTGTCGTACGAGGACCGGCAGAGTTTGAAGGCGATCATGCTGAGGACGGCGGGGGCGGAGCCGCAGGGTGTTGCGGGGGCGATTGACGCGGAGGTAAGCGATGGCGAATGAGGCGATCACCGGGGTGTACGTGGAGATGGCCGGGGCGCCTGGGATCAGTTACGCGAGTCGGGCTACGGAGGCCGGATGGGACTGTCCGTGCGGCGGATCGTTTGGGTTTCAGCCGATCAATGGCGATCGGTGTGCGTGCGGTGCGCAGGTGCGGTTCGTGCGCCGCGGTGTCGCGGAGCCGGTGAAGCGCGAGGTGCGGTTGCGATGAACGAGGGTTGGAAGTGTCCCCACTGCGGGAGCGCGCACGCGCCGGACGTGAAGACGTGTCCGGTGATTTGGAAGCCGTTGGGATGGCCGGCATGGCCTGATTGCGGCTGCCCATCGAATCACGTGTGCATGAGCGTCGCGTGTCCGCGTGCGGTGCGGATCACGTGTGCGGTTAGGCATCCCGGAGGCTGGGTCTCATGATCGTCCCCATAGTCACGTATCCCGACGATAGATTGACCACCGAATGTGCCGACGTCGTGGCCGGCGATCACACTGGCGAGTGGGTGCGGAACCTGATCGACACGATGCACTCGGCGAACGGGTGGGGGCTGGCCGCGCCGCAGATCGGGATCCTGAAGCGTGTCTTCGTGGTTCACGTGCCGGGTGAGACACGCGATCCGATCGTGATGATCAATCCGCAGTGGGGGCTGCGCGTCGGGGACAGGCAGAGTTTGAAGCAGGAAGGGTGTCTGTCGTTTCCAGGAATCCAGAGCGAGGCCGACCGGTTCGATCACGTATTGGCGAAGTGGTACGATATGGACGGCCGCGAGCACCAGGAGCGGTTCGAGGGGTGGAGCGCGCGGGTGATACAGCACGAGTGCGATCACCTGTTCGGGAAATTACTGATCGACCAGGTGACGCCGGTGCGCCGGAAGTGGATCGAGCGGGAACTCGGGCGCCGGCAGAAGGAGACAGCGTGAAAGCATTGACGTTCAGTTGCGCGCTGATGATCGCCGGGTGCGCGGGGTATGCGGGCGGCCCGTCGTTGTCGTACGTCGATGCGGTGCGGCCGGCGCAGCGGATCTTGATGGTGGGGGATCGGACCTGGGTGATTGATGCCGGGTGTTCGGTCAATGGGCCGCGCCTGACCTGTGGCGGCACGAGCGAGGATCTGTCGGCCGATGAGGCCGCGGCGATCAGCGCGGCGATACTGGCGTTGCCGAGATGAGTGTTGACGCCGTCATAGCCGCCGGTGTATAAATCCTCCCGCATGAAATCTCTGCCCACATTCACGATATTCGCCGCCGCGAGTTCACATGAACTCGGGCGCATTGCGTGCTGGAATTACCAGCCGCAAGTCGATCTGACCTGATTCCGCTCTGCCTCCGGCGCAGAGCCGGGGGTAGAACCCAAAAACCCCCGCCCCAAGACCGGCGCAAGCCATGACCCCGCGATGTAGGAGCGGGCGAGCCGTAAAGCGTCACACAAAGCCTCATCGATGTTCTGAGCGGGGTTGGCCGAGCGGTTAGGCTCTGGTCTTCCAAACCAGCGAGGCGGGTCCGACTCCCGCATCCCGCTCCACACTTGCGGTCTAGCATCAAGGCGATGCGCCACGCTGTTAACGTGTTCGAGCCTGGTTCGATTCCAGGGACCGCAGCCAATTTGGTCCTATACGAATCGTGTGAATCGGCCACCTTGTCACGGTGGTGAGACGGGTTAGACTCCCGTTGGGACCGCCAATTTGCCCGGTTAGCTCAGACGTGAAGAGCAACGCTCCTACAAAGCGAAGGTCGCAAGCACTCACCTTGCACTGGGCACCATTCATTGCGTTGTTAGACCTCTATGGAGAAGGCGCCG
>Ga0265338_10006705_pt1 | contig 14554 bp, 17 predicted proteins | sample 42126metaG_FD_193579 | JGI IMG/M metagenome (GOLD analysis project Ga0265338, IMG submission 193579) | Rhizosphere microbial communities from Carex aquatilis grown in University of Washington, Seatle, WA, United States - 4-21-26 metaG | ecosystem: Host-associated > Plants > Roots > Rhizosphere... | reverse complement strand
CAGGACTTAAGGTAAAATCAAAACATGGCTGAATTTAATAATATCTCGGATGACAAGGTTAAAGAGGCTACTGGCCGTGCTTGGCAGCAGTGGATCAGTTATTTAGACGCTCATGGTGCGGCCGACCTAGATCACAAAGGCATTGTGCAACTAGTCTGCGATGACATCCACAAGAATTGGTGGGGTCAGATGGTGACTGTTGGCTATGAGCAGGCTAAAGGGTGCCGGGTAAAGAATCAAAATGCCACTGGCTTTCAGATTAACGCTAGCAAAACCGTTGATGCGACGCTGCCCAAGGTTTACCAAGCTTGGGCTCAGCACTTAAGCGAGTAGTACGATGGGCCAGAATTCACCGTTACAACCAATAATGAGAACAAGAACATTCGCGGGAAGTTTGCCGATGGTTCGCTGCTAGCCATGGCACTTCATAAAACCCCAGCTGGCAAAACCCAAGTTGCGCTGGATCAAAACAAGCTACAGGATCAAGCCGCGGCTGATGCTGCTCGTGAGTCTTGGAAGCAAGCTTTGGCAAGTTTGGTTGAGTTTTTGCAATAAATCGCCAATTCTTGCTGACAAAAGCCATTTATAAGTATAAAATCTACTCCAAGTTGGCAGGATAGTCCTGCTGACAAGATCCTTGGGAGCTCGAATGCGGCTTGCATCGTCATTGTTTGCGCTGGTGTTGGCCGTGACTTTTCTCGGCCTTGGTGTCCGGACCTTCCTCAGGCCGATTCTCTTGGAAGGTACACGGTGGTTCTGGGTAAAGATTGCCGTCTTTGAGGCGGCTGCAATGGTGTTCGGGGTAATCGGGGCAATCCTTTCTGGGGTTGTGTTGGCGATTATCTGTTCGCTGGTTGCCGTGGTCGCGCTGGTACTTACCGGGTTGGCGATCACGCTCTTAGCTCTCGAGCAGAGCAATGCGCCCCAGAAAGCCCAAGAGGCGACAGGACACGGCACATGACCGCGCTGTTGGTTATCTCGGCACTGTGCGGCGTGGTTGGTCCTCTGCGATTCCTGATCGGGACAGGCTGGAGCCAGCGACGCTTGGCAGTATGGTTTGCCGTTCACGCGCTGGGGCTACTCCTCGCCATGACCACCTGGTACAGCAAGGACGCTGCTACTGGCTACGCCTGGGCGCTGTGGAACGGTTTCTTGGCCGCTTGTACGCTGAGCGCGTTGGTGGCCGAGATCAGTCGCAATAACTTGCTGACACCGTCGGCGAGTGAATCCGAGCAGGAGGAGGGCTGAGGCGCAGCAGCGACTATCTGCATCGTCGGAGTGCCACATGGGTCCGAGGGGATCCGTGTGGCACAATATACTTATGGACACTCAAGATTTCCAGGAACTAATCTGGGATTATTATCACAAGTTTGGTCGAACGCTACCGTGGCGGGAAATCACCGACCCCTACGCCATCTTTATATCAGAAGTTATGCTGCAACAAACTCAAGTTGCCCGGGTTTTGATGCAGTTTCCATTGTTTATGACTCAATTCCCGGATTTTGCGACCCTTGCCTCAGCGGCAACTTCTGACGTATTAACACGTTGGCAGGGCATGGGTTATAATCGTCGAGCGCTTTGGCTCAAACGAGCCGCAGAAATGGTGATGGCTGACTATGGCGGTGAACTGCCAAGTAATGCAGTCGAACTCATCAAACTACCCGGCATTGGGCCCAACACGGCCGGCTCTATCGCGGGCTTTGCCTTCAACCAACCCGCCATCTTCATCGAGACCAACATTCGCCGTACGTTCATTCACCACTTTTTTGAGGACAAAGAGGGGATTGGCGATGCTGAGATTCTTCCTCTGATAGAAAAGACTCTAGATTGGGAGAATCCCAGAGAATGGTACTGGGCACTGATGGATTATGGTGCCAATCTAGCCAAAACTACCCCAAACCCCAACAGACGAAGCAAACATTACGCTCGTCAGTCCAAATTTGAGGGCTCCAGACGCCAGTTAAGGGCCGAGCTATTGCGCCAACTAATTGGCGGTTCAAGCACAATCGCTAGTCTCTCAAACAGCCTAAATCGTGAGCAGAATGAGCTCCAATCAGTCGTTGATGAGCTGGCCAAAGAGGGCTTCATTAAGGCCGGCACAAAAGGCTACGAGTTGGTACAATAAACCTATGGACAGCCACAAAGATCAGTCTGGATATTCACAAAAACCACTAGCCGAAAAGTTGGGAATTAAGCCTGGAATCAACATAGTTATTCATGAGCCTACAGATTACAAAAGCCTTTTAGAGTTGAATACAAATATTGTTCTATCTAGGCGATTGGTGCCCTCCGCCAACTTCATTCAAGCCTTTTATACTTCGCGTCGTCGGCTGCTATCGGACTTTGATGCACTAAAGAAAAACCTGCGAAAAGACGGCCAATTATGGATCTCCTGGCCTAAGAAAACTTCTAATATTGAATCAGACTTAACAGAGAATGATGTGCGTCAGATAGGCCTGGATCATGGCTTGGTTGATGTTAAGATCGCGGCTATCACTGAAGACTGGTCGGGGCTTAAGTTTGTCTATAGAGTAAAAGACAGGTAAACTAGCAGACTATGGCCGGATACGAATCACTACACAACCACACCATCGACTCAGATGGCACTTTGACGCATCTCGAGGTCTTGAAGACCGCCGAGAAGCTAGGTTATGGGGTGATTGCCTTTACCGACCACGACATGGTGCCGACTCCTGAGAAAATAGAACAACTACGCAAGGACTACGCAGGGCCCGTTAAGTGGACCATTGGTACGGAGTTATCGACGGGCTTGCCCGAGGAGTTTGGTGGCGTTGAGCGAGGGATGGTACATGTGCTAGGCCTCTTTATTGATCCAACTAATCAGGCCCTACTCGATCACTTTCAGAAGCTAGAAGATAGCAGGATCGAGCGTATGAAGCACATGGTGAAGCATCTGCGGGGCATCGGCTTTAAGCTAACTGAGGATGACGTTCTAGGGGTGACCGAGGGCAACGTTATCAGTAGCTGGCACGTAGTTAAAGCTGTGCAAACTCATCCCGAGAACTTGGAGCTTGAGAAAAAGCTTCTCGAGCAAATGAAAGAGGCCGCTAAGACCGATGCGGAAATGAGAGAGAAATACGAGACTATGGTCACTGCCGGTGTGGTGCAGTATCCGTACAGGTTGTACATGAAGGCCTCATCATTTATACCTATGCCCAGGGCCGAAACATATAATACGCTGCTTTCGATGGACGATAGTGTGAAGTTAATTCGAGATGCTGGCGGAGTTGCTGTACTGGCTCATTGGTACTTTCATACTAAGTTTTATAAAGAAGCTAAGCTTGAAGCCACGGTTAAAGCTGGGTTGCTTGATGGGCTAGAGACAGCAACAGACAACACAACTTTTGATGGCAACGTCGATAAAGAGATTGAGTTTCTGCAGGAATTAATTAAGCAGAATAACTTGCTCGAAACAATGGGTAGCGATTCGCACTACATACGCGATCTAGAACATTTTGCAAAAACGCCGGCCGCTGAACGCTCGATTGGTCACACTCAAAAGATTATAGACCGGATTAAACCCAACTTGGAGTGGAGTAATTTCTAAACGGGTCGTCATCGCTCACGGTTGGGCAGACAGGCCAGACAAGGGTTGGATTCATTGGTTGGTGGGGGAGTTAGATCAGCAGGGGATTAAAGCCACCGCTCCGCAGTTTCCTAATCCTAAGACCCCAGAGATTCCGGCTTGGATGCAAACGTTCCGTGAAGCCATTGGCGAGGCGGGTGACGAGCTGGTGCTGGTTGGTCATTCGCTTGGGTGCTTGATAGTTTTGCGGTACTTGTCTGATCTTGGTATGTCCGCTCGTGTTGCTGGCATTGTGTTAGTCGCGGGTATGGCCGACATCCCGCAGTGGCATCCCAATGAGTTGTTTACACCACCGCTCGACTTTAATAAGATTCGGCAGATTGCTGCCAAACGCGTCTGCATTTATTCTGGGGATGACGATAGAGTGGAGCCAGAACGCACCAAAGAGCTGGCCAAATTGATCGATGCCGAGCTCGTTGAGGATCCCGACAAAGGCCACTTTGCCGGCCAGCATGGCTGTCTTGAGTTGCCCAGTGTTCTTAAAGCCGTCCACTCCTGTTATACTCTTAACTAACAACGGAAGTCGCATCTGGGGGAGGTGAAAGTGACCCAGGAGGAGCAAATACGCGTTGTAAAAATCGTTCGCAGTAACTGCCAGGCCGCAATCGGTATCTTCCATCTTCACCCGACAGTGGTGGCTGAGATGGTCGGAATGGAGCCAAACGAAGTCAGAGAAATCTGGAGAATCCAGCACTGGTATCGTTTCACTGATAACCGCGTTTACAAAGATCCGTTCTTTTTCGCGGAGCAACTTGGCCTCTCGGCCAAGCAGGCCATCGACGGCAACTTCCGATGGATCAACATCAAGACGTGGGAGTTGGCCCAAGAGGCCAGGCAGCGGATAGCGCTTCGCAGCGCCGCCAGGCTGGAGAGCAACCCTTACTTGTAGAGCCCCGGGAAGGACCCGGGGCTTCGCCATTTGCCCTCCCTGATACAATAGGTGTATGGATGAGATCGAGGAAATTAAGCAGCGCCTTGGTGTGGCCGAAGTGGTTGGGGGCTATTTGCCGTTAAAGCAAGCCGGCCGTAACTTAAAGGCCAGTTGTCCGTTTCATAATGAAAAAACGGCTAGCTTTATGATTAGTCCAGAGAAGGGGATTTGGCACTGCTTTGGCTGTGGGCAGGGTGGCGACATCTTTAAATTTGTGATGATGATGGACGGCTTGGAGTTTCGTGAGGCCCTCGAGCGCCTGGCTGAGCGCGCTGGCGTGGAGCTCAAACGCGGGGCTAATCCGGCCAATGCCAAACTTAAAAAACGGCTGATGGAAGCCAACGCTCTGGCGGCTAAATATTACCAAGCTACCCTGGTAAAGAATAAGCAGGCCTACGAGTATCTTATTAAAGATCGTCGACTCAACAGACAGAGCCTGACTGATTTCCAAATTGGCTATGCTCCGGAGAACTATGAAGCTCTCTCCAAGTTCCTCGTTAAGAAGGGATTTAGCGAGGACGAGCTAATTAAAGGTAGCCTAGCTGGCAAGTCTCAACGTGGTTCTGGGGCTTATGACCTGTTTCGTGGTCGCATTGTCTTCCCAATTTGTGACACCAACGGTCGAGTAGTTGGCTTCACTGCCCGGGTACTTGATCCTACCAAACAACCAAAATACTACAACACGCAGCAAACCTTAATTTATGACAAAGGCCGAACGATTTACGGATTGCACCTAGCCAAAGAAGCCATCCGCGAGAACAACTTGGCCGTGTTGGTAGAAGGCAATGTGGATGTAATCATGAGTCACCAAGTTGGTGTTAGGAACGTAGTAGCAGCTAGCGGTACAGCTTTAACGACAGATCAGTTGAAAGCCTTGAGCCACTTCACCAAGAACATCGCCCTGGCCTTTGATGCTGATGCGGCAGGCATTAAAGCTACCGAGCGCGCCATTGAGTTGAGCCAACCGCTAGGCCTAACGCTCAAGGTGGTTGAGTTCGATGCTAAAGACCCCGACGAGCTAATTGCCAAAAGCCCCGATGGCTGGCAGCAAGCTATTAATAACGCCAAGTACGCCGTTGACTACTTGTTTGATCGCTTGGCGAAAGAGTATGACTTAACTAGCGCAGTGGGGAAGCGCCAGTACAGTGACCGCTTAGCAGCCAACATTCGTAGGTTGTCTGATGTGGTGGAGCGCGATCATTACGAACAAATCTTGGCCGAAAAGCTCGGCGCCAGTTTGGAGTCAATTAAAGAAAAGATCGAACAAGCACCCAAAGGTAGTGTTACCGAACCAGTTCAAGCTAAGGTGAAAGTCCGACCGCAAGATGCTCAAACAGCTTTAGAAACCGCTGTTTTGGCGATAAATTTGGCTCACCCAACTGTGCGTCTAAGCCTGGATGACTTAGACTCCAAAGATTTTGTACAAGATGAGCACAAAGAAATCTTTGAAGGCTTGCTGAAACTTGGCAAAAAAGGTGGGGGAGAAGAGCTAATAAAAGCCTTGCCAAGCCACTCCGACTATGTCAGAATACTGGAATTGAAGGGCGAGCAGGAGTACTCCGACCTCGCACCGGCAGATTGCAGCTTGGAAGCGTTCACGCTGGTTAGAAATCTGCGAATTTGGTCTAATAAACGTCAAAAAATCGAAGTCTCACAACAACTACGCGAAGCCGAGAGGGAAGGCAACGCGGCGCTTGTGCGCATACTCACTGATGCGTTCCAAGCTTTAATGACGGAGGACATTTAGTGCCCAGAAAAGCTACCCCCAAGCCCGAAAAACCCGAAGAAGAAGAAAAGTCGTACTCGCCAGAGATTGAGCGCCTGCTAGCTAAAGGTAAAGAGCAGGGGTTTGTTACCCAACAAGAGATTACGGCTGCCATCCCCGAGGTCGAAGACAACCTCGAAGAGCTAGACGACCTATATGCTGCTCTATTGGATAATGGTATCGAGATTACCGATCAAAAGGACCGGTTAATTTGGGACTCTGCCGATGCCGATGAAGAGCCCGAGAAAGAAGACAACGACGATTACATTAAAGATATTGCCGATGACTCCGTGCGATTGTACTTACGCGAAATTGGTAAAATCCCGCTGCTAACTGGACCAGAAGAAGTTACATTAGCCAAGCGCATTGAGGCTGGCGATAAGCTAGCCAAAGATCAGATGGCAGAAGCTAACATGCGGTTGGTGGTGAGTATCGCCAAGAAGTACGTTGGTCGCGGTTTGGACCTGTTGGATCTAATCCAAGAAGGCAACACTGGCCTACTACGTGCTGTTGAGAAGTTTGATTACACCAAGGGTTACAAGTTTAGTACCTACGCTACTTGGTGGATCCGCCAGGCTATTACACGCGCCATTGCCGACCAGGCTCGAACCATCCGCATCCCAGTGCACATGGTAGAAACGATCAATAAACTTATTCGCACACAACGTCGGTTGGTGCAAGAGTTGGGTCGTGAACCATTGCCTGAGGAGATTGCTGCCGAGATGGAGATGGAAGTTGAGAAGGTTAACCACATCTTAAAAATCAAGCAAGACATCGTGTCGCTAGAAGCGCCGGTTGGCGAGGAAGATGACTCGCGTCTAGGTGACTTCATCGAGGACGAAGAGCAAAAGACGCCGCTGGAGAACGCCACTGAGCAGCTCTTAAAGGAACAAATCAACGAAGTGTTGGCGCTACTAACCCCGCGCGAGCAAAAGATTTTGCGCATGCGCTTTGGCCTGGAAGATGGCCGAGCTCACACGCTAGAGGAAGTTGGTCAGGAGTTTGGCGTTACCCGCGAGCGGATTCGTCAGATTGAAGCGAAGGCTCTAGCTAAGTTGCGCAAGCACCGCGAGAGCAAGAAGCTCAAAGACTACTTGCGTTAAAGATTAGACGCACCAAGACGGCCCTCCGGGGTCGTTTTTGGTTTACGCTAGGTGGTAATGTCAATTGTGTCAAAGCAGATTGAGGCTTGATTAAGCCAAAATAAGCCGTTATAATCAATAGTGATTGTCCATCTAGCGCAAGAGAGAGGAGTCGCCTATGGTGACCACTTCGCACTACGTCTAGGGTTTCCGTCTTCAACTTGCTAAGGGCGCACGTCCCCAGGAGCCATGGAGGTTCCGGCGAGTAGACTAATAAAGACGGTTGCCCACCCCATACCACTCTAGGAGTTTTTTACTCCGGAAAGAGGCCAAGGTGGCGCAATCCAATGAGTCTCGACAAGCGTTCGGGATTCACAAGTTCCAACCAGCCGTCGTGGCATTGGTGTTCTGTGTTGTGGCAGCGCTATGTGCTACCGCAGTTGCCAGTGCTCAACCGGCTAGACCAGTCGTGACGGTGGAGGCTGCTACGACTGGGACAACAGCCCCTGTGGCGCGACCAGCGTCGGAACCACCCGGGATCAACACTGCAGAAGCGGCTGCCCGAGCCATCGAGGCGGCCAACGAGCGCACCTTCAAGATGTCGTTCGTGCTGCACAAGCTGGCCGAGCAACAAGCGGCCAATCGCATCCCGTACGACTACGGCTTGTGGGTGCGCGTGCATATCTGCGAGCAGGGGAATACCTGGCATGCCGGGGGCCACTTTGGAAATGGTCTCCTGGCCGGAGGTAACGGGCTCGGGTTCAGCGCCGAGGCCTGGCGCGAAGCTGTCGGCGACGCGAAACAGCGGGGCGTGGACATACCGGCATCGGGTTTTGATGCGTCGATTACCCAGCAGATGCAGGCGGCGCAGGCCTTCATGGAGGCGAACCATGGTGGCGGTCCAGATTGCCTCAAGCGCGTCCGGCACTGAAGTCTCGCGGGGTCCCACTGCTCAGGCGGTGGGGCCCCGGCTCAACTCTAAGGTATAATCTTGATATGGCTGACAAGAAACAAAAATTAGTTATTCTGGACGGCATGGCTCTGTTCCATCGGGCCTACCATGGCATGCCGCATTTAACCAATAGTGAAGGCGTGGCTACCAACGCGGTTTACGGCTTTGCCACGATGACACTTAAAGCAATTGGCGACCTCAAGCCTGACTATATTGTGCTGGCCTGGGATAAAGCTAAAACCAGTCTGACTCAACGGCTAAAACTCTACCCTGAGTACAAAGCTAAGCGCCTGGCGATGCCGGATGACTTTTATGCTCAAATCCCGCTGGTGCACGAGTTGGCTAAGGGTATGGGGATTCCGCTGCTCGAGCTCGATCATTACGAGGCCGATGACATTATTGGTACGCTGGTAAAGCAACATCCCGAGAAACACGTTATCATCGTGAGTAACGACCGCGACATCTATCAGTTATTGGATGGTCACGTCGAAGTTTATAAGCAAGTTAAAGGCATGACCGACACCGAGATGTTTAATGCGGCCAAGGTCAAAGAAAAGTACGGCATTGAGCCCAAGCAAATTATCGACCTCAAGGCGCTAGAAGGCGACGCTAGCGACAACATCCCAGGAATTGCTGGGGTAGGGGAGAAGACAGCCCTTGATCTATTGGGCAAGTACAAAGACCTAGATGGTGTGTATGCTCATGTTGATGAGGTCACCGGCAAGTTGCACGATCGCCTCGTCGACGGCAAAGACATTGCTTACCTCAGCCGCAAGCTGGCCACCATTATGACTGACGCTCCGATTAAGTTTGATATTAACGATGCCAAAGCTGGTCAGTACGACCGCGAGGCACTGCATGATTTGTTTCGTCGTCTCGACTTCAAGTCGCTCATGAGCAAGATTCCTCAAGAGGAAGGCTCTAAAACTGATGGCGTACCAACATTGTTTGATGAGCCGCGCGAGATTAAACGGCCACATCTCGATAAGGCGAACTACACTTTGGTGGACGACGAGAAGACGTTGGCCGAATTAGTTAAAGGCTTAAAATCTCAAAAAGTTTTTGCCTTTGATACCGAGACCACCGGCGTTGATGTGATGACGGCCGACCTCGTGGGCATGAGCTTTAGCTGGAAGGCTAGCGAGGCCTACTACGTGGCGGTAGGACATAAGGAAGGTAAGCAGCTCAAACGCGAACTGATCCTCTCAACCCTAGGGCCTATTCTTGAAGATCCCAAAATTGGCAAAGTTGGCCATAACATCAAGTTCGATTATCAGATTATGAAGCGAGCGGGAGTAACGCTTGGGCCAATTATTTTTGACACCATGATCGCAGCCTTCATCATTAATCCGTTGGGCCGGTCACGGTCACTCGACGATCTGGCTTACAGTGAATTTGGCATCGAGATGATTCCAATTCAGGATCTAATTGGCGCCAAGGGCAAAGGCCAATCAACCTTTGATCAAGTGTCGCTAGAACAAGCTGCTCAATACGCCGCCGAAGATGCCGACATTAGCTGGCGCTTGTACGAAAATCTCTCGGAAGATCTTAACAAAGAGCCCAAGCTCAAGGGTTTGGCTGAGCAAACTGAATGGCCGCTTATTCCAATTCTTGCTGAAATGGAGTTAGCTGGCATTGAGCTTGACGAGAAGTTTTTGGCCGGCTTTAACAAGGATATTTCGGCGCAGATCATCAAGCTTGATGATGATATTTGTAAGCAAGCAGGGGAGCGCTTTAATATTTCTTCGCCGGCTCAATTGTCGCGTATTTTGTACGATAAACTAGGCGTGGAGAAAACCGGCATTAAGCGCGGTAAAACCGGCATTTCAACAGCTGCAGCTGAGCTAGAAAAGATGCGTGATGCCCATCCGATTGTGGAGCAAATCTTACAGTACCGGGAATTGGTCAAACTCAAAACTACCTATGTTGACGCCTTACCTAAGCTAGTTAGCCCAACCGACGGACGGATTCATACTAGCTATTCACAAACCATTGCTCAGACGGGTCGTCTTTCTTCAAATAATCCAAACCTCCAAAACATCCCGGTGCGTACCGAGCTCGGTCGCGAAATTCGCCGGGCGTTTGTGGCGCCAAAGGGTCGCACGTTTGTATCGGCCGACTACTCGCAGTTCGAGCTGCGCATTGCTGCTGCTTTGGCTCACGACGAGGGTATGATTAAAGCCTTTAAAGAAGGCGTTGATATTCACCAGCAAACAGCCGCCGAACTTTACACTGTACCGCTAGATGAAGTTACTAAGGAACAGCGCTATAACGCCAAAACGGTTAACTTTGGTGTGCTCTACGGCATGAGCCCGCACGGCCTGTCTGTTTCTACCGGCATGTCACGCGACGAGGCAGTGGAGTTCATCAAGCGCTATTACGAGCTGCGCCCCAAGCTCAAAGACTATATCGAAGAAATTAAGCAACGCACCCGCAAAGAGGAGTACGCTGAAACCTTGTTTGGTCGCAGGCGTCCGCTGGGAGAGATTAACTCTAATAATTATGTTATCTCGCAGGCGGCTGAGCGCATGGCAGTAAATGTGCCAATTCAGGGCACCCAAGCTGATCTTATGAAGATGGCTATGATCAATCTGGAGCCCAAGCTTGATGACGACGTTAAGCTGCTCCTACAAATTCACGACGAATTAATTGTGGAGATGCCTGAGTCTAAGGCTGATGCTGTAGCCAAATTGAAAAGACACCATGGAGGGCGTCTACGATCTGGGCGTGCCAATCGAGGTAGAAACTAGCACCGCCCACAACTGGGGCGAGCTGGAATAACTAAACTCGACTTTACTAGTTTTGTGCTTTTGCTTGCACTACCCTTAGGCCAAGTAGTTAAGTGGAGGCAGTCATGAGCATAGAAGTTAAAATTCACCAGGCCCAAACCGGTATCTTGCGGGAGTTATTATTTGTTAAAGAAGCCGGTTATGCCGAGCTGCAAAAACCAACCGGTCTCGCCAGTGATCACTTTAACTTCCACATCTCTAAGTTGGTTGAATTGGGCTTGGTCGAAAAGGTCGGCAGGGGACGCTATAAACTGAGCGTAAAGGGCAAGGAATATGCCAATAAGCTCGACACTGATCGCAAAACGATTGAGCGCCAACCCAAGGTAGCGGTGCTATTGGGCATAGAACGAATGGTTAAAGGCGAGCGGCAATTATTATTCCAAAAGCGGACCAAGAATCCGTATTTTGGCTATTTGGGCTTTCCCACGGGCAAAATTAGCTGGGGCGAGTCAATCATTGAAACAGCCGCTCGTGAGCTGATGGAAGAGACTGGTCTTGAGGCTGATCGCGAGATTAAAGGACTCTATCACGAACACACGATTATTAAAGAAACTGGTGAAGATATCGAGGACAAGATGTTTTTTGTGATCCATTGTACTAACCCAACCGGCAAACTAATCGAAAAGTTTGAAGGTGGCGAGAATCAGTGGATGAGCGTGAACGACGCACGTAAGTACCCCAAGCTCTACACCAGCTTCGAGCGCGAACTAAGGATGATCGAAGGCGATAGTATTCAGTTTGTTGACGAAAAGCACTACTACTCAAAAGAAGAGTTTTAATTCCTAGAATTTACCACCAAAGGAGATGGCGCCGACTATAACAGCTGCTTGCAGAATGGCAAACAACCCTTGGTATAGTAAGATGACTCGTTCCTTGTGAACAAAGCCGTACCATAGCCAAACAAAGGTTAGGATCTCATAGCCAACCCAAGCCGAAATCGATACTCCCGCGGCCGTGTGATCATGAAAGATGACATAGACCTGGGGGACAGTCACCAGTGGCTCGAGGATTGCTGCCATGTAGGTCATTCGGTCAACCAACCGAGCGTTGGCGACCTTCTTGGCAACCAGTACACGTTGCTTCTTGGAATGAATGTGACGACGATATCTGGTCATGACTCAACTAAGTATAAGCGTTTTGTGGGTCTTAGGCCATTTTGCAGGATCAGTTATAATCCTGGTATGCCCGAATTACCAGAAGTGGAGACAATTCGTATAGGTTTAAGCCAATATATCATTGGCCAGACCATTAAAGACGTGGACATTTTGTGGTCCAAATTTCTTAGTGTTGAGCAAGTTAATAGTGCGGTGATTGGGCAGACTATCAAAGGCCTAGAGCGTCGAGCAAAAGTTTTAATAATCGCACTCAGCAATGACTACAGTCTGCTCGTCCATCTAAAAATGACTGGCCAAATGGTACTAGTTTTGGCGGATGGCGAACGCTTTGCGGGCGGCCACCCAACGGATAGTATGGCAGCAGATTTGCCCGATAAAAGTACTCGTATTGTCTTTGCGTTTGCGGGTGGCGATAAGCTCTACTTTAACGACCAACGTAAGTTTGGCTGGATCCAACTTCTGCCAACAGTAGAAGTTTTAACACACGAATTAGTTGGCCGTTTGGGTCCCGAACCGCTCACAAATGACTTCACTCTGACTGGTTTTAGTAAGGTGGTTAAACGCCATCCAGGTTCGCCAATTAAGGCAGTTATTCTGGACCAGTCAACAGTATCGGGTGTTGGCAACATTTACGCTGATGAGAGCTTGCATTTGGCCAAGATTCATCCGGCCGTAAAGGCCGGAGACCTATCGGGCGCCCAGATTAAGCGTTTGCATGCGGCTATCAAAACCATTATTGCAGCTGGAGTTGAGCATGGTGGCACTAGCTTTGCACACTACGTGAACGCTCTGGGCGGCAAAGGCGATTATCTGGATAACGCCAGAGTGTTTAATCAGACCGATAAGCCTTGCCCGGTTTGTGGCACCCCAATTATCAAGATCCGCGTAGCTGGGCGAGGCACTCACGTTTGTCCGAAGTGTCAGAAAGCGCCTCGATGATCTTATTCTTCTATGGGTCTAATAGTTATGCGTCGCGGCGAAAGCTTCAAGAAATGGTGCAAACTTATCTTAAGAAAACGGGTAGCAATCTGGGGCTAGAGCGAATTGACGGGGCTAGCACTGATGCCAAGACCTTAGGGGCAGCCATTCGGGCGGTGCCGTTCTTGGCGACTAGCCGCTTAGTAATTGTGGAATATCTTGGGGCCAACAAGACTGCCAGCGCCAAAATAACCGATATAACCCGTGACGTACCAGCCACAACTGTGGTGGTGTTTTATGAGAAGGAAGTTGATAAACGCACGGCTTACTTTAAACATCTCGAGACAGCAGCCCAAGTTCAGCACTTCGACATGCTGGGCCCAACTGGACTAGCAGCTTGGGTCGGCCGGCAGGTTAAGGCTCGTAATGCCGAGATTGAGCCTGCTGCTATGGCAGAGCTTATAGACAGAGTGGGGGACGACCAGTGGCGCTTGGAGCAAGAGATCATTAAGCTGGTTAACACTACGCCAATAATTGCTCGCGATGACGTTAGTCAGATGGTAGAGCAGGGCAGGGACGACAACATTTTTGGGCTGGTTGAGGCTATGGCAGCTGGTAAGACCAAAACAGCCATTGCTCAATACCAGCTGATGCTCGATTCCGGTGCCAACGAAATGTATGTATTAAGTATGGTTATCTGGCAGCTGCGCAATCTATTATTAGCCAAAACCGCCGGGCCAATGCCTCCAGGCGAATTAGCCAAGCAGGCTGGTATTTCACCGTTTGTGGCCGGTAAAGCTAGTGCTAGGCAAGGTGAGCTGAGTTACGATCAGTTACGTCGGGCGTTCTTAGCGGCAGTGACATGCGAATACAGGATTAAAACTGGGGCCGGTAAGCCCCAAGAGTTAATCGAGTTATTAATTTATAACGCCAGCCTTAATGTTACTGGTCGGTAGCGGGAACAGCTTCGGCGGCGTCTTCGGCTGGTTTAATGTCGCTGTCTACACCTGGCTGTAAGTCGTGAGAGTCACTATTTGCCTCGGCTTTAGCTGGTCGATCATCACGTTTGGGTTGACTAGGTTGGTTTAAATTAGGGTTTTGCGTGCTGCGGCCATCTTTATAAAGAGCCCTGACAACCTGAGGTTGCTTTGCGCCGGCAGCCATTAGCTGAGCAGCTACGGTTAAAGCTTTGGCTGTAGTGTGCTGAGCAGTAAAGCGATCGGTGCTGGCCATGATGCCGGTTAGGAAGGCGGTAGCAATTGGCTCATCAATTAGGCCAGTTTGTAGTGATTCGGCTAGAGCCACCAAGATCTCACATAAGCTAGCGGCGTTTTGATCGATCAGGTTAACGGCGCCGTAGCTTTCGTTAATACGGTGAAAGTCGATGTTAAGAAT
>Ga0265338_10006704_pt1 | contig 14554 bp, 5 predicted proteins | sample 42126metaG_FD_193579 | JGI IMG/M metagenome (GOLD analysis project Ga0265338, IMG submission 193579) | Rhizosphere microbial communities from Carex aquatilis grown in University of Washington, Seatle, WA, United States - 4-21-26 metaG | ecosystem: Host-associated > Plants > Roots > Rhizosphere >... | reverse complement strand
GATCGTTGGCGTTGTTTTGGACATAGTAGAAACTGTTGCCGCTGAATCCAACATAGACAGTGCCGAACACGTCCATGCTTGCGGCCATGTCGTAGGGAATATCCCAGATGCCGTAAGGGTAATAGGAAATCCTGTTGAAGGTAGTTCCCCCATCGACTGACTGGAAGATGCCCCACTTGGGATCGGTTGCGAGCAATCCATAGACATAGATGGCCGGATAGGTTTGTCCCGTGGCTGCTTTTCCGAGCGCAACCTGCCAAGCATAAGTAAATGCGGAGCTCCTGGTGAACGAGGTTCCGGCATTGGTAGTGTGATACAAGCCGTGGCTATGCGCACCTTGCCAACCGTCAACTAACCAAAGGTCGCCCGAGGCATTTGGATTGGCTGCCATTCGGCCCCAATGCGTATAAGCGGGAGCCTGGCTGGTTCCGGGTGTCTCGGTCCATGTGATTCCTCCATCGGTGCTGACCCAGAATCCGCCATTACTTGTGTTACTGCCGTAAGTGGTCTTGAGATAGAACGTGCCCGGGGTGAGGGGGTCGGCGACTAACTGGTGCTCAGCGAGTACATATATCCAGTCGCCCATTTGAACCGGCAAGAATGTGTAGCTGGTGTTCGACGGGCACTCAGTTTGGGAAGTCGCACCCGAGATGCTGTTGAACGACTGGGTTTGTGTCCAGGTTGCGCCGCCGTCTTTTGAATAGAATGGCGCGGGCACCTGGCCGAATTGGGCGCCAGGGTCGCCGGCGTTGGTTGGGAACCAGACAATGTTGTCGGAGCCCAGCCCTTTGCCCGATTGACGCGCCGACACTGCGATTTCTCCGCCGTAAAGAACGCAGGGATGGCTGCCGTTGACCACTGACGGAAACTCGGTCCACGTGCTGCCGCCGTCGTTGCTGTAGGCCGCGTATTGAAATTGCGGCTGGGTTCCCTGGCTGGATTCGTCGTTGGTGTTGGGCGCTACAACATAATTGGGCGCGTTGGGAGCGTAGGCAATATCTTGTGACATGCCGAGGCCGTAACCGCCATTGGCCCAGGTGCTGATGGGATAATGCAGCGCTGTATAAGTATCGGGATCGGTGATGGTGAATTCAGATTCGTCGGCAACGCCGAGCACGGGATTTCCGCCGGGGGGAATAGCCGCGGCGGAGGTTTCCATTTCTTCAATGCCCTTTGCCATGCTTGTCCATGTGGGCGGATTAGTGGCCGAGTCAGTGGCGTCATTGGGCTTGGTGGTGATGACTCCGTTATTGCCGCATGGCTGCCACAAATTTCCTTCGGAATCGAAATAGAGGCCGCTCTCAGAGACGTAGTAACCTGCCGGCCGGAATGAAGACGGGTCGAGCCAATCGATTGACTGCGTTGTGGACCAGGTGTAGTGGCTGCCCAGAGTTGTCCAGGTTTGGCCGCCATCGAGAGAGCGTTGCAGAACGTCGCCGGCGTCAATAAAGATGCGATTGGCATTGCCGGGATCGACAGCGATGCCGCCGGTTGCTCCGCTCGGCGTGGCCACGGTGGCCCATACACCCGCGCGGTTCAATTTGAAAATGTTGTGGCTCGAGTTGCCATCGGTGACCCACAAATTGCCGGCAGTATCCATGGTGGCCCAGCACAACTGGGAAACGGGCTGGCTGGCGCTGCATATGTTATTGGCTTGTGGATTAGTTACATCGGTCCAGGTCAGGCCACCGTCGGAGCTCTTGATAACTCCGCCGCCACTTACTGCATCGTTATTTGTTTCGTCGTGCTTGATGTAAGTGACATAGACGATGCCGCTTACTGCCTGGCCGTTGGCCTGCACGGTTCCGCTGCCGCCATCGATGCGCGGAAGCTGCGACTCGTAGCGTGCCGTCGATGTGTTGGCAAGATAGCCGCCGCCTGTAACTTGTGTCCAGGATTTGCCGCCATCCAGGGTTCGATAGAGGCCGTCGGTTTGGCCTTGCGCTCCGGGGCTTCCAAGGTAGGCAACGTTGCCATTGTTGGGATCGAAAGCTATGCGCTCGCCGCTAGTCTCAGAGGATAGATTTCCGCTGAGGGATAGATTGCCGGCGGTGAATGTTACCCCGCCATCCCAACTGGCAAAGACGTCGAGTTTGAACGATGGATTGGTTGCGGAGAGATCGGAAGACACCGTGAATTGATAGGCCACCAGGATGTGGTCGGGATCCTTAGGATCGATGGCGATGGCGCCTGCGCCGGCGTTCGCAGGCGCTGCCGTAAAATTCGCGGCAAAGGCGCTTGAGAGTTTCGTGGGCACCCAGGTTTGCGCCGCACTATTCCATCGGTAAAGGTTTTCAACGTCGCCGCGGGCATACATGCGTGTGGGGTCGGAAGGGCTGACCGCCATGCCGCGCATCCATCCGCCTGCTCCGATTTGGACCGGCGCCCAGGTGTAACTGGCGGAGAGATCCTGATCTTGCGCGTGACACAAGACGGGAATGAATGCAGCAGCAATCGCCAGCAAAGAAATGCAGTGTCTCAACTTGAATTGCCGGTTCATGATGTTTCCCTTCCCTCTTGTGCCGGCGTTCTGATGCGTCGGCGCGATCTGCGCAAACTGATTCCAGCGCTTCTCGCAAAGTGAATTGCGAACTGCCCGACTTTACGTGGGCACACTTTTTGCCCTTTGGATGACTCAGAGTTTATATACCCTGTGAGCGCAGTTATCAACCGTGATGTAAATCACTCGACGATCAATCGCGCCTGGGGCGGCGTTCGCTGTCACGGTGGTCTTTATGTGTAAGCTTTCGAGCAAGTTAGCACGGGAGCTGGCGGAGATTCAGACTGTTGCGCCATTCTGGACCACGCCATCCGGTTGACCAGTCACAGTGACTCATCGGATTGATTGATTAAGATGATCTGCAGTCTCAACTCCACTCGAATTTAACGCTCCACAGAAATGCTGGTGTCATGAATCCTGATAGAAGAACTCTGCTGAAAGTGCTCCCTTTGGCTGCAAGTGCTGGAATCGCGATGGCGCGCGGGCAATCGGGAGCGGCTCCCGATGCGGTCTTGCCGATTCCGTTTGACGGCCTCGAAGAAGGTGTTAGGCGTCCGCTTGAAACTGTGACGCTGCATATTGCGGCCGGAGATGCGGCCGGCAAGACCCTGGTGGTTCAGGATGGGGCGGGCCGGGAGTATGTGCGCGTGCCGGCTGCGGCGGAGATGGCATTCGTGGTGGGCGGAGCGCTGGGCCGCCACACGGCCAGACTAGTGGAGCCGAATGGCAGGACTGCGGCTGAAGCGGATTTCACGGTGGACTGCTCGACCGAAGTGCGCGACGAGGGCGGGGTGTACCAGGGCCTGATTGATGCCGTTCTGTGGACCATGACGAGCTGGAGCCAGAACTGTCCCGTATCTACGATTCCCCTGAACGGGCGCGTGTACGAGTTCTTTGCGAACTGGATTTTTGATCACACCTTGATTTTGAAAGGAATGAAGTACTACTGGCCCACAGTAAAAGATGCGATCGACTTTTTTGCGGCCACGCAGCGCGAAGACGGAATGATATGGGAGAACTGCTATCCCGCTACTCCGGTGAAAGATTACTTTGACTGGAAGTTTCATAACGGCGGCTTTGTGAAGAGGTTTGGCGACGGATTTTGGCAGCTCAGGCGCGCGCCTGTTGAGAGCCACGTTGAACAGTATTTTGTAGAGGGCCTGTATGCCACATGGAAGGCCACGGGCGACCTGGACTGGATGAAGGGGAAGCTGGACAATTCGATGCGCGCGCTGCGGCAGGTGCAGCAAAGCCCTTATCGATGGTCGCAGAAATACCAGCTCATGCATCGCGGCTTCACGATCGACACATGGGACTACACTTCAGACGATCAGCAGCGCTTTGACCATTGTGTGTTTAGCGTGTTTCCGGGCAAGAGCGAATTCGGCGTTTTCCACGGCGACAACACCAACCTTGTGGCACAGAGTCGGCACCTGGCTGAAATGTTGCGCGAAGCTGGTCGGGGAGCTGAGGCTGGGGAGTTTGAGCAACTTGCCGATGGCGTTGAGTCGCGGCTGAACGCGCTTAGCTGGAATGGCGACTTCTTTACGCATTGGATTGCTGAGAATGCTGACTACAAGCCTGACGTGGGGGTCGATATGGCGAGCCAGGTTTCGCTTTCGAATGCTTACGCGCTTAATCGCGGGGTGGCACACGAGAGGTGCGTGAAGATTCTCAAAACTTACCAGCGCATTCGCTCTGAAATGCCGGCCACTTCGCCGGGTGAGTTCTATGGCATCTATCCGCCGTTTCAAAAAAACTTTACCAGCAACGACCCGGGCATGGTGTGGGAGTATTGCAATGGCGGCGTGCTGACCGTGGTTGGCGGCGAGCTTGCCCATGGCGCTTTTGAGCACGGATTCGAGGAGTACGGCGCCGATATTTTGCGGCGCCTGCGCGACATTGCCGATCGCTTTCGCGGCTATCTTCCGGTTACGCTTCGCGGCAAGGCTTTCGAGACGCCGACGCGCAGCTTCAAGCCGGTCAACATTGAGAGCGCTCTCAATGCCAGCCTTGGGCGCGGCTCGCAACTGGCGCCGTCGTGGTCAAGCGATCCGCAGTTGAACCTTGAAGGGTTCCCAAGCGGGGAACAGGCGTTTCAGGGAGTGAGCTTTAAAGTGCCAGCATCTTCAGCGAGTGGTGGCGCCGACTGCATTGTTATTTCGCGGCAATCGCCTTACAAGGATCGAGCTACGGTCCCCGTGAACGCTAAGGCTGCTTCAATATATTTGCTCAACGCCAGTCAGGCGGCGAACAGTGCGGGCCAATCGCTCACGTTTCATTACTCCGATGGCTCTATGAAGACGCTGGATGTTGAAGGGCACACTTGGTTCGCTCCCGCGGATTCGCGCTACAGCAAAGACGGCCCACGCACGCGCGACACCTATCGTGTGGCATGGACAAAGACGGATGAGAATGAGATCACGCTGGGCGTATACGCAACAGGAGTCGCCAATCCGCATCCTGAGCGGGAGATTGCTTCGCTTGAATTTGCTGCGGCATCAGAACAGTGCAAGTGGATTATTGCGGCCATCAGCCTTTGCGACGCGCCGGTGTTCTTCGCTCCTTACGACGATCTGTCGACGGGTATCCCCGATGGCTGGGCCGGCTCTGTGACGCAGGCGGTGATTGAAGGACTGGGCGGCATTAACGACGAGGGCGCAGCCTTCAGCAAGACAGCCATCAAGCCACGATGGTCTGCGGCGGGTGTGAAAACGGCTGAGATTACTGCGCGGTATCCGGCTTCGGAGGGTTACTGCAGCTATCGCTATAACGCGGGTGATGGCGCGGTGAAACTTGAGTTCACTGGGAGTGCGGAGAAGTTTAACGTGGAGATGCTGGTGCCTCGCGGCAAGCTTGTGAAGAGCGCGCGGCTCGACGGGAAGACGATTGCGGTTGAGTTGAAAACTGTTGAGGAGTCAGTTTACGTGGTTGCGGCTGCGGTTTCGCATGGGGTTCATCGGCTTGAGATTTTGTTGGGGTGAGTGGGACAGTCTCTCGCCGGTGGGTCCGGAGACCCACCGTACCGCCGGTCGGGAGACCGGCGCTACAACTGCGGGGTGCGTTTGGTGACTAGTCCCCAGGGCCACCAGTTCCAATCGCCGGCAATGCGGAGCAGCGCGGGGCCGATGACCATGCGAACGAGTGTCGCGTCAATGAGGACTGCGACTGCTAGCGTAAACCCGATCATCTTGACCACCAGGAAATCGCCGAAAGTAAATGCCGCGAATACGACGATCATGATGGCGGCGGCGCTGGTGATGAGGCCGGCGGTTCGGGCTAGCCCTTCAGGGATTGCGGCCGTCTCGCTCAGCCCACTTCTGCGCGCTTCAAGAACGCGCGCTACCAGGAAGACTTCGTAGTCCATGCTGAGCCCGAAGGTGATGGCGAACGTAACGATGGGCACGAGGGGGAAAATGCTTCCCGTTCCGCCGGGAACGCCTAGCAAGCGGCTCAAATGTCCGTCTTGAAAAACCAGTACCAGCGCTCCGAAGGACGCGGCAACCGAGAGCAGGTTAAGCACGATAGCTTTTACTGCAACAATCAGCGACCGAAATCCGGCCATGAGGGCGAGCAGCGTGCCCACGACTACCAGCGACATTGCCGGCACAAAGCGGTCGTCGACAATGGTCTGATAATCGGCGTTGAGCGCGGGAATGCCGCCGACAAGTAGCGTTGCGCCGGGCACCCCGGTGAGTGCTGCCGCGCCGGTCTTTCTTAGCTCCCTTACCCAGCTCACCTGTTGGCGCAGCGTAACTGAAGTGGCCGGCATTACTTCAATCAGCGCGGCTATTCCGTCGCTGCTTAGGAAGGTTCGACGCGTTTCTCGCGAGAGGTCGAGCAGGTTAGACCGGTTGCCTGCGGCGATGGTGGTGATTGAAATTACGCGGTCGCTACGCGGATCGCTGGCGAGCCGTTTCGACATTCGATCGATCGCGTTCCACCCTTCGTCGGTTTGCGCAATGGAATCGGAGGGCAGTTCGACTATGATGCGCAGCGATTCAACCGCACCGCTTCGACCCATCTTTCCAAGAGCATTAAGCGCCTGCACCGACTCCGCCGCCGGCGGAAGCCAGTTGCCCCGCGGGAGGCTGGTATCGAGCCGAGTGGCCTGCCAGGCGAGCAGAAGCATGGGCGCGCCAGCCAACAAAAGGGCGAGCCATGGGTGGGCGACAATCACCGGTCCCCATCGCCGCCAACGAGCACCCGTACGCGCGGCCCATTGCGCATCGAGCCTGGGTTTAAAGGGCAGGCGGCCGGCATCGATTCGGTGACCGAGCAGCGACATCACCGCCGGCACGACGGTGGTTGAAAGCACCACGCATGTAGCCGCCACCAGGATTCCGGCAACGCCGATGGAACGAATTTCGCTGATGGGAACGGTGAGGAGTGCGAGAAATCCGATGGCTACCGTGGATGCTGAAATCAGGAGCGTGTGTCCTGCCTGACGCGCCGCAATCAGCGCGGCTGCGGAGCCGTCGCATCCGGTGCTGAGTGCCTCTCTGAAGCGGCTGACCATGATCAGCGCGTAGTCGATTCCCAGGCCAAGGCCGAGCATGGTGGCCAGGTTTTGCACCAGGATGGACAAGTGAAAACGCGAGGCCAACAGGCCGGTAATAGCCAGGGTTGCCGCGATAGCGAGTTCGCCAACAGCGAGGGGGATGAGTGCGGCGACCAAGCTTCCGAATGCCAACAGCAAGAGCGCGAGAGTGGCGGGAATCGCGAGGCTTTCGCTGTGCTGCACCTCGTCTGCGCTGGCTTTGCGAATGTCGAAGTTCAGCGGAATCTCGCCTGTGAGTTGGAGCTTTACCGCGGGATAACGGCTGCGCAATTGGTCTGCGATAGAGCTTGCCCGCTGGTGAAGCGCGGGAACGAGGGATTCGACCGGCCCGTCAGTGGAAGCGAGCCCTATGAGGACAAACGTCGCACCGTCTTTGCCCACGAAAACCGGATCGCGCAGGTCGAGGTATGAGACTACTCCGGAGATGCCCGGAAGGTCTTTAAGCCCCGCCGCAATTGTGGCTAATGGCTGCTGGCCGGCATCAGAATCGACAGGAGGCAGGCCTTGAACCACCAGCACAACCTGGTCGACAAAGGGCGAGTGAAAGCGGCTGATGAGCTGCTGCCTGACGATCTCCGCTTGGCTGCCTTCAACGCGGGTTGCCGTCTCAAGATGGCGTTCGGCGTGAAATGAGAAAGGCAGGAGCGCAACGACGGCGATAAGGACGATTCCGGCCACCCAGAAACGGCGTGCATGCATGAGACTCATAATGTCAGACCAGATCGCCAAAGGTTAAGTAATTTTGATTTCTTTGATGGGACCAACTGGCCGAAGCATCCAAACAGGGGACGATGCGGATGCTGTCCGTATAGTAATAAAGATGCAGTCTTTGGGGCTCTGAGCTATCCGGTTTCCCTTTATTTGCCGGGTCTGCTGCTTCAAGCGACGGAGGAGGATCTATTCGTAAACTCGTAATGCTCGCACAGCTATTCGCCTTCGCCGCGCAGGTTTGGGCGGCTGACCCGCGGGTTGGTTCATGGAAACTGGTCTCAGCGCAATGCACGCTCGATCCGCCAAACAAGCTTTCGATCGTCGACGTGCAAAACAACTTGCATGTAGTGATGACTGGCGATAAGCGAATGGATTTTACGGCGGGCGGGAAGGGGCAGGAGACCCCGGTCTCGGGCAATCCGGCGTTTAACCAGGTGGAGCTTCACAGGATCGATAAGAGGCACGCCGAGGTGAAGGAAATGAAGGACGGAGCGGTGGTGGCTACGGTTCGCGAGCAACTCTCCACCGATGGCAACGAGCTTACGATCACGACATTGAGCACCGGCCATGCGGACCAGATTAGTGTGTGGACACGGAGCGGAGGGGCGAAGGCCGCGCACGATTTGTTTGCCGGTGACTGGACTGAGGATCAGGGCAAGACTCGATTGAAGGAAGGCTTTCCGCTCAAAATTGAAGCTAATGGGAACGATGGGGTGCGTTTTTTGTGGGACTACAGCTACACCGCCCGCTTTGATGGAAAGCCGTATGACCTCACGAACTCTCGCAACGACACCGTGACGCTGCAACTTGTCGACCCGCATACGGTGGATGCGATTTATCGGCGAGACGACCAAGTTACGCAAAAAGACAGGTGGGTGGTTTCAGGCGATGGGTTGCAGTTGACGGTTACTACTACTGGTACGTTTGAGACGGGGCAGCGGATTAGCGAGAAGTTGGTGTTCAAGAAGCAGTAGATTGTGGGTCGAAGTATCGACGGTGGGTCGGGAGACCCACCGTACAGCCGGTCAGGAGACCGGCGCTACAACTTCGTTGGAGACTGGCGCTGCTACTCGTAGCTCTATGCGTCGGACCAGGCTAGGCGGCCGGTGGCTGTTGGTGCTGGTGCGGGTGGTGGCGGCGCGGGTTTGGTGTCGCGAGCCTCCACTGAAATGATGCCCTTGCGGTGCATGAACTTCAGAATGCCGCTGACCGTATCTTCGAGCGACGGATCGGCTTTGCCCCACTCCGATGCATCGCGGGCCTTTTGATACTCGGTGCTGTCGTAGCGCTTGAATTCCATCGCGGTGATGTTGTCTACCGAGCCCACCAGAAAATCGAGCAGCGGAAATAGCAGATCTTCTTTGCGGCATCTGCGAATGAGTTCGGGGACGAAATCGGTGACGCTGAATATTTCAAATTGCCGCCCGGTCGATTTGGTGATTAGGCCGGTAATATCCATCATGTTGGCGTAGTCGTCGCGCACAACGTGGTAAGTTTTGTTCTCGGTTCCGGCGGTGGTGGAGATGGCGACGATGTTGTTGGCCGCAATGTCAGCGGGCACAAAGCTCACCTGGTTGAGGGCATCCACTCCAATGCCGTGATTAACCATGAATGCAACCAGGCGCACTGCGATATCGAAGTTGTTGCCGCCGCCCGAAACGGAAGGGCTGACCAGCGCGGGCCGGAAGACTCTGACGGAAAGTCCCTTGTCGCGGGCGTCGAACACTACCTGCTCGGCTACCCACTTTGACTGGCTGTATCCGAAATCGAGAAGCTCCATGTCCTGGTTATGGTCGGTCTCATACAGCACGCTTTTGACGGCCCAGCCAAATACAAAGGTGGTGGAAACGTAGTTGAGAGTCTTGGGCCGGCCTTCGAAAGCCAGCTTCAAAACCTCGTTGGTTCCCAGCACGTTGGCTTCGCGCATTCGGTCGTAGTTGAACAGATAGTTCACGGTCGCGCCGTTGTGGAAGACCGTGTCCATCTCGCTGGCGAGGAAGTCCCACACGTCCTGCGTGAGGCCGAGTTTCGGCTGGCCCAGGTCGCCGCAAATGGGAATCACGCGAGCATCGAACATCGACATCAGACTCGCGGGGCAAGGCCCCATCGATTCCATTGCCGCGCTTAATCTTTGTTTGCCCTGTTCGTCGTCTGAGGCCCTGACCAGGACATAAATTTTCGCGCGCGTCTGCTCAAGCAGGCTCTTCATGAGGAACGGCCCAATGAAGCCGGTGCCGCCGGTGAGAAACACATGATTCAGGACCGGTATCGCGGGCACGGGTGCGGGTGCGGTGGGCGCAAAGATGAGCTTCCGGTCGCTGTTCATCAACTGCTTTTCAGCGGTGCGCTGCTCTTCACGGAAGACCGCGAGGGAATGACGCAGCAGAGTCAAAGCTTCTTCAGGAGCGCGCTCCAATTGCTCGGCCAATTGAAACAGTTCGGCCACGCTGACGCGCTGAATGACGCCGATGTCTACCTGTCGCGCCAGCATATCGGCGCCCTTATCTTTCAATAGCTCTTTCAGCTCGTGCATGAAAACCACGAGGTCAAGCGAATCGAGCCCGGCTTCAACCAGGTTGTACGACTCCTGGCCGGTGAGGTTGTACCTGGCTTTCAGTGCGTCGAATGAAGTCTGGATGTGAGAACCGGACTCTGAGGTGCCGGCGTCTTTCTCACGCGAAAACTCTGAGAGCACGTTGAACTCGCCCTCAAGCCACATGTTCTTGGCCTTGTGACGCATGATTTTGCCCGAACTTGTTCTAGGAATCGCGCGAGGCGCAATGAACGAAATCAACGCGGTTTCAACGTTGAGATAATTGCGGACCGCGGAGGCAATTTTGCGCGCATCGGGAAGGACCTTCGGATTCTTCACTTCGGCCACGATCGCGAGGCCGGGCTCAGTGTCTTCGTGAATCTGGAACGCTGCCACGCAATTGCCGCGGATGAGGCCGGACGCTCGCTCAACAACATTCTCGATATCCTGCGGGTAATAGTTTTGCCCGCGCAGAATAATCATGTCTTTGATGCGGCCGCACACGTAAAGCTCGCCTTTGATGAAGAAGCCCATGTCGCCGGTGCGCAGATAGCCATCGTCATATGGGCTGTCGTCCACGAGCCGGGCGCGAAACTGCTTCTGCGTCATCTCAGCATTTTTCCAGTAGCCGAGGCACTTGCCATCGCCGGCGACCCAGATTTCGCCGATTTGGCCTTCCTTGAGGGCGAAGTGCATTTCCGGCTCGACTATTTTCACATCGATGCCCGGGAGGGGAACTCCGCAACTCACAATCTGCGTGGAGGCGTCGATCTCTGAGACCTCGGTGGTCAGGCGGGCCTTGCCCAGTGCGAGAGCGCGCTTGTTGACCGAAACAATATTGCGGCCGCGGAGTGAAACCGCCAGCGTATTTTCAGCCAGGCCGTAAGCGGCATAAAAGCTCTCTGCCCTTAGTCCGTAGGGCTGGAAAGTCTCAAGAAAGCGGTTGTAGGTATCGGATTTAACCGGCTCCGCGGCCACCATCAGGACGTCGAGCGAGCTCAAATCGCAATCTTCGAGGCTCTCTTTAGATAGCCTGCCGGCGCGGAGGCAGTAGTCAAAGGCGAAGTTGGGGGCTGCCGTTGCGGTGGCGCGATGAGTTTTGATTGCGTCAAACCACAGGGCCGGCCGCTGAATAAAATCCATAGGGGCGAAGCCGTAGGTGGTGCCGCCTTTGAGCGCGGGATATAGATAGCAGCCGATAAGGCCCATATCGTGGTACTGCGGCAGCCACGAAACGACCACAGGATCGGGATGGTCGATTACGAGCGCGTAGGTATCAAGTATGTTTTCGTGCGACACCACCACGCCCTTGGGCTCCATGGTGGACCCGGACGTGTACTGCAGAAACAGGATCGGCGAAACCTCATTGAACGGCCGGTCAGAGATTGTATCGACAAACTCTTCCGTAACAATCCAGGGAAGGTTCGAGATGTAGTCGATGTCGACTCCGGAGTTGGCAACTCCGCTGCGGGTGAGATTGGTTTTCAGCGATGCGCGGTAGTCCTTGCTGGTCAAGATTCCGGAGGCTTCGCAATCCTTTGCGATGTGGACCATTTTGTACAGGGCGCTCTGGAAGCCGCGGGAACCCGGGGGATAGACAGGCACGGGAATCAATCCGGCGCGGACGCAGCCATAAAATGCGCAAATCATCTCGAGGCCGGGCGGGTAGGCGAGCAAAAGGCGGTCTCCCACCGCAAAGCCATGGGTTTCACGCAGGTGTGACGCAATGGCCTTAGTCCTCAACAGAAAAGACGCGTAGGAGTAGCACTCTATTGGATTGCCGTTTAAATCAAGATACGAGTAGAGGAGTTTGTTTGGGTGCTCATCCCCGAGTCTATCCAGTTGGTCCAATATCGACGCCATATTCGATCAGAGATACCCTTCAAAGTGGAATGGGAAAAGCTCAGTTCGTAGGAAACGCTTGCTTTCTTGCTGCGCACGTCACGATGCGGCGAAATACGACTGAGTCTCAGGGTGCGGGATTTCAGTCCAGGTCAACATTAAGAACACAGGCATACATGGTTTGATGCCAATATGCCGCTGGATCCGGGTCGAGGGTAATTGTCCTTGAGGTCCGGGTTCAGGCGGCGTGTAAGTCAAGCAGCGTCCGCCGAGTTTGGATCGCCCATTCAACGGATTTTCATACAGTCTGTTGGTTCATGGTAGCAGAGCCAGCGGGCATTGTATTACTTCATCATAGCCGTAAATGCCGCCGTGCGCCGTCTCCGGTATACCCGAATTCCCTTGATTCTTAATGATCTTTCGCGCTACCATTCAGCCTTAAAAGCTGTCGGCGCCGGGTGAAACAAATCGCTTTCCCCTTTTGGGCAGCCGATGCCATCGGCTGCAGTGAGTAAGAACGGCTTAACTTATTTAATGGAGGGCGCGGGGTGACATCCGGGACCGAGGCGGTAATGACTTTCAGGCCGGATGTTGACGATCTTGTACCTGCCGAGGCGTTGCCGGCACAGTTAAGCGGCGACCCGGCGAGCGCGCCCACCTTCCCCAAAGTTTTGCGCCGCCGCCTTGAAGGCTTCTTCGCCGAGCAGAATATCTCTCCTAAAGCCGACCTCTCAATGTGGCTCAAGATTGCGGTGGGTCTCTCAGTGCTGCTGGGTAGCTGGGTCGCCATCTATACGTTCCGGCCGGGTGCATGGATGTTTGTCGCCCTCTACCTGGTAGGCGGCATCGCGCAGACGTTTCTTCAGCTCAACATTGCCCACGACAGCAACCACAACGCCATCTCTTCTGTGCCGGCTGTAAACAAGCTGCTGAATTATGTGTTCGATCTTTGCGGTGTGAACTCATACATGTGGCGCATACTTCACCATCGCGGCCACCACTCGTGCATCAACCTGCAGGGCGAAGACGATGCACTTACCGGACGCGGTATCTTCCGGTTCACGCCCCACGAACCCCGCACCGGCATCCACCGCTTTCAGCACATCTATGCGCTGTTTTTTTACGCGCTGTTTTCTCTCGACTATGTCTTTATCAGGGACTTTGAAGCCTTTTTCTTTCCGAAGCACGACTATTTGAAGCGCACCAAGCATCCGGGGCGAGAGTACGCAATCCTGTTTGCGAGCAAGGCGTTTTACGTTACCTACATGCTCGTTCTGCCCGTTGCGGTCCTACACAAACCGCTGCTATTGGTCGCGCTGTCGTTTGTGCTGGTGCATTTGATCATCGGCCTGAGTGTAGCGCTGGTCTTCCAGACGACGCACACCATCGACACCACTTACTTTCCCGCGGAGCGCAGCGAATTCGACAATGGTGTGTACCACATCTTCGCTACTACCGCCGACTACGCGACTGAAAACCCGGTGGTGGGTTGGCTCACCGGCGGGCTGAACCACCACATTGCCCATCATCTTTGCCCGTTCGTGTGCCACACCCACTATGCTCCGCTTACGCGGATTGTGAAGCAGACCGCAGCGGAGTTTGGGGTTCCCTACAGGCAGCACGACACCATGACGCGGGCGATCTGGCATCATCTGTTACTTTTGAAGCAGTTGGGAAACGAAGACTGATGCGGGGCGTTCAACATAGTTACTGGATCGGCCAACTTTTCCGGATTACGCGACAGCTTCAGGCAGAACCAATGACACTTTCCAATTTACAAAACATGTATCAGGGCGAGGTGTAACTTTGGCCACGCCGATTCCCGTTGTCTCAAGATTTCGTTCGTTTGCCGACTCGCCAGCGATGGTGCTCAATCCTGTCAAAGTGCTGTCAAAGTATCTTGAAGAGTACGGCGACACGTTTCGGTTTTATATAGGCGGCATTAAAGAAGCTATTGTTACCGTTAATCCCGACGTGATTCAGCACGTGATGAAGACCAACGCGGAGAACTACAAAAAATCTGAAATTCAAGTCAAGCGGATGGGGCATTTTCTGGGTAAGGGCCTGCTCACCACTCACGGTGAACCCTGGCGCACGCAGCGGCGTTTAATCCAGAAGGGTTTCGATCGCAAACAACTTGAGGCTCTGTCGGCCATCATGCAGGACTCGCTGGCAGAGTCAATGAAGGAATTTGACAGGCAAGTCAAGGTTGGCGCGGTCGATATTTATCCCCACCTGATGAAAATGACTTTCTCGATGGTGGCCCGATCGCTGTTCGGGGCCAAGCTGAAAGACGAAGACATTGACCTGGTGAGCCACACCATCTGCACGGTGCAGGAGTTCATTGTGAGGCAGACGCTGCAGCCCTACATGAATCCCTGGTTAGAGGTCTCTGGCGAGCTGCGCA
>Ga0265338_10006703_pt1 | contig 14554 bp, 12 predicted proteins | sample 42126metaG_FD_193579 | JGI IMG/M metagenome (GOLD analysis project Ga0265338, IMG submission 193579) | Rhizosphere microbial communities from Carex aquatilis grown in University of Washington, Seatle, WA, United States - 4-21-26 metaG | ecosystem: Host-associated > Plants > Roots > Rhizosphere... | reverse complement strand
CGCGTGCGGCCGGTGGGCGTGCGACGGGTGCGGCACGGGCCTGCGGCGCCGGCGCAGATGCGGCCGTGGGGGCTTCCGGCGCCGCAGGCCGCAGCGGAACGCGTACGGGTCCGGGCTGCGGGCGGGCCAGCGGCGGGGCGAGCAGCATGCTGAACTGACGCATTGCGACCGTGATCTGTGCCGCGTCCAGTTCGGTCTCGATGCCCTGGTTGGAGCGGGCCTCGGCGATCACGCAGGCGAGGCCACAGCGCTCGCCCAGCGGCGTGCGCGCGCACAGGAACAGCGCCCGTCGACCGTCATCGAGGCGGCGTTCGAGCTGCATCGGGCCATTCTTTGCGGCGAACTGGTCCAGCGCATCGAGCACGTACCCGTTCTCGTCGGGGCCGAATACCCCTTCGGACAGCCAGAGCAGCTCTCCGGTGCCGTTGTGCAGCGACAGGCTCTGCAGGCGCAGCGAGGACAGCAGCGGCAACAGGCCGCGCCCGATCTCGTCTGCGGTGAACTGGCGCGGTCCGGGCGCGGGCGCGGCAGTTTGCGGCCGCCGCGCGGGCATGAATTCGAGCACGTCGAGCGCGCGCGATGCAGAACGTGGTGGTGGAGAGTGCGCCATCGTGCGCATCGTGGCAAAGTCGCGCACGCGGCGCCGTGACAGTGCTCGCGTTCCACCGCGTCCTCGCCACGGGTACGGTCTCGAGACTTGTCATATTCATGTATCACGCACCGCTCCAGGACCTGCGCTTCGTGCTCGATGAGCTGCTCGACGTGCAGCAGCTCGCTGCGCTGCCGCGCTACGCGGAATTTTCGCCGGAATTGCTGGCATCGGTGCTCGAGCAGGCGGCGCGCTTCGCCGAGGCCGTGCTCGCGCCGCTGAACGCTCCCGGCGATCGCCAGGGTGCCGTGCTGCGCGACGGCGCGGTGCGGATGCCCGAGGGCTTCCGGGACGCCTACCGGCGCTACGTCGAGGATGGCTGGCCGCTGCTGGCGGTCGACCCGCAGCACGGCGGGCAGGGCGCGCCGGTGATGCTGGCCACGGCGGTCGAGGAAATCTGCTTCGGTGCCAACATGTCCTTCATGCTCTGCCCGCTGCTCGGGCGCGGCGCGGTAGAAGCGCTGACGAGTGCCGCGACGCCGGCACTGCAGGCACTGCTGCTGCCGCGGCTCATCAGCGGCGAGTGGACCGGAACCATGAACCTGACCGAGCCGCAGGCCGGATCCGACCTGGGCGCGATCCGCACGCGTGCGTGGCCCGAGGCCGATCACTACCGCATTGCGGGCCAGAAGATCTTCATTACCTTCGGTGATCACGACCTGGCGGACAACATTGTCCACCTGGTCCTGGCGCGCATCGACGGCGCGCCGGCGGGCGTCAAGGGCATCTCGATGTTCGTGGTGCCCAAGCGCCTGATCCACGCCGATGGCACACCGGGAATGCCGAACGACGTGCGCTGCGTATCGCTCGAGCACAAGCTCGGCATTCACGCGAGCCCGACCTGCGTGATGTCCTACGGCGAGCAGGGCGGTGCGCTCGGCTATCTGGTCGGCGAAGCGCACCATGGCCTCGAATACATGTTCGTGATGATGAATACCGCGCGCCTGTCGGTGGGCGTGCAGGGGGTCGCTCTTTCCGAGCTGGCGCTGCAACAGGCACGGGACTGGGGGCACGCGCGCATTCAGGGCCGACCGATCGGGGGCGATGCCCCGGCGGCCATCGTTGAGCACCCGGACGTGCGCCGGATGCTGCTGACGCTCCGCGCCAGCGTCGAAGCGATGCGTGCGCTGTCGTTGTACACGGCGCTGCAACTGGACCGTGCACGTGCGCTGCAGGATCCGGCAGCGTGTGCGGCGGCGCTGGTACGCGGCGAGCTGCTGATCCCGATCGTCAAGGGCTGGTGCAGCGAGCAGGGCAGCGAGCTGGCCTCGCTCAGTCTGCAGATCCACGGTGGCATGGGGTTCATCGAGGAGACCGGCGTCGCGCAGACCCTGCGGGACGTGCGCATCACCTCGATCTACGAAGGCACGACCGGCATCCAGGCCAACGACCTGCTCGGCCGCAAGTTGCAGCGTGATCGCGGCAATGGCATGGCCGCGCTGCTGCGCGACCTGCTGCGCGAGCTCAATGATCTGCGCGCCGGAGATCCGGCGATGCGCAGCATCCGCAACGCCGCGATCGAGGCGATCACCGTGCTGCGCGACGCGACCGAGGCACTGCTCTACCAGCATACGCAAGCGCCCGCGCGCGCGTTCGCGGTCGCGGTACCGTACCTGCGGCTGTGCGGCCTGGTGCTAGGAGCGGCGCTGCTGGCGCGTGGTGCCGGCATCGCGGCGCGGCGGCTCGAGCAGGGTGGTGATGCGGATCCGTTTTACCGCGCGAAGCTGCAGAGCGCGCGCTTCTACGCCGAGCACCTGCTGCCGCAATCCACGAGCCTGCTGCGCACGGTGAAGTCCGGTGGCTCCAGCGTCGCGGAGGCCGATCCGGGTCTGCTCTAACTAAGGCGCCGGCGTGACGCCCGCTACCGCGACCAGGTTTGCGATCAGGAATTCCAGGAACTGCCGGACCGGCACCGCAGCCGCGGCTTCACCGCCATGGCAGGCCCAAAGCCGCAGTACCGGCTGCACGCTCCAGCCCGGCAGGACGCGCTCGAGCCGGCCCCGCGCCTCGCCGGCCCGGCACAGGAACTCGGGCAGCACGCCGACCCCGAGACCGGCCGCGGCGCAGGAATGCACCACTGCCGGATCGCCGACGCGCAGACCGGCGCGTGCTGGGACCGACTCCGCGCCTTCCGCGCTGTGCAGTCGCAGTGATTCATCGGAGTCCTGCGCGTGCTGCACTTGTAGCAGCACATGACGCACAAGGTCCGCCGGCTGGCGCGGACGGCCGTGGCGCTGCAGGTACGCCGGCGTCGCCCAGAGCAGCTGCGGCAGGCTTGCCAGCGCCGTCGACTCGAGCCCCGGGGCGGCTTCCTCACCGGCGCGGACCAGCACGTCCCAGTCGGCCGCCGCGGCGCCGGGCAGGGACTCCAGGGTCTCGATCTGCAGCGCGAGCTGCGGGAAGTGTTCGATGAAACGCGGCACCAGCGGGCTGACCAGCACCCGCCCGTAGCCCGCATCGACGCGTATGCGCAGGCGCTGCAGTCCTGCGTCCACGCGCGCAAAGCTCCTGCGCACCGTGTCCACTTCATGCAGCAGCCGCCGGCAGGAGGGCTGCAGCAGGGTGCCAGCCGGGGTCAGCGCCACGCGGCGCGTCGTACGCGCCAGCAGCCGGGTGCCGAGGCGCTGCTCCAGGCTCGCGATGGCGCGGCTGACGGCAACTTTCGGAACCCCGAGGGCACGCGCGGCGGCCGTGAACGAGCCGAACTCCGCGACGTGCGCGAACGCGGCCATTTCGGAAGCCAGCCACATATTGTTTCGCTCCGGAGCTGCAGATAGCGCTTATCAGACGCTATTGTACCTCCACGGAAACGATTTGCAGGGAAAGGACTAAACCGGATTCTCGAGACTGAAGACCGCGTTCTCGTCGTTGTAGGCAAAGACCTCGGCGTAGCGGGCCAGGCTCACGAGCGCGCGCAGCGTCTGCTCCGCGTCGTCCTCGCTCATGAAGTCCTCCAGCTCGTCGATGAACCGGCTCTTGCGCGCCCAGTGCGAAGCGCGCTCGTCGAGCACGCGCCGGATGTGCGCCGCGAGCGGCACGTAGTTCAGCAGATGCCGCGCAAAGATCCGCTTGCGTTCATCGAGTTCGGCGTTTGCGAAGGCCATTCCCGCCTCCGTGAGCTTGATGTCGCCGCCCTCGACCTCGGCGAAGCGCATCATCTGCAGCGTCTCGGCGACCGGAAACAGTTCGTCGATCTCCATCTGCAGGTCGGACGCGATCTTGGGCAGGTCGGCCGTGCCGCTGAAGGGCGGTGCGGCGACGGTCTCGAGCAGGCCCGCGAGCAGGTTCGAGGATACGGGCGGCAGCACGCTGCCGATACCGAGACCCGGAAAGCGCTCCGTGCGTCCGCTGGCGACCGTTCCCGGGCGCCGCGCGGTCATCTCGACGTAGATGCGCTCCACCAGCTCCCGGAAATGCGGGTCCAGGCGCTTGCGCGGCTGCGGCAGCGTGACCCGGATCTCGCTGAGGATGCGCCCCGGATTGCTGCCGAACACCAGGATGCGATCGCACATCAGCACCGCTTCCTCGATGTTGTGCGTGACCAGGATCACGCCGCGGATCGGCATCTGTCCCTCCGACCAGAGGTCCAGGAAATCGGTGCGCAGCGTCTCGGCCGTCAGCACGTCGAGTGCGGAGAACGGCTCGTCCATCAGCAGGATGTCCGGATGCACGACCAGCGCGCGCGCGAAGCCTACCCGCTGGCGCATGCCGCCGGAGAGTTCGCGCGGATACGCGGACTCGAAGCCATCGAGTCCGATCAGGTCGATGGCCGCGAGCGAGCGCTTGCGGATGTCGGCCTTCGGCATGCGCTGGGCTTCCAGACCGAGCGCGACATTCTCGAACACGGTCAGCCACGGAAACAGCGCGAAGCTCTGGAACACCATCGCAATGCCGTTCGCGGGGCCGGCGATCGGCTGGCCGCGGAACGTCAGGGATCCGGCGCTGGGCTCGGCCAGCCCGGCGATCAGGCGCAACAGCGTGGACTTACCGGATCCCGAGCGGCCCAGCAGACCGACCACCTCGCCCTCATTGACCGTCAGGTTCATGCCCTCGAGTACGAGCAGCTCGCCGCCGTCGGGTTTCGGGAACGCCTTGCGGACGTTCTCCACCGACAGCAGCGTGTTGGTCACCAGTTCTGCAGCCGTGTTCATGTTTCAGGTCAGCCGGTAGTTCAGGTCAGTCGGAATTTTCGCTCAGCGTAATAGTACAGCGGGCGCCAGAAGAACCGGTTGATGATGACGACGAACAGACTCATCGTCGCGATCCCGAGGATGATCCGGTGGAAGTCGCCGGCCGTGGTCGCCTCGGCAATGTAGGAGCCGAGCCCGTGGGCCTTGACTTCGACACCGCGCCAGCTCGCGAGCTCGGCCACGATCGCGGCATTCCAGGAGCCGCCCGAGGCCGTGATCGCACCGGTCACGTAGAACGGCAGCACCCCGGGCAGCGCGACCTTGCGCCACCAGAGCCAGCCGCGCACTGAGAAATTCTGCGCCGCGTAGCGCAGCTCGGCCGGCATCGCCGAGGCACCCGCGATCACGTTGAACAGGATGTACCACTGGGTGCCGAGGATCATCAGCGGGCTGAGCCAGATGTCGGGATTCAGCTTCCAGCTGACGATCCCCAGGACCACGACCGGAAACAGCAGATTGGCCGGGAATGCTGCCAGGAACTGCGCCACCGGCTGCACCAGCTGGGTCGCGCGCGGGCGCAGACCGACCCAGATGCCGATCGGCACCCACACCAGGCTCGCGAACCCGATCAGCACCGTCACGCGCAGCATCGTGATGAAGGCCAGCCCGGCGACGGCCGCCGCTTCATGCAGGCTGGTCTCGCCGATCAGCATGCGCGCGATGCGCCAGATCGCGAGCCCGACCAGCAGTACGATGATGCCGAAGAACACGAGGTCCCCGCGCCGGCGCGCCTGCACCTTCAGCGCGATCGGCGCCGCCGGCGCCTTCACCGGCACGCGGCTGGTCACCCGCACGACCGTGTTGAACAGCGCATACAGCACGCCCATCAGGCGCGAGCGCTGCAGCATCGTCAGCGCCCAGGACTCCGAGTCCAGGCCACCCTGCTCCTGGTCGATCCGGAAGCGCTCGCCCCAGACGATCAGCGGCCGGAACACCAGCTGGTCATACGCCAGGATCACGACCAGCATGGTCACGATCGCCCAGCCGATCGCGCGCAGGTTGCCCTGCTCGATCGCGAGCGCGATGTACGAGCCGACCCCTGGCAGCGCTATGTTGGTGTGGCCGACGCTGATCGATTCCGAAGCGACCACGAAGAACCAGCTGCCGCTCATCGACATCATCATGTTCCAGATCAGCGCCGGCATCGCGAATGGCACCTCGAGCTGCCAGAAGCGCATCCACGGCGTGAGATGGAAGGATTCGGCCGCTTCCTGCAGCTCGTCCGGCACGGTGCGCAGCGACTGGTAGAAGCTGAAGGCCATGTTCCAGGCCTGGCTGGTGAAGATCGCGAAGATCGCCGCGAATTCCGCGCCGAGCACCCGGCCAGGCACCAGCGACATGAAGAACACCACGGTCACCGAGATGAAGCCCAGGATCGGCACCGACTGCAGGATGTCGAGGATCGGAACCAGCAGCCGCTCCGCCCGGCGGCTCTTGGCGGCCCAGGTCGCGTACGTGAACGTGAACAGCAGTGACAGCCCGAGCGCCGTGAACATCCGCAGCGTCGTGCGCGCAGCATAGAACGGCAGATTGGCCGGATCGAGCGTGACCGGTGTCGCCACGAGCTTCGATATCGGCTCGAGCAGGCCGCGGCTCGCCTCGGCGAAGAAGGTCAGGATACCGAGCACGACGATGATCGCGATCGCGTCCCAGCGCGTCGCGAGGTCACGCACGAAGGCAAAGGGTTCGGAACGGCTCATCGCTCGACGTGTCCGGTCATGGCAGCAGCCGCGTGTTGTGGGGTCCGTCGCGCTGAGCGCAGCGCGGGCGGCGCCAAGTGTTGCACAGCTCTGCTACAAATTCTTATCTTCAGCCGAGCCCGCTGTGGCGCGCGATCTGTTCCGCGACCGCCTCGATCGCCGCAGTGCGGGCGCTGCTCTTGCGCCAGACCGCTCCGATACGCCGGCTCGGCACCGGCCGCGCGAACGGCCGAACCACCACTCCGCGCGTATTCTCGTACGCGCCGCGACTCGCGAGCTGCGGCAGCAGCGTAATGCCGACACCCGCCGCGACCATCTGTCGCAGCGTCTCGATGCTGGTCGCGCGAAAGTCCTGCTTCTCGTGCATGCCGCTGTGGCGGCAGGCCGCGAGCGCCTGGTCGCGCAGACAATGTCCTTCCTCGAGCAGCAGTACGGTCTCACCGGCCAGTTCCTCGCTTCGCAGGTGCGTGCGCGCGGCGAGCCTGTGGCCTTCGGGGAGTGCCACGACAAACGGCTCTTCGTAGAGCAACTGCTCGGCAAGTCCTTCCGCGTCGACTGGCAGCGCCAGTACGCCGACGTCGAGCTCCCCATGGCGCAGCCGATCGAGCATCGGCTCCGTCTGATATTCGAACAGCATCAGGTCCAGTCGCGGCAGCGCCTTGCGCAGCCGCAGCGCGACCTGCGGCAGCAGGTAGGGCCCGATCGTCGGCAGCAGCGCCAGTCGCAGGTCCCCGGCCAGCGGGTCGCGCCGCGTCCGCGCCAGGCCGACGATCGCGTCGCTCGCTTCGAGCATGCCGCGTGCTCGCTGTACGATCTCCTCGCCGGCCGCGGTCAGCGTGACGCGGCGCGGTTGGCGTTCGATCAGCTGCACCCCGAGGTATTCCTCGAGCTTGCGCAGCTGCGCCGACAGGGTGGGCTGGCTGACGAAACAGCGCGCCGCCGCGCGGCCGAAATGCCGCAGATCGGCGAGCGCTACGAGATAACGCAGGTCCTTGAGCTTGAGGTCCGACATCGCTGTACCATATATGGTGTCTATCGTTTCATTCAAGTCAATTGGGAGAATGCCGCTGCTGGCCGCGCTCGTGGTGCTCGCGGCATCAGCGCTGGTGGGGCATCGAGCGGGCGCCGCAGCGCTCGTGGTCGAGGACGACGAACACCACCGATTCGAGCTCGCAAGCCCCGCGAGGCGCATCGTGAGTCTCGCGCCGGGCGCCACCGCGATGCTGTTCGCGGCCGGAGCGGGGGCGCAGGTCGTTGGCACGAGCGAGTACTCCGACGAACCGGCGGCGGCGAGCCGCGTGCCGCGCATCGGTGACAGTCAGGCCGTGGATCTCGAGCGGGTGCTCGCGCTGCGGCCGGATGTGGTCGTGGTCTGGAGTGGCGGGACCGCGCCGGCCCTGATCGAGCGACTCGAGCGGCAGGGGCTGCGCGTCTACCGCCATCGACTGGCGCGGCTCGCTGAGATCGCACCGAGCCTCGAACGGCTGGGGCTGCTGGCGGGCACGCAAGCGCAGGCGCAGCGCGCCGCCGCCGCCGCCACGGCGCGCCTCGAGGCGCTCCATGCGCGCTATCGCAGTGATGCGACGCGCACGCGCACGATACTCTTGCAGGTGTGGGACCAGCCGCTGTACACGGTCGGGGGCGGACAGCTGCTTTCGGATGTCGTCGCAACCTGCGGCTACCGCAACCTGTACGCCGACCTGCCGGACCCGGGCCCGGCGGTCGCGGTGGAATCCGTGCTGGCGCGCAATCCGGACCTGATACTCGCGCTCGCCGGTGATCCGGCGAGCGCGGCCGCGTGGGCACAGCGCTGGCAGGCGTTCCCGGTACTCGCCGCCGTGCGTGCAGGGCACGTGCTGGCCTGGAGCGACCCGCGCTTGAGCCGGCTGGGGCCCGCGATGCTCGATGCGACCGAGGCGCTGTGCCTGGCACTGCCGCACTGATGGATCAATCTTGACGGCTGCCTTAGGGTCTCGCCATACTCGAACAACTATGTTGACTGACCGCCTGATTTCCGGCTCCGGCTGGTGGCGCCCCTCCCTCACGGAGAGTGGGCCCGGGCGTCGCTGCAAGCTTTAAGACCGCACCAACAGTCAACCCCAAGGTAAAGCAGACACCAGAACCCATCTCCGGAGCTCCGGGATGGGTTTTTTTTTATGAAAGCACCATTCGACATCGCCGGTGACTTCGACACGCCCGTATCAGCGTTCGCGAAGCTCGCACCGTTCAACCCGCGCTTCCTGCTCGAGAGTGTCGAAGGGGGCGAGCGGCTCGGCCGCTATTCCTTCATTGGCTTCGGCGAGGCGCTCGAGGTACGACTCGACGCCGACGGCTTCCTGATCGGCGCCGAGCGTCGCCCCGCGCCAGGCAGTGCCGGGGAGCTGCTGGACGGGCTGCGCCTCGCGTTGCGCCTGGCGCCGCGCCCGGAGCCCGCGCTAGGCAGCGTGCCCCTGGCCGGCGGCCTCGTGGGCTACACCTCCTACGATTTCGTGCGTTTCCTCGAACGGCTGCCCTCGCGGCTGCCGCCGCTGCCCGAGCTGCCGCTGCTGCACTACGTCGCGCCGCGCTCACTGCTGGTGTTCGACCATGTGAGCCGCGGCATTGCGCTGCTGCATGCAGGCACTGAGGCGGAGCGCAGCGCGCTGCGCGCCGAGGTCATCGCCGCGCTGCGCGGGCCACTGCCGCGCGTCGCGACGCCGGGCGGTTTCTCGGCGCCGATTCCGGCCTTGAGCCGCGAGGCCTATATGGATGGCGTGCGCGCGGCCCAGGAGTACATCGCCGCCGGCGACGTCTACCAGCTGGTGCTGGCCTCGAGGTTCGCAGGGCAGCACGCGCTCGACCCGTTTCAGGCCTACCGTGCGCTGCGGCTGATCAACCCCTCGCCTTATATGTATTTCTGCCGCTTCGGCGCGCTGACCGTCGTCGGTTCCTCACCGGAGGCGCTGGTGCGGCTGCATGGCCGCACGGCCGAGCTGCGGCCGATCGCCGGCACGCGGCCGCGCGGCGCGGATGCGGCCGAGGATGCACGCCTCGAGGCCGAGCTGCTCGCCGACGTCAAGGAGAACGCCGAGCACGTGATGCTGGTCGACCTGGCACGCAACGATCTGGGCCGCGTCGCGCGCGCCGGCAGCGTCTACGTGGACCCGTTCCGTTCGATCGAGCGCTACAGCCACGTGATGCACATCGTGAGCGGTGTGCGCGGCGAGCTCGATCCGCGCCGTGACGCCTTCGACCTGTTTGCGGCCACGTTTCCGGCCGGCACGCTGGTCGGCGCGCCGAAGGTGCGTGCGATGCAGATCATCGAGGAGCTCGAGCCGGTGCGGCGGGGGCTGTACGGCGGGACCATCGGCTACTTCGGCGCGCAGGGCGGCATGGACCAGGCGATCACCATCCGCACCCTGGTGTTCCACGGCGACGAATTCAGCTACCAGGCCGGCGCCGGCATCGTGGCCGACAGCCAGCCGGCGGCTGAACACGACGAGGTGCTCGCCAAGAGCGCCGCGATGTTGCGCGCGCTGCGCATGGCGCAGGAGGGCCTGTGAACGCGCGCCTGCTGTTGATCGACAACTACGATTCCTTCACCTACAACCTGGTGCAGGCCTTCCTGGTGCTCGGGGCGACGGTCGAGGTGCACCGCAATGACGTGATCAGCATCGAGCAGGCGCGCGCCCTGGCACCGACGCACCTGTGCATCTCGCCGGGTCCCGGCACGCCGCGCCAGGCTGGCATATCGATGGCGATGATCGGCAGCTTCGCGGGTGAGATTCCGGTGCTCGGGGTGTGCCTGGGCCACCAGTCGATCGTTGAAGCTTTCGGCGGGCAGGTCGTGCGCGCCGGCCGCCTGATGCACGGCAAGACTTCGATCATCGAGCATGACGGCGCGGGAGTATTCGCGGGGATCACGCCGGGCTGCCAGGTCGGCCGCTATCATTCGCTGATCGCCGCGCCGGAGTCGCTGCCGGCGGAACTCGTGGTCACCGCGAGGACGGCAGAGGGCGAGATCATGGGCGTGCGGCACCGCCGCTTCATGGTCGAGGGCGTGCAGTTCCATCCCGAGAGCGTACTGACACCGGAAGGCCCGGCGATGCTGCACAACTTTCTGCGTGCCGGGCAAGGTCTGCGGGCCTGAGTCATGCAGTATTCCCCTGCAGACTTGAGCGTGCTGCTCGACCGGCTGCTCGAGGGTGGCAGCCTCGAGCAGAGCGAGGCCGCGAGGCTGCTGGTCGCCCTCACGGCTCCCGATATTGCGCCGGCGATGGCCGCCGCGCTGCTGGTCGCGCTGCGCGCGAAGGGAGTGACGGCCGCCGAGCTGCGGGGCTTCGCGATGGCGATGCGCGCGCAGGCGCGCCGTCCGGAGTTACCCGCGCCGCTCGAGGCGGTCGACATCGTCGGTACCGGCGGGGATCGTTCGGGCAGCCTCAATCTCTCGACCGGCGCGGCGCTGCTGACGGCGGCCTGTGGCCTGCCGGTGGTCAAGCATGGCAACCGCTCGATCTCGAGTCGCGCCGGCAGCGCTGATGTGCTGCAGGCGCTCGGACTGCCGCTGCCGCTCGACGAGGCGGCGGCCGGACGCTGCTTTGCGGCGCTGGGATTCACGTTCCTTTTTGCCCCGTACTACCACCCGGCCACCCGCAACATCGCGCCGGTGCGCGCCACGCTCGCGGTGCGCACGGTGTTCAACGTACTCGGTCCGCTGTCCAATCCGGCGGCTCCACCGTTCCTCGTGATCGGCGCTTTCAGCGAATCCACCGCGGAGCTGATCGCGCAGGCGCTGCAGGGTAGCGACATCCGCCGCGCGTTCGTGGTGCACGGTGCCGAGGGCTGGGACGAGCCGACCCCGGTGGGTCCGTTCACGCTGTTCGACGTCGGGCCCGATCGCGTGCGACGCGAGCAGCGCACGCCGGAAGATTACGGCCTGCCGCGCTGCACTTCAGCCGCGCTGGCGGGTGGTGATGCCGCCTACAACGCGCTCGCGCTGCAGCGCGTGCTCGACGGCGAGAGCCACGACGCACACCGCGATGCGCTGCTGCTGGGCGCGGCCCTCGCGCTGGAAGTCAGCGGGCGCGAACATCAGCCATTGGCCGCGCTGCGGCGTGCCGCCGACGCGATCGACCACGGCGCGGCGCGCGCGCTGCTCTCGGGTCTGCGGCAATTCGGGGCCGCCCAAACCCAGGGTCTGGGGGCGGCATGAGCCTGGATTTCCTTGCCGCCATGGCCCAGGCGAGCATCGCGCGCGTCGAGCGCTCGCGCGCCGAGTGCAGCGAGGCGCAGCTGCGCTCGCTCGCGCTCGCGCGCCCGGCGCCGGTACCGCTGCGCCTCTCGTCGCAGGGCTTCGACCTGATCGCCGAGGTCAAGCTGCGTTCGCCCGCGGCCGGCCGGCTCGGGGAAAGCACCGCCGATCTCGGCGCTCGGGTGGCCGGCTATGCGCATGCGGGTGCGGCGGCGGTCTCGATCCTGACCGAGCCGGCGCGCTTTGACGGATCGCTCGAACATCTGCGCCTCGGAGCCGCAGCACTGCACGGCATCGTGCCGGCGATGCGCAAGGATTTCCTGGTGGATCCGTACCAGGTCTGGGAGGCCCGCGCTGCCGGGGCGGGGGGCGTGCTCGTGATTCTGCGCATGCTCACGGACGATTCGATCCGTGCCTTGCTCGACGCCGCCGTCGAGAGCGGGCTGTTCGTGTTGCTGGAGGCCTTCGACGAGGCGGATCTGCGGCACGCTGCACAGCTCGTCGAGGACTACGCGGGACGTGTCCAGCTGCTGGTCGGAGTCAATTGCCGCGACCTGGCCACTCTCGAAGTGGTACCGGGCCGGCTCGAGGCACTCAGCCGATCCCTGCCGCGCGGCGTGCCTGCCGTGGCGGAGAGCGGACTTTCGAGCGCCGTGGACGCGGCCCGGCTTGCGCGCGCCGGCTATGGAGTAGCACTGGTGGGCAGTGCGCTGATGCGCGCCGCCGACCCCGGCGCGCTCGTGCGCTCGATGCTCGCGGCCGGGCGGGCGGCGGGAAGCTGACCGTGTGGATCAAGATCTGTGGCATGACCAGCAGCGAGGCGGTGCTGGCGGCGCTCGAGGCCGAGGTTGACGCCATCGGCTTCGTGTTCGCCCCCTCCGTGCGAAGCGTCGATCCCGCCGAGGCGGCGCAGCTCGCGCGGCCTGCGCGCGGGCGCGTCCGCTGCGTAGCGGTGATGCTGCATCCGGAGCAGGAACAGCTCGATGCGATGCTCCGGGTGTTCGAACCCGATGTGCTGCAGACCGACCTTGCGGATTTCGAGCGGCTGCGCCTGCCGATCGGGCTCGGGCGGCTGCCCGTGCTGCGCGCGGGCCCCGTTCCCGGCTCCGACTTGCCGCGGCGGGTGCTGTTCGAGGGTCCACGCAGCGGCAGCGGTACCATCGGCGACTGGCAGCAGGCCGCGCCGCTGGCACGCCGCTGCGAGCTGGTGCTGGCCGGTGGCCTCGATGCGCGCAACGTCGGGGCCGCGATTGCCGGCGTACGGCCCTTCGGCGTCGACGTGTCCAGTGGGGTAGAGGCTGCGCCCGGAGTCAAGAGTCCGGACAAGATCGCCGAGTTTGTGAGTGCCGCGCGAGCGGCGTCTAGAGAGATCGTTCATGAACCCGTTCACGACCGTCGCCGAAGCTGAACGCACCCTGGCCGATCTGATCGCCGGCCGCCTGCCGGACGAGCGCGGCCGCTATGGGCCCTTCGGCGGCCGCTACGTGCCCGAGACGCTCATCCCGGCGCACGAGCGCCTGGAGCGCGCGGCGCGGCGCTGGCTCGCCGATCCGGAGTTCCGTGCCGAGCTCGACCGCGAGCTGCGGGACTGGGTTGGTCGGCCCACTGCACTGAGTCCCGCCCCGCACCTCTCGCGGCGCTGGGGCGCCGAGGTATGGCTCAAGCGCGAGGATCTGGCGCACACCGGCGCGCACAAGATCAACAACGCGCTCGGGCAGGCGCTGCTCGCACGCCGGCTCGGTGCGCGCCGCATCGTGGCCGAGACCGGCGCGGGCCAGCACGGAGTGGCCAGTGCCGCGGCCTGCGCCCGGGTCGGCCTGCCGTGCACCGTCTACATGGGCGAACTCGATATGCAGCGCCAGGCCCCGAACGTCGGGCGCATGCGGCTGCTCGGCGCGAAGGTGGTCCCGGTCACCAGCGGCGAGCGGACCCTGCGGGCCGCGATCGACGAGGCATTGCGCGATTGGGTGTCGGATCCGACCGGGACCTACTACCTGCTCGGTTCGGCCGTGGGCGGACACCCCTATCCTTACCTCGTGCGCGAGCTCCAGGCGGTCATTGGCCGCGAAGCGCGAGCGCAGATGCTCGAGCGCACCGGCGCGCTGCCCGACGCGATCGTCGCGTGCGTAGGCGGCGGCTCGAATGCGATCGGACTGTTCCACGCGTTCCTCGGCGATCCTTCGGTCGAGATCCTCGGGATCGAGGCCGGTGGCCGCGGCGGCGCGCTCGGGCTGAATGCGGCCACGCTGGCACACGGAAGACCCGGGGTACTGCACGGCAGCTATTCGATGCTGCTGCAGGACGAGAACGGTCAGATCCAGGAAACGCATTCCGTGTCCGCGGGGCTCGATTACCCGGGCGTCGGTCCGGAGCACGCGCTGCTCGCCGCGCTCGGGAGGGTGCGCTACGAGACAGCGGAGGACACAGAGGCGCTCGAGGCGGTGCGTGAATGTTGTGAATGCGAAGGCATCCTGCCCGCGCTCGAGACCGCGCACGCGCTCGCCGGTGCACGCCGCTGGGCAGGTTTGCATCCGGGGCGTCGCGTGCTCGTCGGGCTCTCCGGGCGCGGCGACAAGGACATGCCGACGCTCGCACAGACCCTGCTCGCTCCGCGCGCACCCGGGGCGACACCATGACCGGCATGCCAGCGCCGCGCGAGCGCATCGTGGCGGCATTGCGCGGCGCAGCCAAGCAGGGTCAGCCGGCACTGGTGGCATTCCTGACGGCCGGCTTCCCGGATCGGGAGGGCTTCCGCGCAACGCTGGCGGCGGTGGCCGGTGATGCC
>Ga0265338_10006701_pt1 | contig 14555 bp, 12 predicted proteins | sample 42126metaG_FD_193579 | JGI IMG/M metagenome (GOLD analysis project Ga0265338, IMG submission 193579) | Rhizosphere microbial communities from Carex aquatilis grown in University of Washington, Seatle, WA, United States - 4-21-26 metaG | ecosystem: Host-associated > Plants > Roots > Rhizosphere... | reverse complement strand
AGCCTCACCCCCAGACGCGGTAATGATTCGCCGAATTTCATTACCGCGGAGCCCTGCATTGCAAAAAACAGCAGCAATATCGTGGAGCTGAACGGGATCGAACCGTCGGCCTCCTGAGTGCGATTCCACTGAAATCTGTTAAGAATCAATAGCTTGCGAATCCAATCGTTTTTCTTCGTCGAGAAACGTCAGCAGTTTTAGCGAGTTGCGTGAAAAACGAATCGTCTCTCATGCCCCGGATAGGCACCCCACCCGGAAGACACAGATTCTGCCCAGGTACCGAGTATTTGTGCCCCACAGCTCTCGCAGCCGACCGAGCTGCTCGCGTGAGATCTGAACGTTACTGCCGGTGCGCGACGCCAAGCGTCTTTTCGCAGCAGACTTGCGCCTGCGTCTGGACGTAGTTGGCTTGTCTGCCCTGTCGGTCCAGGTTGAGGACGCGGTTATGCATGTCGGCCACCAGGCAGGTCCTTGCGTCGGTGGCGGCCTTAGCGCGAGAGGTGTTGCTGTACGTCACCGCCTCGAGGTCCAGTTGCTCGCGGGGGATGCGCAGGAGGCCGTTGACGCACGTCACGACACGGGGATCCGGGTGGGTGAACGCGTGCGGCACGACGCTCTCCGCGCGCGCCCGCACCTGAGCGGCGACGTCGGCGCAGGACCACGACACCTCGGCGAGCTTCTTCGAGTCGAACTCGTTCTTGTAGACCCGGGTGCGCGGGTCGCGCGTCAGCTCGAGCTGCGTCCAGCAGAATCTCGTATTGTCCGACTCCGGGATGCAGGCGCCCGTGCCCCACCAGCGCATGTTCGTGAAGCGCACCAGCCGAATGTGTTGCAGGTCGGCGTCGGCCTCGAGCAGCGCGTATCCCGATGCGTAGTCGAGCAACTCCGCGAGGAAGTACCCCGTGTGCGCGTCGGCGCCCAGGTAGTAGCGGACGATGAAGGGTGGCGTGTAGTCGTCCTTGGCCGGCCCGGCCAGCGTCCCGACGAGCTTCGGGATGTCCTTGATGACCTTGCACCAGTCGACGCCGTAGCGTTTGGAATCGCGCTGGCAGATGAACGTGGGCGTCCCCTCGCAGAGATTGGGCGTGGGCGGCAGCTGCCTTCCTGTCGTCGTCTGAATCGCTTCCTGCAACTGCTTGGTTTCGAACGCGATCGGCCCGTAGAGCGTGCCGCTTTCGGTGGCGACAGGCGGGATTCGCACGACGACCGCGCCGGCGGTGATCAGCGCGTCGAAGAGCTGTTTCTTCTCCGCGGCGGTGAAGTTCGACTCTTTCCAGATCGGTCCGAACGGGAAGACAAAGCGTGGATCCCCAAGCGTCCAGTTGCGAATCGACTGGTATCCATGCGGGCTAGCGCCGGCCTTCAACAGCGCTAGCACCGCGGGCCCGTTGGCCGCGCGCGTGGCGACATTGATGATCGCCTCCTCCCCGGCCCCCGGCTCCGGGTGCGGCAGCCGCATGTTCGGATCGATGCGATCCTCGGACCGCGACAGCGCGTCCACCAGCCACGACACGCCGGTGCCCGCGGCGCGGACCGCCTCGAAGTAGCTCTGGGCGGCGGTATGGCCGTCCTTTCTCGTGCGCAGCGCCTCGGTAATCACCGAGGCCGGCACCTGGGCCTTCGAGAACAGCCCCAGCGTCGCCTGATCGGCGCCGATCAATGCCTGCGACAGCCCGGCGGCCGTGAGCGCGTAGCCTTTGTCGACGATCTCGTGCTGAGCAGCGATGCGCGCCGACCGCGAATCGGAGCGCAGGCCCACATCGAGGTTCCAGTCCTTGAGGCGCGTGAGCACCGTCTGGATGGGCACCGCGATCGCCTTCTTGTCGGCGTCCTTGGTTACCATACCGACGATTGCCCCCGACTCTGCCTCGAACATCGCCCCGCCCGAGGCGCCTTGCTCTACGTAGTTCGACGGCACCACGATCTCCGTCGCGGTGGCGCGCACCACCTTCTCGGGCCTCAGGCTGTGCTCCCAGGGCACCTTGTTCATGTGGCCGACGAGTAGCACCTGACGATCGACCAAGGCCTCCGGCGGAACGAGGGAGACACTGGCCGCGAGCGCGTCCGACAGGACGTCCGGTGCGTCTGGATCCTCGACGGTGAGCACCGCGAGATCGAGTCCGTCGTCCGAGTACCGTGTCGTCTTCGCGCGGTAGATCTTGGCGCGCTGGGAGTTGAACTCCACGGAGATCTCGAGCGGGTCGGACGAGCCGCCCGCGACGGCGATGACGTGCTTCGCCGTGGCGATCGTGAACCGCTTCTTCAACTGGTTGACGACGATCCCGGCGCCGAAGAAGCGTCGGTCGCCGCTCTTCACGGTGATCATTACGACCAGGTCGCGGGGGTCGGGACTCTGGGCGTGCGACAGGCCATCTCCGAGGCCCTGCGACAGCAACGTCGCGCCCAGAACGGCCATCCCTACGACGCTTCCTCTCATGTCATTCCTCGGCTGTCCGGTGATCGGACTCATTCTGGTCACGGGTCGCTTTCGTTGCGTGCATGTGGAGCTTTTCGATATTGGTGAGCAGCCCTACCAGCACGGCGATGATGCCGATGATCGCGCGACCCAGGCGCGAGTTCAGCACGAAGTCGAACCACGTCGGCTGGACGACGCGTCGGGTGTGGCCGACCTGCAGCGACGCCTCGTTGACCTCGCCGCTGACGTTCGCGACCACGGTGTCCTCCGCCAGGCTGACCGACTGCAACGTGGCGTCGAGCCCTTCGAGAATCAGGTTCGCGCCCTGCCGAAGGTTGACTGACTCGCCGGGCATGTTGAGGAACGCCAAGTCTCCGCCCAGCAGGCCCGACTCCAACCCCGTGTCCGGGCCGACCGGCCCGGTCGGCCCGCGGAGAAATCCGAGCCCGGTGATCGCCGTCGGAACGAGACGCGACGCATCGGGTTGAGCCGCGGAGAAGATGACCTGAAATCCGCGGTCGCCCACGACGCCGAGCTGGCCGCCAGAGTCGGACACGTAGAGCACCGTGCCGTTGAGCCGCACTTGTTGCCCCGGCTGCAACGTCATCGTCGCGTGCGCCTCAGGCGCAGCGGAAGGAGTCGTCGGGTCCCCACGAACAGCGTAGTACGAGGGCTCCTTCGATTCGCGCTGACGGAGGAACTCGATCTCCTGCGCCGCGCCGAATCGCAGGCTGAGCCGCGCCGGTGAGGGGCGCGTTGGCGCGGGCCCTTCGGGCGGGCGTGCGTCCTCGATGAAGCACGTGTCGTCGCTCGTCAGCGCCCTCTCGGGCGCGCCGGGGACGGTCACCGCCTTGATGCCCAGGAAGGTGACCTTCCGAACGAGCAGAGGCGCGATCGACAACGGGCCTGCGGTCCTGACTTGCAGCGAGTCCGTCCGAACGGAGAGTTGCATGGTCTCGGCACCCTTGTCTTTGATCGTCGACGCGATCGCGCCGGAGACGACAACGAGCAGGGCCACTGCGACTATCCTAACGGGCGCTTTGGGGTGCCGCAGGAGCGCCTTCCACCGCCGTCGGACGCGTGCCTTCATTGCTTCGGCATGAGCAAGTGGCCCCGCCAGCTGACGCGAGACTCGACGTCCGCTTTTTCGACGCCGGAAAGCTCGACGTCATTGTCGCCCGGCAGCAGATCGCCCACCGGCACCACGATGGGGCGCCCAGCAGGCATGTAGTTGCTCCCGACCGGCTTTTGACGGACGGGCTTCTGGCCGGCGTGCAGGACGTTGATGAAGAGCCCGCTAAGCTCGACCCTGGCCTGCAGGATCATCATCGCCGCGGTCTTGTGCATCTCGCCGTTCGTCCGCCGCATCTCGACGGGAAGAAACAGCGTCTTGCCGTCGCGTCGACAGCGGTTCGTGCAGGCGACCGCCGCGACGTCGTCCGGTCCAAGGCCGATCGCCTTGTCGCGGAACACGTCCAGGCTCCAGTCGAAGCCGCCGCCCTCGAGGCTGTCGGTGTCCATCCCGTAGTGCACGCGCCACGCGACTGACGAGACCTGCAGCAGGAGCGGTCCGGGCGCGGCGCCGTTGACGTTGATCCGGACAGTGCTCTCCTTTTGCGGATTGAAGGAATTGCTGGTCGTTTGGAAACCGACCAGCCACAGCCCTTCTTCTCCGTCGACCAGGTTCGCGTAGAGGCCCTCGCAGCGCGACCCACGGAGCTTGTAGCCGACAGCCGAGTCGGCGACCGGCTGGTTGGAGAGCAGGCAGCGGTAGTCGGAGCCGGCGGTGGCGGGGCGGAGGTCCACACCAGAACTCAGCACCACGAAGAGCACGATCGAGGCGACCAAGCTGAGCCGCGCCAGAAACCGTCCCACCGGGCCCGCGCCGACTCTCGTCCCCGTCATCTGAACGCGATAGTCCGATGAGTCGCGGGCAAAGGCCAGCGACTCTTTGGTAAAAAGCGGCTATCGAGAGCTGGCGAACCTGCGATCTTCCACCCTTCACTCGTCGTCCGTCACCCCGCCGCCTCCTGCGCCAGACGCCCCGGGCTCCAGATTCGCTCCGCGAGCTGCTGGTACAACACCTGCCTCGCGTCCAGGTCGTTCCTTTTGAATTCGGAGTGGGCAAGGAACGGCAGGCCGCTCTCCTCGATGAAGCGCTTGAATCCTGGATTGTGCTGGTAGGCGAGATTGTGGAGGCTGCGTGCCAGCAGGTTCTGACCGACGTAGTGCTCGCACTTTTTCCCGTACGGCAGGTCGCCGTAGCTCGCGTTGAAACTCCTCGGCAGGAGCAGAAGGCCACCGATGCGATTGCGGTACTCTTGGAACTCGCTTGGATGGGGAAACTCGTCGGCGTGTCTCTCGGGATGGTCGGCCCAGACGTGTTCGATCTCGTAGCCTTTACGGCCGCGTTGGGCGTACTCCGCGAAGCGCGAGGCCTGGCCCGAACGGGTCTCCAAGAAGTCGGTCATTCGGGCGAGCAATCGGTGGACTTGGCGGCCGTTCATACCGTGCAGGTGAAACCGATCGTTGCTGGCGAAGGTCTCGGTTTCCACGCCAAGCTTTCCACCGAGGATGTCGACCAACTCGGTGGGGCTTTTTCCGCGGATCTCACGCATCACTAGAAACATCGCGTACTGCATCGTCGAGTAGTCGATTGCCCGCCAATTCCAGATGCGACGGTGAATGAGAATGTCCAGGTAAGCAGCCACGACGCGAATCTTGCGAAGCGCCGTTGCCTCGTCGTCTTCCACCCGAAGCGGTCCCAGCAGCACGGGATACTGCAGTGTAAAATTGTGCTGGGCGTTGAAGTGCACGCATTCGAGTCCCGCTATCGGGCCTTCCGCGGCACCGCGTATTCGCTCGTACCATCTGGCATAGAACGAGAAATCGCGCTCGATCAGACGAGCAAACTCGGCGCTCGCTGTGAGGCCGAGGGCGATCGCCTTGTCCCGTACCCAGCGGTGGAACTCGGTGCCGATGAGATCAAAGTCCAGAGGGGCTGCGTCGCGCTTTCGCTCTCGGATGCTCTCTGCGTACTGGCTCCGGAGCCATGACTTGATACCGTCGGCGTCCTCATCTTTACCTAGCTCGGCCAGCGCCTGCACCCGCTCCTTCCACACTCGGCTCGCGAGCGTGCGCCTCTCGGCATCGGTGATGTTGGCGAGGAGATATCCCTTCAACATGTCCGCAGGCGTAAGAGAAAGGCCCCGGTCGTTCATCGTCTCGAAGATGGTGTACGCGTCGTCGTCCGAATATGCGGTGATCTCGACCAAGTGCACGTTCTCTACGAGCCAGTCCGCAAAATAGGGGAGGGATTCACCGGCGAGATCGCTGGGGAAGAGATCCTCGATCTCGGCGTAGCGGGCGAGGATGTTTGCGATGGATTCAGGTGGGTCCGGCTCGCCGAACTTCTCCCCCTTGTACAGTGCCTCCATGCAGGGCGTACGTTCGGAGATGTCCAGGTTGAACGATCGCTTTCCGTACTTCTGAGAGAAGATGAGATCGGCGATCTGGCCCTTTTGCTCGGCGTCATCAAGACGGTGGTGCAGAAAAATCAGCAGGAGCGTCAGCGTGGTAAGCCGCTGTTGCCCATCGATGATGAACTTCTGTCCTTCCTTGTCACTGATGATGATCGAGCCGAGAAAGTAGTGACCGTAGTCGCCCACGGCGCTGCGGTGGTTGCGCGGATCGTGGCTCTCGAAGAACTTGCCTGTGAGATCGTCGATCAGTTCGGCAAGCTGCTTCTGCTGCCACTTGTATTCGCGCTGGTAGTAGTCGATGGAATACTTTCGACCAGCGAGGAGGTCGCGCACCGTTCGACCCTTGCCGTCGATTTCGCGTGATGGCCTGGAGACCGTGGTCATGGAGTCGACACCATAGAGGATGAAGACGTGGCGGCCAACAGCGAAGGCAGCCCTGCCCCCCGCGCTGTCGAGGCCCTCTAGCCAGGAGATCTCGCTCCAGCAGCCGCCCAAGCCCGCCGCCTCCACGTCAGCTCGCCGTAACGGCGCTGAGATGGTGCCAAGCCGTACGGCTACGGCCAGTTCGGCGACCTGTAAGCCGGGCAGACCGACGTCGTTCGCGGATTGTTCGCCGTGGTGTCCGAAAGCGCGAACAACGCGCTAACAGACCGGAGGTCGCCGAGCCTCTAGGGTTGAAGTGCGTCGGCCAAGAAGCCTGGCCGGTGCGCAACCGAGTCATCAACCAAGGAGCACACAATGAATCCCGAGCATCCCATTCACGTATTCATCAACAAGAAGAAGTACGATCTCGATTCGCCCGTCCAGACCGGTGCTGCTCTCAAGCAGCTCGCAGGGATCCCGCTCGGTGACGTTCTCTTCCTCCAGGAGCCGAAAGAGGACAAGGTCATCACGAACGACGCCAAGGTCACTCTCGAGAACGGGGATCACCTCCATAGCCAGCCCGCCGCCGACTACGGTCTCGACGTACCGGGCTTTCTGGGAGATGCCGGCATCGCGCCCGACCGAGCTACCGTGCACGCCGACGCCGGGGGCTGGTTCTTCCTCGTCGTCTCTGACTACGCGCTGCCGACTGGCTACACGCCGAACCGCGTGCAGCTCCTCCTGAAACTTCCACCGACGTTTCCGGACGCGGCACCCGACATGTTCTGGCTATACCCCGAGGTCAAGGCGCCAACAGGGAACATGCCTCGCAGCACTTCGACCGAGCGGTTGCTGAACCAGGACTGGCAGAGGTTCTCCTGGCACCTCGTTCCCGGCGCGTGGAAGCCGGGCGTCAGCTCGCTCCGGGACTACCTACGATGTATCGCCGCCCGCTTTCTTCGGATGGATTGAGGAGAAACATCATGCTGCTGCGTGTTCGCGAGTCCCAATGGAGTCCGTTCATCAATGCTCTCATCGCCCGCCAAGATGTCGAGACCGCGGCGGTCATACTGGCCGAGCGCCTGGATGGTGGGGAGGTACTGCTCGCAAAGCACCTCATCATGGTGCCTGACGACGGTTACCTAATCAGGCGCAGCGACCAACTTCGTCTCGATCCGGTGGCTCTGAACCGCCTCATACGCTGCGCGCGAGACGAGGGGCTCAGCGTGCTCACAATCCACACACATCCGGGCACAAGCGAGCCCTGGTTCTCTCTGGCCGACGATGCGGGCGACGCGCGACTGATCCCATCGCTGTTCGCTCAGATGCCGGGCCCGCATGGTTCGCTCGTGGTCGCGGGTGAGTCGGGCATGGTGGCGGGCCGTGTGTGGTCGGAGTGCGGAGTAAAGACTGATCTCCGGGTCCGAACTGTCGGCGTGATGCTACGTGCTCGACCGGCGACTAGCCCCGGTCGCAATCCGACGTGGTTCGAACGCCAGCAGCTCGCACTGGGTGAAAGTGGGCAGGCCGTTCTTCACGACCTTCATATCGGTGTCGTCGGGCTCGGAGGGACAGGCTCGGTCGTGCTGGTGCAGCTGGCGCACTTGGGAGTCGGTCGGATCACGGTGGTCGACGGGGATCTGGTCGAGCGATCAAACGTCAGCCGCATCTTGGGCGCAACCACGTGCGATGCCGGAATCACGCCCAAGGTCGCGGTCGCACTCAGATATGTGGAGTCGGTCGGCCTCGGAACGCGCGTACAACCAATTCAGGGGCACCTCGGGCAACATGTTTCGGTGGCCGACATCGAGAGCTGCGACGTTGTCCTCTCGTGCGTCGATCGTCACACGCCGCGCGCGCTGCTCAATCGCCTTGCGTATGACAAGGCGATCCCGACCATCGATATGGGCAGCGCATTCAGGGCGAACGGCGAGGGCCGCATCGTCGCGAGCGCTGGCCGCGTGGTGATCGTCGGACCCGGCAGGCGCTGCCTGGCCTGCTGGGGGCATATCGATCCCGACGTCCTCCGGATCGAAGCACTCCCGCCTGTAGACCGGGCAAGTCAAATCCTGGAGGGCTACATCCGGGGTGCAGATGTTCCTCAGCCAAGCGTGGTTTCGTTCAACACCATGATCGCCGGAGCCGCGGTAATCGAGCTCCTCCGTCTGGTGACCGGTTTTGCCGGCTCGAATGATTCACCGGCGCGACTGAGCTTCGACTTCGAATCGGGAACTGTGCGACGAAACCGGCTAGACTCGACACCGTGCTCAATCTGTGGATCGGTCGATCCCCCGGCGACCGGCGAGAGGGCCGGACGGCGGGATAAGTAGAACTGCCTCGGCATGCAGCTGCCCCTCGCTTTTCTCGACGGATCTGCAATCGAAGAGGTGACGATCGGCCTCTGGCAAAGAGTATTTGACGTCGTCGGTTGGCCTGCGTCGATTGCATCCAAGAAGACCTCCTTCACACACGAAGACGTCCTCACCGCCCTTCAGGCGGACGATCCGACAGACGAAATGTTGCAGGCACTCGAGGTGCTGCACAGCCTGGGTACCGAGGCTGGCCGAGAGGCCATCATGGGCGCGATGAACGATCGTCGCGTCCAACCAACAGCGCTTCCCGCATCCGCCAGTGAACGGGAGTACGCCCTTGAGCTCTTCCTGGCCCAGCGGACGAATGCCGCGCTGGTTGAGGTGTTCGCACGCGCGCAAGCCCAGGTCCAACAGGGCGGCGATCAGCGCCGATACAATGAGTTCATGGGCAAGGAAGCCCGAGCGGTGAGTAGGCTGAAGGACCGGAGCGAAGCACTCCTCGAGGCGACGCGGCGATTTTGCCAGGACAACGATCTTGGCGATCACGTGCACGTTCGAGCATTCGAGGATGACGGTGCGTACGTATTTCACGTACTCAGGAGCCATCACAAGAAGAAGCCGCTGGCCGTGGTCCCTGGACGCACTGCCCGAGCGACCATCGAATACAGGCCCGTGCATGGTGACATACTTCGTTACGATGCTGCTGTCGGCCGCCTTCGAGTGGCCGCTCGCGCAGCGGTTGTCGTGGACTTTTACAGGGGAGCTCTCGGCCTCGTCCTCTTCGACGACGAGTCTTTCTTCACCGGCGAGGCGGTATGCAGGTTGGAGGTTCTCCAGCAACAGGGTCGCGCCGCACTCGACCGACACTCGGTGCGCGGCGTCGGTCGCGTCAGAATGACTGAGTGCCTCTGGGAACGCGGTGACCGCGATTTGCTCCACATTCGCTCGGACGACTGCTTTCGAAACATCGAGGAGCTGCACCTGCCCCTCACGGAGGGTCAGCTACTGCAAGCGAAGCTGAAGCTCGAGATCGTCGGCCGCAGTACCCGGCCCGCCACGGTCAACATTCGAGTGCCAAGTCGGATCGAAGTGGTCAACAAGCTCCACGAGCAACTCATCGACGAGTACTTGACTGCCGTTGGCATTCGAAACACGAAAGGTCGGCCCAGAGCGCTCGATCTATGGACTCTGTATCCATGGCGCCACCCCTGGGGAACCTGGCGCGCCGTGCTCGGAACCGGCGCGGATACACTTGTGCAGCACCAAGCGCTCGTGCCCGTGCAGCTTGAGTCGGTGCCGAGTGCCGATCATCCGGGAGCCGGGCGAACGCTGACGGCGCATCCTGTTTCGAAAGGGGAGTACTACGGCGTGAGCGACGCGCCCGAGATTCGGTCGAGGTCGCTCAGCGCCACCGCTCTCGACGGGCTGCAGCTGGAACCCGAGGCCCTGCGCGCCTATCTCCGTTTGCATCTGGGCCTCTCCAACCCCTCGGCAGTCTGGGATGGAAGTGAGCTGCTCGATCTCGGACTGCTCGAGGTCGGTGGTCACGCCTTCCGATTGAGCTACGCACTTCGTCCGCCGCCAGCAGGAATCGGCGACCGAATGCGTGCGCGAGCTGGCGCGGGAACAAACCCAGTCCTGTTGATACCGACATCTGTAGATACCGGCTTCGAACTGGCGAGGGTCGTGCTTGGCGAGCCGCTCCCGTCCCGCACTTCGGTGATCCGAGGCGTCATCACCGCGTGCGCGCTCGGGAGGGCGGTGCCCGCGCTATACACAGCGCCCGAACGCGCACGATTGATCGTGGACACGCAGATCGGCAAGATTTGGGTCGACGGAATCGAGGTCCCTGGGCTCCGAGCGGGAACGCACCCATTCACGTTTGTAGAAGCACTGGCTCGTGCTTCTCCGAGACCGGTTTCCATGGAGACCCTCAAGATGCAGCTTTCGGGTGCACGCGCCGATGGCGACACGACTGCCCGGCAAGCCAAGAATACCGCGCGAAAGAACATCGCTGAGGCCTTGTCAGCGGCCGGGCGAATGGTCGACGACGATCCGTTCCCGACCGGGCCGGCAGGCCACTATCGTTGCGCCCTTCTGACACACGTGGTGTAGCCGCACGGGTCTTTGTCAGGCAATCACGGGCATTTCCCACCGCTTGCAGGTAGCGCCGGAGGCGCCCCAGGGCCTCCGGGACGTCGGTGCGCATCGCGCGGCGTTGGATGAAATTGGGCAGGAGTCTTCGGGCGTCGACGGCGGTCCCATAGTCGATCAGGGCGCGGCTGGACGACATCGCTCGAACCTTGGAATAGCTGCGGAGGACGACGAGGTCGTTGTGGAAAGTCGGGTCAAGCTCCAGTCGATCTCCAGGTCTTCCGACGAATAGACATGTCGGACGCGATAACGTGAGGGCCCGAGCTTGTGAATGCGTGCGCCGGACCATCGTGATCGCGCGGATCGGAGCATCGTGATCTGCTGAACGACACTTACATCGCCCCATCGTGTTTCTAATTGTCGCGACGACAGCACACAAACACGTGCGTTTCGGCGCACGTCGTCCTTGTCGGCTCATTTTCGGTCATGCCTATTCCGTTGCTACCGATGGTGACCATCACCGAATTGGGCCGGTTCAATGACGCCTCAAATTCAGGGGGGTACTTTTTGCAGTCAGACGCGTGAGAAAACCAAACGTCGTCGCGTCCCTCGATTCTCAGGTACCTGGCTACCTCGATCGCCTCGGCGAGCAGCCGTTCTCGTTCTGTCCTTTTCTCGACTGTTCGGGGTGGCTCGTCGATCTGAAAGGCGATTCCACCGCCGTATCTTAGTACTTCGCTGAGTCTTTCTCGGTCACACACCGAGGCCGGATGACCGCAGTGACGCGCGCAGTCTTCATTTCTGGGATCAGCATCTTCCCACTTCGGCCAATCACCCTGAAAGGCACCGCAGATTCGCTGCGGCAAAGATTCTGATCGGATGCGCGTCTGTCTGACGCCACTGTCCCGCTGGACGCCAGTATCCGGTACGCCCGCATCTTCCTTTCGAGCTAGTTCTTCCTGCTGCTCCAGTGCCCCGGCCAATCTCTGGCGCTCCAAGGATTCAACCTCGACGCGCGCCCGAAGATCGGCGATCGCTGCGTGAGTAGCCACCAGGCGCGTCGCAATGTCGTGGTGCCTGATGAACTCGATCGCCAGCAAGATGGCCAACGCAGCCACGGTCGTACCCAGAAGGCCGCGCAAGCGATTGTCTAGCCTCATAATCGGCAAACGACGATATCATCACAAGCATGTCTCAAGCACCCGATCCAGCGGCGGCGGGCCCGCCGATAGGCCTCGACGACGGCAAGCGTCCGCTATCTGTCGGATTGTTTATCGCGGTGTTTCTTCCTACGGCAGGTGCTGTGCTGGCTGCCGTGATCACGCTCCTGGTCAAAACCGCGGCTCTCTCGACGTCAGTCGACATACTGACCACGGAGGCTCACGCGGCGACCCAAGCCATAGGAGCGCTGCACCTGGAAACGGTGGCGATCTCGGCGACGCTAAATGAGCGGGAAAAGGCTCGCGCCGAGCAAGGAAAGGATCGGGTCGACCAATCGCGGAATCATGGACACGCCCCGAGGTGATGGAGGCTTGGAGATCGTCCCGTCTCTGGCGAGGGGCTTCCATGGTCGTGCACGCGCTCGACAGATACGAGGATCGGCATTTCTGCGAGTACGTCGATGGCGGAGGCATCCCCGACAGGGAACTGGTGGCGTTCGTCGACCTCGACCCCATACTCGTGCGGGACGCGCCTAAGGAGAGGTCGCTCGCGCGGATGCTCGTGGCTCAGCGCACGCGCGGGACTGGCACCTCGTAATCCCCGCCGTCGAGGAGGCGAATAAGTACGGGGCGAAGACCGTCGGGCGACCTGGCCCTACGTGCGGAGTCCGCGCTCTTGCCGCGGGACGGCCTCGCCGCCCACGAGGCACTCGTGACCAAACTGACGCTGGTCGCCGCGGACGAAAAAGGCACGCACGAGGTCCGATGCCGAATCGACGGCCCCGAAAGGCCTCACAGCGGGCCCGCGGCGAGGACCCGGACGGAGCGTCGACCGCGTACGTCGCCCTGAACGTCCTAGACCCGTCTGCGCCGACCTGAGGGCTGCGTCGGGACGCGCTCTACACGCAGGTCAAGCCAGAGGTAGGCTTCCCGGCGCGATTGAAACCCGCCATCAATCGATTGCGGACGGACGCGGCGTAGAGGGGCTGCTACCTGAGCCGGATCAGCAACGCGCCATTTCCTAGCCAGCGCTGGTCGGGGTCGCCGGCGAGCGCCAACAGCCCCAAGCGCTTCGGTTTCGAACAAACGCCGCGGACGATTCGGAGCATGAGGAATTCGCCCCCGCCGACCGGACCGCGTCCGGCCGGCCGAGGGACGGTGTAGCTGTTCACAACTCCGACCATGCGCCCATGAACCCCAGCTTCGGATCGGCGGGCGTGCCCACCACGCATTGGCGATCGAGCAATCGGTTGCCCGTTTCGCAGCTTGTTTCGGGGACCAGGGCGCACGCATGGCAAGCGGCCATGTTTAGTGAGTCCGTCCCCTGGGCGGTCGTCTCCATACACAGAGGATCGGACGAGCACCACCGCGCGTCTCCCAGTGCCGACCTGAGGATGTCCTCCAACCGGCCTGGCCGTCCCTGCTGCACCAAGCCTCCCATCGTTCCTTCGGAATCGCCGGCGGCGGTATAGATGAGGATGCCAGCCATCGGGGGCTTGGAGCCCCCCTCGCGGCAGTAGATCCTTTCGCGGAGCGACGAGCTTCCGTATCCGCACTCGAAGCTCAGGCGTCGGATCAGTAGGTGAGCGATGGTGTGGAGGACAAAAAATGTCGGCGGCAGAAGGACGGCTGTGCGGCCTCTCCTGCGCGCCGCTTCGACGTGCCGCTGGGCCAGTTGAGCAGGCCTCGCCGAGTTGGCTGCTATCCATTCGGCCAACTTGTCTCGGACGAGAGTAATAAAGATGCCTTCGCCGTAGACGCGGATCGCAGGCAGCCACGTCTGCCTGGGAGAGAGGCTCAGCTGACCGAGCTTGGGAATCGCCGCCGCCGCGGCTAGGTCCGGGGTGATGCGGGAGAATCCGGTGAGCGCTCTGGTTTCAGCCAACTTCTCGACCAGCACAACTTCGTCGAGATATGGGGCGAGCCCGGGCTCGAAGGCATCGCCGCTCAGATGGAGCGCTCTGAGGTCGTCCTGAAACGGACGCGAACGGTCCAGGAGCGCCCTGTACTCAGCATGACGGTAGTCGTCCTCAGACTCACTGTCTTCGGGGGATTCCGGAGGAGACTTCATTTTCTCCTCGTATGCGCGGCGCAGATCCTCTGGCGCGACCTTCTTTGCGTCGGAGAGAAACTCTATCCGCTTCACAAGCGACCCGAACGACTCGTCGGTGATCTGCCTCCAGATGGCAGTGTCTTCGAGGATCATCCGGGCCCGTGATGTGAAGGGGGGTATCAGGATGGAGCTCTCAACATTGGCGAAGTAAACGTTCGAGGCACCTCGCTGGAGGACGCGCATCACGTTGGCCTTGCATTCCGCAGGGTCGCGTCCGGCCGGGCCGAGCCAGGGTCGGCTCGCGGAACAACCAAGGTCGCGGAGGGCAGTCCCGCCCGCAGCGAGCGCCATGGATTGGAACGAGTTGCAGGTCTCGCACTTGACCAACAGACCGTCGAGGCCCGACGCTCCCGTGGTGAGGAGACGCAGCTTCGGGTCGGCGCAAGTTACTTCCCTTGTGAGCTTTTCGCCCTTCACTCTATGCGTCCACTCGACCCACGGGAAATCCTCGACATGTCCTTCGGCGCAGGCAACGACAAACCGAAGCGGAACCATCCGCACTCGTCTGATCTTCGGAAGGGTGCTGCATGCTGCGTTACCGGGGGACGTGGCTTTGGCCTCAGCGCTCTCCGCCACCTTGACTTCGCCATTCTCCACCGCGGGCTCTGCTGTCGT
>Ga0265338_10006700_pt1 | contig 14556 bp, 10 predicted proteins | sample 42126metaG_FD_193579 | JGI IMG/M metagenome (GOLD analysis project Ga0265338, IMG submission 193579) | Rhizosphere microbial communities from Carex aquatilis grown in University of Washington, Seatle, WA, United States - 4-21-26 metaG | ecosystem: Host-associated > Plants > Roots > Rhizosphere... | reverse complement strand
GTTGACCTCTTTGAATTTGTCGAGGTCGATGAGTACCACGGAGAATGGGCGTCCCGAACGCGACGCGCGCTTCCACTCAGCCGACAACGCTTCCCAGAAAAAGCGCCGCGTCTTGATTCCGGTGAGGCCATCGGTAATCGACTGCTGCTGCAGCTTCTGAAAAACGAAGGCATTGTGCAACGCCGTGGCTAACAAGTCGGCCAGCGTATTCAGAATCAACACATCCTGGGGCGAGAACGCGTTCTCGTTTCGGCTTTCGATGTTGAGGACTCCGAGCAGCGACTCACCGTAGGTAATCGGGATGCAAAGTACGGCGCGAGAGTCAGACAAGATTCCCGTCAGGTTGCCCGGCAGCGCATTCTGCACCAGGGCGCGTTCACCCGTTCGAGCCACCCGGCCGAGGATGCCTGTTCCCAGGGGAATTCTTTTGCCCATCGCGTGAGCCGTTGCACCCGCTTCAGCCTTGATTTCGATCTCTTTGGTCCCGTAGTCGAGCAAGCCGATTCCGATGTGATCGAAGCTGAAGTTCTTCTGAATCTCTCCGACAATCTGACCCAACATGTGGACGGGATCGTCGCTCGAAATGGCGGTGCGGGATATGTTGTTGAGAAAAGCAAGTTGCCGCGAACGGCGTTGCTCGTCCGCAAAGAGGCGGGCATTCTCCACCGCGACAGAGACCTGACCGGCCGCGGTCACGAGCACATCGAGATCGCGTTGCTCGAAGACAAATTCGCGGTCGGGATTCATGGCAACCATGATCCCGCAGGACTTGTTACCCAGGAAAATCGGCACCGCGATGAGGCACTTGGCCGGACGTTCCGGAACGTGACTGATTCCTAGACGCTTCCGCGTAGCCTCCAGATCAGAACGGATGAGCAATGGTTCAGCGCCGCGGATCACGTGTTCTGTAAAAGCGTTGCGCAGTTCTCGATTGCGCTTGGGGAGCACCCGGCTATCCCGCACCTCGAGTTCGAAGCGAATTTCGTCGGCCTCTTGAAACGCAATATAGAAGTGGCTGGTATCAAAAATTTGGCCGAGTTCGACCTGAATGGTGCGGAGAATTTCGTCTTGATCGAGACGTGAACTGATGGCCTTCCCGATCTCGGTCAGCAGTTCGTACTCTTTTGTGCGGCGATGCGCATCGTGACTGACCACATAGTTCTCAAGCGTCAGCCCCAGTTGCAGAGCGAGACCCACCATCAGCCGCGGGCCGGACGTGCCGAACGCCCTGCGTTCCGCGCGCGGAAACAGGATGACTCCGAAATTGTGTTCCCGGGTCTGCAGATTGACTGCCGTCAGGTTACGAACTTCTGAATCGATGAGGATCTGCTTGAATTGTGCGAAAATTCCGACAGGCGCTACCGGCAGCGGCTCGGTCATATGAGCGATATCCTGCACCGTAAAGATCCCGCTCTGCCGGTAAGCGAGGTCGCAGATGTAATCTCCGGCACCGCTCTTTTCCAGCGCCTCAAGAAATCCAGCACTCAAGCCACGCTGTACTGAAGGCAGAAGACCCCGCCAGCGTTCGGTAATAACGATGGCTGCACGGTCCATCGGCAGCGCGCTCATCAAGCGGTCGAGCGCAGCTTGCATGTTCGGAACCAGATCGTCGGCAAAGAGCAGTCGCCGCGGATCGGCACCCAAAGTCGATAGCGCCAGAGTATTTTCCTGGACGGCATTGCGCTGGTTTTCAAACAACACCATCACCATCGCGATGCCGAGCAGCATCTGCGGGACCGGGCCAAAGAGGCGACTGGCATTGCCGATTTGTTCTCCCCAGGGAACCCGCAATTGCCCAATGCCCATGAGCATCGCCCAGAGCGTCAACGAATACCCGAGCACTTGGAAGGCAAGGGATCCGCGCTTATGGCCATTGAGGTTGAAGACTGCGGAGCAGTACAGGAGAATCGCGGCCAGGCCCACGCCCAGGCGAATGGCTGGTTGCACGTCCGGGCGAAACACACCGTCCACGATGTGTCCCCGCAGAGTGAGAAAGGCGAGGACAACGCCGAGCGTTCCAACTACGGCGTCGTACCAGCGAAATCGATCGGAGCCGCGCATTAACCGCGTCGAAATAAAAATGCACAGCGCCATCGCGACCAGGAACAACTCGCTGATGAAGAATGCAGCAGGGGACGCCGGAAATGCGTCGAGCACGTAGTGCAGCGAGTAGAATGCCCAGGCCAATTGCCACGCGCGGAAGTAGGGCTGCCGGCTTTGCTCGTGGAGGTAGGTGAAAACGAGGAACAACAGGACCGACACGAAGCCCGGGATTAGAACCGTCGTAATGAAGACACTGTTCATAGGGTCGCTGAGGACACCTCTGAGCAAACCTGCTCGCTCAGTTTCGGGGGGAAACAGTGTTGCAATGTTTTCATACCGAGTCTCCAAACACAATAGGATTTAAGTACATCGTTCTTCTTCGGATAGCCTCCAGAACCGGGCATCTGAGCGCCAAATCGTTATGGCGTCTCAACTTGACGCTGCTTTTGGCGGGCCCGTACCATCGAACTTGACGCAATCGGAACAGCGGCAAGTCAACTTTCCTGGTTCTCTGTTGCCCGGTCCGTACTGTTTCTGTAACCGACCTGAATCTTATGTCCGAAAATTCAAACTCCCCATCACACGGCAAGCCGCGAGTTCGCTTTGCGCCCTCGCCTACCGGATTTCTTCACGTCGGAAGCGCCCGCACTTTCATTTTCAACTGGCTATACGCCCGGCGAAATGGCGGCACCATGATCTTGCGGCTCGACGACACTGATGTGGAACGCAACACCGATGCTTCGGTCACCTCGATCTTTGACGGCCTGAAGTGGCTGGGGCTGAGCTGGGACGAAGAGTACAAGCAGTCGGAGCGTGGAGCGCTGCACCGGCAGACCGCCGAAGCTATTTTTCAGAAAGGCCTTGCCTACCGGGACTTTACGCCCGCACACACCGGCGACAGCGAGAGGTCTGGGGCGCAGGGCACGTGGCTGTTCAATCCCGGGATGCGCGAGCTTTCGCGGGAGGAGAGCGATCGCCGCGCGGCTGCGGGTGAGCCGTTTGCACTGCGCTTTCGCGTGCCGCGCGAGGGCGGTCAGGTCGTGCGCTTCACCGACGCCGTTTACGGCGAGCAGATGAAGGCCGGCGCCGACATCGAAGACTTCGCCCTGCTGCGCTCCGACGGCATGCCCACGTATCACTTGGCCTCTTGCGCCGACGATACCGACTTGCGCATCAGCCATATCATTCGTGGGCAGGACCATCTGTCGAACACCTACAAGCACGTGCTGATCTTCGAAGCTGCCGGGTTTACGCCGCCACAATTCGCTCATCTGCCACTGCTGGTCGCGCCGGATGGGACCAAGCTCTCGAAACGTCGGCACGGTCCCGTTGTGAGCGTCACCACGTATCGCGATGCCGGATTTCTGCCCGAGGCATTCATCAACTTTCTCTGCCTGCTGGGTTGGTCGCCGAAGAACGACCGCGAGCAAATGAGTCGGCAGGAGCTGATCGACGCGTTCTCCCTCGAAGGTATCAACCGCGCGAATGCCGTGGTGAATTTCAAAGAGCCGGCCGCGACTCCGGAAGAGACATTCGATCCGAAAGCCGTCTGGCTGAATGCGGAGCACATTCGCGGAATGGCGATCGAAGACCTGAGCGGGCGCCTGCTGCCGATTGTGCGCGAGGCCGGGTTCAACATCACTCCTGAGAGAATGCTGCGAATCACGCCGCTCATCCGCGAGCGCATCAAACTACTTCGTGACGTTCTCACCGCAGCCGATTTCTTCTTCGTCGAACAACTCCCGCCGTACGATCCCGCCGAACTCATCCCGCAAAAGGGCGACGCGGCGATGGCGTTGAAAGCTCTCGTGGGCGCCAGGGAAGTGCTGGCCAGCGTGGAGTTCAGACATGACCCGCTGGATCAGGCGTTGCGCGCTGCGGCGCAGGAGCTGGGCGTCAAGGCGGGGCAGATGTTTCAGCCGATCCGGGTAGCGGTCTGTGGCCGCAAGAATGCCCCGCCGTTGTTTGAGACGCTCGAAGTGCTAGGCCGGGAGACGACCCTGGCGCGGATCGGCCAGGCGATTCAGAAAGCTGGTTGAGCCTGCGAACTTGCGCCTCGTCCAACCTCAGAGTTACCTAAGCCACAACCATCCAGCGACGATGGCCGCGACCGCGAGTAAGCATTGAATCCAACGCGAAAAAGTCCGCACGCTCGTTCCGTCGTCGGCGTGCATCTGCGACATCTCGACGTACGACCGTAGCCGACGCCGGGAACCAACCCTCGACTTCCACCGTTTGACCGATGAAGGAATCCGCCGACCGGCACTCCGCGACCAAGGGATAGGAGAGCGGCACCTGCGCGGGGAATCGCGCCTCTTTGGGATTTGACATATTGTACTTTGTAACATAAAGTACATTGCATGATCGAAAGCCAGGAACCTTTCAGGCGAACCATTTCCAAGCGCTGGATTCCACGCGAGATGACGACTGCCCCCGCGCTCGATCGGAATGAACCGGGCGGCGCGGTCGAGCCCCACTATGCGCTCCTGATCAATCCGTTCTATCCCAAGGACGCGAATGCTAGCTTTGGCAAGCATGTCCTCACGCCCTCGCTTGCACTGACCAGCTTTGCGGCGACCACGCCCGAGCATTGGCGCATCCAGTACTGGGATGAGAATTTGCTCGATGGCCGTCCGCCCAGCCGGCCTATCCCGCAGGTGGTGGGCATCACGGTGCACCTGACCTTCGCGCGGCGCGCCTTCGAACTGGCGGACTGGTATCGTTTGCGGGGTGCGAAGGTAATCTTCGGAGGGCTGCACGTGCTGTCGTGTCCCGACGAATGCGCGCCGCACGCGGATGCGCTCGCTCTGGGCGATGGCGTACAACTGTGGCCGCGAATTTTGCGTGATATCGAGGCAAACAAACTACTGCCGCGATACGTCGCCACCTACGAGAACGATTATTGTGACGATCCGTCTCCGCGCCGCTCCATTCTGCCGCGCCGCAACTTTCTCACGACGACCAGCCTGATCGCCACTCGCGGATGCCACAACCGTTGCGGTTTCTGCTATCTCGCCACCGATGGGCTGCGCATGCCGTATCGCATGCGGCATCCGCAACAAGTCGCCGACGAATTTATGGCTGACGACCAGCCCTATGCCGTATTCGTCGACAACAATCTCGGCTCGCGCCACGACTATCTGCATTCGATGTGCGCTGCGCTCCGGCCTCTGAACAAGATATGGAGCGCCGCTGTGACTATCGACGTCACCGACGATCCCAGTCTCATCCGCAACATGGCTCTGGCGGGATGCACGGGCGTCTTCATTGGTTTCGAATCGCTCTCGGATGACAACCTCGCCGACGCGCACAAGAAGACGCCCAAGACCTCCGACTACGCGCGACGGGTGCGCATTCTGCATGACTACGGCATCCAGGTGAACGGATCGTTCGTCCTCGGATTCGATCACGACCGCAAAGACGTTTTCGCGCGGACCGCCGAGTGGATCGAAGAAAATCGCCTGGAGTGCTCGACCTTTCACATTCTCACGCCGTACCCAGCCACGCCGCTGTTTCACCAGATGGAGGCACAAGGACGAATCCTGCACCGCGACTGGACGCTCTACGACACGGGCCACGCGGTCTTCCGACCGAAGCACATGGAGCCCGAAGAACTCGAGCAGGGATACGCCTGGATCTACCAGCGCCTCTTCTCCCACGCGTCCATCTGGCACCGGCGTCCCGAGGACTGGCAGGCAATCCCGCTTTATCTGGCGATGTCGTACCTCTATAAACGCTCCAACCGCTTCTGGCATCTGCTGATCAAGCATGACTTGGTCAATCCTGTGTGGAAGCCGCTGGTGGAGATGACCCGCTGGCGGCACGTCCACTACCGTCGACGACTCGCACTGCAAACGAGGGCGGTGGGAAGTCCGGGGCAGGTCGTGTCAGCGGGAGTGTGAAGGACAATCCTAAGAACATCCTTGAGATCTCCCCGCCGCCGAATTGCAGGTAGAATTACCAGACCCCTGCCAGACCTGATCAGGCTTCGGAGGAGATTCATGGATGTTCGATCATTGCAGCGGCCGTTGAAAGATAAGTACCGGCAGGACCCGGCCAGTTCGCGAATCACGCTGACCGCGCGCGGCACGCAGACCGACGCGCCGGTTTCCTGTTCAGTGGACCTGGGCCGCGCGATCTACAACGCGCAAGCGCACCAGGGCGTGGGCGGTGCGGGCACTGGTGCATGCTCCGGAGATCTGCTCCTGGGTGCGCTAGCGGCCTGCGCGCAGATCACCTGCCAGATGGTAGCCGCCGCCATGGCAATCCCTACAGAGGGCATTGATGTCATCGTCGAGGGCGACCTCGACCTGCAAGGAACGCTGGGAATCTCGAAAGAGGTGCCGATCGGATTTCAGAGCATCCGGGTCACCTTCGACGTCCGCGCGCCGCGCGCAACCGCGGAACAGCTCACCGCGTTGCGCGCGAAAACCGAACAGTATTGCGTGGTGATGCAAACCCTGCAGAACCCGCCAAATATCGAGAACAAGTGGCAGTCCCGGTAGACGCTACGCCCAACGATGTTGAGTAGCGATCTCCTCCACCCGGCGTAGGATGGCACGAATGTGGTCCGCCGTAGTCCGCGGATTCATCACCACCAGCCGCAACACTCTTCGACCACCGAGCACGGTGGAGCTGATGTACGCAAACCCGCTCTCGTTGATCTCCTCCTTGATCGCCCAGTGCCGGCGATCCGCATCGCGGCCATGCTCGCGCCGCAGACGGAAGCAGAAAATGTTGGACTGGGGCTGGTGAACCGGCGCCAAGACCCTTGACTCTTCGCAGTAGTGAAATGCAGCCTGTGCGACATCGCAGACGTGAGTCCCCAACGTATCCCAGACCTTCGAACCGTACGCTCGCCAAATGATCCATGTCTTCAGTGCGTCAAAACGCTGCGAGCACGCGATCGTGACCTGCCCGATGTCGGGCCAGCGCCGCTTCGATCCGAACAGGTAAGGAGCCTGCTCCTGCAGTGGTCGGACCAAGTGAGCGCCATTGCGCACCAGCATCCCGCCGGCGCTAAGGGGCATAAACATCATCTTGTGCGGATCGAATGTTATCGAGTCGGCGCGGTCGATTCCCGTAAGTCTCTGGTGGTACTTCCTGCTAAACGCGAGACCACCGCCATGCGCGGCATCGACATGCAGCCAGGCTTTGTATTTCGTGGCGATCTGGCGCAGCGCCACCAGGTCGTCGAAACTTCCGGTGGGCGTGGATCCCGAGGAGCCGATCAAGATGAATTTGTGGAAGCCCGCTTTCCGTGCCGCCGCAAAAGCCTCATCAGCGCGCCCGGTGTCAGTGGAAAATTCCGGGTTCAATGGAACGCGGAAAACGGCATTCCTGCCCAGGCCCAGAATCGCGGCCGATCTCGCAACCGAGTAGTGCGCCTGTTCGCCGACAATCAGCCCGATCCGAGCCTGGCCACTCTTCGAAGCTCGGGGCTCGAGCGCATCGCGCGCTACCAGCAATGCTGTAAGGTTGGAAAAGGCGCCGCCCGGAACGAACGAGCCGTCGGCAGCTCGCGGATAGCCGAATAGTCTCTTGAAGTCGTTGATTACGTCACGGTCGATCGGGGTCGCGAGCGGCGACATGTCCCAAACAGCGAGACTCTGATTCAACGCCGCCACCACCGACTCCACCAAGGCCGCGGCGGGAATCGGCGCCGCCACCTGTTGGGCGGCGAAGTGCGGATGAGATAGATGGAGGCTGCTTCGTTGAATGTCGCGCACCAGGGAGGCGAGATCCGGTTTCTTAGCTGCTTTCTTAATGATTCTTGCCGCGACCTGCTCGGACTGAGGCGTCCGTACCGCGCCGCTGTTCTGGAGTAACGCCTCCGCCGCGATGTCCGCGAGTACCTGTGCCACTCGGTGCACGACGGCGGGCTCCCAGAGTTTCTCGATGGCCTTGCTAACCGAGTTCCTCGATTTGACGTTGCGTGCTTTGCCCTTCTTCATGTGAATAGCAGTTATAAACCAATCCGGATCAGACGACCAAACGGCCCCAACCGAAGATAAAACCCAATATCCTTAATGAGTTAGATCGACTCCAGGCCTCCTCGGGACAGCGTACCTTCAAGAAAAAGCCTTGACAGGATTTATACTGTGTGAGATACAGTGTGTGTCGCATACTATATGACGAACGGTACCACAAGCAGCGCAGAAGTCCTCGAGAACTTGAAGTTGGAGCTTCGGCGCGGGTGCCTGATCGTCGCGGTCCTGGCTCAGCTTCGAATCGAGCAGTATGGCTACACGCTGCGCAAGTCGCTCGCGGACGATGGCTTAGCCATCGACGAAGGGACGCTTTACCCGCTGCTGCGCCGGCTGGAGACTCAAGGGTTGCTGGTCAGCCAGTGGCGCGAGGAGGACAAGCGCAATAAGCGTTTCTATCGCTTGTCCCCGGAAGGTGAACTGATTCTCGCCCAGCTCCTGGAAGAGTGGCAGAACATCAACACGTCGTTGAACCGGATTCTGCAAGAGGTCTAAGTCATGGAAATACTCGATGGCTATCTAAGCGCCGTTAAGCGGTGCCTGCCGCGCAAGCAAAGGACCGACATTGTCGCAGAGCTTCGGGAGGACCTGCTCTCTCAGCTGGAGGCGCGCCAAGAGGAACTCGGCCGGCCACTCACTGACGCCGAGCAGTATGGCGTCCTCATGCAGCACGGTGACCCCATGATAGTCGCGCGCCGTTACTGGCCGAACCGCCGCAGCCTGTCTGTGGGATGGGAATTGATCGGACCGGAATTGTTTCCGGCCTACCTGTTTGTTTTGGGCCTCAATCTGGCCATCACTGTGGGGGTCATACCGCTTTCTCTCTTGATCTATCACGCACCGATCACCGTGCAGCCGTTCATTCTCCCGGTCGTCGCTCAAATTGTTTGCGTGACTGCCGTGTTCATTCTTCTGAATCTGGTGCGACTGAAGTTCCCGCAGCAGTGGATCTATCCACCTGCCCAGCTGGCGTCTGTGATTCCGCTTCAGAGGTGGTATACGGTCTCAGGCCTGGTCGCATGCAGTGTGCTTACGCTCTGGTGGCTGGCGATTCCCTATTTCCAGTTCCTCGTTTTGGGGCCGTCGGCAGGCGAGCTAAAGCTGGCTCCCGTGTGGCATCGCTACTACGTCCCAGTGCTCCTCCTCTTCCTGGCGGGGACAGGACAAAGAGCCGTGAGCGTGGTGCGTCCGGACTGGACGTGGCTGCTTCCTACGTCGCGGTTCCTGATCTCTGGCGTGGGCGCGGTCGTGATGTTCTTCTTCCGAACGCATCCTCTGGTCGTCGTCGATGCTTCTGCAAGAAACCTGGAGCATGCCGAGAAACTGGCGCGTAGTACGAACGCCTGGATGGGGTGGGGCTTGTTCGGACCGTGGCTCTGGATCTATCTCGCCGTCGGCGCCCTCTTCTATGCCTGGTACAGCCGGCCGTATTTGCGTCGCCTCCTGAATGCTCGCCAGGATCGCGTTCGTCCGGCGCACCAGTTAAACGGGGTCTTATAGGAGCGCGTTATGGAACTCTTAGATCGTTACTTACAAGCCGTCCGTTTCTGGCTGCCGAAGTCGCAGCAAGAGGACATCATTGCCGAGCTGTCATCGGATCTGCATTCGCAGATCGAGGACCGTGAAACGGAATTGGGGCACCCACTCGACAACGCCGAATTGGAGATGATTCTCCGGCGCTGTGGAAGTCCAATCGTAGTGGCTAGTCGCTACCGGCCACAGACCCAGCTGATTGGCCCCGCTTTGTTCCCCATCTATCTATTCGTCCTGAAAGTCACCTTGCTGTGGACCATGGTGCCAGTGTTTCTTCTGATCGTGGGGCCGGCCACCTTTCTAAGTTCTCCAAATCACGGATTCGCACTGCTTCAAACCATAGCGGAACTGGTGCGCGCGGAAATAACCGCCGCCGCGATCATCACATTGGTATTTGCCATGATCGAGCGTACCCAAGCTCGTATGAAGCTGTTCGAGAAGTGGGACATTCGCTCGCTCCCTCCGGTGGCCAAGCAGCCGCGGCCACCGTCGCGGACGCAGTCCGTCTTTGAACTGATCTTCGCGATCATTGGCATTCTGTGGTTGCTGGCCGTTCCGAGTGTTCCATTCCTGATCCTCGGCCCGGCGTCTGCCTTCCTCACAGCGTCCCCGATGTGGCATACGTTCTACCTGCCGGTTGTTTTGCTTGCCTTCCTGGGACTAGCCAGGGATTGCGTCAGCATCGCGCGTCCGGACTTAACCTGGTTTCCGGCAGTTGGGCGCCTCGTGATCACCGGCCTGAGCCTCGTCCTGCTGCATTTCATCCTGAGTGCCGCCGGACAAGTACCGCATGTTGTCGATGCCAGCTGGACGCCGTTCGTCACGCTCAAAGATGCGGCCCGGGGTTCGGCGCAATACAACCGCCTGGCGATCATCGTGAACGCTGCGATCCTCCTGAGTCTCGCGGGAGCCTGGATCGGCCTGGCAATCGCGGCAGTTCTCCAAACCTGGGAGTGTTTGCAGCAGGCGTGGAAACGGGCTCCCTGCGCCCACAACGCCGCGCGGTCACGCGCGGCCTAAAGGCCAGCGATCAAGTAAGTGTCGAGCATGAGCGGATTGCTCACGCCAGAGGAGTTGTGTGCTTTGAGGAATTCTTGGCTGGAAGGAGTATTGAAATGAATGCAGATTGCTTAGCCGAACTGTCGGACGTCAGCAAGAGATTTGGCAAACTCGTAGCCCTCGACGGACTCAACCTGGAGGTACGGCCTGCGGAATTGCTCGCGGTCCTGGGCCCGAATGGCGCGGGAAAGTCCACCGCAATTTCCCTGATGCTCGGTCTGCGCCAGGCAGATTCAGGGTCGGTACGCCTGTTTGGCCAGCCGCCGCAGAACATCGCGAGCCGCCGCCAGATCGGCGTGATGATGCAGGACGTCACGCTGGCGCCCGAGCTTCGCGTCCGCGAGCAAATCGATCTCGTCGCCAGCTACTACCCCGACGCGCTCACGGCCGAAGACGCGATGCGAATGACACGCACGCTTCCGCTTGCTCGACGTCCGTATGGCAAACTTTCGAACGGACAGAAGCGCCAGGTGCAATTCGCCATGGCGGTAGTCGGGCGTCCCAAGCTGTTGTTTCTCGACGAGCCGACCGTCGGCCTCGACCTTCCTTCGCGCGAAATGATGTGGGCGATGTTGCGCGAGTTGATCCGCGAAGGCTCTTCGATCGTCCTCACGACGCACTACCTGGAAGAGGCCGAGGCCCTGGCCGATCGCGTCGTGGTGTTGGCCAAAGGTCGCACCATCGCCGCCGGCACCGTGAACGAGTTGCGCTCTCTGGTGGGACGCAAGCGCATTACCTGCACTACATCCCTCACCGCCGAGGTGATCGCAGCTTGGCCCGAAGTTCAGACCGTCTGCCGCGATCGCGGACGCCTGCACATTACCGCGAGCAATGCGGACACCGTCGTAAAGCGCCTGGCCATCGCCGATGGCGACTTTCAGGATTTGGAAGTTCACAACGCCGGACTCGCCGAAGCCTTCACCGAACTGACACAGGCCGATACAACCCAGACTGAACTTACCCAGACTGATCTAACCCAGGAGGTCGCATCATGAGCGCCACCACATTCGCAATCGAGAACGTGCCCCGCAGCAACGAGATGACCAGCGCAAAGCTGTGGCGCGCATATCTGACGGAAACGAAGTATGAGTGTCTGCGGGCGTTGCGCGCGCCGGCGTTCGCCATCCCGTTTTTGCTGCTGCCGATCGTCCTCTACGTGCTGTTCGGGGTGTTTCTTGCAGGCAGCATGAGCCACGGAGATGCGACGGTCGCCAAAATCATGTTCGTCAACTGGTCCGTCTTCGGCGTTATGGGACCGGGCATGTTCGGCTTCGGCATGTTTGTGGCCATGGAGCGCGAACAGGGATTGCTCACCCTGAAACGCGCTCTGCCCGCGCCTCCGGGAGGCTATCTGCTTTCGAAGATGATCATGGCCACGCTGTTCTCAGCCATCGTGATGTCCACGCTGGTTGCGGCTGCCGCGGCCATCGGACATCCCGGATTGTCCTTCGGACAATACTTGGGCATCGCTGTGCTCGACATGCTGGGATCACTCCCGTTTGGAGCAGTGGGACTTTTCATCGGCACACGGGCCTCTGCAAAAGCCGCGCCTGCCTTTGCCAATCTCGCATATCTGCCGTTCATGCATCTGGGCGGACTGTTCTATCCCCTTCCGCGGTCGGTGCAACCGCTCGAATTCATCTCACCCGCTTTCTATCTCGACAAACTCGGCCTGCGCCTGGTCGGCGCGCCCAGTCTCGACCAACTGGCGATCGCTGCGGGTGGTCCCTCAAGCCACGTAAGCTCAGCCGCGCAGGTCGCAGTACTCGCGGCCGTTACTCTGATCTGCACAACGCTCGCTATTCGCAGGCTGGCACGTGTGGGATAACCGCCGCTCTTCGCTGTTGGCTCCAGCTTCTAGCCAAAGTCCGAGAGCCAACAGCAAATACCTAATGCGATAAGATCAGATGCATGACAACCCCGAACGCCGAGGGCGCAGGCGCGTCCTCAGAGCCTCGCCCGTCAAATTTCATACGCGACATTTTTCTCGACGACCTGAAGACCAATAAATATCAGGGCCGGGTGCAGACGCGCTTTCCTCCCGAGCCCAACGGATATCTCCACATCGGCCACGCCAAGGCCATCTGCCTGGACTTCGGACTCGCCGACGAGTTCGGCGGACACACCAACCTGCGCTTCGACGACACGAATCCTGAAAAGGAAGAGACCGAATACGTCGAGTCCATCATGGCCGACGTGAAATGGCTCGGTTTCCGCTGGGATGGCCTCTTCTATGCCTCAGACTATTTTGATCAGCTTTACGAATGGGCCCTGAAGCTGATCAAAGACGGGAAGGCCTACGTCGACGATCTCTCCGCCGAAGAAATCCGCAAATATCGCGGCACGCTGACCGAACCGGGCAAAGACAGCCCGCACCGCAACCGTTCCGTGGAAGAAAACCTCGATCTATTTACGCGCATGAAGGCCGGAGAATTTCCCGACGGCTCGCGTGTCCTGCGTGCGAAGGTCGACATGGCGTCGCCCAACCTGAACCTGCGCGATCCGGTGATGTACCGCATCCTGCACGCCGAACATCACCGTACCGGGAGCAAGTGGTGCATCTATCCGATGTACGACTACGCACACGGGCAGTCGGACTCACTCGAAAAAGTCACACACTCCATGTGCACGCTGGAGTTTGAAGATCACCGGCCGCTGTACAACTGGTTCATCCAGCAGCTGGGAATTTTCCCATCGCAGCAAATCGAATTCGACCGCCTCAACCTCACCTACACGTTGCTGAGCAAGCGCAAGCTGCTGCAACTGGTGCAGGAGGGGCGAGTGCGCGGCTGGGACGATCCGCGCATGCCCACGATCAGCGGCATTCGGCGCCGCGGCTACACGCCGGAGGCCATTCGCAATTTCTGCGCGTCGATTGGCGTTTCAAAAACCACCGGCTCGATCGAACTGGCCATGCTCGAACACTTCGTGCGCGAAGATTTGAACAAGCGCGCATTACGCGTGATGGCTGTGCTCCGTCCGCTAAAGGTCGTCATCGACAACTACCCCGAAAACCACGTCGAAGAAATGCAAGCGGTGAACAATCCAGAGGACGAAGCGGCGGGCACGCGGAAAGTACCGTTCTCGAAGGTGCTCTACATCGAGCAGGATGACTTCCGCGAAGTTCCACCGCCAAAGTATTTCCGCCTCACGCCCGGCCGCGAAGTTCGCCTGCGCTACGGCTACCTTGTCACCTGCACGAGCGTCGTGAAGAACGACAAAGGCGAGGTCGTTGAAGTCCATTGCAGCTACGATCCGGCAACCCGCGGTGGAAATACTCCCGATGGTCGCAAGGTGAAGGCCACCATCCACTGGGTTTCAGCCGCGCATGCGGTCGATGCAGAGGTGCGCATCTACGAGAACCTGTTCCTGAAGGAAGATCCCAGCGACGTGGAACCGGGCAAGGATGTCCTCGACAACCTCAATCCGAACTCGCTGGAGATCATCGCCGACGCGAAGGTGGAACCGTCCCTGGCCAGCGCCACGCCCGGCACTCGCTATCAGTTCGAGCGTCTGGGATACTTCTGCGTCGATCCCGACTCCAAGCCCGGGGTACCCGTTTTCAACCGGACCGTTGCGCTGAAAGACGCCTGGGCGAGAGTCGAGAAGCGGCAAGGCGAAAAACGCTAGACCGTTCCTCTTTGTCCTCCGCGTCCTCTGTGGTCGATGATTGTTGAGACAAGGCAGGACACAGTAGCTCCAATGGCTCGGAGGGAATATGCACGTGACCACCACTGTCGCAGCGTTCCTGGAGATTCCGCCCTACGTGTTATGGCCGTATGTCGCGGGGAGCGCACTCGCGCTGCTCGGCCTGCTTGCAGCGATGGAGAAGATATCGCAAAGTGACGGATGGGACAGGATTCTAGCCTTGGCCTCCGTGTGTCTTGCCCCGCCGTTGGCCGTATTCGGCACAGAGCATCTTCTCCTCGCCAAG
>Ga0265338_10006699_pt1 | contig 14557 bp, 11 predicted proteins | sample 42126metaG_FD_193579 | JGI IMG/M metagenome (GOLD analysis project Ga0265338, IMG submission 193579) | Rhizosphere microbial communities from Carex aquatilis grown in University of Washington, Seatle, WA, United States - 4-21-26 metaG | ecosystem: Host-associated > Plants > Roots > Rhizosphere... | reverse complement strand
TGGCCGGGACGCCCGCGCTTAGGGCAGGCGAGGGCGCGGCGGCGGAGACGGTGGCCGGCGCCGGCTGTTGCGCGCCGACAGCTGAGGCGTCGGCGCTCGTGGACGCCGGCGAGGCCTGCGCCGCGGCAATCTGGGCGAAGACGGTCTGGGCGGGAACGGTCTGGATGGAGACGGTCTGCGTGGAAGCGGTCTGCGTGGACTTGGTCGGCGCGGACGGGGCCGGCGCGGACGGGGCCGGCGTGGTCGGGGCCTGGGCGGACGAAGTCTGGTCGGCGGCCGCCGCCGGGGCGGACGTGGTCGCCGTTCCAGCCGCGGTCGTCAAGGCGGCCAGCGCCGCGGCGTCAGACGCGGTCTGGGCCGCGTTCGAGCCGGGGACGACGCCGGAGCTGGACGGCGTCGGGGCCACGTTCGTGTTGGCGGCGGCCGCGGCGGCCGCGGCGGCCGGGGCGGGGGCGGCCGTGGAGGCCGCCATCGCCGCCAGGCTGGCCAACACCGCCGTCGGGACGTCTGAGCTCGCAGCCTGGGTTTGCTGGCCCTCGTCGTTGGCGACGGCGATCTTGGCCGCGTCACCCGGCGCGGCGTTCGCAGTCGCGCCGGCGACCGCCGTCGTGGACGCGGTCTGCAAGGCGGCCGAGGAGGCCAGGCTCGCGGCCAGGGTCTGGGCCGGCGCGATCGGCGAGGCCGGCAGGCCCTTGCCGCCCTTGCCCGTGGCCGGCGGCGTCGTCGCCGTCACCGCGGCGGCCCCGGCGGCTGTTGCGGCCGGGGTCGTCGTCTGACCGTTGGCGGCCAGGAGGGCGGCGAAACTGTCGCCGGGCGCTTGCGGATTGGTCTGATCGCCGGTCCCGTCCGTCGCGCCGGAACCGGCGGCCTGACCGGCGGTCGCGAGCGCCGGGGCGCTCGTGGAAGAGTCTAGAATGTCCGCCGCGGAGCCGCCCGCGCCCGGCGCGCCGGCGCCCGCGGTCGACGACGCAGCCGCGCCCGGCGCGGCCTGGGCCGTCTGGGGCGTGGACATCTTCGGCGGGGTCGACGTGGCGACTTGCATAGAGACCGGGTTCCGGTGACGGCCGGGGAAGACCGTCGGGCTTGGCGGCGCATCCTGCGCGGGACATTCGGTAGGGTCCCAAGCAACCGCCGCGCCAGTTTGAAAATCTGGCATCAAGCAATTGAAGTTGCAGTATAATTTATAATGTCTAAGTGGTGGGGCCAAAGCCGTCCACGGCGTTTTTTGCCGGGTTCGGCAGGGCGCCAGGCGCCTATTGTTGCCGGGCGCGTCCGGTTCCGCCCGCACGTCAGGCGTCCGCGGTTCTCAATCTGGCGCCGGTCTTGCGCTGTACGGCTCGACAGGAGCCACACGTGCGCAACACGTTTATGGAAAACAATGACTTAGCAGATCGTGCAGGGCGCGGTGCTAGGCAATTTCCGCCGGTGGGCGACGCCACCCTTGCCGGGTGGACGCGCACTCACGGGCGCCGGGGGAGGGCCTGACGCATGTCGTCGTCGATCAGCAGCATGCTCAACATCGCGACCTCGGGCCTGTCTGTCGCCCAGTCCCAGGTCAGCGCCACTTCGGACAACATCGCCAACGTCAACACCGTCGGCTACAACCGCAAGGTCGTCACCCAGTCCGAGACCGTGATCGGCGGTGCGGGCGCGGGCGTCCACATCGACTCCATCCAGGACGCCTATAATAGCTTCCTGGAGAAGGCGAGCCTCGGCGCCACCGCCCAGGCCGGCCAGACCTCTGTGGTCTCCAACTTTCTGAACCAGGCCCAGCAGATGTTCGGCGATCCGTCGGGCAAGACCTCGTTTTTTTCGAACCTCGACAACGTCTATTCCGCGTTCTCGACGGCCTCCGCCACCCCCGCGTCCAGCCTCGCCCAGACCAACGCGCTGAACGCGCTCAACACCTTCCTGTCGAGCGCCACCAGCCTGTCGAACAATCTGTCGGGCCTGGTCAACCAGGCCAACCAGCAGACCTCCACGGACGTCGGCCAGGTCAACACCCTCCTCAGCCAGATCGCCCAAAGCAACAACGACATCGCCCGTATCGGCGTGTCGGGCGGCGACACCTCAGGCCTGGAAAACACCCTGGCCACCCTGCAGGACAAGCTGTCCAACCTGATGCAGGTGCAGACCACCCCGGACGGCACCGGCGGCGTCGTCATCCGTTCGCAGGACGGCACCTACCTCGCCGGCGACCAGGGCGCGGCGACCCTATCCTTCACCACGGTGGGCGGCGGCGGCCTGCTCACCGCCACGCCGCCCAAGGGCCAGCCGGCCCAGATCAGCACCAGCGGCGGCGAAATCGCGGGCCTGATGCAGCTCTCCGGCGTGCAACTGCCGCAGATCATGAGCCAGCTCAGTGAATACGTGAGTCAGGCGACCGCCCAGATCAACGCGGTCCACAACGATTCCTCGCCCGTGCCCGCGCCCAATCAGCTGACGGGCACCCAGACCGGCATGAGCCTGCCGACGGCCATCAGCGGCTTCAGCGGCCAGAATACCATCGCCATCACCAACGCCCAGGGCGTGATGCAGCAGCGGGTGGACATCACCTTCGCCGGGGGAACCGGCACGATGAACGTCACCGACAATAGCGGCGCCACATCGACGCTGGCGTTCACCTCGGCGAACTTCCTGTCCCAGCTGAACACCGCGCTCGGGACCGAGGGAAGCGCCAGCTTCACCAACGGCGCCCTCACCATCGCCGCCGCCAGCCCCTCCGATGGGGTGGCGATCACCGACAACGCCAGCGCCCCCACGAACAACGCCGGCTCGAACTTCGGCCAGTTCTTCGGCCTCAACAACCTGATTTCCTCGACCCAGTACGCCAATACTTCCGGCAGCCTGACCGCCAGTTCGCCCAGCACCTTCCAGCCAGGGGGCGCGCTCAGCCTGGAACTGACCGACTCCACGGGCGCGGCGATCCGCCAGGTCAATCTGACGGTGCCGGCCGGGGCGGCCACCATCGGCGACCTGATCACCAGCCTGAACTCCTCGTCCGCCGCCTACGGCAGCTTCGCCCTGGACGCGCAGGGCCACCTGGCCTTCACCCCGTCCGCCGCCTACAAGGGCGTCACCGTCTCGGTGATCAGCGACAATACGGTCAATGCCGCCGGCGGGCCCGACCTGACCCAGATGCTCGGCATCGGCTGGAACACCCAGGCGGCGCGCACCGCCGGCTTCTCGATCAACAGCAAGATCGCCGCCAATCCCTCCCTGCTGTCCCTGGCCCAGCTCGACCTCACCCAGACGGTGAACGGCGGTTCGGCCCTGGGCGTGGGCGATGGCAGCGGGGCCCTGGCGATCTCCATGTCGGGCTCGAACAACATCTCCTTCTCGGCCGCCGGCGCGCTGAAGGGCGTGTCGACCACGGTCTCGAACTACGGCTCCCAGCTGGCGGGCCAGGTGGGGGCGATGTCCAGCAACGCCACCAGCAACGACCAATCCGCCCAGGCGCTGCTGGCCCAGGCCACGGCCCAGAGATCCGCCGCCGACGGCGTGAACCTCGATAACGAACTGGTCAATCTGACCACCTATCAACAGTCGTACAACGCCTGCGCCCGCCTCGTTCAGGCGTCCAAGGACATGTACGACGTCCTCTTGCAGATGATGTGAGGTTAGACCGTCATGGTGACGCCCGTCTCGACCCAGAATACCTACTCGGTGATCCTGAACGACCTGAACGGCGCGCAGAACACCGAGCTGAACGCGATGCAGGAAGTGTCCACCGGCAAGAAGGGCAGCGACCTGACGGCCTTCGGCAATCAGACCCAGAACCTGGTGGCGACCAACACCGTGAAGTCCCAGGTCGATGGCCTGGTCGCCCAGCTCAACGGTTTGTCGGTGCAGCTGAATTTCCAGCAGACCGCCTTGGGCCAGGTCTCCACCGTGGCCGGCAACCTGCAGCAGACCCTGACCAACGCGCTCGCCAGCGGTCAGGGCGACGGCATCATGAACGAGGTGCAGAGCTACTTTTCCGAAGCGGCGCAGGCGCTCAACAGCCAGTACGGCGGCAGCTACATCTTCTCCGGCGGCCAGAGCCAGACCAAGCCGTTCACCGCCACCAGCCTCAGCGACCTGGTCGCCACGCCGCCCGCCACCAACCCCGCGGTGTCGAGCTTCTTCCAGAACGGCAACCTGACCCCGACCAACCGCATCGATACCAGCACCACCATCCAGACCGGGTTCCTGGCATCCAATGTCGGCCAGCAGCTGGTGCAGGTGTTCCAGGACATCCAGACCTTCCAGCAAGGCCCTGACGCCATCACCAGCGGGCCGTTGACCACCAACCAGCAGAACTTCCTGCAGAGCGAGCTCGCCACCATCAGCAACGTCGTCGGCTCGACCACCCAGACCACGGCCCAGGGCGGCGAGATGCAGGCTCAGGTGCAGACCGCCGTCACCACCCAGACCGACCGCCAGACCACCCTGACCAATGTGCTGGGCGATATCACCGACGTGAACATGGCCCAGGCGGCCGCCGACCTGTCCCAGGCCCAAAGCGCCGTACAGGCCTCCGCCCAGGTGTTCCTGGCGCTCAAGGGGATGTCGCTGCTCAACTACCTGAGCGGCAGCACTGGCGGCTGATCTCGCAATCGGGCGCTCCCGTCGCTACATTGGCGGCCTGATGCTGGACGATCTGATGATTTCCTCGGAGGCCGCACGCCTCGCCGCCGACGCCATGGCCCTGCCCAAGGGAACCCGCGTGGTCGCCGCCATGTCGGGCGGGGTCGACTCCACCGTGACCGCGGCCCTGCTCAAGCAGGCGGGCTACGACGTGGTCGGCGTCACCCTGCAGCTCTATGATCACGGCGTGGCTCTGGCCAAGAAGGGCGCCTGCTGCGCCGGCCAGGACATCCTCGACGCGCGCATGGCCGCCGAGGCCATCGGCATCCCGCACTATGTGCTCGACTACGAGAGCCGCTTCCGCCAGGAGGTGATGGAGGACTTCGCCGACGCCTATCTGCGCGGCGAGACCCCGGTGCCCTGCATCCGCTGCAACCAGACCGTCAAGTTCCGCGACCTGATGGACATGGCCAAGGACCTGGGCGCCGCGGCCCTCGCCACCGGCCACTATATCCGCCGCACCGAAGGACCGAAGGGGCCGCAGCTGCGCCGCGCGGTCGATCCGGCCCGCGACCAGAGCTATTTCCTGTTCGCCACCACCCGCGAGCAGCTCCAGTTCGTGCGCTTCCCCCTCGGCGGGCTGCAGAAGCCCCAGGTGCGGGCCGAAGCCGCGGCGCTCGGCCTCGGCGTGGCCGACAAGCCCGACAGCCAGGACATCTGCTTCGTGCCCGAGGGCAAGTACACCACCGTCATCGACCGGCTGCGGCCGCAGGGCGCGGAGCCCGGCGACATCGTCCATGCCGATGGCCGGGTGCTGGGCCGCCATGAGGGCGTGACCCGCTACACCGTCGGCCAGAGGCGTGGGCTGAACGTCGCCGTGGGCGAGCCGCTGTTCGTCACCAAGATCGACGCCGAACGGCGCCAGGTGATCGTGGGCCCGCGCGAGGCCCTGCTCACCCAATCGCTGGCGATGAAGGAGATCAACTGGCTCGGCGAGCAATCCACGCTGGAGGACGCCGCCGCCGAAGGCCAGCGGGTGCTGGCGCGGGTGCGCTCGACGCGCGAGCCGGCGCCGGCTCGACTGATGCTTCAGGACGGCGAGCCGCGCGTGGCGTTCGACGCGCCGGAGGAGGGCGTGGCCCCAGGCCAGGCCTGCGCGCTCTACGACGCCGCCGATCCCGACCGCGTGCTCGGCGGCGGCTTCATCGCCTCCACCACGGCCGCCGACTGGACCTGACTCCATGGCGCTGAATTTCACCGGCCGCCCGCCGCCGCCCGAGGAGCCGATCCGGGGCCCGGGCCGTGCGCCGGTGATGGTGCTGGCCTGTTTCGGCGCCGCGGCCCTGCTGGCGGCCCTGGTGTTCGCCGTGGCCCTGCGCCAGCACAGGCTGGACGCCCCGGCGCCGCTTCCGGCCCTGGTGGGTGTCGAGGCCGCGGCGCCCACCGCCGCTCCGCCCAAAGCCGTCGCGTCCGCCCCGGCGCCGGCCGCCGAACCTGCCTGGATCATGCACAAGGCCGCCGCGCCCCAGCCGGCGTCCCAGCCGGCGCCCCCGCCGGCGCCAGGACCGACGCCCCCCGCACCACCCCAGGCCCAGGACCCCGCCGTCGGCAAGGCCCGCATGCTGGCGGCCCTGCGCCAGGCGCCGCACGGCGTGATCACCCTGTCGGTCGAGGACGATCCTCAGGCCCAGGCGCTGGCGCGCAAGCTGGCCGGCCTGTTCCGCGAAGCCGGCTGGACCGTGGACGAGGTGTCGGTGTTCGGCTCAGGTCCGCCCCGACGTGGCGTATCCGCGGCCTTCGGCGGCGCGCCGGCCGACGAGGCGGTGCGCGCGGCGTTCGACGCCGTCGGCTTTCAGTTTTCGCCTCCGCCCGCGGCCGGCATCGTCCAGACCCCGGAAATCTTCGTCGGCGTCCCCTACGCGGCGGAGCCGGCGCCGTAGCGCCTGCTGCGGGCGTCATGGTGGTCAGTTCAGGCTGTCGATGAAGGCCGACGCGGCGCGGGTGAGGTAGCCGCCGGTCCTTCGCAGCAGGAAGAAGGACCGCGCGGGCAGGGCGAACGGCGCGTGGACCAGCCGGCCCGCCTTGACCGCCGGCAGGGCGATGCATTCCGATAGGGCCGATACGCCGCCGCCGGCCTCCACCGCGCTCAGCACGGCTTCGTTCGACGGCAACGTCAGGGATACGGACAAGGCTTCGGGCGAGACTCCGGCGGCGCGAAGCCCCTCCTGAAGGGTTTCTCGCGTCCCCGATCCTGTCTCGCGCATGATCCAGGTCTCGGCCAGGAGGTCCGGCCCGGCCAGCGGAGACTGGCGCGCCCAGAGGTGTCCCGCGGGGGCCACGAGGATCAGCTGGTCGCGCCCCACGGCGGTCGATGACAGGAACGATTCGGCGGCGGCCACGCCGGCGAAGCCCAACTCCGCCTCACCGTCGGCTGTGGCGCGGACCACAGAGGCCGTCTCACCGATTTCCACCGCCAGCTCCACGCCGGGATGAGCGGCGCGGAAGGCGGCGAGACGGCGCGGCAGCCAGTAGTTGGCGATGGTCGGAGTCGCGCGAACGGCGAGCCGTCCGCGGCGCATCTCGGACAGATCCTCCAGGGCCGTTTCGGCGGCCTTGGCCCGTCCAAGAACCGCCTCCGCCTCAGCCATGAAGGCTCGGCCGGCCGCGTTCAGCCTCACGCCCCGGCCGATCCGGTCGAACAGCCGGACCTTGTGTCGGGTCTCCAGCGCCTGCAACGCGCCGCTGACCGCCGATTGGGTCAGGCGCAGATCGCGCGCGGCTTGGGAGACATGCTCGCGGCGGGCGATGGCGAGGAAGATGCGCAGTTGTTCCAGCGTCATATCTATTGATCGTAATATACGATCAAAAATACAAGAACAATCCGTTGGACCGTTTGAACCCTCAGTCGGATGCTATGGCCGAGGATTTCATGACGACGACCATTTCTTCATCCGTCAGCCCACCTGGAAGGCCGATCGGCCTTGCGCTCACAGGCTTGGCCGCTTGCCTGGGTGTGGCGCTCGCAGCCGACGTGGTCCAGGCCGCGGAGCAACGCTGGCTGGGGCGGGCGTGGGTGGAGACCGTCGCCCTGGCGATCCTGATCGGTGCGATCGTGCGCCTGTTCTGGACTCCCCATCGCGAGGTTGGGCGCGGAATCCACTTCGGCGCCAAGACCCTCCTGGAGGTGGCTGTAGTCTTGCTCGGCGCCTCGGTGAGCGCCCGCGTGCTGCTGGCGGCGGGCCCCGTGATGCTGCTGATCATAGCGGCCATGGTCATCGTCGCCGTTCTGATCAGCTATGGGATCGGACGGGCTTTCCGGTTGCCCCATCGCCTGGCTGTGCTGGTGGCCTGCGGCAACTCCATCTGCGGCAACTCGGCCATCGCGGCCGTGGCGCCGGCCATCGACGCGGAGGGCGAGGACGTCGCCGCTTCGATCGCCCTGACCGCCGTGCTCGGCGTCGCGACGGTGCTTGTCCTGCCGATCGCCTGGCGGTCCCTGCACCTCAGCGCCTTGCAGTTCGGCGCCCTGGCCGGCTTGACCGTCTACGCCGTGCCCCAGGTGCTGGCCGCCGCCGCGCCGGCCGGTCCGGCCGCCGTGCAGATGGGGGCGCTGGTCAAGTTGGCTCGGGTGCTGATGTTGGGCCCGGTGACCTTTGCGGCGGCGGTCCTGTCCCGCCCGCGCGGCCGGGGCAGGGCCCCGACGGCCGGCGGGCTCAGACTCGGCCAGGCCGCGCCTTGGTTCATTGTCGGCTTCGCGGCGCTGATGGTCGTCCGCTCCACGGGGATGATCCCCGACGGCTGGGCCCGCGGGGCGGCGGTCACGGCCAACCTGCTGACCGTGATGTCGATGGCGGCCCTGGGCCTGGAGACCGACCTGCGCGCGGTGGCGCGCAGCGGCGTGCGCGTGGGAGCGGTGGCGACACTGTCCCTGGCGGCGCTGGGCGTGATGGCGTTGCTCGTGGTTCGCTGGCGGCTGACCTAGAACGCCCGCCGGCGCCCCTATTTCCCTTCCCAGCCGGCCTTCATGCCGTAGGGCGCGTTGTTCAGCACCGCCTCGACCGTCTTGATCTTGCCCTTCTCCACGCGGAAGGCCTCGGCGATCTCCCAGGTGAAGGGCGCCTTGATGCCGCCAGGCGAGATGGTTCCGTCCGAGAGCGGGAAGTCGTGCACGTTGCCGGCGTGATCGAAGAAGGCGAAGGCGAAGGCCACGCCCTTGTCCTCGTCCACCAGCGGGAAGCGGCGGTCGCGGATGCGGGTGACGATGCGGAAGTAGCCGGTGGCGAAACCCTGCCTGCAGCCCAGCGAGAACATGTTCGGCCCCGGCCGCGCGGGAGGCCTGGGCGCCGCGCCGGCGGCCGGCGGCGGAGCGGGCGGAGGCGTGTGCGGGCCCGAGGTGGTCTGGATGCCGTTCTCCAGCCGGTAGCAGTCGTCGGCGAAGAACGAATAGTCGCCCTTGCCGTCGTTGTTCTGCAGGCCCGAGAAATACATGTTGGACACGCGCTTGATGTCCTCGCGATCGGCGCGCTCGGCGGGCGGGATGTCGCGCAGCCAGATGTCGTCCGGCTTGCCCATCGCCTCCAGGGTCTTGGCGCCGTTGGGGCCGGCGCTGCCCAGGCCTGACCGGCCCATGACGGTCTCGATCTCCGAGATCTGGCGGCCCTGCAGGGCGATGCGCATGGCCAGGATCACGTCGTCGCCGTTCTCCTTCACCACGCCCATGAAGCCGGCCTGATCGGTGCGGGGGTCGAGGAAGTAGTGGCTGTACTTGCCGCGGCCCGAGGCGGTGTTCCAGAAGCCGTCGTTCAGGGCCAGGGCCTGGCCGTTCTCGGTGTAGCGAACGCCCGGCGCCAGCGGCAGCTTGGAGGCGTCGTGGGAGACCATCGCCGCCAGCACCTGATCGACGGCGCCTTGCAGGCAGGCGCGGTCGCATTGCACCGGGCCCTGCAGCGCCGGATCGGGCGCCGCCATCGAGGCTGCGGTCGGCAGCACCGCCAGGGCGGCGGCGAGCAGCAGGGTCTTCATGGCGTCCTCCCGAGTCCTTATGGGCGTCTTGCGGCGCCGCTTTGAGGGGACGCTATCTGTAAAGTCGCCGTCCCGTCGAGGGCGCCGCGTCGCCAGCCTCATGCCTGAGATGGAACACCGGTCTCAGGCGAACAGCGTCCGCGCCTTGGCCAGCCGCTCGATGCCCGCGTCGAGCGTGGAATCTTTCTTCGAGAAGCACAGCCTCACCACGCTGGTCACCGGGTCTTCGGCGTAGAACGACGATACCGGAATGGTCGCCACCCCCGCCTCGCGCACGGCGCGCTGCGCGAAAGTCTGATCGTCCATGTCGATGCCGGACGCTTTGAGATCGAGCAGCAGGAAATAGGTCCCTTGGCTCGGCAGGACGGCGAAGCCTTCGCTGGTCAGCCCCGCCGCCAGCCGGTCGCGGGAGCGGGCGAAGCCCTCACGCATCGGCGCGAAGTAGCTGTCGTCCTTGCCGAGCCCGTAGGCCATCGCCCGTTGCAGGTTGGGCGAGGTGGTGAAGGTCAGGAACGCGTGGGCCTTGGCGATGGCCGCCGCGATGGGCGGGGAGGCGCAGGCCCAACCCACTTTCCAACCCGTCAGGGAAAACACCTTGCCCCCGCTGCCAATTTTCACCGTGCGCTCGCGCATGCCCGGCAGCGCCATCAACGGGCTATGGCGGCGGCCGTCGAACACCACGTGCTCCCACACCTCGTCGCACACCGCGATCACGTCGTGCTTCACGCAGGCCTGCGCCAGCAGGCGCAGGTCCTCGTCGGGGAACACCACGGCCGAGGGGTTCAGCGGGTTGTTGAACAGCACGAGCTTGGTGTTGGGCGTGAAGGCCTGCGCCAGGGCTTCAGCGGTGATGCGCCAGTGCGGCGGCTCCAGCCGCACGAAGCGGGGCGTGGCGCCGGCCATGCGCACCAGAGGCAGATAGGCGTCGTAGAGCGGCTGGAACATCACCACTTCGTCGCCCGGCGCGATCAGGCCGAGGATGGCGGCGGCCAGGGCCTCGGTGGCGCCGGAGGTGACCACCACCTCGCTGGGGCCGTCGAGGTGCAGGCCCTGGAAGCGAGCGTAGTGGTCGGCGACGGCCTGGCGCAACTCCAGCAGGCCCGGCGCGGGCGGGTACTGGTTGGAGTCCGTCATCAGACTTCGGGCCGCGAACTCGCGCACGTCCGGGGCTCCGTCCTCGTCGGGGAAGCCCTGGCCGAGGTTCACGGCGTTCAACTCGCGGGCCAGGCCGCTCATCACATCGAAGATGGTGGGCGGCTGAGCCGAAAGGACAGGGTTGAAGCCGCTCTCGCCGCCCATCAATTGATAACCTCAGCTAGAACCGGGCCCGACCTTGCGGGTTAGGCCTTCCGACCGCAAGCCACGGAGCTCCTGATGGATCAAGGCCACATCCGCGACAACCGCGAGCTTCACCGCTTCGAACTGCCGGTGGACGGCCAGGTGGTGTTCGCCGAATACCGGCGCCAGCCGGGCCGGCTGGTGATCACCTATGTCGAGGCGCCGCCGTCCCTGCGCGGGACCGGCGCGGCAGGGCGTTTGATGCAGGGGGTTCTGGAAGAGGCGCGCACAGAACAGGTCAAGGTGCTGCCCCTGTGCGCCTACGCCCGCGCGTGGATGCAGCGGCGCCCCGAATACAAAGATTTGGCCGTCTAGCTCTTTTGGGCCTTCGGCGGGTCCCACGGCCGCTCCAGCCGGCGATAGCCGAGCAGGAAGGCGATCGCGGCCAGCGGCAGCGACGTCGACAGCATCCACGGCGACAGCGGCCCGAACCTGGACACGAAGATCCACAGCGGATGGACGTAGGTGATGTTCAGCAGCACGTCGCCGGTGCGCCAGTCCATCTTCAGGTCCATGAAGCCGATCAGCATGGCGAAGGCCCACAGGAACTTCCACTTGATGTCGGGCGCACGCCACAGGGCCACCAACCCCCAGACGCCGAACGCCGGCGACAGGACCATCAGGAACAGGAAGACGTACTGGTAGTACTTCTTGCCGGTCACGCCGAAGTCGAAGGCGTGGGCGATGCCGACCGGGGCCTGGCGCATCTCAACCGCGGTGATGGTCTTCTTTCCCGCCTTGTCCTGGCGCATCTGGATCAGGGCCAGGACGGCGGTGGATTTGTAGTCATATTCGTACTGGGCGCCGTAGTCGGTCGCGCCGTCCGGTCCGGACTCGCTGACGGCCTTGAGCACATGGACCTGGGGCGCGTCGGGCGGGATCATGCCCTGCATGAACACCAGCCCCTGGTGCAGGGTCGGGCGCTTGTACTGCGGGTTGAACTGGGCCTCGACGCCGGCGATGTCGTTGGCCCGCATCTTCTCGTAGACCCTGCGCAGATCGGCATCCTGCTGGGGCGTGACGCGGTCGCAGGCCGCCAGCAGCGGCAGGGCGAAGATCAGGAGAAGCAGACGCGACAGGAACCTGAGCATGGGGTTCGTGAATGCACCGACGTCGCGACACAGGCAAGTCATAGCCCTCCCCCTCGATGGGAGAGAGGTGGCCGATAGGCGGTTGATCAAGTTGGGTGAAATTCGGCATTTTTTGGCTGTGTAGGAGATGTGCAGATAAGACTGCACGTTTCCTGTGGAAAAAGAGTCGAGCGCCCTTGGTTTAGCGCCTGTCGGGCAACTTGGGAATTGTTTGGTTAATCGCCCCTAAATCGCCTAGGGAGGCTGTTGCATTCGCCTGCGGGGACGCACTGCGCGCCGAGGCCTGCGTCCGAGTCGAAAGCGTTCGCTCTATAGTCGCGGCGATCCGTATGTCTTGCCGAGGTCGGATCGACTACCGCCGGACGCGTTCCCAAAAATCGGGTCTTGCACCGCTTACACACGCGCTATTCGCCAATAGGCGGTGCTGCAAGTTTTCGATCTCCGAGGACGAAGCGGGGGAGAATGGTCGCCCCTGCGACTTTAGCCCTATCTGGAGGGGGGATCGGCACCGAAGAGATCAGCTAGAAGCGCCGCTCGCCGTCCTTCCGGTACAAAGGTATCGACCAGGTTATGAAACGCGAGAGCAGGAGAATGTCTAACCCCATTTGCTTGGCATATCTCAACTGCTTTCTTGCGTACTTCGCCCTCTTCTTGTCGGAGAAGCATCTTCACGACGTCGCTTGTGATCACGCGTACGCCGAGCGACGCGAGCTTCGCAACCTGTTCCAGCGCGTCAACAATACCTTTCGAGACGCCCACCAAGGCAAATGCTGAATGCGTATCTGGCTCTAAGCCAAACGAGCGCATCGTCGCGATCACGGACCACGCCTCGTCGGTGCTTCGTGCCTCGCTCAATACTGCGTTGGCTGTGGCCGCGCTTGGTTTGAACCCTGCGTCGAGCAGCCGTTCCAAAGCCAGGCGAACGTTCTCCGGGTCCTTATCGGCGCGCCGGATGAGTGCATCATACTCGTCCAACTGAAGGGGCGTTGCGCCCGATTCAGCCTTGTCAATGTAGCTCAGCGCTTCACCGAAGCTGTCCGCACGTCGGATCAAGATGTTGTACGTGATGCGATCCGGCTTTAACCCGGAATCCAGCATTCGCATAAGCCAGTATTTTCGATCAACGTTGTCATAAATATCGAGCAATATATTGAAAGAATAACTATCATTTTCGATATTCATCTTCGAAAATTCGTGAAAAATCGCTCGGCGATCTTCGTAGCAACCCATCTTCGCCATTAATGTGTTTAAGGCGACGTTGTCGATTTCTACGTTCGCCTCCTCGAAACGCTTGTAGATCATCTCCGCCTGCATCGGGGTCTGCGCCTGATCCATAAGGGCCGTCAGCGCGTACTTGTTGGGTGCGACATGGGCTTCGACCATTTCCTGATATATCCCGTGCGCAGCAGCGAAATTCGGTGCCATCTGTATCCGCCGCACGTATTCGCCGAGGTCGGGAGGAATGTTCGCAGCCTGGAGGGCGAGCTCCTCGCGCTGGTCGTCGTCAAGATCGGCCGCGTGCCAGCCCTGAGCTAGATAGAGGGTAGACTGACTAACGTCCGCGCCGCGGAAGTCGGCGCCAGTCACGTCGGCGCCCCGGAAGTGGGCGCGGTGCAGCCTGCAATTCCGAAAGTTGAATCCTCGAAGTTGGAGGCCGCTGAAATCTATGCCCCGCCAATCTCCCCCGGCGAAGTCGCGTTCGGGAACCCATCCAATGGCGCGCATCATCGAAACGATATCCTGAGACGCGATCCCGTGCAGCGTCGCCCGCAATTCTGCCGCGGTGGCGAAGTTGTCAGGCATCGTCGACCGGACGCCGGATTTTGGCGTATTCAATCACGTGAATCTCGGCCTCGTCGGTTTCGCCTAGGTGCTTGCGGCGAAGCCAGTCGAGGACCAATGCCTCCACCTTATCCCCGATGGCCGAGACCACACGATCCTTAGAGTCCAGCAATCTTAGTGCCGATCTGGGAAAGGTGAGGGAGATTCCGATTTCGCTCGTCTTCGGCTCAAGATCGCAGAGCCGCTCTAGCGCGGACGCGTTTTCGGCAAGCCATTTCCCTTGTCCCTTCTGGAAGATGTCGCAGTAGGGACCTTCTTCCGGACCTCGCGGCTTAACTACGAGATTGCCGATTTCGCGCGCAAAACCTTCGTGGCCCTTCAGGACCCGACCGTCGCAAATCTCAAGCTCGAAACGGCAGCTTCCGAGGGCGAAGTCACAGCCATCGTAGCCAGGCTGATCGACGCTGACCCTATCGAAGTAAGGTTTGACCATTAGCACCGCGCGATCGCTGCCGTAGTTCTCACCGGTCTCTAAACTGGCTTCGAAGCTCGCGAGACCCCGCACGCGCGATCCGCCACGTTCATTTTGCCGAAGCTCTTGCCCCGGCGCCGTCGCGCGCGCCACTGCGACGGCGCCTGCCGATTGGGGTTCGGCCTCAAGCGCCGGCAGCCCCTTGGCCACCCTGGCTTCTGCCGCCAGCATGCGTACGATCCCCAGCCGTTCGGTCTCGTGGCATCGCCAGTACTCGCATTCG
>Ga0265338_10006698_pt1 | contig 14558 bp, 11 predicted proteins | sample 42126metaG_FD_193579 | JGI IMG/M metagenome (GOLD analysis project Ga0265338, IMG submission 193579) | Rhizosphere microbial communities from Carex aquatilis grown in University of Washington, Seatle, WA, United States - 4-21-26 metaG | ecosystem: Host-associated > Plants > Roots > Rhizosphere... | reverse complement strand
ACATCAGCGATCCGAAGGATCCGGTCCTGGTCCGTATGCATGCGCACTGTCTGCTTGGCGACGTATTCGGCGCCACTGGGTGCGATTGCAACCGGACTCTAGAAGCAGCGCTGGAAACGATTGCGGCGGAGGAGCGTGGCGCGCTTATCTACCTGCATCAGACCTCGCGCGGATTCTCCGCGGAGAAGGTCGGTGAGCAGTCATTTTTGACATTTCACCGCGAGCGGCGGTTACCGACTCTCCCGGAGAGCGAACGGCGAACCCAGCGCGAGATTGGACTTGGCGCGCAGATTCTCTCGGACCTGAATCTGAAGCGCATCCGACTGCTGACGAATCATCCGCGCCGGGTAGCGGCGCTGGAGGGATTTGAAATTGAGATTGTGGAACAGGTTCCGGTCAAGCTGCCGGTCCGGTAGGGCCACCCGACGTTTTAAGGGGCGGTTTTTGCAAGGGAGTCTGACCGCCTCATCGGGTCTCTTTAAAACGGCTTACGCGGCGTGATCTCCTCGTCCTTGATGAAAAACTGCGCCGAGCATTGGGACGAGCCGCAGATTGTGGGCAGCAGGCCTGCCATTTGCTTCCTGGTAATCAAGCCCAACGTGCCACACGAAGGGCAGGAAAGTACCGCCCAGTAGGGATCTTCCTTCTCGCCGACTTCGCCCGCGTTCTCCAGTACAAACACGGTGCCCGGTTCCATCTGTTCGGGAATCCACTCGTTGATAATGCTCAATTCACCGATCATCATGCCTCCGGCTTGCGTTTAGGCTCGACGAGCCCGGCTTACAGGCCGGACTCGCTCTGAAACTGAACTTTTCTTATGCGTCTTCTGCGACAGGATTTCTCCCCGTACCCGACGCACTTCGTCGCTCAGGCATATATCGAACATCGGCTGCGAGGAATTCTTTAACAGGTCCACAACCTGCCTCGCCGATGTCCGCAGGTAGAGGTTCGTGCCGTCGGTGAGCAAGTGATACTCGGAAGCGGCCCGGACCGTCGCCGCCAGACTGGTGCCGAATTCACGTCCAAGGAAGGCAATAACCCTGCGCACGCGCTGCAGGGAAAAGCCTCGCCGCCGGAGCTGACAAATCACGGCTGCCGTTACCAGTTGATCCCAGTTGTAAATGCGGCGATGTCCCTGGCGCGCAGGCGTGACCAAGCCTCGTTCGTCCCACCATTGCAGCTGCCGTCCGGTGAGGCCCGTGAGCACGATCACATCATTGGTCGAGAATTGCCGTTTCATTGCCAACCCGTTTTGTTTCAAACAAAGAGATACTGAAATGTTTGAAACATTCTAGGCGGCGAACGGTAGAAGTCAATCAAGGTTTCGTGCTTATGGTTGTTGACTATGCGGGTACGTTAGCGATCGCCGCGGTGGGAGCGCGCGCGAGCCTGGAGTCTTCTAAGCGATTTGGGATGCCGCGGGGTTTGTACGTTTGGCGGCGTGGCATTACCATTATCGAACGTTTAATTCTGTTTCTTCGGGGATCACAAACTTGATGAACCAACGACTGCATGTTTGCGTCGCGGCGCTCGCGCTGCTCGTCTTTTTTCCAACCACGTTCACTTTCGCGCAGCAAAAGGAACGCAACCGGAAGTTCGATGCTGCTCAGAAGGAAGCCCCAGCGAAAGACGAGTCGGCCACGAAAGGCGACAAAGAGGAAAAGGAAAAGAACGAAGGAGACCCCGTGTTCCGGGGGATGAAGTACCGCTCCATTGGACCCTACCGCGGTGGCCGTTCGCTGACGGCCTCAGGAATTCCGGGCGACCCGACGACCTACTATTTTGGCGCGACCGGTGGAGGAGTGTGGAAATCAATTGACGGGGCGAACACATGGTCCCCGGTTTTCGACCACGACGGAGCGCCCGGAATCGGAAGCCTGGCCGTCGCGGTGTCCGATCCCAATGTGGTCTATGTCGGAACAGGAGAAGCTTGTATTCGCGGAAACATCACGCAAGGCGACGGCGTCTGGAAGTCGGTGGATGCGGGGAAGACGTGGAAGAACGTCGGCTTGAAAGACTCGCGGGCGATCGGGAAGGTCATCGTGAATCCGCGCAATGCGGATGTCGCGTTTGTGGCAGCGCTCGGCCATCCCTTCGGCCCAAATACCGAGCGCGGCGTCTTCCGGACGACTGACGGCGGCAAGACGTGGGAAAAGGTTCTCTATAAAGACGAAAACACGGGAGCGATCGACGTCGCTTTTGACCCGCAAAATCCGAATATTCTTTTCGCGGCTCTGTGGGAAGTGCGCAGAACTCCCTGGACCCTCACAAGCGGCGGTCCTGGCAGCGGCCTGTACCGTTCGAACGATGGCGGCACCACGTGGAAGCATCTGGAAGAACACGGCTTGCCCAAGGGCCCGTACGGCCGCGTTGGCGTCGCGGTAGCCGCGAATTCCGAGCGTGTGTACGCGATCATCGAAGCGAAGGAAGGAGGAGGCCTTTACCGTTCGGACGACAGCGGAGACAGTTGGGATCGTGTGAACGGCAGCCACGGCCTCCTGCAGCGAGCCTGGTACTACATGCATGTGATCGCCGATCCGCAGGACGCCGATACGGTCTACATCGCAGATGTCGAGTTCTTCAAATCCACCGACGGCGGGCGCAATTTCAACAAGATCAAGGTTCCGCACGGGGACAATCACGGTCTCTGGATCGACCCGAAGAATCCCAAGCGCATGATTGCTTCGAACGACGGCGGCGCGACCGTCAGCCTGGACGGCGGCAAGTCATGGACGCGGCAGGATAACCAGCCAACGGCGCAGTTCTATCACGTCATCACCGACACGCGTACTCCCTACTATGTGTATGGAGCGCAGCAGGACAACTCGAGTGTGGCGATTGCCAGCCGCAGCGATGATGGTGCGATCGGCCGCGATAACTGGTATCCCGTCGGCGGCGGCGAGGCGGGCTACATCGCGCCGCTTCCGACCGATCCGAACATTGTTTACGCGGGCGACTATGAGGGGAACCTGACTCGCTTCGATCGGCGGACGAACCAGGTCCAGAATATCGCGGTGTGGCCGGAGTTGACGGATGCACGCGGCGCAGCTTCGCTGGATCACCGCTTCCAATGGACGGCGCCGATCGTGATCTCTCCGCTTGACCCGAACACTGTCTACTACGGCGGCGAGCGTGTCTTTAAAACCACCGACGGGGGCAATCACTGGGAAGCAATCAGCCCGGATCTGACCCGCAATGATAAGTCCAAACAAATTGCTTCCGGCGGCCCTGTCACGGTCGACGACACTGGAACCGAGTACTACGACACCGTCTTTTCGATTGCTCCCTCACCACTGGCGAAGGGCCTGATCTGGGCGGGTACGGACGATGGCTTGATCCAGGTTACGCGCGACGAAGGGAAGACGTGGAGCAATGTAACGCCGAGGGACCTGCCAGAGTGGAGCCGCGTCAGCCTGATTGAAGCCTCACCTTTCGACGCCGGCACGGCATATGTTGCGGTCGATCGCCATCAGAATGACGATCTCTCGGCCTATGTTTACCGGACGAATGACTACGGCGCGACCTGGGCCCGGATTGGAAGCGGGATTCCAGAAGGCGCATTCGTGCGAGCGGTCCGTGAGGATCCCAAGAGGAAGGGGTTGCTCTATGCCGGCACCGAGCGCGGTATTTATGTCTCATTCGACGATGGTGCCCACTGGCGCAGCTTGCAGCTGAATTTGCCGAACGTGCCCGTACACGACCTGGTCGTCAAGAACGACGATCTGGTGGTGGCGACGCACGGGCGCGCGTTCTGGATACTGGATGATGTGACGCCGCTGCGCCAGTACGCCGACTCATTTGCCGCCGAGGAGATGCATCTGTATCAGCCGGCGACGGCCTATCGCATACACGGCGGAGACGCTCCCGCGCGCAGTTCATTCAGCGGGAAGAATCCTCCAAACGGCGCGGTAATTTATTTCTACTTCAAGAAGGCGCCCAAGGATGAAGTGAAGATCGAAATCCTTGATTCCACGGGCAGCGTAGTTCGCGACTATTCGAGCAAGCGAACAGAACCGCTGGAGGAGCCGCTGGATCCTGAGGACAAGAAGCCGGAAAAACAGATCAAGCTGGAAGACGGGCTGAATCGGTTTGTTTGGGACTTGCACTATGACGAAGCCACGCGCGTCCCGGGCTACTATTTGTGGGAGTACGGCGAGGGAGCGCATGGGCCGCTCGCGGTGCCGGGGAAATACCAGGTGCGTCTGACGGCCAACGGCAAGAGCCAAACCGTTCCTTTCGAGCTGAAGATTGATCCGCGGGTCACCGTTTCCCAAAGCGATCTCGAAAAGCAATTCAAGTTGCAGATGGATGTGCGTCAGCAACTGAATCGTGTTTATGGCGCGGTGAACCAGATCCAGGATGTCCGGGATCAACTCGATGGTCTCAAGAAGCGATTGAGCCCCGGAGATCCTTCGAAGGTCCTGCTGGATGGAGTGACTTCTCTTGATGCGAAGTTGATTGCGGTTCGTGATCCGTTCATTAATTTCCAGATCAGTGCCAGTGAGGATTCACTGTCTTATGTTCCGGGTATTGACGGGAAGCTGGCGTTTCTTTCGATGGCCGTTTCCGGGTTCGCGGATGCGGCACCCACGGCGGCGGAGTACCAGGAATTCGACAAGCTCAAGAAGCAGACGGACGAACTTGTCGCGCGTTGGGAACAGGTGCGAGACGTTGATATCGCCAGTTTTCAGAAGCTGGCTGCCGAACACAACGTTCACTCGATTTATGTGCCGGATCTGAAGAGCGAGCGAGTGCAGGGTGGCGGAGGCGAAGAGGAGCAGGAATAGAAGATCAGGGGTCCAAGAAAAATGCGGCACGCAAATCACGCGTGCCGCATTCTTTTGTGAAGCTCGAATCTATTTAGATAAACATTTCGTCTTGGGGAACACCCATACCGTTCTTTGGATGGCGCCGCTTTTGACCGAGGAAGACCTCGACTCCAGTTGAAATTGCCGACATCAACCCATTCACCTGACGCAGCGGAGATAGCACGGTCTTGTGAACGACTTCGCTGGTCTCCTCGACTTTATCCATTGTGCGATTCAGAAGCTCATCGGCACGGATCACTTGCAGACGAGTCCGGTCCAGGGCATCGGTCAGAGTGGCGTCAATTCGTGCAAGTTGATTTCGTACGAGTGAAGTCGATTCCGAGACGTTGGTTGTAATCGTGTCAAGTTTCGGACGAGCTTCAACCAGGAAACTCTGCACCGCGTCCATCGTCGGCAGGGCCTTGGACTTAACTTCGGTGGCAAGAGCTTCCATTTTTTCTGTGCTTTTGCGAACCGCAAGGTAGAGACCGACCAAGATCCCCGCCTGAATCACAACCGCGAAACTGGTCACCGCGATAAAGACTTTTAGCCAGGTGTCATCCATGTGTTGTTCCTCGAAATACGGATGTTAGATATTCTTGGGCGGCTCCACCGCGGCGGCTGTCGTTTCGTTGTAAGCCTGGCGCCCGGCTTCGTACGCATTGCGGAACTGTTCTTTCTGTTGATTGAGGACATCGCGGCCGCGGTCCATCCAATCGTTGGCCTGTTCGCGGGCCCGGCGTGCCTGGTGGCGCGCTCGTTCTGCCCCGTCCTGGGCTTTGGAACGAATCACATCGCGCATCTCATCACCGGAACGGGGGGCATACAACACACCAACAACCGCTCCAACTCCAAGACCTGCAAGAAACCATAAAAAGCTATTGCCGTCACGATCCGCCATAACTGCCTCCTGATGATTTTCCCTGTTCGGATGGTAGCACCCTGATATGTGAAAGACAATTCATCGCAGGCTAGAGTCCGACGCAGGATAGATGAGCCTCCGGCCCAGCAGGTTGCCGTCGCCGAGGCAAAGAAAGGCTTGTGCAGAGCGCTCCAAAAGCGGACAATGAGGCGTTTTAGGAGGCATTTCTGTCCGATCGCAAATACCGGCAGCACGGGTACCAGGACTCTGGCAACGACTCGCAAAAGAAGTTTGAGAAGGGCGCGGCTCCCGCCAAGAAAGAGAACACGTTTGGGCCACGGCCGATCAACATGCCGGGGACGAGGACGGTCTCGCGATGCGCCGAGTGCGGTGCGCTCCTGCAAAATTTGAGTGAGCCTCTGGGGACCTGTCCGAAGTGTGGATTTGACCTTCACTCCTGCAAGCAATGCGAGCACTTCGATCCTTCGAGCCGCTTCGAATGCAACCAGCCGATTCCAGCACGAATCTCTCCCAAGGACAAACGCAACGATTGCTCTTTCTTCGCCATTCGAGTGATGCTGGAGAAAGAGACCTCGAGCAAGATGACGTCCCGTCCCAACGACGCGCGGCAGGCGTTTGAAAATCTCTTCAAGAAATAGATCCAAGCGATTTTCGAGACAAGAGTAACGCCATCCAGGTTCTATGGCTTCTGTGTGGGCCGTAGGAGAATTTCGCTCGCGAAGGACTGCGGCGATTGGGTCGCGATCATGGCGACGGCGTGGGCTACATCGCTGGCCTGCAGCATCTTGTCGGCATTCTTTCCAGCATGGGGACTGAAATCGGTATTTACCGATCCGGGGCAAATCACCGACACGCGAATGTTGTGTGCGCGCAGCTCCTCCGCCACGGAGTAGCTCAAGCCATTGAGCGCCCACTTGGAGGCGGAATAGGCCGCGCCGTTCGGCAACGCGTTCTTACCGGCGAGCGACGAGATGTTGATAATGTGACCGCTGCGGCCGCGAATCATCAGAGGCGCGAGGCTTCGTATTGAAAAATACACGCCTCGCAGATTCGTGTTGAATATGCTGTCCCAACCTGCTGGCGGAAGCTCATGCAGAGGACCTTGCGGTCCCATAACACCCGCGTTGTTGACGAGGATATCGAGGCGATGAAAGGTGCGCTCCACCTGTTCCGCGAGCGATTCTACGGAATGCAAGTCCGTGACATCACACTCGATGGTGGTGCACTGGTGCCCGCTATTTCGAATCGAAGCGGCGGTTTGTTCGAGTGGGGAAGGCGAGCGCCCGCAGAGAACGGAGTTCGCGCCAAGAGACGCGAGCGTCGTCGCAACCGCGGCTCCTATGCCGCGCCCGGCACCAGTGATCACGGCGACCTGCCCCGCTAAGGGCTTTAGAGACTCTGTTGGGCTCAAACTAAATCCTCCGGGAAACATGTTGCAGATGGCAGCGCTGGCGTTGCCTCTGATCTACATTGTGCATGAGCCAAACCGCCAATGGACAATCCATCCGGGTGTGATATTTTCGGCATCCAAGCTGACAGGGGAGGGAATCCTGACCATCTTGCTTGCCTTAGCGGGACTACATCCTTATAATCCGCTCACCGGAATAATCTTTACGCCGCGCTGATCTTATATGCGGCCAAGGATTTACGGGAGTATTCTCACGGACAAAAGCAAGATCCGGAGAAGCCCGGTTGCAGCAGCTTGAGGCCGGGTGGCACGTGAATCCAGCTTCCCCGAAGAGTTAAGGAGCTACAGGAATGAAGAAAACCGTTCTTGCGATGATGCTGGTAGCCGCAGTTACCGCCGTCGCTCAAACCGCTCCGGCGCCTGCCCAACCGGCGCCCCAGCAGAGTGCGGCCCCGGCCGCAGCGCCCCAAAAGAAAGAAATCAAAGACCCAGCGGAGTACAACGCCTACGTTGGTGCCGTGCAGCAGCAGGATCCAGCGGCGAAAGTCAGCGGGCTGGAAGCCTTTATAACGCAATATCCAAATAGTGTGATGAAGGAAGACGCCCTCGAACTTCTGATGGGTGCCTACCAGCAGACGGGCAATTCTGCCAAAACGCTGGACACAGCGCAGAAAGTGCTGACGGCAAATCCTTGCAATCTCCGGGCATTAGCTCTGCTGGCCTACACCAAGCGCGCCCTCGCGGAAGCCGGTCAAAACGCAGCACAGAATCTGACCGAAGCCGGGCAGAACGGCGAAAAGGGTCTGCAATGTCTGCAAACCGTCGCCAAGCCTGACGGAACTTCTGATGCGGATTTCCAGAAGCTCAAAGCGCAGACAGCAGGCATCTTTAATGGCGCGGCCGGCATGGCCGCTTACCAGGCAAAGGACTATGCCAAGGCGCAGCAGTACTTGCTGGCAGCCGTGGCAGCGGACGCTCCCGATGCCACCAGCCTGCGCGACGTTTATCCGCTGGCGCTGGCCTATCTGGCTCCGGGACCGACAGAAAAAGACGTTGACGGACTGTTCTTCATCGCTCGTGCCGCAAGCCTTGCCCAGGGCGCGGGAAAAGACCAGATCGCCAAGTTCGGCAAGAGCAAGTACACGAAGTACCACGGCAGCGATGAGGGCTGGACGGATTTGCTGGCGAAAGCCGCTACGGCCACAACACCAGCGGGCATCACGATTTCACAGTACGTGCCCCCGACACCCGCACAGCAGTGTACGGACCTCCTGAAGACCAAGAAGGTCGAAGAGATGGCCTTTGCGGAGTGGCAGTTGTGCCTCTCCGAGGGGACTCCCGAGGATTCCGACAAAATCTGGTCGGTTCTGAAGGGGAAGCCGCTTCAGATGGTCGCTCAGGTGATGTCGATCGATTCGCCCAAACAACTGAAGCTGGCTGGCAGCTCCGACGATATTGAGGCGAAACGCGCCGATATCGATCTGACGATGACAGCGGCGATTCCGAAACTCCAGATGCCCAAAGAGGGAGGGGATCTCCAGTTTGAGGGCACCCCCGTTTCTTTCGTGGCGAAGCCGTTTGTTATGACTATGAATGAGGGAGCATTGCTGGTGAAAGCAGCGCCGAAGACGCCCGCTCGCAAGAAGCCAGCGGCGCACTAAGCTCGCGCTGCAAAAGTGAAGGCAAGAAAATTAAGGGCGGTCCCAAACGGGACCGCCCTTTTTCTGGCGTTGGGAATGTGGGCTCGCGTCTATTAGCGTGCTTGTTTTCTGTCGAGGGTGACCGGGCGTGCACTGCGGGGTGGGCGCTTGGCGCCGGCACGCAAGGGGCGCACATCAATCTTGAGTTCCTGCATCGTGCGGCTGAGAGTGTTTCTGTGCATACCTAACTCACGGGCAGCCTTGCACTGGTTTCCACGATTTTCTTCCAACACCGTCACGATAAAGCGCTTTTTGAACTCGCGAACTGCTTCTGAATAGAGAATATTGCTGTTATACATTTGCAGGATAAGTGCTTCCAGTTGGTCTTTCACCCGCGCCTCGTTTCCGCACCTTTGCCGCTACTGCTAAGAAAGTTCCACTGAATTTTCTACTTCGACGGGCCAGCCGGCTGTGGATGGACTGCTTCCATCGCCGACGGCGCGCGCCGCAGGTAATCCAGGCCCTGGTAAAAGCGTTGGCGCAATTCTGACGGTGCGAGCCAGATCGCAGCCCTTCCGCCTACCAGGAAATACGGAGCCAGTTCGGAGTCTGCCAGCCACTTCTGCGCTGGCGCGAAGGTCGTCATGGCGGTGAGCACAATAGCTACGACCAGAACACCCTTCACCAATCCGAGAACTGCTCCCAAAAGTCGATCAATCGTATTCAGGCCGGCCTTCTTCATCGCCCAGCGCGCGATCCGTCCGGCAAACCCAGCCAGAATCAAGACCGCGAAAAAGATGATTAAGAAACCAGCAACTTCGCCAAACCACGGCGACTTCAAATGGGGCGCGAACCAGTCCGCCACGCGATGATACTGCCAGGCGGCCAGCAAATATCCGATGACCAGACCAGCTAGCTTGAAGGCCTCGTGGAAAAAACCTTCAACCGCCGCTCCGATCACGGAAAGTACCAAGAATGCCAGGATGATCCAGTCCGCAACGCTCATAGTTCAAGACCGTGAGGCGAGCGCAACAGCTAGATCTCCAACTCGCGTCCCGTCAACTGACGATACGCCCCGAGGTACTTTTCGCTGGTCCGCAGCGCAACTTCTTGGGGAAGGGCAGGCGCGGGCGGTTGTTTGTTCCAGCGGATTTCTTCGAGGTAGTCCCTTACATACTGCTTGTCATACGAATTTTGCGCTTTGCCCGGTTGGTACGTGTCGGCCGGCCAGAAGCGCGACGAATCCGGTGTCAGTACTTCATCCGCCAGGGTGATTCCCTTAGCGGTCATTCCAAATTCAAACTTTGTATCGGCGATGAGGATGCCCCGCTGCCGTGCGTAATCAGCGGCTTTCTTGTAGATCCCCAACGTGAGGTCGCGGAGTTGCGCGCTCAACTTGGGATCGACGAGCTTGCACATCTCCTCAAACGAAATATTGATGTCATGACCAGTGGTCGCCTTGGTGGCGGGCGTGAAGATCGGTTCCGGCAGGCGGTCCGACTCTTTCAATCCGGCTGGCAGTTTAATGCCGCACACGGTGCCCGTTGCCTGGTATTCCTTCCATCCAGATCCGGAGAGGTAACCCCGCGCCACACACTCCACCGGGAACATTTCCGCGCGCATCACCATCATGGAGCGGCCGCGCAATTCGTCCGCGTGCTTGCGGATGGCCTCCGGGTATTGGTTTACATCCGCGGTCACGAAATGGTTCGGAACGAGGTCCTTCAGGAAATCGAACCAGAATAGGGAGATCTGCGTCAGGACTCGGCCCTTATGGGGAATGCCGGTTGCCAGCACGTAGTCGAACGCGGAAATGCGATCAGTGGCAATAAAGAGCAAGTGATCGCTGTCGAGGTTGTAGACGTCGCGAACTTTCCCGCTGGCGAATAACTCCAGATCGGAATAGTCGGTCTCAAGCAGAACGGAGTCGAGGATGTCAGGGCTCATGATTAATTCTAACCGGGAGAAAACTGTCGCGTATTCTAGTCGCAGAAAGAAATTTGTCAACGCTTTCAATCACTGCTCGCGGGTCGCACGGACCGCCTTCAAATGAAAAAGGGTTGACAGTTCCAGTTTAAGCTAGAAGCCGCGTCCATGGCCGCGTTTGACTCGATTAGCATGTGGAAAAACTGAGGAAGGCTCTGGAAAAAACAGGCGTTGATTTCTCGATCGACAAAACAGAAAATCGCTGCATCCGTCAAGGGTGCAGCGATGATTTTTTTCAGGGCAGTTAGTCGTTTACTCCACTTACCGGCGCCGTGCGGTACTGCGTTGCTGTAGTCCTCTGTTACTGCTAGGCCGCACCGAACCGCACTGACACAAGCTTGGAAATGCCCGGCTCCTGCATGGTCACGCCGTAGAGAACCGGAGCAATGCTCATGGTTTTCTTGCTGTGGGTGATCAGGATGAACTGCGTCTGCAAGCTCATCTCGCGCACCAGCTCTGTGAATCGTCCGATGTTGGCTTCGTCGAGCGGAGCGTCCACTTCGTCAAGGATGCAGAACGGGCTCGGCGTGTACTGAAAGATGCCGACCAGCAGCGATAACGCGGTCAGAGCTTTCTCGCCGCCCGACAGCAAAAGCACGTTTTGCAGCTTCTTTCCTGGAGGCGATGCGACAACGTCAATGCCGCTCTCGGCGCTGTTTTCGAGGTCTGTGAGCCGCATGAAAGCATCACCGCCGCCGAAAAGTTTGCGGAACGTGGCCTGGAAGTTTGCGTTGATCTTGTGGAAAGCTTCTTCGAACTTCTGCCGCGACACCTGGTCAATTTCCTTGATCGTGGCCGCCGTGTTTTCGATCGCCTCGATCAGGTCCTTGCGCTGAGTTTCGAGGAACGTGTGGCGTTCCGCAGTTTCCTTGTATTCCTCGAGCGCCATCATGTTGACCGGCCCCATGGCATCCAGGCGGGCGCGCATCTCACGGTGGGCCTGATCCTCGGCGGCAAGTTCCTCACCAATAAGGGGCACGATGGTCGTGTCTTCGAGTAAGACCGGCCGCTCGATGCCCAATTCGTTCAAGCAGGTGTCAGCGAGGTGTTGCAGGTCGGATTCCAGCTTGGCCGCCTGCGCCGCAAGTTCGCCGCGGCGGTCGCGGGAGGAATCGAGTTGCTGGCGAGTGCTGCGCAGCATCTCCTCAATTTCGGCCAATCGAACCCGGATCTGCTCCGATTCGAACTGCAGCAGACCGTCGCGAGCTTCTCCTGCATTGCGCTCGGCTTCGAGTTGGACCAGTTGCTCGGCAAGTTGCAGATTCTCTTCCTTACGACGCGCGATTTCCTCGGTTGCCGATTCCATTTGGGATTGCAGGGCTGTCGCCCGCTCGCGCATCTCGGAAACGACCGTTTCAATGCGTTGAAGCAGAGTAGTGGCCGAGCGGTGACGCTCTTCCAGAGCGGCCACACGGGCCGACCGCTGCGAGCTGCTCTCAGCAGCTAGGTCGCGGCGGTTGCGCAATGTGGAAAGCAGATCGTGCCCGGCGGCAAGCTGCGCTTCGAAACGCATGCGCGTTTCTTCGATCGCGGCAAGTTCGGCCTTGCGTGCTGAAATGAAGCTATCCTGCTCCTGCCGTTCCGATGCCAGCCTTTGCAGTTCACCTGCGATCACTTCGATGCGCTCGCGAACGCGGGACATCTCGCCATCCAGTTGCTGGAGGAGATGGCCGGACGTCATCGCCTGCTTTTCTGCTTCGCGCTTCTCTTCTTCGAGGCGGTCGAGCAGGGAAGTGTGCTCCTTGATCTCGCGGCCCAAAGTCAGCGCCATGATCTCTTTCTCGCGGAGCGAGCGCTCCAATTCTTCGAGCAAACGCAGTACATCACGCAATTCTCTCTTCATCGACAACGGGCCTTCGCTGCGCTGCTTGCCGCCCGTTACTGTCACGTTGTGGAAGCACTCGCCCGACTGCGAGAGGAAAAATGCGTCGGGGCTGGAGAGCGCCAGGTCGCGCCCTACGCCGGCGTCCGGAACGATGTAGCCATTCCCCAGCTTGGGCAGGATCACTTCCAGCGACTTGCCGAATCCGTTCAAAACACGGATCGATTTCTTCAGGGGAAGCACCGCATCGCTCACCGGAGCGTAGTGTGTGCTCTCATCGGCAACGAACGAGAACTTCGCCTGCGAATCTTCAGGATGAACCAGGAATGTCGCACGCCCATCTACATCGGAGCGCAGTAGGCGCAAGCCCTCGTTGGCTGCATCCCAGCTCTTCACCACGACATAATTCAGTTCGTCGCGCAGGAAGTCTTCGACGACGCGCTCGTAGCGGGGATCGACCTCAAGGAAGTCTGCAAGTACCCCGGCAGGCGTGTTTCCACCTTGCAGTGCACCCGACTGGAAAAGACGCCGCACCGATTCGGTCGAATATCCGTGCTCGGCGATGACCGCTTCCAGCGAACCCTTTTTGCCCAGTGCGGTGGCGTATTCAGAGCGGATCGAGTCCAGGTGCTTCTTGGTGGCGCTCTCTTGAGCGCGCTTGCTTTCCAGATGCTCTCTTAAGCTAGCCAGTTCGGCGGCAAGACCGCTGGCCCGTTGAGAGACCGTTTCGAATTCCAAAGCAATCTGCCCGCGCTGTCCGCCAAACGTTTCAGATTGCGTGGTGGCCGCCGCGATTTCGGCGCGCAGCCGCTGTTCCTCGCGGTCCAGGCCCGCCACCCGCTCCTGCGCTTGCGTGAGCTGGTTGCGGAAGTTGGATGCTTGGCCAACAGATTCGAGAATCGAGGCGCGGCAGGATTCCTGCTCGTGTTCCAGCGCCGCTAGTTCGGCGGCCGCACTTGTCGCTTCCTGCTGGCTCAGGGCGAGTTCTTGCTGGGCCGATGCCAGGTCGGCTGCTGCCGAGTCAAGAAGTCTCTGGTGCTCGTCGCGCTCTTCTTCCAGAGCGCGCAGACGGTGGCTCGCCTGGGCCAGTTCCGCCTCGGCCGACGTCATACGTACAAACAACTCAGCGGAACGTTCTTCGTTGGTTCGGATTCGCGCTTTGCTGCGATCCCCCTCAATGGCGATCTGATTCAGGCGGTCACGATTTTGCCGTGTCTCGGCCTCAATCGCATAGCCGCGCTGGGTGCGCTCCGAGTGCTCCGTCTCACCCTGCTGCACGCTTTCGGTGAACTGGTGGATGTCCTCGCCCAGTTGCCGAATCTGCAAGTCAAGAGAGACGCTCTCCTGGTCCATTTGCGTGAACTTGCTGGCCAACACCACGCGCAATTTGGCACGCATCTCGTCACGCAGGCGTCCATAGCGCTCGGCCTTGCTGGCCTGACGCTTCAGCGAGTTCATTTGCCGCGTGACTTCCTCGAAAATGTCATTCACGCGATTCAGGTTCTGCTTCGCGTCTTCGAGGCGCGCTTCGGCAAGGCGCTTCTTGGTCTTGAACTTGGTGATACCCGCTGCCTCTTCAATGATGGAGCGGCGATCCGTCGGGCGGCTGCTCAGAATCTGCCCGATGCGTCCTTGCTCGATGAGCGCGTATGACTCCGGGCCCAGGCCCGTGCCCATAAACAGTTCCTGGATATCACGCAGGCGGCAGAGCTTTCCGTTGAGGAGGTATTCACTGTCGCCGCTGCGGAACAAACGGCGTGTGACTGCGATCTCGCCGTCATGCGCGGGTTGCTGGTTGAACTTGCGGCGGCGAATCTTCAAGACAACTTGAGGGGCCACAGATGCGGCCGCGTCTACTACAGGCGCTTCCTGTGTCGCTGCACCATCGATGGGCACAACGTTTCCCGGGACGCCCTCCACTTCTTCCGTTCTACCCGGCTGTGCTTCCTCTACCGCCAGTTCAGTCTCGGCCGCGGCCTGCGAACGAATTTCCGCTTCATCCCAGTTCTCA
>Ga0265338_10006697_pt1 | contig 14559 bp, 11 predicted proteins | sample 42126metaG_FD_193579 | JGI IMG/M metagenome (GOLD analysis project Ga0265338, IMG submission 193579) | Rhizosphere microbial communities from Carex aquatilis grown in University of Washington, Seatle, WA, United States - 4-21-26 metaG | ecosystem: Host-associated > Plants > Roots > Rhizosphere... | reverse complement strand
AGGCCCTTACGGGCCAACTTGTAGAGCCGCACACCGTCCTTCTTCACGGCGGACATCATGGGCGGGACCTGCTCCACCACATCGATCAGGGAAAGGCAGGCGGCCCGGATCGCATCCGGGGTGGGGGGCGTGGGCGGAAGCGGCGTCGGCAGGGGCGATCCGGTCACGTCGTCGGTGTCGGTGAAGAGGTCCAGCAGGCAACAGGCCTCGTAGGTTTTTCCCGTGGGGGCGAATTCCGCGAGGCGAGCGGCCTCCCCCGCCACAAGGGGTAGGACACCGGTAGCCAGGGGATCAAGGGTGCCGAGGTGGCCCAGGTGCTTCTCGCCGAGGATCAAGCGGGCGCGGTGGACCAAATCGTGGCTGGTGCAGCCCTTGGGTTTGTCGAGGATGAGGACGCCGTTCACGGGCAACAGCCGATCCACCACAGGGACACAGGGATAGGCGCTTGATTTAAACCAGTAAACAAACCCACAACAAAATTTTTAACACAGGGACCACAGGGTTCACAGGGATAAACGGCAAGTTTTAGCTTGGACTTCATGTAGATCCAGCCGTGTCTCTGCGTCTCTGCGGTGAATGGGTCGTCAGGGTTTCACGTAGGCGGCCAGGGCCTTCACGGCCTCGGCCACGACCCGGTCGGCCGCCTCGGGCAACAAACCGCTCAAAAGCGCCCCGGAGGCGTACTTGTGGCCCCCACCCCCGAACTTGGCCGCGATGGCCGAGACGTCCAGCCCGTTGCGGGACCTCAGCGAGAGCTTGAGCTTGCCGTCGGGGCGTTCCTTGAGGAACACCGCCACCTGCACGCCGTCCACCTTGCGCACGAAGTCCACCAGGTTGTCGGTATCCTCGTCGAGGGCGCCGGACTTGGCGAAGTCGGTTTGGGAGAGGGTCATCACGCCCACCTTGCCGCCGTCCCGCGTGTGGAGCCCCGCCAGGGCGAGGCGCAACAGCTCCAGCGCCGGCTGGGTCACCGAGGCGAAGATGCGGTTGCAGATGGCCGAGACCTGGGCGCCGGCATCGATCAGCTCGGCGGCCAGGCGGTGCACCTGGGCCGTGGTGTTTGAGTATTTGAAGGAACCGGTATCGGTGACCACCGAGGTGTAGACGCTCTCGGCGATGTCGCGGTCCACCTTCACGCCGAGGGACTTGATGAGCCTGTACACCATCTCGCCGGTGGCTGAGGCCTCGGGCTCGATCCAGTTCAGGTCGCCGTACATCTTGTTGGAGAAGTGGTGGTCGATGTTGATCAGAAGCTTGAACTCGTCGCGCTTAACGCCGTCCCGGATCCGGCCGAAGTCGCCCGCGTCGAGCACCACGCAGACCTGGTGGGGGGGGATGTTGTCGGACACCTCGACGGCGTCCTTATAGGGGAGCCAGGTGTAACTGCGGGGCAGGGGATCGTGGTTCACCACCCGCACCCGCTTGCCCATGGACTTCAGCGCGAGGTACAGGGCGGACTGGGCGCCCAAACCGTCCCCGTCGGGGTTGACGTGGGTGGTGAGGAGGATGTCGTCCTTCTCACGCAGCCATTGGGCGGTCAATTCAAGGCTCACGGGGCGTCCTTCGGTGGAGTCTTCGGGGCGGCCTTACGGCGACCGGGACGCTTATTCTTGGGCGGGTCGGCCTGGGTTTTCAAGCCTTGGAGCAATTCTTCGATATGGAAGGCGTTGTCGAGGGATCGGTCGAGGACGAAGCGGATCTCGGGGGTGAACCGAAGGCGGATCCGTGCCCCGATTTCGGACCGCAGGAAGCCCATGGCGTGGGTCAGGCCCTCCAGGGTCTCGTCCTTCTCCTGGTCGGTCCCCATGACGGACACGAAGATCTTGGCGAACCTGAGGTCGTCGGTCAGTTCGACGTCGGTAATGGTGGTGAAATGGACCCTGGGGTCCTTGACGTCGCGCGCGATGAGCTCGCTGACCTCGCGTTTGATGGCTTCCGCCACCCGGTCCGAGCGTTTGAAGGAACCCATTTCAGCCGATCCATCCCCGCGCTCCGTAAAACCGCGTCTTGGCGGGGAAAGTTTTAAGTTTTGAGTGTTGAGTCTTGAGTTGAAGCCGAACTTAAGACTTAAAACCTAGAACTTAAAACTCCCTTTCAAAGGTATTCAACCTGGGATCCCGCAACTTGGAGCTCGCTCTCCAGCTCCAACGAGTCCAGGACTTCCTGGATCGTGGCGTCGGCGTGGGCCCGGTCGGTATTGACGTGGGCCAGGGCCAGCACCGACTTCTGCCAGAAGTCCCGGTATTCCACCTCGGCTACCGTGACGTTCCACTTCTTGCGCAGGCGGTTCAGGACGCCCTGGAGGATCGACCGCTTTTCCTTCAGGGACTGGGCCCCGGGGTAATGCACCTCGACCTGGGCGAAGCCGATCACCATGAAGCAATGCGGGATTCGGAATGCGGAATTTGGAATGGCGATCGGCGCCGGTAAACCCAATTCCTAATTTCGAATTCCTAACTCCTCATTTTTCAGGACAGCTTCTGCGCGACGGCTTCCAGCGAGAAGGCCTCGATGATGTCCCCCACCTGCATGTCGGGGTAATCGTTGATGCCGATACCGCACTCGAAGTTCGTGCCGACTTCCTTGACGTCGTCCTTGAAGCGCTTCAGGGACGACAGGCCGCCGCTATGGACCACCTCGCCGTTGCGGAGGACCCGCACCTTGGACTTGCTGGTGATCTTTCCGGACTGCACCATGCAACCCGCCACCAAGGCCTTGGGCGTCTTGAACAGCTGGCGGATCTCCGCCTTGCCGAGGGGAACTTCCTTGTAGGTCGGGGCCAGCAGGCCTTCCATGGCCTTCTGCACGTCCTCGACCAGGTTGTAGATGATCGTGTAGAGGCGGACGTCGACCTCTTCCTTCTCGGCGGTTTCCTTGGCCAGGCCGTCGACCTTGACGTTGAACCCGAGCACGATGGCGTTGGAGGCGGAACCCAGCAGGATGTCCGAGTTGACGATCACGCCCGTCCCCGTGTGGATGACCCGCAGGAAGACCTTCTCGGTCGAAAGCTTCTCGAGCTGTTGGCTGATGGCCTCGACGGAACCCTGCACGTCGCCCTTGATGACGACCTTGAGTTCCAGCTGCTTGCCTTCCTGGATCTGCTCAAACAGGTTGTCGAGCGTGACGTGGCGTCCCACCATGGACCGGTTGTCCTTGAGGGCGTCCACGCGGCGGCTGGTGATCTCGCGGGCCAGTTTCGGGTCCGTGACGACGTGGAACTTGTCCCCGGCGTGGGGCACGCCCGACAGGCCCGTGAGTTCCACCGGGAAGGCGGGACCCGCGGTTTTCACGCCCTTGGCGTGGTCGTCGTGCATGGCGCGGACGCGGCCGTGGTGCGAACCGCACACCAGCACGTCTCCCACCTTCAGGGTGCCGTTCTCCACCAGCAAGGTGGCCACGGCGCCGCGGCCCTTGTCGAGCCGGGCTTCCAGGCACACGCCGTAGGCGGCGCGGTTGGGGTTGCCCTTGAGCTCGAGGATTTCGGCTTCCAGGAGGATCATCTCGAGGAGCTTGTCGATGTTCTGGCGCTTCTTGGCCGAGATGTTCACGAAGATGGTCTTGCCGCCCCATTCCTCGGGCTGGAGGCCGCGCTCGGCCAGCTGGGTCTTCACGCGGTCGGGGTTGGCCTCCGGCTTGTCGATCTTGTTGACCGCCACCACGATGGGGACTTTGGCTTCCTTGGCGTGGTCGATGGCCTCCAGGGTCTGGGGCATGACGCCGTCGTCGGCGGCCACCACCAGGATGACCAGGTCCGTGGCCTTGGCGCCGCGGGCCCGCATGGCCGTGAAGGCCTCGTGACCCGGGGTGTCGAGGAAGGTGATGAGGCCCCGGGGGGTCTTCACTTGGTAGGCGCCGATATGCTGGGTGATGCCGCCCGCCTCGCCGCCCACCACGTTGGAGGTTCGGATGGCGTCCAGAAGCATGGTCTTGCCGTGGTCGACGTGGCCCATGATGGTGACGACCGGCGGCCGGGCCTTCTGGTCCTTGGCCTCGTCGGGCTTCTGCTCGACGTCCTCCTCGCGGTACATGGGGACGTTCTCGACCTCGGCGTTGTGCACCGACGCGAGGGTCTCGACCAGGGTCATGTCGAGGCGCTGGTTGATGGTGGCCATGACGCGCAGCTCGAACAGTTCCTTGATGAGCAGGGCGGGCTTCACGTCGAGCTTCTGCGCCAGCTCGGACACCGTGATGCCCTCGGTGACCTTGATCTGGACCTTCGGGACGGACTCGTCCGCGACCGGCACGGGCAGTTCGGGCGTCTTCTCGGCTTCGGGGGCCATGGTGATGCGGCCGGCGGCCAAACCGTGGCCGCCCTTGGCCGGGGGCGGCTTGAGGCCTGAGGGCGCGCGGCGGGTGCCGACCTCGATGCGCTTCACGCTGCCGGGTTTCGGTTGGGGCTTCTGCGGTCCCCGGGGCAGGGTGGGATAGGTGGCCTGGGGGCCCTCGTTGGCCGAGGGGGTGCGGAGGACCGGGGGATTCGTCTTGGCCGGCACGCCGGGCATGCCGACGCGGCCGGGGGTGAGGGTCGTCCCGGGACGGCCCACCACGGGGGTCGGCAGTTTGCTGGAGGCCTGGGGCGAGGTGGACACCGACGACTTGGTCTCGGAGATCATGCCGAGGTCCTTGCGGACGGCGGCCTGCACATCTTCCTCGATGACGGTCAGCTGGCTGGGCAGGCTGTGGCCCAGCTTCTTGCAGCGGTCCAGCACATCCTTGCTGGTCAGCCCGACTTCCTTCGCGAATTCAAAAACACGCTTGCTCATTCCTTCTCCTGCCCCTCTCCCTCCGCGCCCTTCTCATCCACAATGGGAGAGGGCGGGATCACGGGAACACCTGTGCCATCCTGAACCAATTCCGGCGCTTCCGGGGTCTCGCCCTGGACCGCCCCTTCGTCCCTCATCTCGGCGGGGACTTCCGAGCCTTCGGCCGCCGGGGTCGACGCCGGCCCCTCGGTTTCCTTCGCGCCCAAGGCCGCGATCGGATCCCCGTTCTCGTCGGACAGCTGGGCGAACTGGGCGTCCATCTGGGCCCGTTCCTCACCCGCGTACTGCTCCTCGTCCATGATGTCGATCTTGGTGCCGGTCAGCCGCGCGGCCAACCGGGCGTTCTGGCCCTTCTTTCCGATGGCCAGCGACAGCTGGTCCTTCGGGACGATGATCTTGGCGCTCATGTCGGCGCCGCTGTAGACGATGCGGGAGATCTTGGCGGGCGAAAGCGAGTTCGCCAGGTAGGTGTGCGGGTCCGGGTCCCAGCGGACGATGTCGACCTTCTCGCCACGGATCTCGTCCACGATGGCCTGGACCCGGGTGCCCTTCACGCCCACGCAGGCGCCCACGGCGTCCACGCGGTCGTCGCCCGCGCTGCGCACGGCGATCTTGGTGCGGCTCCCGGCCTCGCGGGCCATGGACTCGATCTTCACGATGCCCTCGTAGATCTCGGGCACCTCCAGCTCGAACATCTTGCGCACCAGGTCGGGATGCGCGCGGGACACCAGCACGGCCGGGCCCCGTGAATTTTTGCGCACCTCAAGCACCATGAACTTCATGCGCTCGCCGGTCGAATAGCGCTCGCGGGGCACCTGCTCCCGGGCGGGCATCAGGGCCTCGGTGTCGCCCAGGGACACGATGAGGTTGCGGCCCTCGTAGCGAAGGACGGACCCCGTGATGAGGTCGCCCACCTTCTCCTGGAACTGGTCGAACACGCTCTGGCGCTCGGCGTCCTGCACGCGCTGGACGATGACCTGCTTGGCGGTCTGGGCCGCGATGCGGCCGAACTGCTCGTTGGGGATTCGGACGCGGACGACTTCGCCCAACTTGGCCTCGGGGTTGATCTTTCGGGAATCGGACAGGCCCATCTGGGTGGCCGGGTCGTCGACCTTTTCCACCACTTCCTTCAGGTAGAAGGCGCGGAACTCGCAGTTGAGCTCGTCGAACTCCACGTCGACCTCCTGCCCCACGCCGAAGACCTTCTTGGCGGCGGACACGAGGGCGGCCTGGATGGCCTCCACGAGCTGTTTCTTGTCGATTCGCTTGGTGTGCTCCAACTGGCTCATCACCAAGGCTAGGTCGTTACCCATGATCCTCACCCATCCTTCTAGTTAGCGTCGGTTAGGAGTTCGGAGTGAGGAGTCAGGGGTTTTGAAACCCCTCATTCCTAACCCCTAACTTCCAACTGCCGCTACATCTCCACTACCAGGTTCGCTTTCTTCACGATCCCGTAGGGGATCGACACGGTTCGCTTCTCGCTGAGCCGCACCAAGACCATGCCGTCCAGCACGCCATCCAGCCGACCGTCGAAGCTCGTCTGGTTCTCCAGGGGTTCCCGGGTCACCACGTGGGCCCGACGACCTTGGAACCGCTCGAACTCCCCCAGGTCGCGCAGGGCCCGGTCCATGCCCGGCGACGAGACCTCCAAAACGAAGGCCGTCGGGATGACGTCCAACGCCTCGATCTTCGCGTCCAAGTCCCGGCTCACCGTCTCGCAGTCCGTCAGGGACACCAGGCCGTCGGCCTTGTCCAGCACCACGCTGACCACCACCCGGCCCCCCTGGCGCTTGACCGAAAGGTCGTACAGTTCCAGGAAGTTGTCCTTCACCAGGGGTTCCGCCAGCTCCTTGAGCTGTGGCACCCAGCGATCCTCGCCTTGCAAGACAACCCCCCCTTGGGCGGGTGAATACCCCCTAAAACGAAGAAAACGGCCCATGGCCGTTTTCCGAAAACGCGCAGCGCCCGAACTGTACCGAAAAAAAAAGTGGGCCGGAGGCCCACTCTTTCAGGTTAGAGCGTTTTCGACGGGTTGGATTCTAAGGCATTTGGGGGGTTCCTTCAAGGGTGGCGCCTTCGGAACCCCAATAAATGCGGGTATTTTGCCGGGCGATACCGCCCCTTGGGCTCACGAACCGGGAACACAGCAGTTATACAGTTCCAAATAACGGGCTAAACACGCTTTAGGTGATGCTGAGCCGGATCGTCGTGGCCCAGGCTTCTTGGCTGGCATCATGGACTACTCAAACCTTGAGGAAGGGAACACCGAGGCCCACCTGAAGCTGTTGTGGTTCTTCGCCAAGACCGTCGCCAAGGGCGCGGCAAATGTGTATCCCGGGTTATATCTTGAAAGGTTGCGGTTAAAACTTAATCTCATCATCTTTTGACGTGACTACGCCGTTTAGCTTTTTGTATAGCCTCTTAAACCCAAAATACAAAAAGCAAACTGCAACGAGGATGGCAGCATAGGTCAAGATTTCATCGAGTTTGATGCCAGTCCACAAACTGATGCCGCCTAACAACAAAAATACAGGGAAAATAAGTGCCCTTTTAAATCCCATGAGTATTTCCAATTCAAATTATTACCCTGAGTAAATATCAGAACAACGTGACTTGGTTCGATTCGGGGAGGTCGGGCACGCAGCCGTGGCTCTTGAGGATCTCCACCACGTTCTTGTTGATGCCGCAGCGGGTCACCAGGTCCTCGATGGACGAGAAGGGTTCCTTCACGCGCTCCAGGGCGATGGCCTCGGCGGCGGTGGATCCCAGGCCCGGCAAGGCGATGAACGGCGGCCGGATGGCCTCGGTGCCGTCCTCCTTCTTCTCGACCATGAACTTGGCGGGGAGCGACTTGGCCAGGTCCACCTTCAGCAGCTCGATGCCCCGGGCGTACATCTCCTCCACCACGGCCAGGATCGACAGTTCGTCCTGTTCCTTGTTGGTGGGCTTTTCCAGAGCGCGCAAGTCCTTCTGGCGCTCCCGCACCTTGCCCAGGCCGCCGGAACAGACCACGGCGTCCACCGCGAAGGCCTTGTTGCTGAAATAGTCCGCGTAGAAGCCCACGGGGTGGTGCACCTTAAAGTACGCCAGGCGGAAGCTCATGATGCAGTAGGCCACGGCGTGGGCCTTGGGGAACATGTACTTGATCTTGCGGCAGCTCTGCACGTACCACTCGGGCACGTTGACGCCCTGCATGGCCTTCTCGAACTCGGGCGTGAGGCCCTTGCCCTTCCGGACCGACTCCATGATCTTGAAGGCCGTGGACTCGTCCATGCCCAGGGCCACCAGGTCGTTGAGCATGTCGTCCCGGGTCGAGATGACCGTGGACAGCGTGGCCTTGCCCTCTTTGATCAGGTCCTGCGCGTTGCCGAGCCAGACGTCGGTGCCGTGCGACAGGCCCGACAGGCGCACCAGTTCCTCGAACTTGGTGGGGCGCGTGTCGCGCAACATGCCCATGGCGAACTCGGTGCCGAACTCGGGCACACCCAGGGTGCCCAGGTCGAGGTGCGGCACGGGGATCTTGAGCTTGAGGGCTTCTGCGTTGCGGAACAGGCTCATCGTGAGCGGGTCGTTGAGGGCGATCTTCACCGGGTCCACGCCGGTGAGGCGCTCCAGGTACTTGAGGCTGGTCGGGTTGTCATGGCCCAGGATGTCGAGCTTCACCAGGCAGTCGTGCATGCTGTCGTAGTCGAAGTGGGTCGTGATGACGGCCCGTTCCTTGTCGTCGGCGGGGTACTGCACGGGGCAGATGTCGGTGATCTCCAGGTGCTTCGGGAGGATGACGATGCCGCCGGGGTGCTGGCCCGTGGTCTTGGACACGCCCGAACAGCCCTTCACCAGCCGGTTCTCCTCGGCGCGCCTCGCCTTGGTGCCCGATTCCTCAAGGAATTTCTTCACGAAGCCGTAGGCGATGCGGTCCTTCACCGACGAGATGGTGCCGGCGCGGAAACACTTGTCCTTGCCCAGCATCTCCTCGACGTACTTGTGGGCCACGTGCTGGTACTCGCCGGAGAAGTTGAGGTCGATATCCGGCATCTTGTCTCCCTTGAAGCCCATGAAGACCTCGAAGGCGATGTTGAACCCGTCCCGTACGGCGGCTTTTCCGCAGGTCGGGCAGTCCTTGGGGGGGATGTCCACCCCGGCGGTCGACTCGGCCTTAGCCGGGAACTCGTGCCAGTGGCCGGTCGCGCAGCGCCAGTGCGGCGGAAGGGGGTTGACCTCGGTGATGCCGGTCAGGAAGGCCACGAAGGACGACCCGACGGACCCCCGGCTGCCCACCAAAAAGCCGTCGGCGTTGGACTTACCCACCAGCCTCATGGCCAGGACGTACAGGGTGGAGTACTTATTGTCGATGATGGCCTTGAGCTCCTTGGCCATCCGTTTTTCGATGAGGGGGGGCAATTCGGCGCCGTACAGCTCATGGCACTTCTTCTCGGCGGTCTCCCGCAACAACTCGTCGGCGCCCTCGAACTGGGGTGAGAGGGTCTCGTTGGGGATCGGGTCCACGTCCTCCACCATCTCAGCGACCTTCTGCGGGTTCTGGATGACCACTTCCCTCGCGGCTTCCTCGCCGAAATAGCTGAAATCCTCCAGCAGTTCCTCGGTGGTCTTGAAGTACAGGGGGGCCTGGCGCTCGACGCCGTAGCCCATGCCGGTGTGGATGATGCGCCGGTAGATCTCATCCCTCGGGTCGAGGAAATGGGAGTCGCCGGTCGCGCAGACCATCTTGCCCAGCTTCTTGCCCACGTCGTAGAGGCGCTTGGTCATGGTCTGGAGCTCGGCCAGGTCCCTCACTTCCCCGTTGCGGATCATGAACTCATTGTTCCCGCAGGGCTGGACCTCGATGTAGTCGTAGAACGACGCGACTTCCTCCAGGTCCCGGCCGCCGTTGAGCATCGTCTGCCAGACCTCGCCCTGCTCGCAGGCGGACCCCACGATGAGTCCCTCCCGGTGGGCCTGCAGGAGCGCCCGGGGGATCAGGGGACGCTTGTAGAAGTAGTTCAGGTGGCTCTCGGTGACCAGCTGGTACAGGTTCTTGAGGCCCTTCTTATTCTTCACCAGAAGGATGATGTGGTTGATGACGATCGACTTTTCCTTCTTGAACTCCTCGACCAGGTAGCCTTCCATGCCCAGGATGAGCTTGAGGTTCTTCTTCTTGGCGGCGGCCTTGGCCTCAGGGAAGGCCTGCACCACGCCGTGGTCGGTGATGGCCAAGGCCTTGTGGCCCCAGCGGGCGGCCTGGGCCACCAACTCACCGATCTTGGAGAGGCCGTCCATACGGCTCATCTGGGTGTGGCAGTGCAGTTCCACCCGCTTGTCCACCGCGGTGTCCATGCGCCCCGCCACGGGGATCTTGACGATGTCCCGGGCCATGAGCACCAGGTCCATGGAGAACTTGTCGAACCGAAGGTCACCCCGCACGCGGATCCAATGGCCTTCCTTCAGGCCGGGGCGGTACTTGCCGTCGCCCTCGTGGAACACCTTCACGTCCACCGAGTCGGTGAAGTCCGTGATCGTCATGACGATGAACCAGCGGCCGCTGCGCTGTTGTCGTTCGTCGTAGGACACGATCTGGCCCTGGATGGTGAAGTCCTTCTGCTCCTCCACGACCTTGTTCATGGGGGTGGGCTCGGCCGCGATGTTGCGGCCGAGGATGACCGTGGGCCCCTCTTCCTTCTTCTCGACGGCGGCCTCGGGGGGCGGGGGCACCAGGTTCTCCTCGGGGATGACCTTGTCGTTCACCCGGAAGGACACCTCGAGCTTGGCGTGGCAGCGTTGGTGGATCATCTCCTCCAGCACCCGGTGGCACTGCTTGCGCTCCAACTGCTGGCGGGCCAGCTCATGGGGCACCGCCAGGGAAAGGGCCTGGGCCTCGAGGGTGGGGCGGCAATGGGCGAACCAGCCCTCGGCCACCTCGGCCTCCTCCGACAGGCAGAACATGAGGTCGTTTTGGTGGGCGGCGAGGTACTCGGCGGGCGACAGGAGGGGCGTCTCATAGTGGACATCCAGCACCACGCGGCCCACGTTGGGCAGGTGGTCCTTCAGCAGGAGGGAGAGGCGGGCGTAACTGTCGGGGTCGGCCTTGTGGGCCATCTGGAGGTGGATCAGCACCAGGCGCTTCTCGGGGAAGACCTGGACCGAGGGGACCTCGGATTTGAAGAAGGATTCCTTGTCGCGGCACTCGAGGGGGAGCTTTTGGAGCAGTTCGTAGAACTTGAGCTGGGGCCGGGTTTCCGTTGCCTGTTCGGTCGGCAAACTGATCGGAGTCATCCGGGCCTCATACTTTCGCGTCGCGGGTTCGGGAGGGGTTGAAGTGGCGGTCAGTTGGTTTTATACCCCCGGCCCAGGGAGGGGTCAAGATTTTTGGGCCGGACTTTCGGGGAAAAATAGTTCGAATAATCAACAAACACCGGCTTGACATTCTGCCGGAAATATTTTTCTGGGTTTAAGCGCCAAAAATAAAATCCAAAAGCCGTTTGAACCACAAAGTTCACAAAGGTCACTAAGTTCGCGATGGAAGGCCGTGGATTTGACGGCTTTTTTCACAAGTCGTCTTGGTGAACTTGGTGGTGAAATATTTAGCCTTGGTCTAGGGCCCGAAGAAGAAGCCGAAGGCCCAGCGTTCCTCGCGCTCGCGGAAGAACTGCCCGAAGGGCGTCTGGCCCCGGTAATAGGACAGGACGAACCGGATGGAATCGTATTTGCGGTCCTTCGTGTTCCGCCACTGGAAACCCAGTTGGGCCGATTGGTTGAACACCCCGCCCGCCTCCCGGCGGTCCTGGGCGTCGTAGGCCAGGTAGGGCCGCATCGGTTGGCCCAAGACGTTCCAATCCATCCCGTAAACCTCCACGCCGCCCTGGGCGAAGAAGGCCGGTTCCTGGGGGATGGAATGGATGAGCCCGCCCGCCCCGGCGTAAAGCCTGAAGTGGCTCGTGGCCTCGACCGAGACCAGCCACTTGGCGGTCTCACGGCTGTAGACGATGGGGTCCCGCTGGGCGAACAACTCGTCCCCCAGGTGCGTGCTCTCGTGGGTGTACTCCAGGCGGGAGGTCCAGGCCAGGTAACGGGATGGGTCGTCGAGGGACCCCTTCACCCGGCTGTAGGAGAAGTAGGTGCCGAACAGCCAGTCGTTTGCCCGCATCGGAAAGGAGGAACCCCGTTGGTCGAGCCAGGCGTGGGCCGAGGCCGTCACTCCCCAGGCCCATTGCCGTTCCACCTTCAGGAAGGGCTTGGTGAGGAGCGGCGTGCAGATCTTGGGCGGGGAACGGAGCAGTTCCACCGTCCGGCCGATGGACCCTTCCCATTGGGACCTGCCCGCGTCGCGAAGCAAGCCCGTGTGGGGCTCGCGCGGGTCGGCGGCCATGGACCGGAAGAGCGAGTCGGACGGGAGGAACACCCACCCCTCGGCCCGGACGGAACCAGCCGCAAGGAGCAGGAAGGTCGGGAGGATGAGGACGAATGCCTTGGAAAATTTCATCGAAACCCCTAGGGCGAGATCACGTCAAAGAAGGGAACATTTTAACCGGGATTTAACAGCCGAGACCCAGCAAAACCAAAAACCATTGCAACCACGGATGCACACCGATTCACACCGATACGACACAACTCATTCTTTGATTAAAACCATAAAATCGAAGCTTTATCTGTGTTCATCCGTGTGCATCTGTGGCGAATATTTATGGCTTCGCCTTTTGTTGCAGTAATCCACCGTAGGCCGCCAGCATCTTCTGGGCCATGGCCTCCGCCGACCAAAGGGCGGCCTCGGGCTTGGTCTCGGCTTTCTTCATATCGTAAAACGCCTTGTCGGTCAGCATGCGCCGCACCTGGTCCGTAAAGGCCTCCTCATCCAAATCCACCAGCACCCCGCCCTTTTGGGACGCCATGACGTCCTTCACGCCCATCCGGGCCACCGCCACCACCGGCACCCCGGCGGCCATGGCCTCGGTCACCACCAAGCCCTGAGTCTCGGTTACGGAGGCGAAGGTGAAAAGGTCGGCGCCCGCGTAGCAATCGCGCCATTCCTCCTTGCCCAAGTAGCCCAGGAACCGCACCCTTCCCTTCAACCCCATCTTCTCCACCAGGCGGATCAGGGACTTCTTGGCCCCGCCCTCCCCCGCCACCATCAGGAAAAGGTGCGGAAAATCATCCTTCAGCCGGTCCAGGACCCGGATCAGGAAATCCACGTTCTTCTCGCCGGAAACCCGGCCCATGAACAGCATAAGCTTATCGTCCGGCCCGTAGCCATGGGCCTGGCGGAACCGCTCGGGTTGGGCCCCCTCGAACTTGGACAGGTTGATGCCGGTCGGGATGGCCACGATCGGGGTCTTGGTGGCCCCATAGCTTTCCAAGACCCGCTTCATCTCGGGGGAGGGGGTCACGATCAGGTCGCACCTGTCGCAGTAGCGCTGGCTCATCTTTTTCGTGAGCCAAACCATGAACGACTTAGGGACCCAGGGCAGGTAATACTCCACGTAGGCGGCGAATAGCGTGTGGTAGGTGTGGACGATCTTGGACCCCGACTCATGGGCCCAATCCACGGCGGGCCCCCCGATGGAAAAGGGGGTCTGGGTATGGACGATATCGAACTTGTGGGACTTGAACTCCTCGATCATGGCCTTGTCCCGGTTGGGGCGGCCCAGGCGGTCCTCCGGGTCGAAGAACAGGTACATGGAGGGAAAGCGGTGGATGTTGGGATTCTCGTCCACGTGGCCCGGGAAGGCGGGGGCGTAAACGTGGACCTCGTGGCCCAGCTTCTGGAATTCCTCGAAGAAGACCCGGGTGGAGGCGGAAACGCCGTTGATGCGGGGGAAGTAGGTGTCGGTGACGAGGGCGATCTTCAGTTGAAACTCCTGGTTCCGCGAATTCCGTCGAGAGTCGTTCAATCCATTGCAATGCGATGGGGCGGTTCTAAGTGCCGTTGGCCGCTAGCCGTTTGCCGTTAGCTTAAGCCTGAAAACTAACGGCCAGTGGCTTGCCACGCCGGGACCACTAGTCGAGGCGCATGCCTGGCATGTGCCACGCCAACAGGCGTGGTGCTAACGGCTGCTGTTCTGTATTTTCGCCACTTCTTCCATCCCCGGGTACTTCCCGGTCCCCGGTTCCTTGGCGCAGAACGCCGCGGCGGTGGCCGCCGCGAACGAGACGATCTTTTCGTCTTCCCAGGCCTTCAGGACGCCGTAAGCGACAGCGGCCCTAAAGACGTCCCCGGCCCCTAAGGTGGAAACCACGTGGACCGGATAAGTCTTTTGGCGGTGCAGGACAACGCCCCGACGCCCGAAGAGGATCTCACCCGGGCCGGAGGTGAACACCACCAACCCCCGGGACACGGCCAAGTACCGGGCCATCAGGGCCTCGACGGATTCCGTCGGGAATTCGCGATTCCGGTATTCCCTTGAGACCACATTGGCCGCTGAACCCCGGTGCTCCGGAGAGTCCGGCGCGCAGTCCAGGGTCACGTAGGGAACCTTCGCCTCGACGCAAACCTTCACGACCTGGAGGGTCGCTTCCTTGAAGTACGGGTCCAACACCACGGCCCCGGCCCCTCGGATCGCCCCTTCGTTCGGCGGCGCCCACCGGAACGGGCTTTGGGAGAAGTACCGGCCGAACGTGCCGAATACCGTGCGGGTTTTGTCGTCCACCAACACCAGGTCGCGCCAACCCGGGAAGGACTCGTCGAACCGAAGGCCGGAGACATCCACCCCGTATCCTTGGAACCAATGGGTGATGGGATCCTTCGTCTCAATCCCCAGGTCGGGGCCGTCCAGCTTCACCTTCAACCCGAAACCGGCGAGGAGTC
>Ga0265338_10006696_pt1 | contig 14560 bp, 20 predicted proteins | sample 42126metaG_FD_193579 | JGI IMG/M metagenome (GOLD analysis project Ga0265338, IMG submission 193579) | Rhizosphere microbial communities from Carex aquatilis grown in University of Washington, Seatle, WA, United States - 4-21-26 metaG | ecosystem: Host-associated > Plants > Roots > Rhizosphere... | reverse complement strand
AAGGATGCGCAACCTTGCAATCCTGTCGCTCGCACCGCTGTTTGTCTTGGCGATTTCGGCGCAGGAATTGGCCTACATCGAAATTAACGGGTACATCGCGGCCCTATTTGAGTTCCTGATGCTTTTCGCGGTCGGGCTGGCTTCATGCTTGATCGGCCTCGCGCTGACAATCGCGCATGAAATCCGGCAAGGCAGAATTTATGTTGCGACGCATGAAAGCCAGGGCTACACGGCGAAGCCTCAATGAGCCGATCAAAGAGGACTGTCAGCACAGAACTCGAACCTGACGAATTCGATACCTTTCCTATACCAGATGCCTCAAAGACTCATGATACATTCCCAGGCTTCTTTATTAATCTTGGTGAAATTCGAGGCATCAACGCCGCATGGCGGTTCCTGTGGCGTGTCCCTGGTTGGCTATGGCTGGCGCTGACTGCTACGGTGCTTCGCTTCGTCAATCTGGGCGGCGAAAACGTCTGGTATGACGAATCCTTCACCGCCTGGTTAGCGAAGCTTGACTTGCCGCACATGTGGTCCGCCATCCAGGGTGACGTGCATCCTCCGCTATGGTATCTGGTCGAATGGGTCAACGTGAGGATATTCGGAAATTCCGAATTTGCCTTGCGACTGCCTTCTGCAATTCTGAGCATTCTGGCGGTGCTGCTCGTCTGGCGGCTTGCCCTGGCCTGCAAGTTTCAACCGCGTACCGCATATCTGGCGGGGTTTCTGGCAGCGGTCTTGCCCGCGTCGGTGTATTACGGGCAAGATGCGCGCATGTACCCGCTCCTGGCGGTCTGCGTGCTTGGTGCTGCGCTCATGGCAATCAGAGGCAATTGGCTGTTGTTCACCGCCTTCTGCGCCGGGGCTGTCTACTCCCAAAATTTGGGGGTGTTCTATGTCGCGGCTATCGGGATCGCGGTCGCGCTGGTCAATGGCCGTTCGCTGAAAAAGCTCGTCAAACCGCTTTTGGCGGGGATCGGAGTATTCGCAGCCTGGCTTCCCTGGCTTCCAAGCCTCCTACATCAGGCAGAGCAGGTCAAAGCGGGCTTTTGGATACAGCCGCTCACGGCTGGGGGCGTTCTATGGCCCCTGGCGGATATGACAATGGGTTGGCGGATGCCTGACGCGCTGCAAATTCATATTTACGGGGTTGCCATCGGCCTGACTCTGATTGGCCTGGTTGCATCCCGCAAATGGCTCATGACCAAAGCCGGGGCGATCATTCTGGCGGTAGTCGTTGGCGCGCCCGCATTGGCGGCACTTGTTTCGGTATATTGGCGCAGCGTCTATCTGCCCCGCGCCATGCTGCCCGCTTCATTGATGTTGTGTCTGATCTGGGCCTATCCGCTCAACCACCTGAGCAGGCCCAATCGGAAAGTAGCGCGGGTTATCGTTGTGCCGATGCTGGCGTTAGCCTTGTTCTATCACTACTTTCCTGCCCAGGGCGGACGCTTCGCAGTCGATAGCTTTTCCGCGCCCATTGTGGCGGGCTGGCAACAAGGGGATGTGATCTACCATGTCGCGATTGATAGCTGTATCCTGTCGGCCTACTACCTGCCAGGGCTGCCGTATGCGCTGTTTCCTGCGTCAAGCGATCTCAATCAATCCCTGACCGAAGAGACGAAGGCCGCAATGGGCTTCAACCAGGCTGATCTCGCCACGTTGGCGCAGGAAGGCTATAAGCGGGCGTGGGTCGTCACGATTGCTAACCCTTTGACCAGTAAGACGCAGTTGGACGAGATTGCGCGTATCAAGCGCGATTATCCCTATAAGCTGATCATCTCGGAATCGTCCGAAGTGACCACGCAGGAGATTTTGCTGGTAACGCTTTCTCATTCAGAGACTACGCAAAAGGTTAACAATGAATAGCGTCAAGTGGGGATTTGTTCTAAGTAACTCCCTCGAATTCATCATCCTGTTTTATATCTCAATCTCGCTCGCCTTTGCCATAGTGAGCGTCGCCAACAATGGGCCGCAAGCAATCATCGCGGGCGGCGTGTTTATATGGCTATTTGTGATGATTGAGAAGATAGCAAACTACGCAACGAAACGCTTCGACCGCCCGATCCAAGATTGAAACGCAAATGAGGCGCTGCTAAGGTGAAACTGAAAGCACTGGCCCCTCAGAAACGTAAAGAATTCGACGATCAGAGACGGAAATAGTTCAGGGTAATGAACAACACTATCGGCAAGCTGCGCATCAAAGTTGGAACCCCGCCAGGCGTCAAGCGCGAGGCAGAGTTGTTCCGTGCTGAACTCGCTGCGATGACCAAGCAGGATCAGCGCGTGCTAGAGCGCGAGATAAGGCAGCTCTCAAAAGAGGCTCAGCTCTACGCGGTGATCATTATCGATGCCTGGACACGCCTGGGCGAGGCATTGCTGTCACGCGGCGCTGACCTCTCGACAGGTGGTAAACAACGCAAGCGACGTAAGGTTCAGAGGGTGCAATTCTCCGAGTGCTTTACGACCCCGGAGCGTATTTTCTACAAAGTAGAGATCAACCGTAAACGCCTGCCGGTGGGTACGCGAAATATGCTGCCCCACCGCGTCACTGTGAACAACCTCACCTCAAAAGATACCCTGTTTGAATTGAGCCACGCCTGCACCCGCCTTGTCACCGCAAAACGCGAGGATTACAACAACGGGGTGTGGATTATCGTCAACCGCCTGGTCGGGGCGGATGGTATCCCGTTCCACGTCGATTATAGAGATATGCTTCCCATCTTGGCAGATGCTTATGAGACCTCATATTTTAGTACACCCGTCGTGGCTGGAATTGGACAATATCGCAAACCCTATTTGTTGAATTTTGATGCCTATCCTCACTGGTTGGTGGCAGGCACCTCAGGCGGCGGAAAGTCAAATGCTTTGACTTCATTCATATGCACCTGGGCGCGGTTCATGGATTCGGATGATCTTAAATTAATTCTGATTGACCTCAAGTACATGGAGTTCAGGCGCTATCGAAATTTGCCGCATCTGCTCATGGACGTGGTAGTGGAAGGCGAAAAGGCAGTCGAGGTGCTTGCAGACCTGCAGAAAATCCTTAAAGCCCGGAATGAGCAATTTGCTGATGGTGACGTTCTCTCCCTCAGTGAGTGGAATGAAACCTATCCCGATAAGAAATTGCCGCGCATTGTCGCCATTATTGACGAGTTGGCTGAACTGATGAACTTTCCTAACTTGCAAGTGCGGAAAGCGGTCCGGTCCATTCTTACGAGCATCTCAAATCTGGGACGCGCCGTGGGCGTAGAAATTATTGCCGCCACGCAGGTTCCTACCACGAAGGTGATTCCGCGCGAAGTTACGGGCAATATGACTGCACGATTAGGTGCGCGAACTGCCACCTATGTTGAATCGACCTTGATTATCGGTCATGGCGGGCTTAGAGATCTTGCCGCCGTTAAAGGCCGCATGATGTACAAGGTGGGACCCGACGAAGAGGTTGTACAGACGCCGCACATTCAAAAGGTAGATGTGATTGAAGCTCTGAGCATTGCATATGGGCATAAGGCGGGCGTGATCTATATGGAAGCCGAATATCCCATGCTTGACCCAGCTGGAATGATCTGCTACGTGGCGGATCACATGGATGGAAGTCTCGCCTGGAAATCGCTTCTGGAGCGTGCAAAGAGCTTTGCTGTACCTGGCCCACAATTGAAAGGTATGATGCAAGAGATCGTCGCGAAGGGGAAAGTTGAGGCCAACGGGCGATTGTTCAACGTGGTGCGTCAAGGCAATAGCTATCATCTGGTCGAGGCCGTAATCGAACGCGAAAAGTCCGCAACCGATTTTACGATAGATACGGAGATCACCCTTGATCGCCTCCGCCTAGTCAAGTCCGCGCCGGTGCTGATGTTACCTGCGCCAGGACAAACATCCTCCGAAGGAACCCCGCCTCCAGCGGTTGAATCTAATGCGGAAGACATTCATCCCCTTCTGTTGACCATCGAACAGGTGGTAGATCGTTTTATTCGTGATTGGTGCATAGTCAGCCGCAATAGTGAGGCTACAGCGAGCGGTCTATATACAGCCTACGCGAGCTTCTGCAATCAGCTTAACGTGGAATTTGTTTCCCAGAAACGCTTTGGTCAAACTCTCGCCGGAAAAGGCTACAAGGCCAAGAAGGGCAATCGGGGTATCAGAATGTGGATTGGTCTTACGCTGCTACCTAAGCATGTGGCAGATGAGGCGGATGTGGCATGATGAATAATCGTCTATCTGCGCCAGCTAAACATGCGTTGCCAAGAGTTCAGACGTGCCTCAAGCGCCACACGGAGAGTAAGCAATGATACTCATTGCAGTGCTTGTTTCATTGGCTATGGTCGTTATCGGTCAGGCATTCATGAAACCAGGAGACGAATGATGAACAATCCTGTTGTGATATTGGTTTTGAGCTGTATTGTCTATCCGCTGATATGCTGGGTGCCCATCACAGTATTAATCACTTTATCTGGAATTGGACGGATCAAGTTCCGCAGCCCGCTTGATGTTAAACGGTTGCCAGCGCAGGCCGGTCAACGTGACCGCGTAGGATACGGAGGAACCCGTGAAACGCACTGAGCTTGAAAACATTGTCAGAGATCCCGACGCGCCCTATTTCGAGAAGGGCCGCGCCCTGGAACAACTTCTCGCGAAGAATGGTTGGCGCACAACGCACAGCAGCGAAGAAGCCTATTGCCGCGCCACGTTCAGCTTCAGCTCTGAACGTGCCCGCCAGCTTGTGGCGGCATACGGCGTATACATGTTGCTCCGGGCCAGTCCAACAACCGCCGTCCAGTTGCCTGCCAATGAAGCGCAAATCCGCCCGCTCACGGTAATCCCCCGTGAGCGTCAATCCGAAGCATGGCTATATATCCTGCGCAACGCGCCGGGCGGGCGAATCACGCAAGCCTATGTCCAGGGCGTATGCCAGCAGATCGCTATCGCGCCAGGTGCACCCATTCGATTTTTGACCCCTAATGACGTGCCGGATGCAGCCTGGCCCTCGGACAATGATCACGATATTCCGCTATTGGCTTTGCGTTTACAGGCGCAATATTGCGATCTACCGTTCCTATGCTATGGTGGAAAGAGTCGGGCCGCGATTGCCGCCACCTGGCATTTTTACACTGACGATGTGCGTTTCGATAACCTGATTGAGGACCCAACACCCGTCGTCAATTCGCGCTGTATCAACGCAGTTGAGCCGAACTTCTCAGTTTATGGGCAAATGCCGCGCATTGCCGGACTAGAACGCATTTATCAGAAGCGTCGTATTGCCCGGTTCTGGCAGAGCCAGGGCGTGAGAATCTTCGTTGATCTGAATGTTCACCCTGACTTCTACCAGGATAATCTTCTGGGCGTTCCCTGGGGCTGGCGCGCTTACGCCACACGGGGCTATGCGGATCGGATCAATGATACGGTCCGTGAATTCGAGCTGGCCTGCCAACGCGCTGAAACGAACGATCTGCTGTTTGTGGTCTACGGCGGCGGGCAGGAAGTGAAGAAAACCGCTCAAGACTATGGCTGGACCTGGTTTCCTGAATTGTCCGACACGGCACGAAATAGGCCAATTACCTATGAGCAAACTATCTAACTGGGCGAACTGGCGGCGGCGCTACGGACAATACCAGCAGGCCACCGATCCCGCGCTGCCTACTCATCACAAAGACCTGGATAGGTTCGCGGAAACCAGTAAGGGACCGGTAAACCGCGCCCTGTTTGATCAGGGATTGATCGAATACAACAATCAGGGGCAATTCGTGGTCAACCGTTCAGAGGTGCAGGCGCAGGCCAGGGAGTATGTGAAGTACACCCAGGACGCAACCTATTCACGCGATTACCTGGTCAGCAGCTATCAGGAAGTCACACCGGGCGCAGAGCATATCAACAAAGCTGCGGCAGAGCGTGGATTGAACAAACATGAGGCCGCAAAGGCCAAAGCGATCCTGCTGGCGGCTGATCTGGGGAAGGTCAACCTGACCGATGCACAGCGCACCCGGTTACAGACCGTTGCAGAAGGCGGCTATCTTGATCTCGTCTATAACCAATACGGCAGCGGCGACAGGGGCACACTCGCACCCAAGAAAAAAGAACGCCGCGCCAGTCTTGATTCGACTGAGGCGGCGGCTGATGAGCGACGGCGAGTGTTCTATACTGAGGTCATGCGATCCAGAGGCAAGCGCCGGGCGGCGTGATAGTCTCTTAGCGCTTGAGCCAGGCCTTGACTTTTCTCCAGGCGAACAGTGGAAATTGAAGTACCTCGCGGATCGCTGCATCATAGGCTTGCTGCGCACGGTCAGGACCATATACAGCAGCCAGGGTGACGCCAATTGCGATGCCGATCACGGTAAAGACGATAACTTTGCCTAAGAGTGTCATGTCCACACCACTTTACCTGAAATTGCTCTCACCCTTCTCAATATTTATTGCAATTATAATTGCAAGTACGTTTATGGTCACGAGAAGTACACTCCAAATCGCCGCGCTCCATAGTCCATTTATCCCACCGAGGAAATAAACCATAAAGGCTCCGGTCCCATTAAACATGAATGAGAACAAAGCCCAAAACGTGGCGAGCTTGAAAACATTCGTCTTATGCGGCCGGTTTGTTAGTTCTACGACCTCCTGAACCTGCTCGTAATATCTTTCCAGGCCCGCGGATATTGCAGCGTCACGATCTGTGAAGCCCGTCCTGTAAATCCTGTGGGTCTTAGACTCTCTCCATGTGTAAAACAACAAAAGCGTGTAGCCCCATTCATTTCCAAAAGTAGGATCAATATAAAGCAAGGCGGCATCGTATCCAGCCTCATCAGGGAATGGTCGGGACCATATCTTGATCGGTTCGCTATTAAACTGTTCACGCTTTGTTTTTTCAACGTTTTCAATCGGCAACTCAGCCGATGAAGTCTCACCAACAGGCACCAATTCACCGTCCCGGTTCAACTGTACGATCATGATTCATCCTCCTGGATTTCAAGCAACTCTTCGAGCGAAAGATCGCCGTCATTATCGGGCAATACGATCTCACCATCATCGCCCATCGTGAGGCGCATATGCCCGCGCTTTGGCTTTTCGAGTACCGGGCGGTGTTTGCGCTTTTCCTCGTTCTTTGGCTTTGTGGTGTAGTCATGCCCCACCATTACATCGCGAACGAATATGTAAAACCTCTTAGCCATCAAAAAGACCACCATGACTTGCACAATCAGCACAGCGATAGGCAGCCATGAGATGCAAATCTGGTGTCCGGCTTGAATAATGTCATAGACGGTAATGGGGTTCATGCCGATGCAACTCTTCTGCTTTTGAAGGCGTTCAGACGACACGGGCCGCCGCAATACCTTCGGCGCGCTGTGCCCTGTGGCAGCGGCTTCTTGCAGTACGCGCACCGTCGCGTAACGGGAACGCAGCGCCGCTCATCTGAAACGCTAAGCCCATGTGGCTCAGAAACGGTACACCCAGGATGCTCAGAAACGGAAACGTTTTCGCCCGGCCACTCAGAAACGGTACACCCAGGATGCTCAGAAACGGAAACGTTATCGCCTGGCCACTCAGAAACGATCCGCCCTGGATTCTCAGAAACGGAATCGCATCGACGATCAGAAACCGAAAGCACCTGGTTCCCAGAAACGGTGTGCGATCGACTGTCAGAAATGGAAGCATCGCGTTCAGAAACGATAATGCGCAGCTCCTCACCCAGATATTGAGTGTAGGCGGGAGGAATCGCTTCGGTGAGTTGATGCTTATCAATGGGCCAATCAATGCCCATCGCAGCCGCACCGTCACCCTTTCGGTATTGTTCACCTGCCACGGTAACGAACTCCCCTCGATGCTCATAGCAGGTGCAGGGTGTTTCAGGCAGAGGCAGCGTGACATTGCTCTCAAAGATGCGGTGCCGACGCACTCCCAAACCGAACATCGTGCCGCATAGGCCAATACCATGCACAGGAGCGCCCACGACGTTCTCAATGATATACGGACCACCATAAGCCTTGAGCATAGCGCGCACCGGATGAATCAGATCAGGGTAGACCTTGCCGCGCTTGCGGGCCAGGGCGGAACCTGAACTATATTGTTGGCAGGGCGGCGAGGCGTGGATTGCGTCAAACCGCATGAGGAATTTGTAATCCAGGGCAAGTGCATTGCCCTGGATGAATTCAAAGGGGTAGAATGGTTGCGGAGCCAGGTCAACGCCAGTTACATCCCATCCGGCGCGCCAATATCCTACGGCTGCGCCACCTGCGCCACAGAAAAGGTCAAGTAATCGCATAGGGAACTACTTGTCTTTTGCTGACGCGGGCAGGGGCAGTTGACTCTTAATCAATTGGTTGAGGGTTCGAGTCCCCCCGGGGTCACTTTCATCAGCCGCAGCATTCTGCGGCTTTTTGTTTAGCTGTTTGAGAGCAATTGACTCTGGGGATTGTGTAACGATTATCGCGCTGGCCTCAGCGGGCAGGATGAACCAATCATCCGGTTCAAGTTCAACGCCAATCACGCCCACATGGAATAAGAAGCCATCCCAGAAGAGCGCCACCGGGAAACCTGGAAAGTCCTGGGCCAGGTTGACCATTGCCATCCCCACTCGTGCCTCAAGTTCAAGATTTATCATCATTCCCCTCCTGTACGAACATCACATAAAACTGGGTACGGGCTATTACTCTGTTAGCGCCCATTGTGGAGTTCAGTTCTGCGAAAAGACCTTCAATAATTTGCTCCTTCACTGTTGAGCTTGGGTCCGACATTCCGACCATGAACGCGAAACTCTCTCGCTCCGCATCAATAAAAGCCTGAAAAGGAATAGGTTCGTTCACGGTAGTTAGACTGACAGCGCTTCTTACATAAAATCGCCAAACTTTGTTCACCTTCCACCTCCCATTTTTCTCATTGGACTGAACTTCTCATGCACCTTTGCAAGCTCCCTGTCCTTAAACACAGCATAAAAGCCCACCGTGACCGATACATCGCTGTGGCCCATGAGCTGTGCCAGGGTCGCCAGATCGCCACCATTGGCGAGATATTGGCGGGCGAATCCATGTCGGAAACTGTGAGGATTGACCCGCCCGCTAACCCCAGAGCTTTTCTTGAGCCGCTTCAAAACGCCATGCAGCCCTGAATTGGTCAGTGGCTTGCCAAACGTGCCGGAACCCAAACTACAAAATACGTAATCGCCCGCCTCGAAGGGACGTACTTCCAACCAGGCCGCCACAACTTCAGCGGTGCTACGGATGAAGGGCACAGCGCGATCCCGGTTGCCCTTTTCGGTCACGACAGCATAGCCATCGTTCAGATACAGGTTGTCCTTCTTGAGGGTGAGCAGTCCACCCACCCGGCAACCGGTATCGGCTAACAAGGTGAGCATGGCCCTATCCCGAAGCCCTACCGTGCTGTCATCACAGGCATTGAGCAGATGCCCCAGGTCTTCCAGACTGATAGCCTTCGGCTCTTTGCGCTCACGTCCGGGCATACGCAGCTTGAGCATCGGATTCTTATTGGCTTCCAGGTTGTATTCAGCCCAGGCCCAATTGAAGAATCGGCGCAGCGCTCGGAGATGATCCCGCAACGATTCATGGCTCAGACCGCCCGCGATTTGAGGCCGTTGGGTAGCCCTGACATAGCGATCCGGGCGCTCACGCAAGCGGGCCACATAATCGCGCATCTGTGATGCGGTGAGCTGGTCAAGCTGCCCGTTGTAGAATTCAGCAGCGAAGGGCCGAATCATGTGGCGATACCAGCGCAATGTAGTAGGAGCCAGACCATCCGCGCGGCAGGCCAGGATGAATTCCTTTGCGGCGATCTCAATCGTTGGCATTTGTTATGCCCTCGAAGAGTGGAAGTCTTGCGTTCTCTGCTGTGCGCGGTGACATCCAAAGACATTCGGTTTTACCTTTCCCGTTTATGTCTTGGGATTGTCGGCTAATGCACTTCCACCCGGCGTAGAGTTCATCATAAAGGCGCGACGGATAACCGCTGACCATTGCCATGCCCCGGATGTTGTTTACCAGGTGCGCAAAGCGCCGGTGATCATCGTCTGTCATCTCAAAGGCATAACCTTTATCACTTGACGAGTGATACCGAGTGGAGTGAACGTAGGGATAATCAAGGTAAAAGAGGGTTTCTGAACTGTCGAAGCGCTGAATTACCTTATAGGCATCGTCATGCTCAATTTGCACCTGCTTGAGGCGATCCGCGACAAGCCAAAGGTGCTCAGTGTCATTGAACGAACCAATTGCCGAAGCCCTGGAATTGTCGCCTGCCCCGATTTGATAACGCCAACCGGTAGACGTTTTTCCTGTGCCGGAACCATAAGATTGCCAACATAAAACGTAGAACCGTCTGGCATTTTCAACGGGATCATCCGTGGACGGTGATGTCCGGGCGCGCCGGAGTTCTTCTCTTGAATATGGAGTAAGCAAGATAGCCCGAATAAGCTGTTCAGGTGTGGAACGAAGAACATCGAAGAAGTTGATTACCTTATTGTCAAGGTCATTCAGGACTTCAAACTTCGATGGTTGCTTCTGGAGTAGAACCGAGGCCCCACCTCCAAATGGTTCAACGTAGCAGGTATGCGCTGGAAACTGTTCAATGATCCAGCTGGCAATACGCCACTTCCCACCGTAGTATCGTAAGGCAGGCCGCTCGATTGTGATTAGTTGCTTATCGTTCCGTAACGCCTCAGCGTTACGGATGCTCCTGGCCTTACGCGTCCGGTAGGCTTTCTGTCTCTCTCGACCATCTTTATATTTACGTGGAGTAGCCATGTCTACCACTTAGCCTCTGCGAGCTCGCGGCGTTTTCTTGCTGCGCGGCTTTCCGCTCTTCGCCGGTCGTTGTAATTGGTCATGTATTCGCGCTGGTGGGCCACGCAGAAGTCGTAGGATGAGTTTTCTGTGTGGTGTATCGGCTGCTCACAACCAGGTTGTCTACACTTGATAAATTCGCCGGCCAGTACTCGTTCAAGGCGCGACCTGAGTTGCCTTTTCTTATCCCTGTGTTTGAGTCTACGTGTACACGGTTCGCAATAGGTTCGCACCCTACCATTGGGTAGCCGTGATCGTGTGCGTTTGTGACAGCGAGGGCAAAGTGTATCTGGCCGTTTGCTCTCGATTCTGAGAGCGTACTTTCTTCTACCCTGCTTTAGTAGACAGGCCGCGCAGTATCCTTCAACTCTGCCACCGCGGGTTACATGCTTAGGATGATCTCCGCATTCAGGGCAAATGCCATCGTAACGCTTTAACTGTGGCTCATAAACTTTCAGCGCTTTCAGACCAAGCGCAGTGATCCTATAACGCCATCCGTCGCGCCCTGGGTCGGAATAAATCCAGCCGCGTTCAATCAGTGCATTGAGAGTACGTTTGTGAACGCCTGTGAGCGCATCAAAGGGCGCATCAGAATCTTGCGCGGTGCGGAGTCTGATCAATACATCGAGGAGACGTGGCGTTATTGGCGGCAAGTCGCGCCGTTTTGAGAAAACAAAGGAACGTCTTATGCTTTCACCAGGTTGTTGAGTCATGGCTACCACTTAGCCTCTGCGAGCTTACGCCGTCGCGCTTCAGCCTGCTCATCTCCCAGGCCATCCGCCGCGGTCGCAGCGTTACCGATTGTCACGCCCTGGCTTATCTTCTGATTCAGCGCCTTGACCTCATTTGCCAAGCGCTCCAGTGATTGATTCATGTGGGCAGATGGATCGCCCTGGCTAATGTGGGCGCGCAGCGCGGCTTTCAATTCCTGCGTGCCCTCACCGCTCACCAAACTATTCCACCAATCGATCAGGTCATCATCCTTGCCCGGTGTGAGCCGCGCTGTGATGATTTGATCGCTGCTCTTTCGTCGCCGTCCCTTTGCTTTGTTCATGTGTATTACGCCGTATGTCAGTGTGTATTACGCGGTATTACAGGCGATCCGGCTGTGCGGCGACGAACTCCGCGTAGCTCAGATAGCCCCGTGCATTGGCGAGTTGTGGGTGCGGAACCTTCACTGTCTGGCGATAAGCCGCCAGGACTTCATCGAATACCAGGTCAGCCCCGCCGCCGCTCAAATAGATCACGTCAACAGCGCTGCCCGCCTTCCATTTGGTATTGAGCAGATTCAGGGTTGCGCTGCGCAGCGGTTCAAGGAATCCCTGAACCTCCTGGCTGTAATCCACTTGCTCTCCAAACGCCTTGTATTTGCCAGTGCGCAGCACGCGCTCTACATCACTGTAGAGGGGCTTCTCGCCATATTCAGCCTCTAGCATGGCGGTGATACGTTCCTGAGCCGTGTAGACCCCGCTTTCAACGCTGCCTGAAGCGCTGTCGATGTACTCCAAATTCTGATCAAGGGCAATGTCTACCGTGTAGGTTCCCACGTCGCATACGCCCGTTCGCTCATGCTGATGCGCCCGGTTCAATTCGCCACCGGGTAAGAGGGTCTGACTGTAGATTGTTCCGTAGGGCTGTGGCATGACCATGACTTCAGTTACATTGGCTACAAAGTCGGTCATGTCCGTGAGGACGTGATGCTGACCGAGCAGGCAGTCTTTGAGCGCCTGCGCCTCACGCATATGATCCACTGGTAGGCCAGTGGCGATCTTGATATGAATCACCTCACCGCCCGTCTTACCCATAATCAGCTTGCCCAGAGCCACTTTCGCCATGCGAACCCTGAACTGATTGCCCAGGCTATCTTTGTTGGCAGTGCGTCCCTGCAACCTGAGCAGGCCGCCAGAGGGAAGCTGACTCAAAGCCAGATCACCCACGAACCAGGTTCCCTCATCATCGGTGATCTGATCGCCGGGATGTTCCTGAGCGATCTTTTCAAGGCTGTATTTGATTTCGCGGGCGTGGCCCAGAACTGAGGGGAAGGTGATCACGTTGGAAGCCGTGACCGCTTTCACCACACCGTAGCCAATGTCTAGGCCCACTGTCATATCTGAGAACATTGTGTTATCCTTTTCTGTAGTTTGGGTGTTCAGACGGGCCAGGGCGGTATCAACGCTCTGGCCTATCGCGTTTTAGATACCGTTGCTAGTCGCCCTGGTAATCGTCTTCTGAGTTGTCATTGCTCCAATCGCGGTAATCCGTTGGCATTTCGTCGGCTTCGGTTTGAATGGCGATGGTTTTAATCTCTGCCTTACGCTCCGGGCTGGCGGAATCCCAGGCATCGAATAATTTGAGCAGTTCGAGCCGATTGAACCTGACGCCACGCTGCGCATATTTAACGACTCTGGTCATAGTGCGAACAGGATCGCTTATGCGGAGTATCTTGCCATAGGTTCCGCCCGCGTCGGTGTCGCAGAGCACGGTCTTTTCATCAAGGACAATGGCACGTGACACGTTGAGATCAAAAGCGTTGATGATGTCCTGAGGAAAGCTGAGCCAGGAGGCGTGCGGTCGGAGAATCTGAATGGCCAGGGTGTTCTGCGGCAGGAGGTGTGCGTAGCTCAGGCTGAAGCCTATGGCAGTTTCACTAAGTTGTGGCGACTCGTAGATGTCCTCAAAACCGCACAGTGCGCTGGTGATTTTGTAAGCTCCTTCCTGGCTGGTAGCGAATATGTCAATATCGTTGGGCGGCACCGCGGCTTCGGACATGAGCCAGGCAGCGAATGAGCCGCCGATATAGCCGAGGCCGTCGATCAGGCCAAGTAATATAGGTAGCCAGTTAGGAGAGCCAAGCTCGCGGATGATAGGGGCTTCGATCTGATGTTCTGCCGCCATTTGTGCGTAATGTTCGCGGTTGGTTGGTAACGTTGTTCCGGTCATTCTATCCTCTTTCTTGTTTAGTCTGAGCCGCCGCCTCTTGACGACGTGCTTATTGCCTTGTTCGTCCACTACCAGCGCCGTTGCCATCTTCATAGAAACGACGCACTTCCCGTCTGACCTGCGCACCGGATCGCATTGCATTCCAATGAGGTCCGGCCTGGTCAGCGCGTCACCCAGATATGTGTATCGCATCGACCTCCTTTTCCGGCTCCAATAGATAACAGTGGAGCGTGTTCGTTTGCGGGTCGTACAGATGAATGGACACAAGGCCATCTGCGATCCGCTCCGCTCGCGTGTGTGCCCAACCCTCTGGTTCCGGGTTAGGGGGCATCTCGTTCATGGGATACCGCTTGATGATGAGCGTCTTGTCTGTTAGTTTGATCACTGATTACTCTCCCTTATATGTACTGAGCCGCGAATTATCGCGACAGTCCAGGCTAATAAATGCCATACTCCCAACACGCCCGCCGCCAGCTCTAACCAGGAAACCGGGGCATATGGGCCGCTGCCACCGTCGTGTAGAAGGAACGTGATGCCATTGCCAATGAAAAACAGCGAGGCACACAGGGCGGCGGCAAGGGCGATAAGGTTAAAGCGTATGGTCACAGGTCACTCCTTCAGCCCTCTCAGTCGTAATCGATTGGTACAGCGAACAAAGGCAATTGACCGGCTTGCTCACGTCGCTGGTTGCGATTCCGAGCGCGGGTTCGTGCGGCACTTCGTATATGATCAGTTCTGTCATAATCCAGGTGGCAGCGCTGACACATTGCCATCAGGTTTTCATAGCGACAATCCATCGTGTCGTATTTGTTCCCTGCTGTACCGTCAGGTTTATCAATGCC
>Ga0265338_10006695_pt1 | contig 14564 bp, 13 predicted proteins | sample 42126metaG_FD_193579 | JGI IMG/M metagenome (GOLD analysis project Ga0265338, IMG submission 193579) | Rhizosphere microbial communities from Carex aquatilis grown in University of Washington, Seatle, WA, United States - 4-21-26 metaG | ecosystem: Host-associated > Plants > Roots > Rhizosphere... | reverse complement strand
TACGTTGGCGCCGCCCAGGTTCAGGCCCCAGATCAATCGCCAGTCGAGCGCATCGAGAAAGCCGCGCAGCTCGATCAGGTTGGCCTCGGTGACCACCGTGCCCTTGGGCGAGGAGACCGCCGTGCCGTTGGCGGCATAGGTGGAAAAGTCCGAGGTGTTGCCGCCGATGCGGATGACCCCGCGGGCCCCCAGCGCCTTGACCAGCCCGACGTAAGGCGCGTTTTTGGCCGACAGCAGCCCCGGAATGGCAACTGACGAAATCTCATATCCCAGGCCCATATAGTCGGGCGCTATGGCGCCGATGGTCCGCGACCCATCCACCGAGATCGTAACCGCCCCGACGGCACGGGCGGCGGTGCCGATAAAGGGGAGGGCCGCGGGTGCGGCCAGCAAAGTCCGGCGAGGGATCTTCATCAACGGTTCACCATTTCCTAAGCCCCGTCAGAATAGATTCGCGGCAGGCACAGCCGCCTGACGCCGACGATATTACTCATGCGAGTTGCCCCAAGGAACAGTTGTCACCTTCTGCCCGTTTCCCCACCGGGAAGGGCTTGCCTTGATGCTGTATCCGGCTGAAATGGAAGATAAAAATGATCGTCAATGTCATCGGCATCCTGGTCTGCTATTCCTTCATGATCGTCCTGGCCATGCCCGACGACTTTGCGATGCCAAAGGACGACGAAGACCATAACTGATTAGCGCTGGAAGAAGGCCAGGATCAAAGCGATGAACAGCATCGCCGAAACCAGCTGCCAGAACATCACCGGATGGCGCTCATAAAAAGTGCGCGGCGGATGCACCGGGCGCTGGAGCATGGGTGGCCCCGCTTCCAGTTCGCTGGCAAACGCAGTCATGTCGGTAAAGCGATCGGCCGGGTCACGCGCGAGCCCGCGCGCGAGCACAAGTTCCAGCCAGGCCGGCAAGTCGGGCCGTAAGGCGCAAAGCTCTTTGGGCCGCGACAACCGCGCCGGGCTGACCGCATCCAGATTGCCGTAGGGAAATTCACCGGTAAGGCTGCGGAACAGCGTGACAGCCAAGGAATAAATGTCGGTGGCGATGCTGCCACGCTCGCCCTCGCGCATCTCCGGCGCCATATAGGCGAGGGTGCCGGGAATATCGCCGTCCGGATCACCCAGCTCCAGGATGCGCACAGTCCCCAGATCCAGCAGCTTCAGGCTGCCGCCGGCTTCCAGCATCACATTGTCGGGCTTGATGTCGCGATGGATGATACCGCTTCTGTGCAGGGCGCCGGCCGCTCGCGCCAGCCGCACGCCCGTTTCGCGTGCGTCCTCCAGCCCCATGGCGGGCCGCCGCGCCAGCCGGTGCTCCAGCAGCTCACCCTGATAAAGCGGCATCACATTATAAAGACGACTTTGTCGTCCGGGCTCCGGTTCGATCACCCGGCCCAGCCAGGGACTGCTCGCGTTGATCCCGGCCCACAGCTCGCCCAAATAGGCCCGGTGCTGCCGGACATCGCTGGCCGCACCGGGCTTGGGAAATTTCAGCACCATGTCTTCGCCGCTCTGTTCGTCGCGCGCGGCGAACAGCCGGCTGTAACGGCCATCGGATACCAGCGCGCCGAGCCCGAAGCCATCCACGCTTTCGCCCAACTCCGGTATCGGCAGGATGGGCAATTCCATCAGTTTTGTTCTGATGTCGGTCGAGGTGAGGCTGGGCAGCGCCACAACGTCCAATACCAGGGCCGTACAATTGTCGGTGCTGCCTTGCTCCAACGCCGCCGCCACCAGGGCACGCGCCGCGTCCTGGGCGCTTGAAGAGCCGCGCAGGACCGCGACCATGCTTTCGGGCGCGAGCGCGCCGTGCACGCCGTCACTGCATAGAAGAAAGCGGTCGTGAATCGCCATCGCCTGCTTCACATAATCCAACCGGATTTCCGGCTCTGCGCCGATTGCCCGCGCCAGTGCCGGGCCTCTGGTCGTGCTCCGAACATGATCCACTGTCAGGCAGGCGAGGGCATTGCCCCGCATGCGATAAGCCCGGCTGTCGCCCGCATGAAAGATGTGCGCGATATGGCCTTTCAGGATGACGGCAGTGAAGGTCGTGCCCATGCCTTTCAACCGGCCATCATGTTGGCCTTGTGCATAAACCCAGGCATTGAGCTGGCGCAGCACCGCCGCGCCCGTCTGCTGCAGTGGCGCGTTCTCGGCGCTATCGCTCATCCCGTCCAGAAAGCCGCGCACCGCAAGCTCGGCCGCGATGCGCCCGCCGCTCGCCCCGCCGACGCCGTCAGCCAGCGCGGCGATCACGTCGCGCCGCGGCGGTTCAAGCTCCCAGCCCAGCAATGCGCCGGCGAAATCCTGATTGTCGGCGCGCGCGCCCTTGTCGGAGTGAAAGCCGATGCTTGTCCGGACCCCGCCCACATACATGTCAGCCCCCGCCCGTCAGTTGGGCTTGTCTGGCTTGCAGCGATGATGAAGAAAATAACCACCCGTGCTGGACGGCGTGATCACCGTCAATTCGCCTGAGCGGCGATCAAGCGTGTAGTTGCTGCCCGCCTTGTCGTCGTGCCAGCTGATTTCGGCGGCGCCGATCTCGGCGGGAAAGCTGTCCACCGTGTGACGCGCATAATCAATGTGGATTTGCCAGCGTGTGCCGCTGGCTGGATTGACGCATGCGATCTCTGTCGCGTGCGCCTGCGCAACACTGGCGATGAGCAAAGCGAGGGCGATCTCTCTTGCCGGCATGTTAGCTCCCGCGGCACGCTTTTCGGCTGAGATTAAAACCACGGCGCGCGTGACGCGACAGCCAATTTGTTGGACAGTCGCTGCCGCCAATTCCTGTGCAATCTGCCTTTATCTTGAGCAATTAGCCCGGATTACGGGCAGTTTATATTGCGAAAGTCCATCGCGCACAGTCGGTTAAGGAATTTGGCGTCTCGGGCACACATCTTGCTTAAAGGTAAAGACCGACAGACGTGCACGGCAGTTCATCTCTCAGACTTCAGTTCAGACATCGTTTCTGGCTTGGGTTTTTTTGCTGCAACAGCAAGGGGAGGTTTCAATGCTCATTCCGTCACCCAAATGGTTAGACAGCGGTTCGAACGCCTGGCAAATGGCGGCGGCGACATTCGTTGCCCTGCAGAGTATTCCGGGCCTGGTCATTCTTTATGGCGGCATCGTCAAGAAGAAATGGGCGATCAATTCCGCCTTCATGTCGATCTACGCCTTTGTCTCGGTGATGATCGTCTGGGTTCTGTTCGCCTACAACATGGCGTTCGGCCCGCAATGGTATCCCTTCATCGGAAAACCGATGCCGGCCCTCAGCGCCGCCTTCCTGACCGGACAAGCGACGGTTCCGGCGGCGGCAGCGGGTATGCCGCCTCTGGCCTTCCCGATGTCGACGATGATGTATTTCCAATTCGTGTTCGCCGCTATCACGGTGATCATCCTGGCCGGTTCGCTTCTGGGACGCATGAACTTCAAGGCCTGGGTGCTGTTCTGCCCGTTGTGGATGACACTGGTCTACACCGTGGGCGCCTTCAGCATCTGGGGCGGCGGCTGGCTCGCCCAGATGGGCGCGCTGGATTTCTCCGGCGGCTATGTCATCCATCTCGCGGCGGCGTCATCGGCCTTTGTCGCAGCCGCGATCGTGGGGCCCCGGATGCAGGCGGATCGGGATCATTTCCCGCCCAACAGCCTTCTGATGACGCTCGCCGGGGCAGGCATTCTCTGGCTGGGCTGGAACGGCTTTAACGGCGGCGATCCCTATTTCGCCAACGTCGATGCCTCGGCCGCGATCATCAACACCAACATCGCCTCTTGTGTCGGCGTTCTGATATGGATCCTGATGGACTCGATGCGATACGGCAAGGCTTCGGTCCTGGGCGCGGTCAACGGCATGATCGCCGGGCTGGTGGCGATTACCCCTGCCGCGGGTTATGTGGACGGCACGGGCGCCATCATCATCGGCGTCTGCGCCGGCATCATTCCCTGGGCCAGCATGAACCTTCTGCAAAAGACCAGCTTCATGATGAAGGTGGATGATACGCTCAGCGTGTTTTCCACCCATGGCGTGGCCGGCCTGATGGGCGGTCTGCTCACCGGTGTTCTCGCCAACCCGGCGATGGTCGAATATATCGGCACCGGGAAGGATGCGCCGGGTGTCTCCGGCTCGGGTCTTCTCTACGGCAATTCCCACCAGCTTGTCGTTCAGGCGGAAGCCGCAGCCTTCATCATCGTCCTCAATGTCGTGGCCACCTCTATCATCCTGTTCGTGATCAAGATCTTCGTTCCGCTCAGGATGGATGACGCCACCTTGAAAGTGGGCGACGACGCCGTGCATGGCGAAACCGCCTATGCCATCGGCGCTGAAGGCGATTGACGGATAAAGGGGCATTCGCACCGGCGGTGCGAATGCCCCTTTGGTTCTTGCCCGATAAGCGGGGGAACCATGTGTAACCGGCTCTGTCTTTCCACGGGTCTGGCCGAGATCAAACACCACTTCAACGTGGTGGAGGCGCCGCCGCTGCTTGTTCCACACTGGAATATCGCCCCAGGTAGCCCCCTCCCGGTTGTCCGGATCGATATTCACTCGCAGCGGCGGCGCCTCGATTTCGCGCGTTGGGGCCTGATCCCCAGTTGGGCCATCAATCCTACTGTTGTGCGAACCACTGTGAGCGCTGGCAGCCTGCGCCTGGAGACGCTGTGGCGTCGCTGCATAATCCCGGTGGACAATTTCTATGAATGGCGGCTGTCCGACGGAAAGCCATTTGCCATCACGCTTGCAAGCGGACAATTGATGCCACTGGCCGGCATCTGGCATTGTTGGACTGCGCGTTCGGGAGAACAGATTCTCTGCGTTGCCATCCTGACGATGGACGCAAGCCCGCAGTTGCGCCCGGTCTGCCGGGAAATGCCAATCATACTCCATTCCGATGACTGGAGCCTATGGCTGGGCAGCGAAGTCTCGGGAAACCGGTCCTTGTCCGCTGTGGTCGCAGATTGTTCGGAGCCTAGTCTCAAGCTTTGGCCTATCCATCGGCGGATTCGCAGCCGCAAGAATGACGGTCCGTTCCTGTTGGAAGAGATCGACAACTCGTTAGGCGCCGCTTGAGATTGTACGGATGTCCGCTGGCCTGAATGGCCAGCCGAAACTACGTCTCCAACGCCTCCCAGCCGTTCTGGGTCAGCGCCTCAAGCGGCGAGAAGCGCGTCTTGTAGTCCATCTTCTCGGACCCGCGCACCCAATAGCCCAGATAGACATAAGGCAGCTTCAGCGCCGCCGCCGCGCGCACATGATCCAGGATCATGTAGCTGCCCAGGCTCCGCGCCTCCTCGCCGGAATGAAAGAAGCTGTAGACCATCGACAGCCCGTCCTTCAGCCGGTCGGTGAGGGCGCAGGCGACCAGCGCGCCGTCGGGCTTGCGATATTCCACGATATGGGTGTCGACCGGCGTCTCTTCCACCATGGCGACATAGTCGAACAGGCCCATGTCGCTCATGCCGCCGCCCGGGTGGCGCGCGTCCAGATAGGTCCGCAATAGCGCGAACTGCTCGCGCGTCGCTTCCGCCGCCACGTCCGCGCGGCTCAGATCCTGGCTGCGGCGCATGATGCGCTTCTGGCTCTTGCTCGCCGCGAAATCGCCCACCCTTATGCGCACCGACACGCAGGCCGAACAGCCGTCACAGGCCGGGCGATAGGCAATGGACTGGCTGCGGCGAAAACCGGAATGGGTCAGCGCTTCGCTCAGGGGCTGGGCCAGGTTTCCGCCCAGCCGCGCGAACACTTTCCGCTCGGTTTTTCCGGGCAGATACGGGCAGGGGCCGCCCGGCGTCAGAAAGAATTGCGGTATGCGTGTGCTGCGCTGGTCCGTCACGTCTCAAAAAACCACTGGTCCCTTCGCCGCGAGTATGAACCCGCCTTGGCCGGAGGGAAGTGGATTTTTCCCGGGGAATTATGATTTTTTGCTTGTGGTTAGTGCGAAACAGCCTGCGGTTGCGCGGCGCTCAGAGCCCGGTTTTGGTTGGAACGGGCGGCGCCTCACGCATCAAAAGGATGGATAGCCGCCGGTTGGCGCTGGCGTTCGGGTCTTCGGGCAACAATGGTTCCGATCCGGCCTTGCCCGCCACCTCATAGATCCGGTCGCTGGAAAGACCGCCTTCCTGCAGCAGGGCGCGGGCCGCGTTGGCGCGGTTGGCCGACAGGTCCCAGGTGCCGCCGCCACCGGCAACATCATTGCCCGTGGTGTGGCCGGCGATGGAAACCCGGTTGGAAAGGCCGGCGACAATGCCGCCGATCGCGGTCAGCAGCTTCTTTGTATACGGCAGCGGATCAGCCGAGCCCTGCGCGAACATCGGCCGGCCGTCCTGGTCGACCAGCTGGACGCGCAGGCCCTGCGGCGTGTTCTCGGTGATCACCTGATGGGACAGGTTGGCCAGGTCGGGATTGTCCTGCACCGCCTGGTGGATCGCCTCGGCGGCATGGTTGAATTCGCCATCCTGGGCGTTGGTGGCGTCGGCATTGCTGTTGGAACTGGCGTTGGCGCCGCCGGTGGTCTGGCCGCTCGCCAGCGCCTGGGTCTTGGAGGACGGCGAGGGCGGGGACTGTTTCTGCATCACCGACTGGGCACCGCCCGCATGGGCATTGTCTTCGCCCATCACCTTGCCGCCCAGCACGCCGCCCGAGCCGGAAACCGTCTGGGCGATGGACTGGGGCGCGAAATAGTCGGCGATGCCGCGCTTCTGCTCCGGCGTGGTGGTGTTGATCAGCCACATCAGCAGGAAGAAGGCCATCATCGCGGTTACGAAGTCGGCGTAAGCGACTTTCCAGGCGCCGCCGTGATGGCCGCCATGCCCGCCCTTCTTGATGCGTTTGATAATGACGGCGTTGTCGCCGGCCATGACGCCCACCTTGCTGCTTCTGCAGTCCAAAACCCGCGGCTGGCCTTGCGGTCTTTTTGCCGCTGCGCCTAACCTTCGGGAGGATCATGCATAACCCCCCTTAACCGAGTATGAAGTTGGGGGCATTTAGGATGGGCCATGAACGCCCCAAAACCCTTCGATACCAAGGCCTTCCGGGAGGCTTTGGGGTGCTTTCCGACCGGCATCGCGGTGATGACCGTGGCGGCCGCCGAGGCGTCCCATATGGGGATCACGGTCAACAGCTTTGCCTCGGTCTCGCTGGACCCGCCTTTGGTGCTCTGGTGCATCGACCGGCGCTCGCGCCGCTACCCCGCCTTTGCCGGGGCGCCGGGGTTCACTGTTTCCATTTTAGCCAGCGGGCACAAGGCCGTATCGGCAAGACTTGCGGGACAGGGTGAACATAGCCTGGACGGGATTTCTCTGGTTCCGACCGAGCTGGGCCCGCCCGCGCTGGCCGATTCCCTCGCGGTGTTCGAATGCGCCCGCGAGAGCGTGCAGGACGCCGGGGACCACGCCATCCTGATCGGCCGGGTGCTGCGCTTCTGGCAGAACGATGGGGCCGGCGCGCCGCTGGTCTATTTCCGCGGCCGCTATGGCGCGCTCGCCCAGGGGCAACCTCCCGAAGGCACGCCGGGCCGCCGCGCCACCGACGCCGAATAGGCGCTCGCCAGTGTTGGGATTTCCCAACCTGGCCCGGGCAATGTTGACAGGCCGCACAGCGCTCGCAGAGTCGCCGCGATGCTTGGCGTGAGGCGCAGATGAGCCAGGACAATCCCCGTCCGCCCCGTAATGGCTGGCGCACTCTGGTGATTGTTGTCGTTGTCGCGCTGGTGGGGCTGGCGGCAGGCTTTTATTTCCTCGCGCTGCCGGGCTTTTCGGTGGCGCGGCAGGAGCCGTCGAAGCTGGAAGTCAGTGTCGCCAGCTTCCTGCTCAAGCACAGCGTGCCGGCCGATCAGGCGGCCATGAAAAATCCGCTTGCTGCCCATCCCGATGCGGCGGACATCGTGGCCGGCCGCGCGCTTTACACCGCCAAATGCGAGGCCTGTCACGCCTATGACGGCGGCGGCAAGACCGAAGTCGGCAGCAGCGTGTTCCCGCGCCCGCCTGTGCTGAAAGTCGCGGTGCAATATCTGTCGGATGGCGAGATTTTCTATCATGTGCGCAACGGCATCCGGAACACGGCCATGCCGGCCTGGAATTTCCCCGACCGGGAGATGTGGCAGCTGGTGAGCTATCTGCGCCATCTGCCCATCGTGGCGGCGAAGGAGCCGCAGGACATCTCCGCCCAGCAGGCCGCGGCGGTGAACGGCGCGCATTATGTGGGCTCCAAGGCTTGCCAGAGCTGCCACCAGGAGACGTATGCGCGCTGGTCCAAGACCGCGATGGCCAATGTTGTTCGCGATCCCAAGGTGCATCCCGACGCGCTTCCCGACCTCGCCCAGGCGCCCCCCGACATCGTGAAGTTCACCAAAGAGGACGTCGCCTTCGTCTATGGCAGCAAATGGAAACAGCGTTTCTGGAAGAAGTCCGGCGACACCTATGTGCCGCTGCCGGCGCAATTGAATCTGGACACCAAAAAATGGTCGAAATATCACGTCGCCGATAATACCGACTGGTGGGCGGTGCATTATCCCGACCCCGCCGGCGACAATTCCGCCCGCCCTACCGCGCCGCTCTGCGATGGCTGCCATTCGGTGAACTTCAACATCGACACCAAGCAGCCCACCGAATGGAATGTCGGCTGCGAGCAGTGCCATGGCGCCGGCTCGGCCCATGTCGCCAGTCCCACCAGGCTCAACATCCTCAATCCGGCGCGGCAGAATTTCGTGCAGGCCAATGACACCTGCATCCAGTGCCATAGCCAGGGCCAGCCGCTGACCAATCCGATCAAGGGCCAATATTACGACTGGGCGGTGGGCTATCACGCCGGTCTTTTGCTGTCGGACTTCTGGAAGCTGGAGCCGCACAAGCTGGGCGAAACCACCTTCACCCATTTCCCCGACGGCACCGCGCACAAGAACCGCATGCAGGGCAACGATTTTGTGCAAAGCCTGATGTACAATCGCGGCGTGACCTGTTTCTCCTGTCACGATCCGCATGGCACCGACAACGACGCCATGCTAAGAAAGCCGGCCACCCAGATCTGTGCTTCCTGTCACAGCGCCGGCGGCCAGAACGGACCGCATACCGCGACCCTGGAAGAACACACCCATCACGCGCCGGGCAGCGCGGGCAGCCAGTGCGTCGCCTGCCACATGCCAAAGATCCTGCCCGAATTGCCGGGTGGTCCCTTTGTCGCCACCCACACCTTCCATTTCGTCTCGCCGCAACAGACCGACGCGATGCAGATCCCGAATGCCTGCAACGCCTGTCACAAGGACAAGGATACGGCCTGGGCGGGCAAGCAGTTGGCAAGCTGGAAGACCACGTCCGTCTGGCGGATGCAGTAGTAACTATGCGCTCAGCGGAAAATTAGGCACCGTTTCCAGGCCGGTATAGCGATGCGCGCCATCCAGCGCGCTACCCAGCCCGAAACGCAGATCATAATGCGCAGCCAGGCGGACTAGGGGCGCGGTATGCACCCCCCGCAGAAAGCCGAAGGCGTGTTGTCCCAACAGCCGGTTCGGCATGCTTTTCAGGATGCTTTCGGCCTGCCAGGCCGGGCAGTCGTCGGGCAGCACGGCGCCGATGCCCGCCGCGCCCATCCGGAATTCGAATTCGGGAATCCGGTCGGTGAATTCCAGCAGGAAACGTACATTCGGAACGGTGACCATGTTCATGATCTCGCCCAGCCGGCCCAGATGCACGCCCTGCGGAATGTCCTCGATCTTCAGCAGCAGCGGACAGACCGGTGAGGTGTGGATTTCCTTCAGGGTGGTGATGTAGCGCACCCGGCCGGAAAACGAAGACAGCGTGTCGAAGCTGACGCCCGTGCCCACGGCGCAGACTTTTTGCGAGGCATGCACGCGCTGCGCATATTCTCCCGCGGCCCGCAGCAGCCTGAGTTCAAGCTTGGCAAGCACGCCATCGGGGCCGTGCGGCGCGGCCACGCTGCCATGGATGCTGTGCGGCTCGCATCCGTTCTTGCCGGTCAGAGCCAGCGGACTGAGGATCAGCGCGCTGCTCGCGTGTTTCTTCAGATCCCAGAGCGGGAAAAAGCCCAGCTTGCGGCCCAACTGTCCCACAAACTGATGCGCTTCCACCATCGCGTGGCCGGGATTGTTCGGGTCCACCTGGGCCGGATGCTGTTCTGCCGTCAGCCCGGCTTCGCTTTTGGTCACGACATTTTCCTGGCCGGTCTGTTCCAGGAATTCGGCGACCGCCTCGCAGTTTTCGGCAAGCTGATCGGGGGTGACCTCGCCGACCACGCTGCGGACCGACGCGACTTCCACGCCTTCTCCGAACAAATGTTCGCAAACTTCGCGTGCGATGCCGGCGCAGGCAATCGCGGCTTCCTGGGGCGTGCTGCCGTGGAATGTCACGACATAGGAAAGCTCGCCCACCTTGATGAAGTGATCCTGTGGACCCTGGGCGTGGCGCAGGGCTTTTTCGAACAGCGTATGAACCAGCAGCGACATGCGCGGCCACCGGTCGCCGATCTTCTCCTTGATCGGCTCCAGTTGCAGAACATGAAGTTTTGCGGCGGGCAGGGTGGTCTTGACCTGCGCTTCCACCGTTCCGATGTCGGTGCTCATGCCCCGCTCGGCCTTTTGACCAGTTACGGCCGTTAAGCTAGGCGTTCGTCATTAAAAAGTTGGAAACGGTTTTAAGGGAACTTTTGCCTATAGGGCCAAGCAGTTGGGCGGCTTGGCGCGGCGTGGCGTTGTGGCTTCTGTATACCACACGCTATGGGCGAATTTGACTGCGCTCATAACTGAGGGCGCGATCGCCGGCGGCCGCAAAGCGCCCCGCCAGGTCGATGAGATGGCGCCGTGCCGCATCGTCGCTGATGCCGATAGGCGGCGATCAGCTTGTTGTTGCGGAACAGAAGACCGATCTGGCTGCTTTGCAGATAGTCGCGCCATTTGTCGGCGGAGTGCCAGAAAGGGTAGGGGAATTCTTCCGGTGCTATGGGACGAATTCCGGCATCCAGCCGCAGCAGCTTGTCGCCGTTGCTGAGCGTTTCGATCTTGTATGTTCCGGTGAAGGCGAACAGCGACAGATAAAGCTTGCGCCATACCATCGCGTCCATGCGGGTGAGTTTGTCCTTGGACGGATCAAAGCCCGCATTCTGCGTGCCGCCCCACAGAAGCGCGTCGCTGGTGACGGAGGAGAGCGCATTCAGGTGGCCGAGGCGTTCGGCACAGCCATCGCGCGCGCTTACCCCCGCCGCGGCTTCGCTTTGCGGGCAGGCCTGGTGGATGGCTGCCGCCAGGGTGCCGAGGCGGGTGTCGAACTCCGCCGGGCTCTGCATCGCCGGCATCTGCGCCCCGGCGGACGATGGGACCGCCATCAAGAAAAGCGCCGCAATTCCCGCATGTCTCATTTTTATGACCCCCGCGAAGCGGTGGAACCATGATGAAAATGCAAGTCAGTTGCATGACAGGGCATGACAGTTGGAAGAATGGTCTCTCGCAGAATGAGACATCCCCCTGAATTGCCTCTTTTAATTGGACCGGAACGCGGTATATCACCGCCAGACGAAATGATAATGCGTCGCAAAATTACTCAAAGTTAAGACCCAGGGACACGTACGCCATGCCGAGAAAATCCACTTTCGTGACGGCCCTGCTTGGCAGCACGGCCTTGATGCTGATCCCGGCGGCAGCCCAGCAGAGCGGCGCCACCTTGCCCGACGTCCAGGTCGAGGCGGAGGGCGGGGGTTATGCGCCGACCAGCCCGGGCCTGGCCAAGCTGACCGAGTCCGTCCAGGACACCCCCAATTCCGTCGTCACTATCTCCGAGCAGCTGATCAAGGATCGCGGCGCGACCACCTTCAATGACGTGCTGCGCAATGCACCGGGCATCACTCTGGGCGCCGGGGAATTCCTCTGGCAGGGGAACAATCCCTATATCCGCGGCTTCTCCGCCCGCACCGACATGTTCTCCGACGGGATGCGCGACTTCGGCGACTATTACCGCGATCCCTTCAATCTGGAGAAGGTGGAAGTTCTGGAAGGGCCCGCCTCGATCCTGTTCGGCCGTGGTTCGACTGGTGGCGTTATCAACCAGGTGACCAAGACGCCGCAAGCCGAAGCCTTCACCGATTTCAGCATCTCGGGCGGCACCAACGACGCCAAGCGGGCGACGGTGGATGTGAACATCCCGATCGAAGGCCTGGGTTCGCCGGCTGCCGTGCGTATCAATGCGATGGGCAACGACAATGGCGTGGCCGGCCGCGATGTCGTCAATTATCAGCGTTACGGCTTTGCGCCTTCGCTGGCGCTGGGGCTGGGCACCGACACGCGCTACACCCTGTCATGGATGCACCAGAGCGAAAGCGACGTCCCCGACTACGGTATCCCATGGTATTTCGGCAATCCGGCCCCGGTCGCGCGCAACAATTTCTACGGTTACGACAGCGACTATCTGAAGAACGACAACGACATCGTCAGCGGCAAGGTCGAACACGATCTGAGCAGCAACGTGACCTTGCGCGCCCAGGCGCGCTGGGCCAATTACGACCGCTCGATCCGCATGAACCAGCCGGTGCTGCCCACGACGGCGACCACGTCGACGCCCCTCAACACCATCAACGTCAATATCAATTCCTATAGCGGCCATTCCACCGAGCGGGAATTCGAAAGCCAGTTCGATGTGATCGCCCGGCTTGAGACCGGCTTCATCAAGCACGATCTGGTCGCGGGCGTGGAATATGACAATGAGCGCTCGACGCCCTATTTCTTCAATTCCTCGGGCCTGACGCCCAAGAGCCTGCTGGCGCCGGACGAAACCCAGCCCTTCAATCCCGCGGCCACCTATCAACGCGTCTTTGCCGACACCAAGACCAATACGGTGGCGGTCTATGCGATGGATACGATGAAGCTGGGCGATCAGTTTCAGCTGATCCTCGGCACGCGCTTTGACAGCTTCGACGCCAATTTCCACGAGCTGACCTATGCAGTGCCGCCCGCCACCACAGGCGTCCTCACTGCGACCAACAACCAGGCGCACACTGTTGCCATTCCGAGCTGGCGCGGCGCTTTGGTCTACAAGCCGATGGAAGAAGGCACTTTATATTTCAGCTTCGGCACCTCGTTCAATCCCTCCGCCGAGGGTCTGTCGTTCCTCAACAGCGGCGAGAACTACAATGTCGCCAACCAGAATCTGGGGCCCGAGAAGAATCAGAATTTCGAAGTCGGCACCAAGTGGACCTTGCTCAACAATCAGTTGTTCCTGTCGGGCGCGATGTTCCACACCGAAAAGACCAATGCCCGCATTCCCGATCCGACCTTGCCGGGCTTCAACCAGCTCGCCGGGGATCAGGTCGTGGACGGCTTCGAGCTTCAGGCGCAAGGCCAGATCACGGCGGACTGGAACATCTCAGCCGGCTACGACTATCTCAGCAGCAACACCACCAAGACCGTGACCGGCGGTCCTCCGCTGCACTTTGTGCTGCCTTTCACGCCGCGCAGCGCCGGCAATGTCTGGACCACCTATCGGATACTGCCGCAGTTCCAGGTCGGCGCCGGACTGAATTTCACCGACCGCCGCTATGCCCAGACCACCGCGCCGATCGAGAGCGTTCCGGGCTACACGACATTCGATGCGATGGCGAAATACGTTTTCACCAAAACGATGGATGTTCAGGTCAACGTCTACAACCTGACAGACAGATACTATTATGATACACCACACCCGCATTTCATTATTCCGGGTGCGGGACGTTCGGCGATGCTGACGTTGAACTATCATAATTAGGCCGGAGCATTTTCTAGCTTACGAGCCTCGCGCATCCCGCCGCCAGCTGACGGCGGGATTTTGCGTTTTGCTGCTGCACGGCCTGATGTTCTGGGGGCTGGCTTTGGCTTCGCTGGAGCCGCCCGCTCCACCGCAGACCATCGTGATCGAAGCGCATATCCACCAGCCGGAAGAAAAACCGCTGCGGCCGCCGCCACCGCCTTTGCCCCCTATCGAGCTCGTGGCCCCGCCCACGCGCATGCCGATCATCCCGCAATTTGAATCGGCGCCGCTGCCTAACGCCATCACCTTGCCGCTTGCCTCACATCGGGTCAGCCCCACGCCGCCGGGGCCAACCCAGCCGCCCGCACCGCCAGGACCGCCGCCGGATTTCCTGTCGCGGCTCTATGCGCGGATCAACGCCTTCAAGCGCTATCCCCCCGCGGCGCTGTCGGCGCGCATCCAGGGCAGGCCGGTCGTGCATTTCGTGATGGATCGGCAGGGAAGGGTGCTGAGCTGCGTGGTGGCGAAAAGCTCGGGCGTTCCGATATTGGATCAGGCGGCGGTGGCAGCGGTCACCGGCGCGCAGCCGCTTCCGGCATTGCCCGCCCAGATAACCGGCGAGACTTATGCGATCACCGTCGGAATCAACTTCAGCGTCAATCGCTGAGGCTCAGGAGTCCGCCCAGAAGCGCACCAGATTGTGGTAGATGCCCGCCAGGCGCACGGCCTCCTTGTGGTTGGCTTCCTTGCCGCCCAGCGTCCGCACCACATCGTCCAGTTCGAACAGCAGGCTGCGCTGGGCGTCGTCACGCACGGCGCTTTGGATCAAGAAGAAGGAGG
>Ga0265338_10006693_pt1 | contig 14566 bp, 13 predicted proteins | sample 42126metaG_FD_193579 | JGI IMG/M metagenome (GOLD analysis project Ga0265338, IMG submission 193579) | Rhizosphere microbial communities from Carex aquatilis grown in University of Washington, Seatle, WA, United States - 4-21-26 metaG | ecosystem: Host-associated > Plants > Roots > Rhizosphere... | reverse complement strand
CCCGCCGGCAATGCCGCCCACGGCCGCACCTACGGACGCACCGCTCAACGCCGCGATAATCGGTCCGGCCGCAATGAAGGGACCGACTCCCGGAATGGCCAATGCGCCAATCCCGGCGACCCATCCCAACGCTCCGCCGATGACTCCACCGGTGCTTGCGCCGGTCACTGCGCCTTCGGGGGCTTTCGTGTTCTTCTCGTGCGCGAAATCACGCGTCGTTTCCTTGTCGGGGAACAGCACGGAAATGTCGTTATTGGAGAAGTTCGATTGTTTGAGTTGATTGACAATTTGATCAGCCTGATTGCGGGAGGTGGCAATACAGAATACAGATTTTTTTGACATAGTGACTTTCTTTGGTTGGTTGGTTTTGTGTTTGTTATTGACGGAGATCAATTGCTGCTGGTGGCGAACTGCACGTCCAGTTGGTTGTCAACATTCCCGACTTGCGCGATCCGGTCGGCGATTTCACCGATGAGACGTTTTTCCTCCGCGCTGTTGACCGGCCCGCGCAGGGTGACGTGACCATCAAGAGTGATGATCTTCACGTTTTTGGCGTTTAGGGACATTCCTTTGTCAGCGATGATTTCCTTGCGAATCTGAGCTGTGGTATTCAGATCGGCTTGACTGTTGCCCTGATCGAGCGGCGTCAGCATGCGGTTGTCACGATCACGAACATTTTGGCTGGTGTTATCAGCGGCAGTCGCCGTTTCGGGGCTGAAGTAAGGCTCAACCTTGTAGGCGTGATACACCCCGCCGGCATAACCGGGCTGGCTGAAATCGGGCCATTGATTGGCCTTGAAGTGCGGTGAACTGGCCAGCATCTCCCTGGAGGCATCCAGTTGGAGGTTGTCATGTTGGGGGTTGAATCGCAGGGTTGTCGGCGGCACGGCACTCAACTCGTTGCCCATCCCGAGATATCCACCAGACGAAATGATAACGGCCACGATCCGGCCCGCCGATAAATCCACGATGAAGTTATCAACCTTCCCGATCTTCTCGTCCTGGAGATTTTTCACCGATGTGCCCATGAGCTTGCTCGCCTTCTGTACATAACCCAGTCGAGAGCATGAATTGTTGGCCCCGTGACCATTTGAATAATATTGCCGCGTCCAGGTTCCGTCCGGGTTGCGGGTTGAAATCCAGTTGTTGGTTGCCTCCACATTGCTGGCGATTTCCACGTTATTAGCCTTATCCATGGTGCGCGCTCCATCGGTATTGATGGTTCCATCCATGTTACGGGGCAATGTTCGGGCGATTGCCTCATCCCTGTTTGCAGACCGGTCGGTGACGAAGTAAGGTTGTTCCCCGTAATAACCATAGACCTCCACCACTCGATTGGATTGCGCGTCGTCGTTCCATTTCGCAGTGTCAAACTTGGGGGCCGCAGCGAGCTTCTCTTTGCTGACACCCAAGTGGAGCACTTTCCGTCCGAAATCTTGTTGCAATACTCCCGGGGGCACCGCCGTCAGCGCGTTGCCCATGCCGAGAAATCCACCACTGGAAAGGATAACCTGAACAATGCGACCGGACTCCACATCCACAGCGAGATCTTCCACTTTGCCGAGTTTTTCGTTCTGATAGTTTTCGACTGTCATTCCGATGATGTCGCTGGCTTTGGCCGCACCGTTCAGCCGTTCTGTGCCGGATTGGGTTAGCCGTTGATGAGCTGTGGCGTTTTCTGCCGTTTGAGGAGTGGGTGTTTCCTGAGCCAGCGCCGAGAACGCCAGGAGAGACGCGGCGGACGCGCTGGTAATGATTTGTAATTTCCGTTTCATATGTTTTTTGTGTTTGGTTTTTCGCAGAGAATTTTTTTTGTGTCCTGTACCATAGACGGGTGAGCCTGACGGAGCCATGGGGTATTTCCCTACCCAACATGTATTTGTTTTTCCGTTTTCGTTCGCTGTTGGTGTCCGGCTGGCCCGGTCTAGACAGGTAACAGGATCAATCGGTAACCCGGTTTTATTTTGGATTGCTGTCCAACGACGAACAAGTGCGGCTCCAGCGTGGCAACCAGTAATTACTTTTGTCCAGCGAAAGCACCACACTCGCAGCTCTGCCCACTATTTGCCCCCTGTCAACTGCGCCAAAATATCGTGAATCAAAGCTATTGTCGCGATTGTCACCCATCATGAAATAGTGACCGTCTGAAACCAGCACAGGCTCGAAGGTGCGCTTCGCCGGAATTCCGTTGATGGCCATGACCGCATGAGAGTGGGTAGGAAGCTGTTCTGTGGCGAATATGCTGTGGGCACGCTCTGAGTTGGAAAGCCGCTCTGGTACTTTTGGCTCTAAAGTCGAATAATCTACGGGTTGTCCATTGATGACCAGTTGATCATTTCGCAACTCAATGGTATCGCCGGGCAAGCCAATGACACGCTGGACCAACCGTGTGCCATCCTTTGGTGAAAAGAATACTACAATATCGCCCCGCTGTGGGTTGCTTCACTCCGCAATGTGCCGGGTGGTGAACGGCACTTTGAGATTGTAGGCGAGCTTGTTCACCAACACCCGGTCACCGACGAGAATCGTCGGCTCCATCGAACCAGATGGCACCACGTTCCAATCCGCCAATGAGGAACGGATGGAAAACATGACCAGTGCGATGATTAATAGCGGGCGAATTTCTTGACGCCACCATCGAGAGGCAAGGGCGCGATATTTTTTACAATTCATGACGTTTTGATCTCTTAAGCGTTTAGTCTGTTCGCTAGCAATCTCCTCAGCTAATTCTGCGCGCCGTTCTTGATACCCAGCGCCTTGGCCCGCTGCGCCCGCTGCGCTTGCAATTGCTCCTGGTTGAGGGCGACCAACCCCTTGAGCGTCTCCATCTGGGCCGACGTCAGGAATTCCGCCGCGCCTCGCACCACGTTTTGCTGGTGGTCGTTGACGATTTGGGTCCATTCGTCCAGCGGTCGGAACAGGTCGGTGTCGTCGAGCGACATCCCCATAACCATCTCCGCCTTGATGAGGCCTTGGAGCTTGTCGGTTTGTTCCTGGGTGAGCGGCTCACCGCCCATGTTCTGCTGGATTGCGCCGACCAGGCGCTTGGCCTGGTCGTTGCGCATCCCATCAGCAACCGAATCCAAAAAGGCCGTCCCGTCGGGGCCGAGGATTTCGCGCCGCTGGCTCTCCTGCTGTCGCCGGTCCTCGTCACGCTGGCTCAGCGCGTCCGCCACCGACATCGAACCGCGCAAGAGCGCAGCCATGCGGTCTGCATCGCGTCGTTTGTTGTCGGTTTCCAGGTCGAGGTATTGCTCGATCTTCTCCGGGGACAGCTTCGTCATCTTAAAGAACACGTCGAGATTGGCGCGCATCTGGTCGCGCCTGTAGTTCTTCTCGGCTTGCTGCTGGTCCTGACTGTCCAAAACGCTGGCGAGCGCGTTTCCGAACGTGTGGGTTTGGGCCACGGATTCCGAGGCGGACCTGGCTGCCGCCGCTCTCTCGCGCATCAAGGCCACCAGGCGCTCGTTGCCGGCACGCCCTTCAGCCTCGACGACCTCCCGGTTCCGTTGCCCGGCCGCGGCGAACGCCGAACGCCGGGACTCCAACTCCTGTTCTCCTGCCCGGACTTGCGCCTCGATCCCGGCCAATTCGCGACCCTCGCGCACATGCCGCCAGCATTCCCAACCCACGAGCGATATCCCCACCGCCAACAAACCAAACTGCATCTTGCTCGATAATCTCATATGTCCTGTCTAGAGCTTTCGCAACATCCGCAGCACAGTGCTCTTTTGCGCGCTCATATTGGAGACTTGCATCAGCCGGAGGGATTCCACCTGCTCCGGCGACAGGAACCCCGCCGCAGCCTGCAGAATCCGCTGGTTCGATTCGGCCTGGGCCGCAAAGCGCCCCTCCAATCCATCCGGCGAGACGAGTTCCCGCACCGTGAAGTAGCCTGCCAGGCCAGAGGCCACTTCCGACGGTTCGGCTTCAATGACGCGGGCCAGCGCCTCTCGCTGAAAGGCGCTGATCGGGAAAGGTCCCAACTGCTTGTTGAATTGATCCACCAGTGCCCGGGCCGGGAATTCCTGCTGGTATTCCTGGTAGCCGGCAAAGCCCTCGTCCCCCAGCAATAGCCGGATCTGGCCGTTCGCATCCCGTTCGGTATCTGCCTCGGTCTGCACCGCAGCTTCAGCCGTCAGGGTTCCCTCCGTAAACGCCACGGCGGTCTCGAGATTTTTCAGACCTCGATCCGCGCCGATCCCCAACAGCTTTTCAGCCTCCGGCTTCTTCAACTTCAATCCCTCGATGAGCGGCGTCAAGCGGGTGCGACTGGCCGTGAACAACTGCCGGCGCAACGCCTCCCGCGCATCCGGGTCGCTCAGGGTCGCCGCCAGCAGCGTGGATGGCGCGTGAGCGCCGGCCAGCGACCGGCTCCCCTGGCCGCCGGCCTTGCTTCGAGCCCTCAATCGCTCCAGGTCCTTTTGCTGGCTGCTCTCGGTTTCGAGAATGCCGGCCGTCTGCTGTTCCAGTTCCTGCGCGCGGCTTTCCTCTGCCGCCAACGCTTCCGCCTGTCCGCTCAATTGCTGACGGGCGGCCGCAATCTGTCCCGCTTGCGCGGCGTTTTCATGATGCTGAACCGCGAGCAGGACAACCACACTCGCGCCGATGACAACTTTCGTGTTGGTCCATGCCATAATTTTCACTGCTCCTTTCACAAGAGGTAAGGTTGAGCCGCCGGCCATCGCGCCCTTGGCAATCGTGACCGCCATGGCGGAATTGGCCAGCGCCGCGGGCGCGGCGTGGACGGAATTGCCCGAAATCGTCCCGGCAATGATCGCCGTCGTCAAAACCACGCCGCGCTTCGCGAAAAGTGTCCGCAGCTTTTCCAAGGCGCGGCTCACGCGCTTGCGGGCCGTTACTTCATTCAATGCCAACGCCGCGGCCACTTCCTGCGGCGTTCGGTTTTCAAAGAAGCGCAGGACGATGGCGTTGCGGTCTTGTTCACCAAGACGGCCCATCGCCTCATCCAGCAACGGCGCGATTTGTTCCCATAACGACGTCTCCGGTTTGGTCAGGGTTTGCATATACACCTCCTGTTCGCGGCGCTGGCGGCGGATTTCACGCTTGATAAGGCTGGCCGTGGTAAGCCGCGCCGCCTGATAGAGCCAACCGGACAATACGGTCTTTGGACTTAGCGATTTTGCCTTCCGCGCGAGCAGGATGAAAACCGCCTGGGTGACTTCCTCGGCATGAGACGGATTGCGGGTCTGCCGCAACGCGGCGGAATAGACCAGATGGACATGCCGCTTAAAGAGCGCTGTGAAAGCGGATTCATCGCCCCCGGCATATTCTTTTAAGAGCGTGATGTCATCAGGTTCCGCCATTTACCTGATAATGTCCGCCAAAAGAGAGTTGTGACAGGTTTTTTGAGCTTCCGATTTGCGCTGTGTCTCTAGCCTTGAGTTTTAAAGCGAATGCACTAAATCGCCGGCCAGTTGTGGAACTCAGACTTTAAAACCGCACCCAAAACGGTGGCATTAGATTTGATCTTTTCTCCTGCATTTGCATATTCGGCGCAGGCAGACTAGCTGTGAGATGTGATGGAAAGACAACCGATCATCATTGCGCACCGGGGAGCCAGCGGTTACCTGCCGGAGCATACGTTGGCGGCCAAGGCCCTGGCGCACACCATGGGCGCGGATTATCTGGAACAGGACCTGGTCTTGAGCAAGGACGGCGTCCCGATGGTACTGCATGATGTGTATCTCGACATGGTCACCGATGTGGCGCGACGTCATCCCGATCGCCGCCGGCGCGACGGCCGGTTTTACGCGATTGATTTCACGCTAGCCGAGTTGAAACGGCTGAGGGTACAGGAACGATTCAACCGCTAGACCGGCAAACCGGTATTCAAAAACCGCTTTCCCCATGGGCTCGCACTGTTTGAAATCCCCACGCTCGAGGAGGAATTGCAGTTCATCCAGGGTCTGAACCGTTCCACGGGCAAGAACGCCGGCATTTATCCCGAAATCAAAGCCCCGGCGTGGCACCGGGCGCAAGGCCGGGACATTTCGCGCATCGTCCTCGAAATTCTGGCCCGCTATGGTTACACCACCCGGGCCGACAAAGTTTACCTGCAATGTTTCAATTTCGCGGAAATAAAGCGTATCCGGACGGAACTCGGCTACCGGGGCAAACTCATCCAACTGCTCGGGGAATACGGCCCGGGCCGGGCGGCGATTGACTACCTGTTTCTCAAAACGCGGCGCGGTTTGGAAAAGTTGGCGCAAGTGGCCGACGGAATCGGTCCCTCAATCAAACTGGTGGTCACTGGCCGACGATCTGGCCGGTTCCGCATCACGAAACTGGTGAAAAACGCCCATGACTTCCAACTGGAAGTTCACCCCTACACGTTCCGCGCGGATTTGCTGCCGAAATACGCGCCGTCGCTGGAGGAACTGTTTCGCATTTTCCTGGTGGAAGCCGGTGTGGACGGGGTGTTCACGGATCATCCGGATCGCGGCGCGGCTTTTTTGCGCGGGCGAAACCGAACCCGGTGAACACCGGTAACCGATCACACCATGTATCCTTTGGTCACGTCGCGAAAAGCCCGGACCTGGCCATCCTGCCATCGTTGATCGTATTTCAATTCCCCGGCCATGAGCTGGGCCACCCGGGGCGCCATGAGTACGGCGGCCCGGGCGTTGAGAAAGAGCGCCCGGGTGCGGCGGCCCAGCACGTCTTCCACGGTACGTGCCATTTCCTCGCGGGCGGCCCAAATGACTTCCGCGCCGCAGATGGGAAGAGCCGGGTGCAGCGGTTCACCCAGCGCCGGGTCGTGGCGGATCAAATCCTGAATGAACGGTGCGTCCGCGCCGTAGACCGCAAGGTGTCCGAAGCGCCCGGCGTTCTGGTAATAGCCATGGATGTTCAGGTGCCGGGTGACACTGTTGCACTCGGCAAGGCGCACCAGCATGGCGGCCTGATTCACACAGTCCTCCGCCATGTTGCGATAGGTCGTCCATTTGCCGCCGGCGACCGTGACCAGCCCGGACTGATCGATGTGAATCGTATGGTCGCGCGAAAGCGCCGCGGTGTTTTTGCTGTCGCCGGATTTCACCAGCGGACGAATGCCGGCAAAGGCGCTGAGGATGTCGGCCTTGGTCGGTTTCTTTTCCAGGTAAAGGCCAGCTGTTTCAAGCATGAATTCGATTTCGTGTTCCAGCGGCACCGGCTCGAGCGAAGCAGACTCGATGGGTGTGTCCGTCGTGCCAACGAGTGTATGTCCATGCCACGGAATGGCGAACATCACCCGACCGTCGCTGGTATGGGGCACCATGATGGCGGTGTCACCCGGCAGAAACGATTTGTCCAAAACGATGTGCGCACCCTGGCTCGGCGCAATCATCGGCCGGGCTTCCGGTTCGGCCAGGTGGCGGACGGAATCGGTGAACGGCCCGGTCGCATTGATGATGACCTTCGCCCGGGCGGTGAAATCCCTGCCGGATTCCAGATCGCGCGCCGAGACGCCAACGACGAGGCCATCGGCATCTTTCGTCAAGCCGGTAACGGGGGCGTAATTAAGCATCGTGGCACCCTGTTCCACAGCGGTGGCAACGAGATTGATGAGCAGGCGCGAATCGTCGAACTGGCCGTCGTAATAAATCACACCGCCACGCAGACCGTCGGGCTTGATGTTTGGCAGCCGCTGGAGGGTTTCCTCCTTGGAAAGCCGTTGTGACGCGCCGAAGCCGTATTTGCCGGACAACCCCTGGTAAAGTTTGAGGCCGATACCGTAGAAGGGCCCTTCCCACCAGGCATAACTCGGCACGATGAAACGCAGTTCACTGACCAGATGCGGCGCGTTTTGCCGGAGAATCCCGCGCTCCTTGAGCGCTTCCATGACGAGCGAGATGTTGCCCTGTTCGAGATAACGCACCCCGCCGTGAACCAATTTTGTGGAGCGGCTGGAGGTGCCCTTGCCGAAGTCGTGCTTTTCGAGCAACAATGTGCGGTAGCCGCGGGCAGCGGCATCGAGGGCCACACCCACGCCGGTCGCGCCACCGCCAATGACAATCATGCTCCACACTTCTGGCTGCGTCAGGACACGATTCAACATTTCAGACCGTTTCATAACGCGTTCACCTGGATTTTGATTTGCCGGTCAGGCGTGGCGCCGGTTCCCAATGCTTCGAGCGGGCGAGGGCTTCATTCCAGCGGCCACGCAACTCGGCGACCCGGGCGGGCGGCATCCCGGGTTCAAAGACTTTCTCCACCTTCCATTGCGAAGCGATGCTCTTCGGATTTTTCCAAAAGTGAACCGCCAATCCGGCCAGGTACGCGGCGCCCAGCGCGGTGGTCTCGGTCACCGTGGGCCGCACCACCGGCACGCGAAGGATGTCCGCCTGAAATTGCATCAACGGTTCGCTGTGTGCGGCGCCGCCATCCACGCGCAATTCCTTCAACTGCTTCCCCGTATCGGCGCGCATCGCGTCCAGGAGATCGGCCACTTGAAACGCGATGCCTTCCAGGGCCGCCCGGGCGATGTGGGCCGCGCTGGTGTCGCGCGTGAGACCGATGATCATACCGCGGGCATAGGCGTCCCAGTGCGGCGCGCCCAGCCCGGCAAAGGCGGGCACCAGGAAAACGCCGCCATTATCGCGAACGGAGCCGGCGAGGAGATTGACCTCCTGCGCCGAACGGACGAGTTGCAGGCCGTCGCGCAGCCATTGCACCACCGCGCCGCCCATGAACACGCTGCCTTCCTGGGCGTATTCGAGTTTGTCACCCTGCTTCCACGCCACGGTCGTCAACAGGCGGTTCTTCGACGCGATGGGTTTCGTACCGGTGTTCTGCAACATGAAACAGCCGGTGCCGTAGGTGCATTTGGTGAGACCGGGTTGGATGCACATCTGACCGAAGAGGGCCGCCTGCTGGTCGCCGGCGATGCCGGACACCGGCACTTTGCCCAGGCCAAGCGAGGTGGAGACTTCGCCATAAACCTCGCTGGACGACCGGACTTCTGCCAACAGGCTCGCGGGGATCCGGAACAGCTTCAGCAACGTCTTGTCCCATTCGCCCGTGTGGATGTTGTAAAGCATCGTGCGCGAGGCGTTGCTTGGGTCGGTGACGTGGATATTCTGGCCACTCGTAAGTTTCCAGACCAGCCAGGTGTCCACCGTGCCGAAGGCCAGCTGGCCCGCCTCGGCCTTGGCCCGCGCGCCGGGGACATGATCGAGAATCCACGCCAGCTTAGTGGCGGAGAAATAGGCGTCCAGCAGCAGGCCGGTGCGTTTCTGGATGGTCCTCTCCGCCCCGTCCGCACGCAGTTGATCGCACAGGCGCGCCGTCCGCCGGTCCTGCCAGACGATGGCATTGTAAATGGGTTCGCCCGTCTGGCGATCCCACACGATGGTGGTTTCGCGCTGGTTGGTGATACCGATGCCCGCGACATCTTTTGGCCGGATGCGTGCGCGGCCCAGGGCTTCCACCGCGACACTCATCTGCAGGAACCAGATCTCCTGCGGGTCATGTTCCACCCAACCGGGTTGGGGGAAAATCTGGCGGATCTCCTTCTGCGCGATGGAGACAACCTGGCCCTCGTGATTAAAGACCATTGCCCGCACGCTGGTCGTGCCGGCATCGAGAGAAAGGATGTAGCTCACAAGGTCATCATCATAAATGGACAGAACCTTGGCGAGCCAAACAGAACCCGATGCAATAGCGCACCGATCAATCCGTCGATCAGCGCGAATCCCCTCTTACTGTCCGGATCACCAGATGGCAAAAAGAGTTCAGAAAGGGCCCCTTCCGCCAGTTTTCAGTTTGACCAATCGCCCGGTGAACGCCCGAATCGGCTGATGGCTCACGTCAGCCGGCCGGAAGCGATTCCCGGGTTGCCCGCTAACAACTCAGACCTTCTGGAGTGCGGCCTTGACCCGATCCGGCGTCATCGGCAATTGGAACAGCCGGGCGCCGGTGGCATCGTAGAGGGCATTGGCAATCAGCGCGCCCATCAGGATGATGGCCGGTTCGCCGCCACCCTGCGGCGCGGTTTTATTGTTTTCGATGAGCACGGCTTCGATTTTCGGCACCCAGGAAAACCGCGGGATTTCGTAGGTGTCATAGTTTGTGTCCAGCACCTGGCCGCCCTTGAAATGGATTTCCTCCGTGAAGACATAACCGAGGCCCATTGTGATGCAGCCCTCCAACTGGATCTTTGCGCCTTCGGGATTGATGACCACGCCCATGTCCTGGGCGCAGACGACGCGTTTGACCTGCACGGTCCCCTTGGCGGCATCCACGGCAACCTCGGCAATGGCGGCCACGTAGGTTCCGGCGTCAATGCCGCAAGCCACGCCATAACCGCGTTTGCTGGGGGCTTTGGCGGGTTTCCAGCCGAATTTTTCGGCGGCGGTTTTGAGCACCCGGATCATCCGGGCGTCGCTTAAATTATTCAGGCGAAATTCCACCGGATCAATGCCCGCGCCGGCTGCCATGATGTCGATGTGCGATTCCCGGGCGTACGTGTTGGTGTTGTTGCCGGGGGCGCGCCAGGCGCCGGTGGCAAACGGATGGGCGCCCGCCGGTCCGCCAAAACCCGACCCGCTCGACGCCGTGCGATGGTTGGGCACGGTGTAGAATTGTTGCGAACCACGGTCGCCGGCAAAGAAAACTCCGTAGTCCCAGAAAGCCATTTTACCGGCGGCGTCCACGCCGGCGTTGATTTTGACGACCGCCGCCGGACGGAAGGTATCGTAGAAGAATTCCTCTTCGCGCGTCCACATGACCTGCACCGGTTTACCGCTGGCCTTGGCCAGGCGGGCGGCTTCCACCGCCTCAGCGTTGTTGGTCTTGCCGCCAAACCCGCCGCCGACAAACGGGGTGATGACCCGGACCTTTTCTTCGGGAAACCCGATCGCCCTGGCAATCTGGTCGCGGGCGCCGAAAGGATTCTGGGTTGAAGCCCAGACGGTCGCCTTGTCGCCCTCGATTTGTGCCAGGGCGGCATGCGGCTCCATCGGCGAATGGGCGACATAACTGTTGAAGTAGGTCGCTTCAAATTTTTTGGCCGCAGCGGTTTTGCCCGCCTCCAGGTCGCCACCTTGCTTCAAGATTCTCGGTTCGGGCGCGACCCCGAGCAGATGGTCAAAGATGTTTTTGTCGTCGATGGTCGCCGCCGGAACATCGAACTCGGCCTTGATTTTACCCAGGGCGCTCTCCGCCACGTCGGGGAATTCATGCAACACCGCCACCAGGTCGCCATCCTGGACGACCTGCACCCCGCCAATTCCCTTCGCCGGTGCCGTGTCCACGCTCTTTAATTTGGCGCCGTGCGCGGGCGGCCGCAGAATTTTGGCATAAAGCATGCCCGGCATGCGGATGTCGGCCGCGTAATGGGCCTGGCCGGTAACTTTGGCCTCACCGTCGCGTCGCGTGCGCGGCCGACCCACAGTTTTGTACTGGGCCGGGTCTTTCAAGGTCGGCTTGGTCTGCACGTGCCGCTCGATTTTTTGCCCCTTTGCCAGTTGCCCGTAAGTCATCCGGTTTTTGGGATCTTGCTGGTCGACGATGGCGCCGTCTTTCGCGACCAATTGCGCCTGCGGAACCTTGAGCGCCTCGGCCGCCAATTCCAGAAGCACAATTTTTGCCTCGGCCGCCGCCGCCACCAGCGCCGGGCCAAAAATGCGCGTGGTCATGGAACCGAACGTGCCCATGTCCCAGGGACACAAATCGGTATCGCCCATGATGATGTCCACGGTATCGAGCGGCGTTTCCAGTTCCTCGGCCAGCATCTGGGGCAGGGAGGTAATGGGGCCCTGGCCCATTTCGATTTTGCCGGTCAAACAGGTAACCCGGCCGTCTTCGCCGATGCGCAGGAAGGCGTTGTAATCCGAAGGCAACCCGGGGCGTCCACCGCGGGGCCGGGGCGCCTCCTCCTGGCCGAACAGCACATCATTCAGGGCAACGAAAATGACGATGCCGCCGCCGACGCGCTTGAGAAAATCCCGCCGGTTGCTCGAGAATAAATCCTCGTAGCTATGAATGTCCCGGAAATTGGCCGCCAGAAAATCGTTTGTGTTCATCGGGCTCCTTTCATCTCGGCGGCGGCCTGCTGGATGGCCCGAACGATGCGCACATGGGCGCCGCAGCGGCAGAAGTTTTGTTCCATGCCCCGGTTGATCTGCTGTTCCGTCGGTTGCGGATTGTAGCGCAGCAGGCTGACGCCGGTGAGGATCATGCCCGGCGTGCAAAAACCGCATTGCATGCCGTCGTGATCCATGAACGCCTTTTGCAGCGGGTGCAATTTCCCGCCCCGGGCCAGGCCCTCGATGGTGACCACTTCCTTGCCTTTAACATCCCTGACCTTTAAGAGGCAGGAACGGGTCGCCCGCTGGTCCAGGAGGATGGTGCAGGAGCCGCAATGACCTTCGCCGCAGCCGTATTTGGTCCCGGTCAATCCCAGGTCGGTCCGCAACACCCACAGGAGCGGGCGGTCGCCGTCCACTTTCAACTGAACGGGCTGGTCGTTGAGTTTGAAGGCAATCGTGTCCGTCATGCGGTCCTCCGTTTCAAGCGCGTGGTTCGTTGATGATGCCTGGCCGTTCGTCGGCCATAGCATCGGCTTTTGTAGCCGATTCAATTGGAATGAAAAGCAGAATTTTTGGGGAATTGCAGGCGCATCCGCGACTGCTCCGGGGCGCAGCATTTATGCCGCTTCATTTTCCCTTGCCATTTGTGCGGTGAAGCGGGCTGAAGCCCGCGCTCCAAAAACAGTTCGGACACTGCCAAGCTGCGTTGCCATTCGAGCGGAATCATCTAGATTTACCGGCAGCCAGACGTTATGACACGCTTCTACGATCAACTCGCCGCTGCTGCTTTGACGGAGAACCGTCCGTTCGCGCTGGCGTTGATTTCCGGGGTCAAGGGTTCCAGTCCCCAACGCGCCGGGGCCAAGGCGCTGTTCTTTCCGGACGGCAAAATCGTCGGTACGCTGGGGGGCGGTTGTCTCGAGGCCGAGGTTCACGCCCGAGCCAAAAAGGCGCTGCAGACAGGCCAGTCGTCGTCGTTCGAAATGGTGCTCGACCATGATTTTGGCTGGGACGACGGTTTGATTTGCGGCGGTAGTGTGACGGGCCTGATTCTGCCGCACGCCCCGCAAGCGGCGGAGCTCTGGCGCCGGCTGGCGGCCGTCGCGGAACCGTTTTGCTGGGGCGTCAAAAAAGATTATTCCATCGTCCCGGTCGAAAGCGGGCTGGGTGAATGGCTCTACCAGGAAACGGTCACTCCGCCGGCAGCTTTGTGGATTGCCGGTTCCGGCCATGTGGCCCAGGCCGTGGCGCCCCTGGCGTTGCAGCTGGATTTTGCCGTAACCATCTTCGACGATCGGCCGGAACTGGCCAACCACCAGTTTTTCCCGTCCACCGCACGGCTCCAGGTTGGTCCCTGGCACGAGCTTTTAAAAGTGCCGCTCCCGAGAACGCCGGCCTTCGGACTCATCGTCACGCGCGGCCACCAACATGACGCGCTGGTGTTGTCGGAGTGGATTCAGCGTCCGTTTGCTTTTCTCGGCATGATTGGCAGCCGCCGCAAGGCGCGCATCATGCGGGCGGAGTTTTTGCGCCAGAACATTGCCCCCGCCGAACAGCTCGATCGGCTCGCCTGCCCGGTGGGCCTGGACATCCAGGCCGTGGGCACGCACGAAATTGCCGTGAGTGTGATGGGACAGTTCATCCAAAAGCGGGCTGAATATGCCTGCCGTGACAAGTGACGGGTGACACGTGACAGGATTTCGTGTCACCTGTCACTTGTCACATGTCACTGATGAAAGATCAAATGGCGCTCGGCGTGATCATCCTGGGCGCCGGAGCGTCGTCGCGGATGGGCCGGCCCAAGCTGTTGTTGCCCTGGGGCAACACCTCCGTTATCGGGCATCTACTCCGACAGTGGCGCGGACTCGGCGCTGCCCAAATTGGCATCGTGCAGCGTCCGCGGGACGCAGCGCTGGCGGCCGAACTGGACCGGCTGAATTTCCCGCGCGTTGACCGCTTCACAAACCCGCAACCGGAGCGCGGCATGTTCAGCTCGATTCAATGTGCCGCCAACTGGACCGGCTGGAAGAATGAGATAACTACCTGGGCCATTGTGCTGGGCGATCAGCCGCATTTGCGCCTCGAAACGTTGCGGCAACTGCTGGAATTTCACTTCGTAAACGCCGACGCGGTCTCCCAGCTCGAATTTGGCGGCCATGCGCGGCACCCGGTTTTGCTTCCGAAACAGGTGTTTACCGAACTAAAAGCATCCCCGGCCGAAACTTTGAAGGATTTTCTAAAACAAACTTCTGCCCGTAACGTTCGCTGTTCTGTGGATGAACCCGGTCTGGCGCTGGATCTGAATACGCCGGAGGATTACGAACGGGCAAAATTATCTGGCAGGGAGGGCAGTCCTTTGCCCGCCGCCCGGCCGGCCGCAAAAAAAACGGCGCGCACGGAGTGACGCGCCCCGCCTTTCGCGTATTTTGCGTGTTCAGCGGTTAATGAATTCCTGGTTCCGTTTTCACCCGCCGATGGCGGTCATGGGACGGCCGGGCTGGTAGTTGTTCCGGAATTCGTGCTCCAGGGGT
>Ga0265338_10006692_pt1 | contig 14569 bp, 18 predicted proteins | sample 42126metaG_FD_193579 | JGI IMG/M metagenome (GOLD analysis project Ga0265338, IMG submission 193579) | Rhizosphere microbial communities from Carex aquatilis grown in University of Washington, Seatle, WA, United States - 4-21-26 metaG | ecosystem: Host-associated > Plants > Roots > Rhizosphere... | reverse complement strand
GCTGGGGAAAAACTCCGCGCTGGACAGCCGTTGGCAACGGATTTAACCATGGAAACAATGACTCAGACAAAAATCACCCGTTTTTCAGAGGCCTGCTAAATGAAGGAGAACGTGAAATTTACCATGCGTTAAACGAAAAAGAGCGAGACGCATTTCGGATTTGCCGCGACTTGGCATTGTTGCCGGAGCCGGAGCGTGAACCGCTCACATTTTTTCTTTCATTTAACCACCTTGCTGACCGGCTGGGGATTTTCCCACCGCAGGCGCAACGCATGATGCGCGATTTAATAAATTACGGTCTGATTCACCCGCTAAAAAAGGGAACACGGCGTGCGCAAGGCATTAAAGGCGAGGCGGGAACTTACAAATGGCTATTACAACCCCAACAAGAAAGGCTGGCAGCATGAGTGAAGAACGATTTTTCAAATTAAAAGACGTGCAGGACAAGTTTGGCGTGTCCCGCTCTACCGTCTGGCGCTGGCACAATGAGAGGGGGCTCCGTGTTGTTCGCGTCGGGGGGATTACCAGAGTCCGAGCGAGCGATTTGGCAGAATTTGAGGAGCGTCATTTGACTGGAAAGCCGGAAACAAACTGAACGCCGGAAGAGGCGCAGCCTATTCATCCGTTATAGATGAACAAGATACCAAACAATCGAGAAACAATTAAACAAACAAAACAGCGCGTTTTTGAGCGGTTGGGGCAGTCTCTTTACTGGAAGGGCGACAAGATAGTTGCGCGTGTCCGGGTGAATGGGAAACCGACTTGGCGGTCAACAGGAACTGACAATCCTGCCGAAGCGCGGAAGTGGCTCCAAAAATGGCAGAGCGAAGAATGGATGGAGGCAAACGGCTTTGAGGCGAAAGGTGTGGTGCTGCATCGCCAGCGCGTCACGGCGGGCGAATTGATTGACGAGTATCTGGCAGCAGGATGCCCAACCAAAAAAATGCAGCAAAAGTCGCCCGCCACGATTCGTAATGAACAGTTTTTCCTCAACCCTACCACCGTGCTGCGTGTTTCAAATGGTTTCACGGCGTTCCAACATGACCTGCAAATCAAGGAAACGATTGGGAACAAAGGAGTCTGATGCGCTTGAGAGATACGAACTGCGACCATGTGAAACAGCTTGGCCTTTACTTCTAAGCAGAGGGTCGTGGGTTCGATTCCCGCCGGGCGCGCCACTTTTCACTGCTTTTTCGTTGCCGGGCATTCTGCGGTCTTTTCTGCGATTTTGAGCCAACGCAGGGGCTAATGATTGCTTTTGTCGGTGGTAACGTTTGGTTGAATCAACCGGCCCGTTTATGCAAGCTCAGGGGGTGAAGCATGGGAAATTCATCGCTCTTTTGCTCGCCGCGACGTTGTTGGCGGGCTGTAAAAAGGCGGCGCCATCCATTGACGATCGGCTGCCCAAACAGGCGCAGCCGAAGCTGCGGACGATGAAAATTTATCTGGGCGCGGAAATATTGGATGCGGAACTGGCGCTGACCCCGCAACAGGAAATGACCGGCATGATGTTCCGCACCAACATCCAGGAGACCGACGCGATGTTGTTTGTTCTTCCCGTCCCGCAACGCGCGAGTTTCTGGATGAAAAACTGCCCCGAATCCATCTCCGCCGCCTACATCACGTCCGACGGCACCATCCAGGAAATTCATCACCTTGAAAAAAATGACACCAACGCTGTCGTGGCCGCCGCGGACAACATCCAGTTCGTTCTGGAAACCAAGGACGGCTGGTTTGCGCGGCACAATATCAACCCCGGCACAGTCCTCCGCACCGAAAAGGGGTCCCTCGCCGAAACCTTCCTCCAGAGATAGGCGCTAGATCAGGCTCACCGTTTTGCCGGTGCGGACGGATTCGTAGATGGCCGTCATGATTTTCACGTCGTGCAGGCCTTCTTCACCGGGCACCCGGGTCGCCTGATGATTCATGATGCATTGCGCGAAATCGTCCATCTCCGCGGCAAACTGGTAATATTCCCCGAGGGCGTCCACCTCGGGATACCGGATCTCCCGGCCGTCACTGCGCCGGCCATGGTTGCCGGCGTAGACAAACGCCGGGTTCATTTCAAACCAGCCACGGTCGGCCCGGGCCGTGTAACGGCTGAAGAGACTGGAATTGTAACTGGTGCTGCAATCGGCGACCGCGCCGCTTGGGAACTTCGCCTGCCAGACGATGGATTCATCCACCTCCTTGAATTTTACCGGGTTGGTTTTGGTTTCCACCCCGGACACCAGGATGGGTTCCTCGCCGATGATGAACCGGGTGGCCTGCAACGCATAAATGCCCACGTCCATGAGGCAGCCGCCTCCAGACAAGTCCTTGTGAAACCGCCAGGCAGCAGGCGGCTGGTCGAGGTGGATGTCAAAACAGGCCTCGATGATTCGCAGCTCGCCAAAGACCTTTTCCCGCGCGAGCCGGATGCATTCGATATGGTGCGGGTCAAACCGGCAGCGGTAGCCGATGGCGAGCTGGCGGCCGGCCTTTTTGCAGGCGTCAATCATCTGCTGGCATTTTTCCGGCGACGTTTCCATCGGTTTTTCGCAGAGCACGTGTTTGCCGGCACTGGCGGCCTTGATGGTGTGCTCGGCGTGGAGTGCGTTGGGGGTGACGACGTAAACGATGTCGATGTCCGGGTTGTCGGCCATTTTCTCCATCGTGTCGTAGTTATAGATGCTCTGGTCGGGAAGTTGATATTGCGCCTTCCACCTTTCGGCCTTGGCCGGTGTGCCGGTGACGATGCCGGCGAGCCGGCAGTATTTTGTCTTTTGCAGCGCGGGCGCGATCTGATGGGTGCTGAGGCCGCCGAGGCCGACCAGGGCCACGCCGAGCTTTTTGTCCGGCCCGGCGGCCAGGGCCGATGGAGTCAAAGCGCTGGCAAACGGTGCCGCAGCAGCGGCCAGCGCGGTGGTTTTGATGAAATCACGGCGGGTCTGGAATCTGGCGTTCATGATTCCCAGCGTATTTGTGGCGATATGACCAGCGCAATCCCGGAATCACCGGAAACCGGGCGCGCAAAAGTGCTCGCCGCTCCGGTTGTCCGTTGGTTAGGCTGCGGGTGATGTCACGGGTTCAATCCGAAAAACTCTTTGCCGAGGCGTTGCAGTACATGCCCGGCGGCGTCAATTCACCGGTGCGCGCCTTCCGCGCGGTCGGCGGTCAGCCGTTCTTCGTGGACCGCGCCAAGGGCGCGCACGTCTGGGATGTGGATGGCAACGAGTTGATTGATTATGTCCTCACCTGGGGCCCGGCCATCCTCGGCCATGCGCACCCGAAAATCATTGCCGCTGTCAAGGCCGCCGCTGATCACGGCACCAGCTTCGGCATCCCGAACCCGTTTGAAGTCACCATGGCGAAGTTGATTTGTTCGCTCGTGCCCGGCGTGCAGAAGGTGAGGATGTGCAATTCCGGGACGGAGGCGTGCATGAGCGTCATCCGCCTCGCGCGCGGCTTTGCCAAGCGCGACAAAATCATCAAGTTCGACGGCTGCTATCATGGTCATGCCGATTCGCTGCTGGTCAAGGCCGGGTCCGGGGCGCTGACGTTTGGTTATCCCGACAGTGCGGGTGTGCCCGCGGCGTTCACCCAACATACCATCGTGCTGCCTTTCAACGATGTTGACGCGGTCAAGGCCGCTTTTACCGCGAACCGGAATGAAATTGCCGGCATCATCGTGGAGCCGGTGCCGGGCAACGCGGGATTATATCTGCCGAAGCCGGGCTATCTTGAATTTTTGCGCGAAGTTACGCAAGCGAACGGCGCGCTGTTGATTTTCGACGAAGTGATGACCGGTTTCCGGCTTGCCGCCGGCGGGGCGCAGGAGCGGTTCGGCATCACGCCGGATTTGACCACATTCGGCAAAATCATCGGCGGCGGGTTGCCGGTGGGCGCGTTGGGCGGGCGGGCGGACATCATGGATTGGCTCGCGCCGCTGGGGCCGGTTTACCAGGCGGGCACGTTGAGCGGCAATCCGCTGGCCATGGCCGCGGGCATTACCGCATTGGAGGAACTGCAGTCGGGCGGAACGTATCGCCAGCTCGAAACCCTGGGCGGCCAGCTGGAAGCGGGAATGAAGAATGCCGCGAAGTCGGCGAATGTGCCTGTGACTTTCAACCGTTGCGGCTCGATGTTTTGCGCCTATTTCACGGGCGGGCCGGTCTGGAACGTCGCGGATGCGATGCAGAGCGACCGCGAACGGTTCAAACGATATTTCCACGGAATGCTGGCCGAGGGCATTTACCTCGCGCCTTCGCAATTCGAGGCCGGTTTCCTTTCCGCGGCGCACAGCCCGGCCGACGTGGAAAAGACGGTTCACGCGGCGGCAAAAGTGATGCGAGGATTGTAACCTTTTCCCCTTGGCCTCGTCTGACGAAACGTCCCGCGGTGCCACAAAGGGTGGTTATGCCGGGGAAGAATAAAAACCGAATAAATCTTATGAAAGTAACGAAACCAATGATCATTGCAGTGCTGGTTGCCGGCAATCTGCTTGCAGGGAATGTGGCATCGCGCGCGGCGGATACCAACCAGCCGCCTTCCACTCCGCCCGCCGAACACAAAGGACCGGGTGGCCCCGGTGGCCCGGGCAGTGGTCCGGGCGGACCAGGGTTCTTTGAACACATGGCTCAGGAACTCGACCTGACGGCCGAGCAGAAACCCAAAGTCCAGGCCATCATGGATTCGGTCCGGCAGAAGAGCATGGAACTGCGTCAGGATACCAGCCTTTCCCCGGAAGACCGGACTGCCAAACGCAAGGCCATCCGGGAAGAACAGGTCACCCAGATGAAGGCGGTCCTGACCCCGGAACAATTTGAAAAGTGGCAAAAAATGCCTCCTCCGGGCCGTGGCTCCAGAAATGGTCCGAATGGTCCGCGTCCGGATGGTGGAAAGGCTGGCGGCACCAATGCGCCCGCTGGTCCGCCGAAAGAATGATTTGTGGGGACAGAGTTGCACCGAGGGACGGCCACGCGCCGTCCCTTTTTGTTTTTGCGCGCGGAATCGGATGTAACATTTCCCCGTTCGTTTTCGTATTCAATGTCAGTATGAAAACCATCAAACTACTGACCATAGCAACTGCCGCCGCGATTATCGTGGGCGGGTTAACCAGCGCGACGGCGCAAAACGCAAACGAATCCGCCACCGGGGCCGGGCCGGGACGCGGCCGGATCCTCCAGCGCATCGCCAAAAAACTCAACCTGACCGATGACCAAAGGTCGCAGGTCAAGACCGTTTTGGTCGCGGACAAGGACACGCTGAAATCATTGTTCGGCCAATTGCACGACGCGCGAACGAACCTGCGCGCGGCCATTCACGCCAGCGACGCCAACGAATCCGCGGTGCGTGCCGCATCGGCCAAGGTGGCCGGGGTGGAGGCCGATTTGGCGGTTGAACGCATGAAGCTTTACGGCAAAATTGCGCCCATCCTGACCGATGAACAACGCCGGAAGATCGCCGGATTCGAGCAGCGCCTGGACCGGAAGGTGGGCGGGGCCGTCGGCCGCGGAAGTGAACGGTCGGACGACTGAACTGTGATTGACGATGCCGAATGGCTGGAACGAATCCGCAACGGCGCGCCGGACGATTTCGCCGAAGTCATCCGGCGTCATCAGTCGCGGGTGTTTGCCATTTTGCACCGGTATGAACGCGACGCCCACAAGGTCGAAGACCTGGCCCAGGAAACCTTCGTCAAGGCTTGGCGCGCGCTGGGTCAGTTTGACGGCCGCGCGCCGTTCGAGCACTGGCTCTCCCGGATTGCGGTGCGCGTGGCGCTCGACCATCTGCGCAAGGAAAAGCGGCGGCAAAATGAAATCGGATTGCCTGAACTCGGCGAGGACGCGCTGGATTGGCTGCGCAGCGATGACGAAAAGAGCGCGTTGGATGGCCGGGCCGCGGCGGAAATACTCGAACTGGCCCTCCGCGAACTTTCTCCCGCCGACCGGGTGGTCATTACGATGCAGGAAATCGAGGGCCGCAGCGTGAAGGAGATTTGCGCGGCCATCGGCGCGTCGGGTGTGGCCGTGCGTGTGCGGGCCGTGCGGGCGCGGGCAAAGCTGAAGCGGGCCCTGGAAAAACTGGTGAAATTATGAACGAACGAAAGTGGAAACAACTCGTGGCGGCGGTGCGCAACGAACCGGCGCCGGTACCATCGCCGGAGTTTGAAACGACTGTATTGCGCGCCATCCGCCGCGAAGCGCCGGTCGCCCGGCCGGGGACGCTTTCGCTCTTCGACCAGTTGAACGGTTGGTTCCCACGCCTGGCCTGGGCGGCGGTGGCCGTCATTGCGCTGAGCCTCGCAACGGATTGGGGGTTGACCGCGGCGGGCGTGCCGGGCCTGGGCGACGGCATGACGCAGATTTCGGCGCAATGGCTTTTAATTCCCAACGGATTCTGACCATGAAAAAAATTAAATTGCTGTTGGTGGTGGCGCTGGTGTTTCTGGCGGGCATGGCCACGGGTGTGGTCGGTACGCGAATCGTGGTGCGCCACATCGTGGGTGAGGCCATTTCCCATCCTGAATCCGTCCCCACCCATATCGAGCGTAACCTGACGTTCCGGCTCCGGCTCGACAACGGCCAGCGGGTGAAACTACATGAAATCATATCGGAGGCACATGGCCAGTTGAAGGATCTGCGGCGTGAATATCGCCCGAAAGTGGTACTGGTTCTCAGCAATGCGAATGACCAGATCATCGCCCTGCTGACGCCGGAACAAGCAGCCCGGTTTGACAAATGGAAGAAGGAAAACCACCCGCTTCTGGAGGCCATCCGGCAAAATCAGTGAACGGCGCGGTCGGGCGAGTGAAAACCGCGCAATTTCCATTGAGCAAAGGCGTACGGATGCGTATTGTGGAATGGTCCTGCGCGAGTAGCTCAATTGGATAGAGCGTCGGCCTCCGGAGCCGAAGGTTGAGAGTTCGACCCTCTCCTCGCGTACCAGTTTTGCCCGGCCGACTCCGGTCCGGCCGGCCAATCAAGCCTGTCCGGCCGGGTTGCCGGAATGAAATAGCGCAAGGTTTTTGCCATTTCGTGTTTGACGACGGGGTGCGGAAGGGGGAAAAGAAGCCTGCCCATGAAACTAAAAGACTGGATACTCTGGCTCTGTTTCGCGGGACTTTTGGTCACCGAGGTCCTGCTCTTTTCGGCCAACCGGAGAAAGGACGCCGTACTCGTCCAGTTGCGTGAGTCGCAACAGAAGGCCGATCAGTTGCAGTCGGATCTGGATCAGCTCAAAAATTCCAGCGTGGCCACGCTGGGCACGGAGAACAGCCGGTTGCGGGCCGAAAACCAGGGTTTAACCCAGAAATTCGCCAAACTGCAGAGTGAAATCAACCAGTTGCGCGGGGTGAATGGACAACTGACGCAGCAGTTGCAAACGGCCCACATTGCCGTGCAACAACAACAGCAGCAGCTGCAGCAAATGCAGGCGGAAAGCCAGCAGGCGCAATCGGCCAATCCGGCAACGGAAGCCGCGCCGGAATCACCTGCCGCGGCGGTCAGCCCGCTCAACGCCTGCATCAACAATCTCCGGCAAATTGACGCCGCCAAGCAACAGTGGGCGCTGGAAAACAGCAAGACCGGCAGCGCCGTTCCTACGGCCCAGGACCTTTTACCTTATTTGGAAGACGGCCTGTTCCCGGTCTGTCCCTCCGGCGGCACCTACACCATCAATGCCGTCAACGTGCCGCCGACCTGTTCGATTCCCGGCCACGTCCTGCCCCAGTAATCGTGTTTTTTTGATTTTCATTCTTGGCTTTTGCCCCGGTTCGTCTAATCTTTTTGTTCCATGATTGATACGGACTTAGAATTACTGAAGGGCATCGCAAACCAATTGCGGATTCACTCGATCACTGCAACCACCGCGGCCGGCAGCGGACACCCCACCTCGTGCTGCTCGGCGGCCGACGTGGCGGCCACGCTGTTCTTCGGCCACATGCGTTACGACGCGAAGAATCCCCATTTTCACAACAACGATCGGTTCATCCTTTCCAAGGGCCACGCCGCACCGCTGCTGTATGCCGTGTGGGCGGAAAATGGTTTTATCCCCGTCAGCGAACTGGCCAAACTCCGCCAGTTCGGTTCCGACCTCGAAGGGCACCCGACACCGCGCCTGCCGTTTGTGGACGTGGCGACCGGTTCGCTCGGCCAGGGCCTGGGCGTCGGCGTGGGCATGGCACTCGCCGCGCGGCTGGACAAGCTCGATTACAACACCTACGTCCTGCTCGGTGACGGCGAAATCGCCGAAGGCGCGGTCTGGGAAGCGGCTTCGATCGCGGGCGTTTATAAGCTCAACAATTTGATCGCCATCGTGGACGCGAACCGCCTGGGGCAGAGTGAGGCGACGGCGTTCGGCCATGACATCAACGTTTATCGTGACCGTTTCAAGGCTTTTGGCTGGCGCGTTGAAGAAATTGACGGCCATGACATCGAGGAAATCGTCGAAGTCTTGAGCGGTGTCGGCCTCGATGACAAGCCGCTGGCCATCATCGCCAAGACTTACAAGGGCGCGGGAGTTTCCTTTTTGCAGGACAAGGATGGCTGGCATGGCAAACCGTTGAACCAGGACGAGGCCGCCAAAGCCATCGCCGAACTCCAGCCCACCGCGAAATCCGGCATCGGTGTTCCGATTCCCGCGCCGGCACAATTGCCCGCGCCCAATAACGCCGCGCCCGCCGGTTATCCGCCCATCAATTACAAGCTGGGTGACGCGATCGCCACCCGGGAAGCCTATGGCACCGCGCTCGCGCGGATCGGCGAGGCAGACCAGCGTATCATCGCCGTGGACGGCGACACGAAGAATTCCACGTTTGCGGACAAGTTTTTCAAAAAATTCCCCGCCCGGGCCACGGAATGTTATATCGCCGAACAAAACATGGTCGGGGTGGCCACCGGCTTCGGCGCGCGCGGCAAGGTGCCGTTTGCCTCCACGTTCGCCACGTTTTTCACCAGGGCTTTTGACCAGATTCGCGTGGCCGGCATTTCGCAGGCGAACCTGAAAATCGTCGGTTCGCATGTCGGCGTCAGCATCGGCGAGGACGGCCCGTCGCAGATGGCGCTGGAAGACATCGCCATGATGCGCGCGGTTGTCGGCAGCGTGGTGCTGTATCCGAGCGACGCCGTGAGCACGGAGAAATTGCTCGAACAGATGGCCCTGGCCAAAGGCATTCACTTTCTGCGTACGTCGCGGCCCAAGACGCCGGTGATTTACGGCAATGACGAAAAATTCCCGGTCGGTGGCGCCAAAGTGTTGCGCCAGAATGCGGGCGACAAGGTCACATTGGTCGCCGCGGGCGTGACGCTGCACGAAGCACTCAAGGCCGCGGACACGCTAAAGGCCGAGGGCGTCGGGGTCACGGTCATTGACGCCTACAGCATCAAGCCGCTGGGCCGGGACGTGATTCTTGCGGCGGCGAAGAAGACCGGCAACACCGTCATCACTGTGGAAGACCATTATATCGAGGGTGGTCTGGGCGACGCGGTGGCGGGCGAACTCAGCATGGACGGGATCAAAGTCCACAAGCTGGCCGTAACGTCTCTGCCGCGTTCCGGCAAGGCCGCCGAACTGCTGGCGTACTTCGGCATTGATGCCGCGGCGATTGCCAAAAAGGTCAAATCCCTGGGCTGATTTGGCGTAAAAGGTGCTCGTGGGTTGCATGGGCAACGAAGCGGATGCTTGGTTGCCAATGGTTTTGTGGAAAAACCAGACCATGCAACGCCGCGCAAAATATTTCCTGTTGATTTATCTGCTGACCGGCTTTGGTCTCCTCTGGCCGCTGGCGGCCCGGGCAGACCTTTGCGGTATTTGCGGTCGCCCCATTTATGGGCGCACGATTTACTTCGTCACCGACAAGGTCACCGGCGAAAAAAAAGAGGCCTGTGCCGAGTGCGTCCGACTCCCCAGTTGTTACATCTGCGGCCTGCCGGTGAAGGATGGCATCCAATTGCCGGATGGGCGTTACCTGTGTGCGCGCGATGCCAAGACCGCGGTGGTGAAGGCGGATGACGCCCAACGGATCAGTGCCCAGGTCAATGATGACCTCGACCGCTTGTTTTCCCGTTTTACGGTATTCCCGGACAATGTGGATGTGACCATCATCGACCGGATTGATGTGGACGCCATGTTCATCCAGGGGGGCAACGATTTTGAGAGCCCCAACCTGCTGGGCTGCATTCATCCGGTCACGGTCAACCAGGTAACCCGGTACAAGATGAGCCTGATGACGGGATTGCCGGTGGCCGAACTGAAATCGACCTGCGCCCATGAATATACCCATGCCTGGGTGGGTGAGAATGTACCCAAAGAGCGAAGGGCCAGGCTGGGGCGCGACGCCGAGGAAGGGTTTTGCGAATTGGTGGCTTATTTGTTGATGGATTCGCAACGGGAGGAGGGGCAGAAAAAATTCCTCCTGCAAAATCGTTACACCCGTGGCCAGATTGGCCTGTTCATCGAAGCGGAAAAACGTTTTGGCTTCGACCAGGTCCTGGATTGGATGAAATATGGTGTGGCCGCCCAACTGGAGGAGGGCCATCTGGATCAGCTGCGGGACGTGCAGATGCCCGTGGCCAAGGCCGTTGCCAGCAGTCCTGCGGTGGTTTATATCCGGACCAATAAGCCGGCCCCGACTGTCATCAAGCTCGACGGGATCATGTGGGGCAAGCGGCCGGTAGCGATCATCAACGGCTGTTCCTTTCTGGCCAATGACCAGAGCCGGGTGAAGCTGGGAGCAACCAACGTGACCCTCCGTTGTCTGGAAATCCAGAAAACGTCAGTTCGCATCCAGGATGTCGCTTCCGGTAAGGAGCGGGAATTGCGCCTGCCGGCCAATTGAAATTCCCCCGTCGGGACGCGGATTTTCAACGTCCGGCCCGTGATATTCCCGCCCATTGCCAGATGGGTGTTTGTGGGGCACATTAAGGCAGGTATGGGTGATACCGGAAAGTTCTTCAAAGGCAAATTGCTGCTCGATAGCGGCGCTTTGCAAGGGTCATTTTTTCACCGCACGGTCCTGCTGATTTGCGAACACAACGCCGAAGGCGCCTTTGGCCTCGTGCTCAACCGCACCGCCGGCAACAAGGTGGGGGAAGTGCTCGTGGCCGACCTGCCGGACATGCTCCGGGAATCACCGCTGTTTCTCGGCGGACCGGTGCAGCCCACCGCGCTGAGCTTTTTGCACGCGGACAATTTCATGCCCGACGCGAACGTCTTTGCGAATTTGAGCCTCGGCCATTCGCTCGACGACCTGGTGGAAATCGGCGAATCCTTTTCGCCGGAGAAAAAGGTCAAAATGTTCGCGGGTTACGCCGGCTGGTCACCCGGCCAGCTGGAAAGTGAAATGAAACGCCGGGCATGGCTCACGTTCCCGGCATCGCTCGAGCTGGTTTTCGACACGCCGCCCGAGCAGCTCTGGCCTAAAATTTTGAAAAGCAAGGGCGGCTGGAAAAACAAGCTCCTCTCCCAGATGCCCGATGACTTGTCGCAGAATTGACTGGCAGCGCATGAAAAACCAATTTGTGGCCGATGGTTATCGCCGGTTCCTGCAGGCCCAAAAGGACGCCTCACTGGAGGCCGCTGAAAAGAAATGCGCCCGCCGACTGGCGGAGGCCGATCCATCCAGGAAATGTCAAATCCACAAACAGATGGCGGAGGAATATCTGGGCCAAAAAAATCCGGGCCACAAACCCTCTGCCGGGACCCTGTGGTAAAAGATTTAATTTGCCTCAATCCTCAGTAGCGCCGCGTTTGTTTTGACCAGCACTTCGGTTGGGCCCAAGCTTGCCGGGATCAGGCAGAATTGTCCGGCGGACAGACTCACTACCGCTGAGCCGGCTTTGATTTTAATTTGGCCACGAATTACTGCGATAATTTGCAATTTCCCCGGTTTCAAAAAACGCCGCGTGCCGTTTCTAACTTCCCATTGCCCGACGTTGAAAAGATTACTACAAACCAGTGGATGCGATTTGGACTTGCCCCGGATTATTCCCGGTCTAAATCTATGCAGGCTGAAGTCTATGCTGGCCAATGATTGCGCAACGTGCAATTCGCGTGGCTTGCCGTCCAACCCAACGCGGTTCCAGTCGAAAACACGATACGTTGTGTCCGAGTTCTGCTGGATTTCAAAAATGACCAATCCTCCGCCAATCGCGTGAACACAGCCGCTGGGCAGAAATATCGCATCGCCAGGACGAACAATTGAAATTCGATGAATACTTTCGGCAACACTGCCGTCGGAAATTTTTCTTTCAAATTCTGCGCGCGTGACGCCGCGTTTGAGCCCGACAAAGAGTTCCGCGCCCGGCGCGGCATCAGTGATGAACCACATCTCGGTCTTGGGCTCGCCGCCGAGTTCGGCGGCCTGGTTCGCCGGCGGATGAACCTGGAGTGAAAGTTTTTCGCGCGCGTCGAGAATTTTGCAGAGCAGCGGAAAACGATTTCCGGCTGCCGGTTTTGCGCCGCCGAGAATTTCGGTCGCATGATTTTCCATCAGCCAGCGCAGATTTTTCCCGGCGAGGGGTCCATTGGCGATGACGCTGGCGTCGCCGGACCGGTCGCTGATCTCCCACGATTCGCCGATGGGCACGCCGGACGGCAGTTTCTTCCGGTAGAGCCGTTCGATTTCGCGTCCGCCCCAGACGCGCTCCTTGAAAATCGGGTGAAAGGTGAGCGGATAGAGCATGGGAACAACCGTTTATCTAACGTTGGCCGAAACCATCATACGCACCATCAGCTATCCGTCTGATTACTGCCGAAGCCTTTTCTTCCGTGGCAAGGCAACCGGACATGGTGTTGACTTTGGGATCGGCAGCCCGCAATTTTTTTGCAGCGGCATCGAAAGATTCCCGATGGAGGCTGCGAATTCCGCAAAGGGCGTACAGCTTGGCCTCATCCGTTCCTTTGGATAAGATGGTTTCAAAAAGTTCCAACGCGTTGCTGCTGGCCAGCACACTGCGGAAGGCCAATTCTCCTTTTGAGGTTGTTCCTGCATAACCTACTCCTCCGAAAGCGAAGCATTTGATATTCAGCAATTCTCCGCAGGCGTTTTGAACGGAATTTGAATTTTGCGATGACAAGTCGGCGCTGAAAACCTTTGCGACAGAAAACAGAACCAGCAATGAGGTGATTAGTCCTGAAGTCTTCATTGCCCCGATTATGCGGGCGAGGCCATGGGGACAACCCCATTCACGTCAGGCTCGGTGTTTTCGACGAAATGCCCGTGCGCGCGGAATTTCTCGTAGCGTTTCTTCAATCGTTCGGCCACCGGCATCGCGGCGAGCTCGTCCAAGTGTTTGAGCAGGTGTGTCTTCAAATTGGCGGCGGCCGTCGGGTGATCGTTATGCGCGCCCCCCAGCGGCTCGGGAACAATTTCATCCACGAGTTTGAGTTCGAGCAGGTCCCGGGCGGTGATTTTGAGGGCTTCGGCGGCCTTTGGCGCGGCAGCGCGGTCCTCCCAAAGAATAGCGGCGCAACCTTCCGGGCTGATGACCGAGTAATAGGCGTTCTCCAGGATCAATACCCGGTCCGCCACGCCAATTCCCAATGCCCCGCCTGAACCGCCTTCACCGATGACCGCGGCGATGATGGGCACTTCAAACAGCGTCATCTCGCGTAGATTGACGGCGATGGCCTCGGCGATGTGGCGTTCCTCAGCGCCGACGCCGGGATACGCGCCGGCGGTATCAATGAGCGTGATGATGGGCAGGCCAAATTTGCTGGCCAGGCGCATCAGGCGCAACGCTTTGCGGTAGCCTTCAGGATGGGCGGAGCCGAAATTGCGCAGGATGTTTTCCTTGGTGTCCCGGCCTTTTTGCGTGCCGATGACCACTACGCGATGTTCGCCCAGCTTGGCGAAACCGCCGACCATCGCGCGGTCTTCGGCGAACAGCCGGTCGCCGTGCAGTTCCTGAAAATCCGAGAATGCCTTGTGCAGGTAATCCAGCGTGTAGGGCCGCTTGGGATGTCGCGCCAGTTGGACCCGCTGCCACGCAGTCAGGTTCGAGAAAATCTGTCGCCGGGTTTCCTCCAGTTTCTTTTCGATGAGCTGGATTTCTTCCTCAAAGCTGACGTCGAGCGAATGCTTTTCCGGGTGCTCGCGAAGGTCGGCCAGCTTGTTTTGCAGTTCGATGATGGGCTTCTCGAAATCGAGCTGGTGTTTCATACGTTGGAAAGGCTAGACGTTTTACCCCTGACAATCAATGCGAATCCTGAAAAGGCGAAAGGCCGGACTTGCGTCCGGCCCCCGCGGTGACGAGGTTTATACGCCTTCACCGAGGCGCTCAGAAGGGTGGCGCGACCAACTTGGGGTCGCTGTTCGAGCCGCGCCACGAGCAAAACCTCTCTGCCAACCCTAAACGAACAGCGAAATCTTCACTTAAACTTCCCTCAAACTCTTCACCCACTATATTGACATAGACGGATGAAAAAGCAAATGGTTCAAAAAAAAATTTTCGATTTCTTTTAATCTTTTTTCCGATATGTCCACACCAGTGAAAATTCAGTGAAAAATCTTTGAGTGTGTCCTGAATTGAGTCACTTGAGACAGTGTGTCCAAGGCAAATTAATTCCCAAATTCAATTTTGTTCAT